>ERZ506769.88-NODE-88-length-96803-cov-6.356390_pt1 | contig 96803 bp, 75 predicted proteins | sample MGYA00513039_ERZ506769 | MGnify/ENA metagenome assembly ERZ506769 | reverse complement strand
ATCCTGACGACATATGATAAAGACTTATATGAGAAAACCTTGAAGGAAGATGCCAAAGAGGAAGGGCTTACGAAAGGACGCGCTGAAACCAGAGCAGAATTAAACCAGTTAACCATATGTCTTCTAAATGCCAAACGCTACAACGATCTGGAACATGCCGCAAAAGACATCGAATACCAAAAGAAACTATTAAAAGAATTAGGCATTGAATAAAAACTAAATAACCCTTACCCCATCCCGTGACTGATCACCGTCTAAGATGCAGTGCATCTCCCCAATATCAGTCACGGGATCTTTTTGTCCGGAAAATTCCTCTCCCTCACCGCTATAACCAGCTTGCTCCTTTTCTATGCGCTCCACGCAATCTATACTTTTTGCACTTCCATCACATTATTCCCCACTTTTACTTCTATTCTAATATCCCAATACATATAGTAGAGTCAGACACAAATATTACGCACTCCTACAAATCATAATGTTGGGGTTCAAAGGTATTTTGACTCCTTTGATACCAGATTGCTACGTGCTTTGCACTCTCGCAATACTCAAAAACATTCGTAATCCGCTCACTTTTCTTTGAAAAATGGCTACTTACTCATGTTTTTGGCGGGTCAAGAGGTCAAAAATCCTCTTGTAAGCAAGCTTGCATCGGCTTTCTGACCTTTTGACCCTGGTATCAAATCATTATATTATTACAAAAACATTACTATTTCTTGTTATAGCTTAAGAAAGTTAATATTTTCCGTTATTGGTAATGATTCACGTAATGCTTTGTCAGATACAATACCTATATAAGATAAAAAAGTCTAAATAATTAGGAAGGGCAGATGAAAACTGACATGAATAAAAAGCAAAAAAATACAAGAACTTTTTTAATAAAAATCATGGATCAGCAGAACGGTACCTGGCAGGGCAGCGTTACTTGGGTGGAAGAGCAGCGAGAGCAGCATTTCCGCAGTGCCCTTGAATTATTGAAGCTGATAGACGGAGCACTTGATAACAATTATGAAGTCAGAATTGAGGAATAGAAGGAGGACGCCATGAAAAGTAATACAAAGAAACGTTTAATAGCATTCATGCTTTGCATGGTACTTGTGCTTAGCAGTACGATATCAGCTTTTGCTGATGAGCCACAGAACACAGACAGCCAGAGCCAGACCGAAGCAGTAGCAGAGCCGGCGGCAGATGAGGCTACAGGAGATGAGGCAGCGGTGAACTCCTCAGAACAACAGCAACAAGAGGAGCAGCAACCGGAACAACAACAAGAACAACAACAAGAACAACAGCAGCCTAAGACAGAAGCTCCTACAGTTGAGGCACCGGCTGAACAGCCGGCAGCTGAAGAGGCACAGCCGATCCAGCAGCTTACTTATGAAGATGATAATGTAAAGATAACAGTCGATGCTGTTGAATCCGGTAATATTCCGGAAGGTGCAACACTTTCTGTTACACCAATCATCAAAAAAGAAATCACTGATTCCATGAGTGATGAAGAAAAAACAAAAGCTGAAGAACTCAATGATCAGTATGATCACACTGAGAAAAAGCTGAACGAAAAAGCAAAAGATGAAACTTATGATATCGCCGGTTTCTTTGCTTACGATATTACTTTCTTAGATGCCGACGGAAACAAGATGGAGCCGAATGGAAATGTAAAGATTTCTATGGATTATAAAAAGGCAGAAATCCCAGAAGAAGCAAAGAAAGCCCTTGATGCAAAGCAAGACGAACAGAAACTTGATGTAACGGTTATGCATCTGGAAGAAGACGAGCAGGGTGAAGTTAAAGAAGTTGTCGACATGGTTGCAGATGAAACCAAAGAAGCAACAGTAGAAACAACTGAAACTAAAAAAGTAAAAAAAGCAGAATTTGTTACAAACAATTTTTCTGTGTTCGCATTAACTTGGCAGAACAGTTTGTCTTCACTTGAAACCCGTGGTACAACGGAAACTGTAAAGATTACAGACGACATTATAAATAGTGGTGCATTAAAAGCTACCTCTACCTCTGGCTCTGTTAAAACCTATACTTGGTATCGAAGCTCAGAAAAAACAGGTACTTACACAAAAGTTGATGCTGTTAATTACAACACCGGTTCTGAAATCAAAACAAATATTTCTCAGGATCAAACGCAATTATTTCCAGCATATGATAACGGAGAAGCTACTGGTGCACGCCAATGGTATAAAGTTGAAGTCGAACTTACGAATGGAGAAAAAATAACTTCAAAGGCAATTCAAGTAACTTATTTCAAAGAGTTACAAAATGGTGGATTTGAAACCCCTACGGCAACTAACTTTAGTACCCAATATTCTAATGCATATTATAAAGAAAAAGAGGGTGTATGGCAAACAACAGGAACCGGGACTGGCAATAAGAAAGATTGCGATATAGAAATTGTTAAAGAAGCTATAGGTAATAGTAGCTCATATGCTTGGAATAAAGTGGCCGGCAAGCTTTTTTCCTCTGATGGCACATCTACCAATACTGATGGAACTTATGAGGACGGTCATGATTGGAATAATGCAGCATATGAAGGTGATCAGTTTGCTGAATTAAACTGCGAAGCATCAGGAGCATTATATCAGGATGTTCTTACAAAAGACGGAACGGCATTAAACTATTGGCTTTCACATCGTGCAAGAGGAAATAGTACTTCCGAGCATGTATTACACCAAGGGAGCAAGTGGAATCCATATGATCAAACAACATATTATCCAGGAGCAAATGTAAAGCAGTATGATACGATGTTCTTGGTAATGATGCCAACTAAAACAGCAATAGACAAGAATTTGACCACTCAAACTAATTTAAAAAATTATTTACACGAGTTAGGTGTTAACTACTCTCAAACTGCACCTGAGGAAGAAAATGAAGTAGTTTATGATAACGATGGAATTAAAATATTACGAATTACAAGTAGTAACCAGAAATGGCACTCCATCCTTGCAACTAATGATTATATTCCAACATCGAGTCTGACAAGATTTTTCTTTATGGCAGGTAAAACAGCATCAGGTGATCCTACTGTAGGTAACTTCTTAGATAATGTAGGTTTCTCTCAGGAATTACCACCGGTAGCAGATGATGAGTATTCTATAGAAATTAACAAAAACTTTTCAGGATTATCTAGCACACAGATTAACAATATAAAAAACAACCTGAAATTTGAAATTTCTGTGACAGATAATGAAACTAATCAAACGGTTGATGATACTACTGTAAGAAACTTATTTGGATTAACTGAAAATGCACCTCTGGAGATTTCCGGAAGTAACATGACTTCGCAGCCAAATGGAAATTTGAAATATACTTTGGTCAACAAAAAAATAACTTACGGAAAATCTTATACCGTAATTCTTACAGAGAAAAATGCAGATTTATCTGGTTATCAGCTCACAACAACAACAGAGGCAAAAGTTAAAGTTGGTGATGCAGCTGAACAAACAACACCAAATACAACCAGCTTTACATTAACAGGTAAAACGATTGCTACCGTTTCATTCACAAATGCATATGAGGTAGCAAACAAGAAAAAAGTAAACTTCACTAAAGTTTGGGATGACAATGATAATGCTTGGAATACCAGACCTGAAAGTTTAACAGTAACCTTGAAAGCAACATATGACATAGAGGAAAATGGTCAATATGTCACAAAAGAGCTTACAGCCACAGATTTGGGATTAGCTTCTTTAGACCAAACCTTAACGGCTGATAACAAATGGACATGTAATTGGAATGTTCCGGTATATAAGATTTTAAACCAGGAGACTGGATTAAAAGTGAAAATTGATTATACGGTAGAAGAAGGAAACGTTGACAGTGATTATGTATATACATCACCTTCTAACGGAAAAGCTGTTTCCGGAGATGGTAATGACTACAAAAAACAAACTTGGAATGCTAACACAATCACAACACCTGATTCTAAAGCTTCTGCAGACTCTACCGGATCAAATTCTAAAAAGAGTACCTTATCAAAGGTAAAAGCAAAAGTGGTCAGCCTGTTTGACGATGAAACAACAACTGTTATTTCTGATTCTACCAATACAACAAGCAAACTTGGTGAACCAGTTCATCGGAAGTATATTACATACAATAAAAATACGAATGACTACACTTTGAATTTGGATGTAACCGGAGCAGAAGGTGTTGCAGATGGTGTTGATGTATTATTTGTAATTGACACATCCGGAAGTATGGGTAGTGGAAGAGGCAACACTTATACCAATCTTCTTCCTGAAGTGAAAAAATTATTAAATGGTACAAATGGTACAAATGGAATCGTTGATCAGATATTGAATGCCAATGCAAAAAACGCAGTCGCATATGTATCTTTTGCAGGAGTTGATGAAACAAAAACAACGGATTGGTATACAGCCAAAAATAGTACAACTTTTAAAAACAAAGTTAATAACTTAAAAGCAGAAGGCGGTACAAACTGGACCTATGCAATGCAGAAAGCTGATTCTGTATTAAAGAAGCGAACTAATAATAATAAAAAAGTTGTCATCTTCCTTTCAGATGGTAAGCCTACTTATTCAATCAACAACGATGGAGACGAATATGGTCATGGTAATGAAACATCGGCTTCTTATTATACCGAAGCCATCAACGCAGTTAAAAACTCATCAAACTTAAAGACTGTTGATCAGTTTTATTCTGTATATTTGACAACAGGTACAAAATCAGGCATGGAAAAATTCCACAATGGCATCAATCAAACAGTGAAAGGTGCTGCAATTGTTGATGGTAGTGGTGATAAACTTGGCAACGCATTATCTAGTATTATTAACCAAGTGATTCCGACTTATAAAGATGTAGAAATTACTGATACATTAAGTGATTATGTAGAGTTTACTGGTGCTAATCCTGAAATAACTGTAAAAATGGTTGATGCAAATGGAAACGAAACTTCTTTAAGTCCTAGTGATTATACTGTTACCAATACTAATAATTCTGTTAAAGTAACATTTAACAATCCATTGGTAAAAGGTGCAACTTATACAGTAAGCTTCCATGTAAAACCTACGCAAAAAGCAAACGATGAATTTTCATCTACCGGTTATCCAGATATAGGTGAGCCTGGAACGGGATCTAGCAGTGCCGGAAAAGAAGGATTCTTCTCAAATGAAACAGCAACATTGAGTTACAAAGTTGATGGTACTAATGATCCTAAAAAAACCGTAAATTATCAGAAACCAGTTATACAAGTATTACAGCATACTCTTACTTATAAGAAAGTTTGGAAGCAACCTTCTAGTGTTAATCTCTCAGTAGCTTCCATCGATTTGAATGTAAATTATTCAGATGGTACATCTGGAACTGTAACTTTGAATAAAACAAATAACTGGACTACAACGGAAGATGTTCCAATCACTAAAACTATTGAAAGCGTTACTGAAAAAACGCCTGTTGCAGACTACACTGCTTCCTATTCTTATCCGTCTTCTACCGAAGCGGTTGTTACTAATAACTACAGCAAAGTAACAACGAATACAGTAAAAGTAAATAAGATTTGGAAGAACGATGGTCCAAAAGAAACTGTTACAGTTGCTCTTATGCAGAGTGAATTAACTTCAAACGGTATTATAGGTGAGGCAAAAGAACTTTATACAGCCGACTTAACAAAAACTAATAACTGGTCATGCGAATGGACGAATCTTGTAACCGAAAGTTCAGATGCAACAAGTACAAAACATTATGTATACGGTGTCGTTGAAAAGAATATTCCTGCGGGATATCAGAGCAACATCGAATATAATTTCACAGACAACGCTACTAACGTAACAATCACCAATACTTATGATAAGAACTGTGCAGATGAAAACTATTACATTGCAAATGTACTTCAAACAGAACAGCTCAATATCAGAAAAGAATGGGATGATAATAACAATGTAGCTGATCTTAGACCTGATTCTTTAAAAGTAACAGTAAATGGTATACATTTCACGTTAAACGCAAAACAGAAATGGGAAACATCAGCAACTGTTTTAAAGAAAAAAGCAATAGCAGACGAACAGGTAATGGAAGATAGCATAGCTAATTACACAAATACCGGCAAAGAAATTACTCGTGAAGATTCTGCAACACAAGTAGTATTCCATAACCAACTTATATCCAAAAATATAACTGTTCAAAAAGTATGGCATGATAATATAACAGATCATTCTAATGATTATGTAGCGTTTAAACTGGAAGGCACAAAAGACAATGGTGCTACTTGGAAAGAATTTGGTAACTACAATATTAATGCAGATACCACCGATAGTGCTGAATGGACATGTGTAATTGAGAATCTTCCGACCGGATATGAATACAAAGTTACAGAAACTGATTGTAGTAACAAAAAAAATTATGTAAGTGCTGTTACTAATACTGGTGATACCTTTACCATTACAAATACTCTGAAATGGTCTGCAAAGAAAGTAAGTGAAAAATGGGGCGAAGATGACACTACAACTGCTGGTGTTGGATTAAGCGGAGCCGAATTTGAACTGAAATCAGGTACTGCAGTAATTGCTACCGGTGTTTCTGAAACAAATGGTAATATTACATGGAACCCAAACAACAGCTGCAATTTGTTTACCTTAAATGGAGAGTATACAATTCATGAAACCAAAGCACCTGCAGGATATGTATTAAATGCAGAGGATTGGACTGTAACATTTGAAAATGGTCTTTTAACCAAACTAAATGCTACTAATGTTAAAGGTACCGCAGGAAATGGTGTTATAATCGAACTTGGAAACAAGAAGCTCTATTCCCTCCCATCAACCGGAGGTTCCGGAATTTACTTGTATATGATTGGCGGCATGTTACTTATGTTTGCGGCCGTATGGATCTTATATAAAAACAAATGCAAGGAGGTGCTGGAAAAATAATTGTAAGAATTAATTTTTCAGTGGCTTCTTGCCACACAAAAACGTTATTATCCCATATGAGGGGACAATAAAAAATGGGCAAAGCCCTTAAAAGAAAAGGAGACAACAATATGAAGAAGATGAGAAAAATCTTTGCAGTGTTATTAACACTGGCTATGGTACTCGGAATGAGTATGACATCGTTCGCAACTGAACCAACTGCAAAAATTACAGTTAATGGATTAGATGCAAATGCAACTGTAACCTACAAACAGATTATTAAACCGAATACTCAGACAGCAACCGGTTGGGAATTTGTAGATAAAGCAGATATCACAGCATTTGGCGATAACTATACACAGGATGACGAACAGGTGGTTCTCTGGAAACTGATCAAAATGGTAAGTGGAAATACTACTGTACAAAATATGCCAGCTAATACAGCTGCTTTTTCTGCATCAGAATTTCAGACAGCTGTAGGCAATATTACTACTAACAAAACTCCTGGAACTACTGAGAATGTAAACACTGTTACTGAAAATAATGGCACTAAGACTATTAGCTGGGATGTTACATCTGCTGGTGTATATGTAGTAAATGCAGATTCTAAAAAACAAGATGGAAAATCTACTGCATATACATACAGTCCAATGGCTGCATATATTTCCTTTGGTGGTTATGATACAAAAACAGGCGTTCCTTCTTCATTAGAGAATGCAAATATTACTGCCAAAAGTACCACTGTAGATATTACAAAGAGCGATAGCGAAACAGACAAAGTAGTTGAAGTTGGAAAAACCGTTACTTATGATGTAACAACAAAAATTCCTTTTGTAAGCGCAACTAATAATATTACATCCTTTAAATTAATTGATACAATTGACGGTGCTGAATATGTTAAATACAACAACCCTGATAACGAAAACGATCCTAATAATGGCAAAGTTCATGTAACAGGAACTATTGGAACAACAACATTTGATCAGTATGTAGACATTGTAAAAGATAAAAATGATAAAGATACTATTACCATAGATTTATCAAAGTATCTTGAAAACAATGCTCACGCAAACCAGACTGTTAATCTTTCTTATGATGCCACAGTTACTTCTCTTGAAGTAAACAACTCAGTTATTCCAGCTGATGGAAAGAATAATTATAGACCAGCAGAAGATAGACTTTATACAGGTACTGTTACTTTAACTAAAACAGGAAAATCTAACGAAACGTTAAAAGATGCTAAATTTGTATTAAAGAGAACTGACAAAGAAGAATATGCTATAGTTTCTAAAAATAATGCCGGCAATACTTATTCAGTAACTGGTTGGACTTCATCTCTTGCAACAGCAAAAGCAAGTGGTTTAATGGTTACAGATAATAATGGTAAAATTGTAGTAAAAGGTCTTGATGATAGTAAAACATACGAATTTAAAGAAATTGAAGCTCCAAAAGGATATTCTATTAACGAAACAAATTCTACAGTTTCTTGGGATACTGAAGGTGCTGGTAAAGATGCTGCTACACGTACAGGTTCTGCCTCAATGGTAGATAGCAAACTTTCCGCATTACCATCAACCGGTGGCATCGGTACAACAATCTTCACAATCGCTGGATGCGTTATCATGATCGCAGCAGCTGGTCTGTTCTTCGCAAGCCGCAAGAAATCAGACAACAAATAATTGCAATAATTATTTATAATCAGATATTGAATCCGGGGCAGGTCGCCCCGGATTCATAAAAAATAATACAACAGCAAGGAGAGTTCGGATGAAACGCAAAGCAAACAAACTTATTATTGGCATCATATTTTTAGCCGGGTTGTCCTTACTGCTGTATCCATTCGTTGCAAACCAGTGGAATAACTACAGGCAGAAGCAATTGATCAGCAGTTATGAACAGACTGTATCTGAAAAAGATGCAGCACATGAGATTGATTATGATGCAGAACTGCAGAAAGCAGAAGCCTACAACGAAGCCTTACTTCCAAGTATCCTTCCTGATTCATTTGCAGTAGCCGCAGCCAGTGACAAAGAAGACCAGTCCTACATGGATGCTCTGAATATTGCCGGTGACGAGATGATGGGAATCGTGGAGATCCCGAAGATTGACATCAAACTTCCGATCTACCACACTACCGACGAAGATGTTCTCAAACAGGCAGCCGGACATCTGGAAGGAAGCTCTCTTCCAATCGGCGGTAAAAGTACACACGCCGTTATCTCCGCACACCGTGGACTTCCGAGTGCGTCTCTTTTTACCGATCTGGATCAGCTGGAAGAAGGCGATCATTTTCTGATCCATGTATTAAACGAAACATTAAGTTATGAAGTCGACAAGATTTCCGTGGTCAAACCGGAGGAAACTTCCTCTCTTGCAGTAGAAGAAGGAAAAGATCTTGTAACACTTCTTACCTGTACTCCATACGGAGTCAATACCGAGCGGCTTCTGGTCCGTGGTCACAGAGTACCTTATGTGGAACAGGAAGTTGCCGATGAGAAGACACCGCTCAGCGGAATCAGTCTTCATACAAATTACCTTTTATGGGTAATTATTGGTCTTGTAATTACCACAATCTTCATCCTTGTGTTATACTTAAAGGAGAAGAAGCTTCAAAAGAAGAAAAATGAGACCTCTTAAAAAGAGAATAAGAACGAGAAAGGGAATATGCCTATGAAAAGAAAAATCTCAACCTTCCTTTTCGGTCTGTTATTCTTGATAGGATTTGGGATTCTGATCTACCCGACGGTATCCAACCAGTGGAACACCTACAGACAGAATCAGCTGATCAGCAGCTATGACAATACAATACAGGACATGGAACCAGAGGACTTCACCTCTGAGTGGGAAAAGGCAAAAGCTTTCAATGATACCATTCAGCAGAACAACCTCTACGGAGATGTATTTGGTGAAGATGAAAATGACATCAAAGGCACCGAATACTGGAAGATCCTGAACGTTGCAGATGACGGAGTAATGGGATATCTTTCCATTCCGAAGATCAACATCAAGCTTGCCATTTACCATGGTACCGGTGATGATGAACTTCAGACCGGTGTCGGACATCTGAACGGCACAAAGCTTCCGATCGGAGGAGAGAGTACCCACAGTGTTCTCGCAGCTCACCGTGGACTTCCAAGCGCAAAGCTTTTTACCGATATCGATCAGCTCAAAGTTGGCGATAAATTTTACATCCATGTACTGGACGAAGTCCTTGCCTACAAGGTAGACCAGATTCTTCCGATGGTAGACAAAGACGATCATGAAACACTGGAGAAAGCACTCCAGATTGAAGAAGGAAAAGACCAGGTAACTTTATTTACCTGTACACCATATGGAGTCAACTCCCATCGTCTTCTCGTAAGAGGAACCAGAGTTCCATATAACGGCGAAGAGGATGCTACCGAATCAGTTACAGATTCTATGGTAAAAGCCATTCAGAATTATTATATGCTTTATTTAATTTTAGGACTTTCAATCACGATTCTTGTGATCATTCTCTTGCGATTCCTTTCCAAGAGAAAAGCTCACAAAGAATAACCAAGATTTTTAAGGAGGACATGAGGCGATGATGAATAAACGATTAAAACAGGGAAGTACTTTTCTCTTAGCTGTCGCTCTTACATTTCCACTGCTCACTCTTCCGGGTGCGAAAGCCGCAAGCGCGATCGATACCGATGCAGAGTGTTCCATCGAATTTGACATTGGGGGAAGCAGTGAACTTCTAAATGACGGCGTTACTGTTCAGGTCAATCTGTACAAAGTTGCTTCGGTTGATGAATCCGGCAACTATACCGCAACCGGTGCATTTTCAAAACTGGATCTTTCATCCGTAAGTGCTGATAACTTGGATACTGCAGCTGCTACCTGGAAAGAACGTGCCAATAAAGCAAAGGAGAAGCTGACAGATTCTGATGGAAATACAGTTGTTGAACCAACCGAAACCGTTACACTGCAGAATGGAAGAGGCTACAAAGATAAATTGGAGACAGGACTTTACCTTGTAGATACACCAAAAGTGATTACAACCAATTATACTTATACCTTTACACCTTACCTTGTATCACTTCCGACCAATAATTACTACAGTGGTAACGGTGCAAGTGATGACTGGATCTACGATCTGACCAAAGAATACAACAGTGCAGTTGGTCTGAAACCGGAACAGCACGTAAGATACGGTGATCTGGTGATCAACAAGGAACTGGTAGATCACAATGCTACCTTCGGAGACGAGGCAACCTTCGTATTCCAGATCGATATCACAACACTGGATAAGAAAAAAGAAACCAGAATCGAAGAACTTACATTTAGCGCAGCAGGTAAGAATTCTGTAACGATCACGAAGATTCCTGCCGGCTCTGAAGTAGTTGTAAATGAAATCTATAGCGGTGCTAGTTACCAACTCACTTCTGACAGAAATCAGATTAATCAGACTGTAAAAATCATTGCTACTGACGAAAAAGAAGCTGATAAAGCAGGAGCGGCTGTAGAAGTTTCATTTACTAATGAACACAACGGACGTACCAATGGCGGTTACGGTGTAAGAAATAATTTCAAACTGGACGAAAATGGTCAGTATCAGTACACCGAACCGGCAGAAAAGAACTAGGAAGGGGGAGTCGGAATGAGAAAGTTACATAAGAAACCACTTATCATGGCAGCAGCAACACTTGCTCTTACCGGAACCCTGGCAGTTGGAAGCGCGATGGCGTATTTTACAACCTATTCGACAGCCGGTGGCGGTGTGAAAATGAATATGGGATTTACCAAAACAGTTCCGAATGAACAAATCAAATCAGATGGAAAACACGTTACAATCTCCAACACTGGTAAATATGACTGCTTCGTAAGAGTCACGGCATTTGCTCCAGTATCTCTTGGATACAAAGCAGATAAAAACTGGTCAAAAGGAGCAGATGACTACTGGTGGTATTACAGTGACATACTTCCAGCTGGTCAGACAACGAATCCAGAACTCGTGATTTCTTATGAGTTTCCATCAGTAGATGACAAACCAGAAGAATTTAACGTCATAGTCATCCAGGAATGCACCCCGGTTCTCTACGACGAGGACGGCAATCCATACGCCGACTGGAATCACGTAATCAAAGACGACAGCACACAGACGACAGAGTAGGAGGTAATGAGAATGAAAAAGAAAAAGAAATCATTTCCAAAGAAACCTGCCCTGGTTCTGACAGCCGCAGCACTCCTGCTGGTTGGAAGCACTGTCGGCAGTACACGCGCCGCACTCACTTACTACAGTGAGAATTATTCCGCACAGATGAATATGCAGAGTATCGGCGTATCTCTTCTGGAAAATGACAAAGTAGTCAGCAGCCGGGATTATGTATCGAACAATGAATGGAAGGGAACCTCACAGGGGACACTTCTCACAAACCTTCTTGGAAAGGATGAGACATTTACACCCGGCAAGAAATATAACGAAGCAATCAGCGTCAAGAACAGCGGTACGATCGACACCTTTGTACGTGTGATCATCACAAAGAGCTGGCAGGACGAAAAAGGCAATAAGAACACGAACCTTTCACCGGAACTGATCGAGCTGAACTTCCTCACAGATAATGGATGGCAGGTTGCAAAGGCTCAGTCTACGAAAGAACGTACCGTTCTTTATTATACCAAAGCTCTCAAAGCGGGTAAACCGACACCGGCATTATCCGATACCCTCCGTATCAATCCTTCGATTGCATCGGATGTAAAACAAAATATCTCTGAGGATGGCAAAACCATCACTTATACTTACAAGTACAATGGCTACACCTTCCACATTGACGCAGAGGTGGATGCAGTTCAGACACACAACGCAAAGGACGCGATCAAGAGTGCCTGGGGCGTAGACGTGAATGTATCAGACGACGAAACAACAATGAGCTTACAGTAGGGAGGTACAGAGTATGAAAAAGAAAATTTTGTGCCTCGCCATGACAGTGATAATGGCAGCAGGGGTACACACAACTGCATTTGCAAAGGATTATCAGGGAGCCGACGGATGGCAGGTTAATTTCACTGGCGGCAAGATGGATAGTAATTTTAAAAGCTCCGATGTGACTGACGAGCTGGCAAATATCCAGCCGGGTGACAGCATCGAGCTCAAGGTTCAGCTTAAGAACTCCGACAGTACAGATACCGACTGGTACATGACCAATGAAGTGATCCAGACGCTGGAGGATGCACAGTCTTCCGCAAAAGGTGGTGCTTATGAATACAAGCTGACCTATGTTGGAAGTGACAATGCCGAAAAGGTACTCTATGACAGTACAACTGTCGGAGGGGAAGGTGCTTCCAAAGCAGGAGAAGGTCTGAAGCAGATTGATAACTCAACCCAAGAATATTTCTACCTCGGAAGACTTGCTTCCAATAATACCGGAACGGTACACCTTACCGTCGGTGTTGAAGGTGAGACACAGGGCAACGGTTATCAGCTCACACTCGCAAAGCTCCGTATGAACTTTGCAGTAGAAAAGGTTTCAGCCGGCAAAACCATCACCAAGAATAAGATTGTTAAGACAACCAACACCGTTAAGACCGGTGATACCGCAAGAGTTCTTCTCTTCTGTGTGCTTGCACTCATCAGTGGACTGATCCTTCTTGCATATGGTATCTACACACTCAATAAGAACACAAAAAGACGCAGACAGAAAGGAGAGTAAGCAGATGAAAAAATGGAAAAGATTACTGGTTTCTCTTCTGACTGTATCCATGACACTCGGTGCATCCACAATGAGCGTTATGGCAGATGATACTACACCGTATACCTACAAGGTAACATTATCCGCAGGTAACAAAGGAACAATTAACGGACAGAACAAGATCAAGCGGGAAAACATTGCTTCCGGTTCTACCGTTACTTTCAATCTGAATGACATCCAGGTAACAGACGACAAGTATTATGTCAAAGGAATCCGTCTCAGCGGACGTGACAATGACGAAACACTTGCGGCTCCTTCCTTTACCGTTGATAAAGATACTGACTATGTAGTCGCTTACGGAATCAAAGGCAACATGGTTGCCTATACCGTAAATTATCAGGATGCATCCGGTAATTCACTGGCAGAGAGCCAGACCTTCTACGGAAACGTCGGCGACAAGCCGGTCGTTGCTTACCGTTACGTTGAAAATTATATTCCGGATGCTCTTGCACTTACGAAGACTTTGAGTGATAATGAATCTGAGAATGTATTTACGTTTACCTACACACCGGGAGCTACAGACCGTATCGTTGAGACAACAACTACCGTCACAACAACAGTTCCTGGAACCGCAACTCCTGCCGGTGCAGCAGGTACAACCGGAGCTGCCGGTACAACAGGTGCAGCCGCCGGTACTGGTACAGGTACTACAGCGGGTGGTACTACAGCAGGTGGCACTACAGCGGGTGGTACTACAACAGGCGGTACTGCCGGTGGTACAACGAATGCAGACAATTCTCAGGATACGACAGACGATACGACCACCGCACCGGATGAACAGACACCAAAGTCTCTGGTAGATCTGGATGATGAAGACACTCCAAAAGGAAATATCGATGCGAAAGACAAGACGAGCAAGACTCCGATCGCAGCAGGGATCGGCATTATCGTTGTTGCGGTAGCAGCTCTCGTAGGACTGATCGTATTCTTGAAAAAACGTGCAAAATAAAAAAGCGCGGCACTAAAGGAGAAGTCTTTTTTGAAGAGAACGAAGAAAAAGAAAAGCCCGGTGGCTGCATTTTGCAGTGCACTGGGCACTGTTTTACTGACAGTACTGATTCTTGCCTGTATTCCGCTGACGCTTCCGAAAGCTTTTGGTTTTCAGATGTACACCGTGATCAGTGGGAGCATGGAACCGGCGATCCCGACGGGAAGCCTGGTCTATGTCCGGTATGAAGAACCAGACACGATCGTCAAAGATGATGTCATTGCTTTTTACAGCAACAATGCAGACGGCTCGATCATCACCCACCGTGTAGTATCCAACAGCCCGGCGATGGGACAGTTTATCACCAAAGGGGATGCCAATGAGGAAAAAGATATGAATCCGATCCCTTACAACAACTACATCGGAAAAGTAAAGCTTTCTGTTCCGGTTGTCGGCGGTATCGCACAGGCAGCCACCGGTACATCCGGCAAGATTGCTGCCGCATCCATCATCGGTCTTGCTGTGATTCTTGAAATCGTTGCTGCCATGCTTGACAGACGCGATGACGAAGACGAATAAGAGAGAACGTTTTTCATTTTAGCTTGCTAAAGTGTGAAACATTTGCTAAAATAATATCAGATTGTATTGTCAGAAGAAGATGGGGGAATTTCACAATTCTCCCATTTGTCATATATTGAAAAGAATGGAGAGGTGAATGGATTGTTATCCAACCAGATTTTACAGAGAACAATCAATGAAATAGGGGATATCATCGAGTGTAACTGTTCCATCTGGAACACAGACGGAGTGATGCTTGCAGCTGTAGGTAAGGAGAAGCCTGCAGTAAAAAAAGCTGTCTGCTCATTTTTAAAAGAGCTGGAGGTTACCGGCGTAGCGGAGGAGCACCTGGATGAATGCTATGGTCTGTTCCCGGTTTATGATGATGATGAACTGACTTATATTTTCGTGATCGAGCACAATAATGAGATTGATGTGCATACCAGCGGACGCTTAAGTGTCTGCCAGCTGGAGAGCCTTTTAAGATCCGGAAGCGAACGTCTTGACCGTAACCGTTTTATCCAGAACCTGCTCCTGGATAACCTGCTTCTCGTAGATATCTACAATCAGGCGAAAAAGCTTGGTATTACAGTTGAGCAGCGCAGAGTCGTCTATCTGATCGAACCGAAGAATCCGGATGACACGATCGTCCTGGATATGATCCGCGGGATTTATTCCTCGGGAACCGGTGATTTTGTTACTGCCGTAGATGAGGGACATATTATTCTGATCAAGTCCCTTGACAGTACGGATGATTATGATACGATCCGTTCGACTGCCGATATGCTGGTGAATGCGATCAACACCGAAGCTATGGTCAATGTCCGGCTTTCCTTCGGAACCATCATTCCCGAACTCAAAGAGGTCTCACAGTCTTACAAAGAAGCTGGCATGGCTCTGGATGTGGGACGTATCTTCTATCCGGAACGCAATATTTTATCCTACCGCGAACTTGGTATCGGACGGCTGATCCACCAGCTTCCCGTTTCCTTATGCGAGATGTTCCTGGAAGAAGTATTTGCCGGAAATACCGTTGATCAGTTTGACGAAGAAACCTTATCCACAGTTGATAAATTTTTTGAAAACAGCCTGAATATTTCGGAGACAGCGAGACAGCTTTTCGTCCACCGGAATACGCTCGTCTACCGGCTGGAGAAGATCCAGAAGCAGACCGGGCTGGATGTCAGAGTCTTTGAGGACGCCCTGACATTTAAGATTGCTTTGATGGTCGCAGACCACATGAAATTCATAGAAAACAGAAAATAGGAGGACATGATATGGTGAAATTATACGAAGGCGGTGCCTATCTTTTACACGGTACTGAGGTAATTGCAGATGCACCCGATGCACTTGCTGCCGTAAAAAGCAAGACAGGTATTGAGACAACAAAAGAAGCTGCTGCAAAAGAAACAATGGCTTATGGGATCTTAAGTGCGCATAATACTTCCGGTAATATGCAGCAGCTTCAGATCAAATTTGACAAGCTGACTTCGCACGACATTACCTTTGTCGGAATCATCCAGACTGCAAGAGCATCCGGACTGGAGAAATTCCCGATCCCTTATGTTCTGACCAACTGCCATAACTCTCTGTGTGCAGTCGGCGGTACGATCAATGAAGATGACCACATGTTTGGACTGACCTGTGCGAAGAAGTACGGCGGTGTCTATGTTCCGCCTCATCAGGCCGTTATCCACCAGTTTGCCCGCGAAATGCTCGCAGGCGGCGGCAAGATGATCCTTGGTTCTGACAGCCACACCCGTTATGGTGCACTCGGTACCATGGCAATGGGAGAGGGCGGACCGGAACTTGTAAAACAGCTTCTGAACAAGACTTATGATATCAAGATGCCGGGCGTTGTCGGAATCTATCTGGACGGCGAACCGGTGAAAGGTGTCGGACCGCAGGACGTTGCCCTTGCGATCATCGGCGCAACCTTCGGCAATGGCTATGTCAATAACAAGGTCATGGAATTTGTCGGACCTGGCGTTGGCAAATTAAGTGCAGACTTCCGTATCGGAATCGATGTTATGACGACAGAGACAACCTGCCTTTCTTCTATCTGGAGAACCGATGACAAGATCAAAGAGTTCTACGATATCCACGGAAGAAGTGATGACTTCAGGGAACTGGAGCCTGGCGCAGTCGCTTACTATGACGGTCTTGTATACGTCAATTTGAGCGAGATCAAGCCTATGATCGCCATGCCGTTCCATCCGTCCAATGTCTACACCATCGAGGATGTCAATGCCAACCTTGCAGATGTTCTCCACGATGTAGAGCAGCGCGCGCTGGTAAGCCTGGACGGTGCTGTGGATTACTCTCTTCAGGACAAGATCGTAAATGGTAAACTTTATGTCGATCAGGGTATCATCGCAGGCTGTGCCGGCGGCGGTTTTGAAAATATCTGTGCTGCCGCAGACATCATCCGTGGCAAATACATCGGATCAGATGAATTTACCTTCAGTGTTTACCCGGCAAGTACACCGATCTACATGGAGCTTGTGAAAAATGGTGCGGTTGCTGACCTGATGGAAGCCGGTACGATCGTGAAGACTGCCTTCTGCGGACCGTGCTTCGGTGCAGGGGATACTCCGGCAAACAATGCATTTTCCATTCGTCACTCTACCCGTAACTTCCCGAACCGTGAAGGAAGCAAGCTGCAGAGTGGACAGATCGCATCTGTTGCCCTTATGGATGCACGTTCCATTGCCGCAACTGCTGCGAACAAAGGTTTCCTTACTCCGGCAACAGATTTTGATATTGAATACAAGAACCCGACCTACCATTTTGATTCCAGAATTTACGCCAACCGTGTATTTGACAGCCACGGCGTTGCTGATCCTTCGGTTGAGATCAAATTCGGACCGAACATCAAAGACTGGCCGGCAATGAGCGCTCTTCCTGAGAATCTGATCCTGAAGGTTGTATCTGAGATCCACGATCCGGTCACAACGACAGACGAACTGATCCCGTCCGGCGAAACTTCTTCTTATCGTTCCAACCCGCTTGGACTTGCTGAATTTGCACTTTCCAGAAAGGATCCTGCCTATGTAGGACGCGCGAAAGAGGTCCAGAAAGCCCAGAAAGCGATTGAAGCAGGTACTTGTCCACTGGATGTACTGGATGAATTAAAACCGGTGATGGCAGCAATCCAGAAGTCTTATCCGGAAGTCGGCAAAGGAAATATCGGTGTCGGAAGTACCATTTTCGCGGTCAAACCTGGTGATGGTTCTGCCCGTGAGCAGGCTGCTTCCTGCCAGAAGGTTCTCGGCGGCTGGGCGAATATCGCGAATGAGTACGCAACCAAACGTTACCGCTCGAACCTGATCAACTGGGGCATGCTTCCGTTTATTACCGAAGAGGAACACACAAAGCTTTCTTTCAGGAACGGTGACTATCTCTTCGTGCCGGATATCCGCAAAGCAGTAGAAGATAAAGCTTCCACGATCAAGGCTTATGTCGTAGGCGATGATCTGAAGGAGATCGATCTGAAGCTCGGTGATCTGACGGATGCAGAACGTGAGATCATCCTCAAAGGATGTCTGATCAATTATTACAGAGGTTAATTTTTCTCAGACAATGATATGATTTAAAAGGGACGGAAATTTTTCTGTCCCTTTTTGCAACACTTCCGACTTTTTTATACTCTTATATACAAAGAACCTGTTATGAGAGGAGGGACCTTATGATCGATGCAATTGCATTTAAAGAATTATATACGACGGTTTATCAGGATCTGTATCGTTTTGCGCTCTGCATGATGCATCATCCGCAGGATGCAGAAGACGCCGTCAGTGAAGCCGTTCTTTCCGCCTATGAGAACATACATAAATTACGCAAAGAAGAAGCATTCCGTTCCTGGATCTTTCAGATTCTGGCAAATGTGTGCCGCCGGAAGTTAAAGAGCCGTGAACGGACCGAGACCGAGCTGAAAGAAGATCATGCTTCTGCCACATACTGTGACGGACTCCGCACAGATGTCGAACGTGCTTTTCTTATTCTCGCTGAAGACGATCAGCTGATCATCGGCTTATCCGTCTATGGCGGTTACAACAGTAAAGAAATCGGAAAAATGCTAAGGATGAACCCGAATACAGTCCGCTCCCGCAGAAAGCGTGCCCTCGAAAAGATGAGCTGGCTTCTGAAAGAGTAGGATAAAAGAGTAATAGGAGGTGTTTCATATGACAGATCACGAAAAAGAAATACTGGATAAAATAAAACAATCTACGGAAAAAACTCCTGTTCCGGAAAGCCTTGCACCGGATCAGATTATGAAAATGCTGGAAGAGCATAACAGCACTCAGGCTTCCGGACATATCCCGAAAAAGCATGGATTTTCCCGCGGCCACCGGATGCGCGGAGGACTTATTGCTGCCGCACTGGTACTGGTTGTCGGCATTGGTGCCCACATCCGCCAGCAGAATCTTTCTTCAGACTCAGCCACTTCTTCCACAAAAGGCAGTTCTTCAATCGGTACATCCTCCGGTAAGCTTGCCTCTTCCGATACTTTAGAGACGGCAACCGATTATGATGAAGTCTACACATACCTGCAATCTTATCAGGATGAGTTGGATTCTTCATCTGTTACCGGTTCAACCGACAGCGGAATTGTCATGTATTCAACTGAAACAGCCGACAGTGGTGCACGTACCGATAGTTCCAGCTCCTCTTCGGATTCTGCAACAGCCTCTGCACGTGCTGTGGATACTTCATTTTCCGATACCAACGTCCGCACAGAGGGCGTCGATGAAGCAGACATTGTAAAAACGGATGGAAGTTATCTTTATACACTGAAAGCAAACTCACAGGAAATTTCCATTGTAGATATCCAGTCTGATCAGATGAAGGTTGTTTCCTGCATTTCGCTGAATGAGAATTTTCAGGCATCCGAATTTTACCTGAGTGACCAGAAGCTTTTTGTCCTTGGCAACATGCAGAACACGCAGGTTGATTCTGACAGTAAAACCTTGTACCGCGGCAGCTGTACCCGTATCCAGACTTATGATCTGGCAGATATCAACAATCCGAAATCCATCGGAACCGTGGATCAGAGTGGTTACTACCGCACTTCACGTTTTAAAGACGGATATCTGTATGTATTCAGCGACTATTATATTCACGATACGATCACCAAAAAAGATTATCCTTCCTATGTTCCGCTTGTTGGTGACAATCTTCTGAAGCAGTCGGATATCTATCTCCCGACGAACCATGCAGCAGACCAGTACCTTGTTGTCAGCTCCGTTTCCGCTTCCAGTCCGGATAAGGCAGCAGACCAGAAAGCAGTCATGTCTGAGAATGGTGAAGTCTATGTGAGTGAGAACAACATTTATATTTACGAGTATGCGAACAGCAGTATCCTCGCAGATAATCTTGCGGCAAAGAATCAGACGATCCTCCGCAAGCTGTCTTACAATAAAGGAAAACTTTCCGGCTCTGCCCAGGGCAAAGTAAAAGGATATCTGAACGATTCCTTCAGCATTGATGAGTATGACAATACGTTGCGGCTGGTGACAACGGTTACGCATAATGTCGGAAGCTCTTCACAGTCCAATTCAGTCTATGTGCTGGATGCAGATTTGAAAACAATCGGTAAGATCGAGGATCTTGCCAAAAATGAACAGGTCTATTCCGCAAGATTTTTGGGCGATACCGGTTACTTTGTAACTTATGAACAGACAGATCCTTTATTCTCCGTAGACTTTTCCGATCCGGAGAATCCGAAGATCCTTGGCAAGCTGAAAATTCCCGGCTTTTCGGAATACCTGCATTTTTACAGTGATAACCTGCTTCTTGGAATCGGTATGGATACCGATGAAAATGGCATTACAAACGGGGTAAAGGTCTCTATGTTTGATATCAGTGATCCTTCGGATGTGAAGGAAGTCAGCAAGTACACACTGGATCAGTACTATTACTCGGATGTCTTTTCTGACTACCGTGCAGCACTGGTTGATCCGGAAAAGAATCTGATCGGCTTTCCGCTTTCCGGATCTGCCAACCAGTATGTGATCCTTTCTTACGATAAAGATCAGGGCTTCCAGGTACAGATGCAGGAGGAAGTCAACGGTAATTCTTATCTTGGAACCCGCGGTGTGTATGCAAACGAAAAGTTCTATGTGATCAATGGAAATGCAATTGAAGCATACCGGATGGGAGACTATGTGAAGATAGATGATCTGCTGCTATAGTGCAGCTTTGCAGAAGGAGCTGCCGCTCCGCATGCTTTGTACACCATTCCACATCACCTTATACACCAAAATCGTATATACAAAAACAGGTGCCCACTGGGATATATCACTAAGATATACTTACGTGGACACCTGTTTTATATTTTCATTTACCTGTTATTCCACACCGTTAAAGCAGTAGGTACATACCTGGCATGCATCAATCCCGATTGATTTGATCAGATCATCCAGTCTGTGATAACGAAGTGAAGTGAAATTCTGTCTCTTGCGGATTTCCTCCAGCATTGCTGCATACCGGTCACTGTTCGGATCCGCATATTCACCCAGTACATTGACATCATTGTCGCCTTCCCACTCACGGATGATCCTTCTTGTGATCAGATCCAGGTCTGATTTGGAACGGGAGAAGTTCAAATATTTGCATCCGTACAAAAGCGGTGGACATGCCGGGCGGACATGCACTTCTTTTGCGCCACTCTGATACAGGAACTCTGTCGTCTCACGGAGCTGTGTGCCACGCACGATAGAATCATCGATCAGCAGCAGGCTCCTGTCTTCGATCAGACTATGTACCGGGATCAGTTTCATTCTGGCGATCAGATTACGCTGACTCTGTGTTGTCGGCATGAAGGATCTTGGCCAGGTCGGAGTATATTTGATAAATGGTCTTGCATACGGAATACCTGATTCATTTGCATAGCCTATCGCATGAGCGATACCCGAATCCGGAACTCCTGCAACAATATCCACGTCGATCGAATGATCATCTCTCTGTGCTAAAAGCTTTCCACAGTTGTAACGCATTTCTTCTACACCAACCCCTTCATAAGAAGAAGTAGGATATCCATAGTATACCCACAGGAACGAACAGATTCTCATCTTTTCACATGCAGGACTTACAGTCTCCACAGATTCCGGTGTCACGTAGACGATTTCCCCAGGTCCCAGCTCTTTGTAATCTGTGTATCCAAGGTTGATATATGCAAAGCTTTCAAAGGAAACGCAGTATGCATTCTCTTTCTTTCCGATCACAACCGGTGTACGTCCGAGAAGGTCTCTGGCTGCATAAATTCCATTCTCTGTCAGAAGCAGAAGCGTCATCGAGCCTTCAACTACTGACTGCACATAACGGATTCCCTCAACAAACGAATCCTTTTTACAGATCAATGCCGCAACCAGCTCTGTAGAATTGATCTGTCCATTGGTCATAGACTGAAAATGTGTATGTCCATTTTCATAAAGATTCCGAATCAGCTGATCCGCATTATTGATCTTACCTACTGTCGTAATTCCAAAGCACCCCAGATGCGACTGGATCAGAATTGGCTGTGGATCATAATCTGAAATACATCCAATTCCAATATTTCCCTTCATTGTATCAACATCTTTTTCAAATTTTGTACGGAACGGCGAATTTTCAATATTATGAATCGCTCTCTTCCAGCCATCACTTCCGTAAGTAGCCATACCTCCGCGGCGGGTTCCAAGATGCGAATGATAATCTGTTCCATAAAAAAGATCCAGATTACATGCTTCTTTTGATGCAACGCCAAAAAATCCTCCCATATCTGTAGGTCTCCTTTCTTTATCCCAATACCATAGCCTGTATTTTTCATCTATTTTTTAGTGTATCATGCATTTATGGACGGAAACAATAGCAAAACCCCGAATATATTGCAAATGGCTATAACTATTTCTAATCGTATTTATAATTGTTTGAATTTTCTGATATATATATTACAATTTCAATTCTTTCTAATTTTAACAAAATTATTTTAAAATTATATTGACAAATAAGTATTTGGGTGTTATTATTAAGTCAATCCAAAAGAAAAGAAGTTCCTGACGAGAAAGGGAATTTCAAAAAGATATTTTTTTAATCTGTTACATAGTTTCATATATACTCGCCAAGAGTATAAGATGAAGAACCAGATCAGAAAAGGGTAACAAGAATAATTGTTATTTGAAGGTTAGAAAGTTTTAAAAAAGCAACTATACATTTTGGTTATGAGCGTTTTGTAAGCGGAGTGTGTAGAGAACAATTTTTAAAATTGATAATTTATAATAATAAGAGAAAATTGATATCTGACTTCTGAACAGAAAAAAGTATAAGAGAAAAAGAATATCCGGATAAAATTTTGGAACGAGAACGAAAGGAAGGAGGCTTTGACCGTTGGATATTTCATCATCTAAAACTCAATATGTTAATGGTATGGCAAATGTAAATTCCTGTGAGATGAGCCTTAACCATAGATTATAATCCGGTAAGAGAAAAGTTAATGATAAAAAAGGTCGGAGTAGTAGATAAACCGGAAGCGATTATAAGATATAAAAAGATTCAGCATTTGTTGACATATTGAAGTAAATACCACAGTAATTCAAGATCAGAAAATGTGTAAAGAAACATTCATTGATAAGTAAATTTAACAGTGACGAGAAAGCTGATAAATACCAAAATTGGATTACCTGATTATATAAAATAACGAACGATCAGAATTGATCAAAATCGATTCATATGATTTCATTTTTATAAATTTTATAAAATCTGAATATCATATGAAATGCTCAAAGAACTTACAGGAATAAGAATTACTTAATTCCTCCGATATAAAAATAAAAATTACAATTGAATATTCCGAGACAGCCATTCAAAAGATGGCTGTCTCCTTTTTTTCTGTTACCAGCTCCCAATTTGTGAATTTTTTGTAATATTTTTTTAACATTTCTGAAAAATATCAGCCGTAATTTTTGACATTGACAACGCTCTATGATACACTTAGTAAGTAAAATTATAAGACTTTTGTTTTCCGTTTCTGGTACAAAAGTCAGACTTACTGAGGAAAAGTAAAATAATTAATAATAATCATATGAGGTGAGAAACGTTGGATAAATATGAATATCGCGCAAAGACAGAGCAGATGCTTGCGTATGCCGAACAGAAGTCTTACCAGAAAGCGATGTCGATTGCAGATACGATCGACTGGCGTAAAGTAAAAAATACCGCCATGCTCTCTACCGTAAGCGAAATCTATGAAAATGCGGGGGAACTTGGTAAAGCACGTGATACCTTATTTATTGCGTATGATAAAGCACCTTCCAGCAGAAAGGTTGTATACCGCCTGGGAATTATTTCTCTGAAGCTGGGACATTTCGATGAAGCAGCTGATTGCTACGAAGAATTTGTCAAGCTTGCTCCGAAAGATCCAAACCAGTACATTCTCCGGTATAAGATCTTAAAAGCACAGAAAGCGCCAGTCAAAGAACAGATTGAAGCTCTTGAAGATTTCAAGCATTCTGAATACGTTGAAAAATGGGCATATGAACTTGCCAGATTATACGCTGAAGCTGGTATGACTTCCGAATGTCTTGATGAATGTGATGATCTGATTCTCTGGTTCAGCGAAGGTACTTATGTATACCAGGCAATGGAACTTAAAATGAAATACAAACCGCTGACTCCACTTCAGCAGGAAAAATACGATCATCGAAATGATGGTATCGGCCGTAAGGATTCTTCCAAGAGAAAACCTTCCTTCCGAAAATCCAAAGAACGTCCGGCACCGAATCCACGAATTGCAGACAAGGTCCGCAAAGATGTACATGTCACAGACAGTATTGATCTTCCGGATCTTCCAGAGCCAATGGCCCGGACACATGCTTCCGAACCAGAAGCTGAGTCACAGCCAAAAACCCGGATTCGAAGCACTTCCGATATTTCCACAACCATTTCCGGTGCTTCCCTTTCAGATGCCCTGAAAGCCGGTGTTGCCGTTGCAAGTGGTGCAGTTGCTCCTGAATCTGCTTCAGACGATTCACAGATGACCGGTAAGATGAAGATTGAAGAAATTCTTGCCAACTGGGAAGCAACTCAGCGTGAAAATGCAAAGATTCTTGAAAAGAGCCAGGAGGAAGCTGAGAAAGAAAAAGCCCTGCGCGAAAAGAAGAAAGAAGAAGAAGAGGAAGTTCTTGGAGCTACAAAACCAATCCTTTCTGATGATATCCGCAAACTGATGGAACAGCTTGAAAATGGTGAAGAGCCTGAAATCACCGATGAAGATGCTGAAGATTTCGTTGATGATGAAGAGGATGAAGCGACTGAAAGCCCGGAAGATTCATCCAAAGAAGCTTCAGACACTGACGAGGAAGATCCGGAAGAAAATGATTTTGAAGAAATCGTTGACTCCGAAGAAGATGATGAATCGGATGCGGTTTACGATGAAGAAGCTGAATACGAGGATGAAGACGATTCCGAGTATGACGACGACGAGGAATACGAGGATGAAGATGATTCCGAGTATGACGACGACGACGAATACGAAGATGAAGATGATTCCGAGTATGACGACGACGAATACGAAGATGAAGATGATTCCGAGTATGACGATGACGAGGAATACGAAGATGAAGATGATTCCGAGTATGACGATGAGGAAGAATACGAGGATGAAGACGAAGATGACTACCAGATCGATGATGAATTAGATGAAGATCATAAAGAGGATTTTGATTTTGAAAAAGAATCTGCTCTCGATATCGATGATCATGATTCTGACGAAGATGATGGTGATTTTGCAGACCTTGATTCCTTTGAAGATGAAGAAGAATTAGATAGCAGTGATGATTATCTTGATCTTGAATTTGACGAGAAACCGGCTCCTGAGCCAGAGAAAGAAACCTCAAAATCAGCGCAAACTCCTGATATTGACGAAGTTCTTGAAATCGAAGAACCGTCAGAAGATGAAATCACCGAACGCATGGGTAAATTCGATACCGGATTCGTTGTACAGGGTCGTTACGATCTGAGTGCAACAAGTGAGATTGGACTGAAGCTTGGACTTACTGAAGAGCAGAAACAGCTGTTCTCTTACTTTGTACCGATCCGTGGTGTCAGTGAACAGCTTGTTGAAATCCTTGATAACGACAAACGTTGCCGTAACCGTTATGGAACTTCCCGCACAGGCAACATCCTGATCCTTGGCCGCAAGGGAAGCGGAAAAACAGTCCTCGCAGTTGATATTGTAAAAGCAATCCAGAAACAGCGCAGACTCAAACAGGGTAAAGTTGCAATCGTAACCGGTGATTCTCTGAACAAAAAGGACATCGGAAGTATCATCGATAAACTGAACGGTGGCGCACTGATCATCGAAAAAGCTTCCAAGATGAATGACAGAACCATCCGTGAACTGAATGACATGATGGATGAACAGACCGGCGAACTTCTCTTCCTTCTGGAAGACCAGAAGAAACCGCTGGAAAGAATGTTTGCATCCCATCGCGAATTCAAACGTAAATTTACTTCCAGACTGGAGCTTCCGGTATTCATCAATGATGAACTGGTTACATTCGGTCAGACCTATGCTAAGGAAAACGGATACCGTATCGATGAAATGGGAATCCTTGCATTATACAGCCGGATTGATATGATGCAGAGAGAAGATCATGCGGTTACTGTTGCAGAAGTAAAAGAGATCATGGATGAAGCAATTTCACATTCCCAGAAAGCAAATGTAAAACATCTTGTGAAACGGGTATTTGGAAGAAGCACTGATAATTCAGACCACATCATCCTGAAAGAAGAAGATTTTAAAGCATAAGATTTCTACAAAGAACGCGCTTCCGGCGCGTTCTTTTATATATGCAGACAAAACCGATAACTATAAAGAAAGAGTTTTAGACATCTTACATAAGAAATGTATAAGTTGTCCAAAACTCTTTCTTTTTATCGCTATTTCTAGTATAATATTCCTAAATATCTTTGATAGAAGGTGAATGGGATGGCAGTAAAAAAAACAACAGCACAACAGACCAACACGACCCGCAAGACGGCCGTAAAAAAATCTACTGTAAAAAAACCGGCAGCTGCTAAAACTGCTGCTAAAAAGTCTACAGCTAAAAAGTCTGTAAAAACTGTAACAACAGATAAACCCGCTGATTATAGAATCGGCGAATTAGATCAATATTTATTCGGACAGGGAACCCATTATGAAATCTATAAAAAAATGGGTGCACATTTTGTAAAAGATGGAAAAAAAACCGGCGTATATTTCGCAGTATGGGCTCCACACGCCAGATCAGTTGCCGTAGTCGGTGAATTCAACGGCTGGAGTGAAGATGCAAACGTTATGAAGCGTCAGGAACCACTTGGAATCTATACCGCATTTGTTCCGGAAGCACAGCTCGGACAGCTTTACAAGTACTGTATCGAGACACAGACCGGAGATAAGCTTTACAAAGCTGATCCATTTGCGAACAGTGCAGAGTTGAGACCGGGAACTGCCTCAAGGATTGCTGATATCTCCCATTTAAAATGGAGTGACAGTGTCTGGATGAAGCACCGGGCAGAATGGGATTTCCATTCCTCACCGATTTCCATTTATGAAGCACATATCGGTTCCTGGATGCGCCATCCGGGACGTGAAGATGATGGGTTCTACAGCTACCGTGAATTTGCGCATGCAGCTACAGACTACATAAAAAAGATGGGGTATACTCATATCGAACTGATGGGAATTTCAGAATACCCATTTGACGGCTCCTGGGGATATCAGGTGACCGGATATTATGCTCCGACCTCCCGTTATGGTACGCCGGAAGATTTCGCATATATGATCAATTACTTCCATAAGAATAAGATTGGCGTAATCCTTGACTGGGTACCGGCACATTTTCCACGCGATGCACACGGACTCGCTGACTTTGACGGCACAGCTACCTTTGAATATGCAGATCCTAAGAAGGGGGAACATCCGGACTGGGGAACCAAGATCTTCGATTATGGTAAAGCAGAAGTTAAGAACTTCCTGATCGCCAACGCACTGTTCTGGATCGAACATTATCACATCGATGGTCTCCGCGTAGATGCTGTTGCTTCCATGCTGTATCTTGATTACGGTAAAGAAGACGGTCAGTGGATCGCCAACAAATACGGCAGCAATGAGAATCTGGAAGCAATCGAATTTTTCAAGCATCTGAATTCCGTTACTACCGGACGTAACCCTGGCGCACTGATGATCGCAGAAGAATCCACTGCATGGCCAAAAGTAACAGGAAAACCGGAAGATGATGGTCTTGGATTCAGCCTGAAGTGGAACATGGGATGGATGCATGACTTTACCGAATACATGAAGCTGGATCCATATTTCCGCAAAGGCGACCACTACGGTATGACATTTGCCTTAACCTATGCATACAGCGAGAATTATATTCTTGTATTATCACATGATGAAGTGGTACATCTAAAATGCTCTATGCTCAATAAGATGCCTGGTCTTGGATTTGAGAAATTCGCCAACCTGAAGGTCGGTTATGCTTTCATGATGGGACATCCTGGAAAGAAACTTCTCTTCATGGGACAGGATTTCGGACAGCTCCGCGAGTGGAGCGAGGCGCGTGAGCTTGACTGGTATCTCCTTGCAGAGCCGGAGCATCAGGCACTCCAGAATTTCTACCGTGACCTGCTGCATCTTTACACACACAACAAAGCCATGTATGAACAGGATACCTACATGGAAGGCTTTGAATGGGTCAATGCAGATGACAGCTCACGAAGTATTTACAGCTTCATCCGTCATTCAAAGGGCGCAAAAAAGAACCTTTTATTCGTATGTAATTTCACACCGATCGAACGACCGGAGTACCGTGTCGGTGTACCGCGCGGCAAACAGTACCGCCTGGTACTGAACAGTGATGAATTGCAGTATGGCGGAAGCGGAAAAGCCCGCCCGGCAGTATATAAAGCAAAGAAACAGGAATGTGATGGAAGACCATATTCATTTGGTTACGATCTTCCGCCATACGGTGTTGCTGTATTCGAATTTTAACATAGCAAGTCAATGCAATCTGCGCAAAATATTCATCATACGAATAATTGATTCCACCAATTATTTTCTTAACATTTCCCGGATTCGTTCTTCCAGAGTTTCTTCTGGAAGAACTCCGGTTGTATATCCACAGATTTTTCCATCTCTGTACACCACAAACGTCGGTACGATCTCAATGCCTATATACTCTGCAATCTCTTTCGATATATCAATATCAATCTTATAGAAAATCCATTTTCCCTGATACCGGCTGGCAATCCTTTCCACAACAGGATACATCATTCCGCACTTTGGACACCATGATGCGTAAAACTCCACAATTACCGGCATCCTCTGCTTTCCGACTGTATTTTCATAATCCTTCGTGATCAATGCGATACCCATACACTTTCCTCATTTCTGCCATCTCAGGCTATGTAAAAAGGACTGGATTAGTGGCATCCACATTTCGGGTTTAAGATTTTATAGACTTCCTGAAAAGAATTTCTGAAACAGATCAGCTTTTTATTAAATCTTGGATTCTTATAGCAAAACCCCCGCATACAATTCTGAAAATGATGCTTTTTCCGCATATCTGTTCCTTCCTGACTTCCTCTTTCTACAATATATGCAAAAAGACAGCCGATGTGCGGATTGCTCCGTATCTGCTGTCTCTTATATTGCCAGGAATCATCTTACGCACTCAGCGCCTTTATGATCTGCCTGTTGCATTTTATTCAATTGTCTTACTGGCGCATTGCGATCAGTTTATGGATCGGATGTCCCTGCCCGGAAAATTTCTCCTCGTACTCAGTCATAACATTCCCTCTGCTGAGTGTCGGATCATTGTGAAGATCATAGGTCTTCGCCAGAAGTACCCAGCCTGCCAACTCCACCTGCTCCAGTGAAAATTCAAACAGCTCTCTGTTGTCTGTCTTAAATTCAACGACTCCGTCAAAGGCAAGGATCTTGTCATACCGCTCAAAAAACTGCTTGGAAGTAAGTCTGCGCTTTGCATGACGTGCTTTCGGCCACGGATCTGAAAAATTCAGATAAATCTTGTCAATCTCTCCGACAGCAAAAACCTCCGGCAGATTTGTCGCATCCATACAGATAAAACGAATATTGTTGACATCCTTGTATTCCTCGTCATTGTCAAAGCGTTCCAGCGCCCGAAGCAGTACGCTTGAATAACGTTCGATACCGATATAGTTGATGGATGGATTCTCCTTTGCAAGTGTCAGAAGAAACTGTCCTTTTCCCATCCCGATCTCAATATGGATCGGATTCTCCGGATTCTGAAAAGTCTCTTTCCAGGTGCCGCGATATCTGGTCTCATTTTTAATTACAAGGGGATGAGCTGTCAGATAAGCATCTGCTCCCGGTACATTTCTTAACCTCATATATCTTTCTCTTCCTTTAGTGAAAATATGTATAACCTTATTTATTTTATACTATTCTGAAATATTTGGAAACCCAAAAATATATTTTATAAGTTTTGTATAAAATATTCTTATGATATTCTCTTATTATTTAGTAGATTTTTCTAATTTAAAGTAGTAGAATATGTATGCATTATTAAAAATGTATAAATAATTTCTAAGAAAGGAGTCGGACAATGGATCATATTGTTAAAAAGCTCTCCGAAATCGAACACGCAGCCGAAGCTGTTGTGGAACACGCGGAACTGGAAAAATCAGAACTGGAAGAACGCATTCAAAATGAACGCAATCAGTTCGACAAACAACTTGAAGATCACACCCAAAAGGAGCTGAACGATATCCACAAAGGATTAAACCGTCAGATGGATGAGATTCTTGCAAGGCAGAACCGTAAGAACCAGACAGCGATCGAAGAACTTAAAAAAGATTTTGAAGAGAAGCATACGGCATATGCCGAGAAAATTGTCAGACGTATCATAGAGGGATAGCATATGGGAAATTTACTTGCATACAGTGGCATCGTAACAAAAGTACGCGCCATGCAGGCGAAACTGCTCACTGATGAAGATTTCCAGAATATCGCCGCATTTCATACAGTAACCGAAGTTGCTGCTTATCTCAAAGAACATCCCGGATATCGGAATGTCCTTGCAGATATGGACGAAAACCGTCTTCACCGCGGTGAGATTGAGAAGCTTCTTGTGCAGTCACTTTACAGTGATTATACACGCCTGTACCGTTTTTCCGGAATGGATCAGAAAAAATTCCTGGAGCTTTATCTGAAGCGCTACGAGATGAATCTGATCAACTATTGTCTGCGTATTGTATTCAACCACTATCAGAAGCCTTTTGATCTGGATCATAAGAAAATATTCTTCGACAAATATTCGGATCTCTCCATCGATAAACTGATCACTTCGGGGAATATCGGTGAGCTGGTGGAAAATTTAAAGGGCACAGAATACTATGCGCCGTTAAAACGTCTGGAAAATGCGGAGAACCCTACCCTTTTTGATTACGATCTGGCACTGAATCTGTACTATTTTACAACCATGTGGAAGAAACGCAAAAAGATTCTGAAGCATAAGGAACTGGAAATTTTCACCAGAGATGCCGGAGCAAAGATCGACCTGTTGAACCTGCAGTGGATCTACCGTGCAAAAAAATATTACAACATGCTTCCGCCGGATATTTCCACACTGCTGATCCCGATACACTACCGGATTCATGTAGATCAGCTGAAGGATCTTGTAGAAGCACCGTCTGTCGATGAATTTTTAAAGCTGGTTACCAGAACGCCTTATCTGCGTCACACCGATACTCAGACACCAGCGTCCATCGAGACGATTTACAAAGACTGCCTGTACCGTCTCTACCTGGCAGACAGAAGAAGTAACCCTTATTCCATCGCAACCGTGAATACCTATCTTTTTCTGAAAGAGGAGGAGCTTGATAAGCTTACAACTGTGCTCGAATGTGTTCGCTACGGACTTCCTGCACGTGAGACATTAACTTATATAGGAGGAACAGCGAAATGATTGTTAAGATGAAGTTCCTGAGCATTACCGGACCACGCGCCGACATCGACCGCATGACAAACCGGTATCTTTCCAAATATGAGATGCAGCTTGAAAATGCACTTACGGAGCTCAAGACAGTAGATAATCTGATGCCATTTCTGGAAATGAACCCTTACCGTGATCCACTCGCAAAAGTGACACAGTTTCTGGGATATATGAAAGACATGCCAGCAGAGCCATCCTTTGATCAGAGCGAAGACGAGATCCTTGAGATGATTCGTTCTATCAATCATGACTACATGGATCTGCAGCAGCAAAAAGAAGAACTGAAAAAAAAGAGAGAGAATATCCAGGCACGTATGAAAGTCCTGGAACCTTTTACTTCTCTGGATTTTGACCTGCATGAGATCATGCAGTACAAATACATCCGCACAAGATTTGGAAAAATCAATGTGGATTATTATCACCGGCTGGAAAAAGCGCTTCTTGAAGACATTGATGCATTATTTCTGGAAGGCTCCAGAGATGCCTCTTATGTCTATGGCGTTTATTTTGTATCGGATGCTGATGCAGGAAAGGTCGATTCGATCATGCGGTCTCTCCACTTTGAAAAAGTCGATCTGCTGGAAGACTTTGGCGGAACCCCGCTGGAAGCTTACCGGAGCCTGGATAAAGAAGTCCAGAATCTGACCGATGAAATCCAGGCAGTGAAGGATAAACGTCAGGAGATGTTCCGCAAGAACGCTTCCAGACTACTCGGTGCAAGAATTCAGCTGGAACGTTTTTCCGATAACTTTGATATCCGGAAATTTGCGGCACGAACCGAGACAGACGAGCAGGAAGAATACTACATCCTCTGCGGCTGGATGTCCGAAGAAGATGCAAATGCATTTATCAAAGAGGCACAGGGGGATGACAAGGTTTATATCGTAGTAGAAGAGGACCGGGAACAGTATTTTGGAGAACCTCCTACCAAGCTTGAGAATCCAAAGCTTTTCAAACCATTTGAAATGTTCATCAAGATGTACGGACTTCCCAAGAGCGGTGAGATGGATCCGACCATTTTTGTAGGTATCATGTACAGCTTTATCTTCGGCGCCATGTTCGGGGATGTCGGTCAGGGGCTGCTGCTCTTTATCGTCGGTGCGATCCTGTATTTCACAAAGAAAATGAACCTTGCCGGAATCGTATCACTTGCCGGAATCTTCTCCACCTTCTTTGGATTTATGTTTGGAAGTGTGTTTGGATTTGAAGACATTATAGAAGCCAAATGGATCCGACCGATCAATCATATGACCACCTTACCGTTTATCGGAAAACTGAATACCGTATTTATCGTATCGATTGCTTTTGGTATGGGAATCATCCTGATTTCTATGATCTTCCATATTATCAACGGCATCCGTGCCAAAGATACCGAAGCAACCTGGTTTGATGCAAACGGCGTGGCAGGGCTGATATTCTACGGGGCAGCAGTTACCTGCATCGTTCTTTTCATGACAGGTCACTCTCTGCCGGGTGGAATCGTTCTTGCAGTGATGTTCGGAGTACCGCTTCTTCTGATCGCACTGAAAGAACCGCTGACGAACAAGATCAAAAAGAAAACCGAAAAAATGGAACAAAGCAAAGCAATGTTTGTCACCCAGGCATTCTTTGAATTATTTGAAACCCTGCTCAGCTATTTTTCAAATACGCTTTCCTTTATCCGTATCGGTGCATTCGCAGTCAGCCACGCTTCCATCATGGAGGTTGTACTGATGCTTGCCGGTGCCGAAAGCGGGCATATTAACTGGGTAGTGATCGTACTCGGCAACCTGTTTGTATGTGGATTCGAAGGACTGATCGTTGGAATCCAGGTCCTGAGACTTGTCTATTACGAGATGTTCAGCCGCTTCTACAAAGGCAGCGGCCGCGAATTTAAACCTTATACAGGTACTGCAAAAAATTAGTTTTTCATTTTAGGAGGAAATTATCATGACTTTAGCAACTAAACTTATTCTCATTGCCGCACTGGTTTTAAGCATTTTCATTCCATTCGGATATTACCTGCTCGGAGAAAAAAATAAAGGACGTTATAAATGTGCACTTGCCTTCAATGTTCTTTCTTACTTTGGAACCTTCCTTGTAGCAGGGATCATGCTCTTTGGAAGTGTACCGGTACATGCGGCAGATGCCGCTGCCTCAGGCGCAGGCCTTGCAACCGGTCTTGGTTACATTGCAGCAGCTCTTGTTACCGGTCTTTCCTGCATCGGTGGCGGTATTGCCGTAGCAAGTGCAGCAAGCGCAGCTCTTGGAGCTATCAGCGAGGATTCCAGCGTCCTTGGTAAATCCCTTATCTTCGTAGGTCTTGCAGAAGGTGTATGCCTGTACGGTCTTATCATCTCCTTCATGATCATCAGCAGACTGTAATCATGAAAATGTATCTGATCAGTGACAACGTGGATACTTATACCGGAATGCGGCTTGCCGGCGTGGACGGTGTCGTAGTTCATGAAAAGCAGGAGCTGCGTGATGCGCTGGAAACTGCCATGAACGACAAGTCGATCGGTATCATTCTTCTGACGGAACGCTTTGGAAGAGAATTTCCGGATCTCATCGATGAGATCAAGTTAAAAAGAAAGATGCCTCTTCTGATCGAAATTCCGGACAGACACGGAACAGGACGTAAAAAGGATTTCATTACCTCATACGTCAATGAAGCGATTGGACTGAAACTTTAACTAGAAAGGCATAGAAGGTGAGACAATGACGCTTGAAGAGAAAATAGCGCATTTACAGGAAACGGTCATGACTGAAGCCCGTTCTGAAGGAAATGCGATCATTGACAATCACAAAAAAGCGCTTGAATCTTTATTTGAAAAGCATAAAAAAGAAGCGACCGCACAGTCTGAGGTCCGTATCAAATCCGAGACCTTAAGAGCCAGAAGGCAGGTAAATCAAGCTGCGGCAAAAGCCGAAACCGAGCTGAAACGTGCTCTTGGCCAAACACAGAATGAATTAAAAGTCAGGCTGTTTGATGAAGTAAAGGAGCTTCTTTCTGACTTTACAAAAACAGACGAATATCTGGACTATCTCTGCAGCAAAATCCGCGAAGCCGCACGCTTTGCAGATGGCGAGGAGATGACCATTTATATTTCTCCTTCTGATAAGGAGAAACAGACAGAACTGGAAAAACGTACCGGCATGACGATCACCATCAGTGAATATGATTTTATGGGCGGTATGCGTGCTGTAATCCGAGGCCGTAATATTCTGATCGATCACAGCTTCCAGGCTGCAGTCGATTATGAATATCATCAGTTCAGTTTTGCAGCAGGAGGTGCAGGAATTGAATAAGACAGCAACTATTTATGGAATAAACGGTCCGGTCATCTATCTGAAGGGTGACACCGGATTCATGATGTCGGAAATGGTCTATGTGGGAAAGGAAAAGCTGGTTGGCGAAGTCATTTCCCTGGACAAAGACATCACGACTGTTCAGGTCTATGAAGAGACTTCCGGGCTGAAACCGGGAGAAATCGTAGAGGCTTCCGGAAGTCCGGTATCTGTAACTCTGGCACCTGGAATCCTGAACAATATTTTTGACGGAATCGAACGCCCGCTTGAGCAGATTGCAAATGTGGGCGGCGGTGCATTTATCACCCGCGGCGTCAGCGTTGATTCGCTTGACCGCGACAAATTATGGGATACCCACATCACCGTGGCCAAAGGAGATTACCTTCATGGCGGAGATATTATAGCGGAGGTTCCGGAGACCAGTGCGATCGTACACAAATGTATGGTTCCGCCGGATGTGGAAGGTGAAGTAATCTGCTGCGCGTCGGACGGAGAATACCGGATTGAAGATACACTTGTCACTCTGCGGCTTTCCGACGGAACAGAAAAACAGCTCAACATGATACAGCACTGGCCGATCCGTAAGGCGCGCCCGACAAGCTACCGTTTCCCGGCAAGTGTCCCTCTGATCACCGGACAGCGGATCCTGGATACCATGTTCCCGATCGCAAAGGGTGGAACTGCCGCAATCCCAGGCGGATTCGGTACCGGAAAAACCATGACCCAGCACCAGATCGCCAAATGGTCTGATGCCGATATTATCATCTATATCGGCTGCGGCGAGCGTGGAAATGAAATGACACAGGTGCTGGAAGAGTTTTCAGAGCTTGTGGACCCAAAGAGCGGCAATCCGCTGATGGACAGAACCACTCTGATCGCCAATACCTCCAACATGCCGGTAGCTGCCCGTGAAGCAAGTATTTATACCGGACTTACCCTGGCTGAATATTACCGTGACATGGGCTATGACGTAGCGATCATGGCAGACTCTACTTCCCGCTGGGCGGAAGCCTTACGTGAACTTTCCGGCCGTCTGGAAGAGATGCCGGCAGAAGAAGGTTTCCCGGCTTACCTTGCCAGCCGTCTGTCTGCTTTCTACGAGCGCGCAGGCATGATGCATAACTTAAATGGCAGTGACGGATCCGTGACCATTATCGGCGCCGTATCGCCTCAGGGAGGCGATTTCTCCGAGCCGGTCACACAGAACACCAAACGTTTCGTCCGCTGCTTCTGGGGTCTGGACAAGAGCCTTGCCTACGCAAGACATTTTCCGGCGATCCACTGGCTGACCAGCTACAGCGAGTATCTGACCGATCTCGCCGCCTGGTACCACGACAATGTATCACCCAAATTCGTTGACTACCGCAACCGCATCATGGCACTTCTGAACCAGGAGAGCAGCCTGATGGAAATCGTAAAGCTGATCGGAAGTGATGTACTTCCGGACGATCAGAAACTGGTTCTGGAAATTGCAAGAGTCATCCGTCTCGGATTTTTGCAGCAGAATGCATTTCACAAGGATGATACCTGTGTCTCTCTGCAGAAGCAGTACAAAATGATGGAAATCATTTTATATTTATACAAACGCTGCCGCGAACTGGTAGCCATGAATATGCCAATGTCTGTCCTCAAGGAGGAAAATATTTTTGAACGTGTCATTGCGATCAAATACGATGTTCCAAATGACAATCTTCAGCTTCTTGACCAGTATCTGGCAGACATTGATGCTTTCCATGACCGCATCATGGAAAAGAACGCGTAAGGAGGGAAAACAAAATGGCAATTGAATATTTAGGCCTCAGCAGTATTAACGGCCCTCTGATCGCGCTGGAAGGCGTTCAGGATGCTTTTTATGATGAAATCGTAGATTTTGTCGTAAACGGCAAAGAACACAAAATGGGACGTATTGTGGAGGTCTACAAGGACAAAGCAATCATCCAGGTATTTGAAGGCACGGAAAATATGTCTCTTAACAATACCCACACCAGACTTACCGGACATCCGATGGAAATCGGTCTGTCCGAAGAAATGCTTGGAAGAACCTTTAACGGAATCGGCGAACCGATCGACGACCTTGGACCGATCACGGTTGAAGAGGTGCGCGATGTCAACGGACTTCCGTTAAATCCGGTCAGACGTGAATACCCTCGTAACTATATCCGCACCGGAATTTCTGCGATTGACGGACTGACCACACTGATCCGTGGACAGAAGCTGCCGATCTTTTCCGGCAACGGTCTTCCGCACGACCAGCTTGCCGCACAGATCGTAAAGCAGGCTTCTCTGGGCGGCAGCACGAATGAGGATTTCGCCATCGTATTCGCCGCAATGGGTGTCAAGCATGACGTAGCTGATTTCTTCCGCAGAACCTTTGAGGAGAGCGGTGTTGCAAACCATGTGGCAATGTTCCTGAACCTTGCCAACGATCCTGTCGTCGAGCGTCTGATCACCCCGAAGGTTGCGCTGACCGCCGCTGAATACCTTGCATTTGAAAAAAATATGCACATTCTGGTCATTCTTACCGATATGACTTCCTTTGCCGAAGCCATGCGTGAGGTTTCTTCTTCCAAAGGAGAAATCCCAAGCCGTAAAGGATATCCGGGATATCTGTACAGTGAACTTGCCACCTTATATGAACGTGCAGGAATCGTAGAAGGAGTAAATGGTTCTGTCACACAGCTCCCGATCCTGACCATGCCAAATGATGACATTACCCACCCAATCCCTGACCTGACCGGTTATATCACCGAAGGACAGATCGTACTTGACCGGAATCTTCACGGACAGGCAATCTACCCGCCGATCAGCGTTCTTCCGTCCCTGTCCCGTCTGATGAAAGACGGTATCGGAAAAGGATATACCCGGGAAGACCACCAGGATCTGGCAAACCAGCTTTTCTCTGCATATGCTAAAGTAGGAGAGGCTCGGAATCTTGCTTCCGTTATCGGAGAAGACGAGCTTTCTCCGATTGACAAGAAATACCTGGAATTCGGAAAGGCATTCGAGGAGCGTTATATCGGCCAGGGACCGAATGAAAACCGTACCATCGAGGAAACCCTGGATCTTGGCTGGGAACTGCTTAGAATCCTTCCAAAAGAAGAACTTGACCGTGTCGATACCAAGATTCTTGACGTATACTACAAAGGCTAAGGAGGGAAGTCTATGGATCCACGTTCATTTCCCACCAAGGGAAATCTGATACTTGCGAAAAATTCACTGACACTTGCCAGACAGGGATATGAGCTGATGGACAAGAAGCGGAACATTCTGATCCGCGAGCTGATGGGCTTAATCGATGAAGCAAAGGATATTCAGGAAGAAATCGATAAAACCTTCACCTATGCCTATCAGTGCCTTCAGAGGGCGAATATCGAGCACGGGATCAGTACAGTAGAAGAACTTGCCTATACAGTTCCGATCGAGGATTCTATCCGCATCCAGACGCGAAGCATTATGGGAACAGAAATCCCGAAAGTGAAGTACGAAAAAGAAAATACCAGACCAACCTATGCATTCAGTACTTCCAGAGAATCCATCGATATCGCCCGTGATGCATTCTGCCGTGTAAAGGAGCTGACACTCAAGCTTTCTGAGGTAGAAAATGCAGCGTACCGGCTGGCTTCAAGTATCAAAAAGACACAGAAAAGGGCAAATGCCCTGAATAATATTACGATTCCGATGTATGACAATCTCGTATATACGATTACAAATGCACTGGAAGAGAAGGAACGGGAAGAATTTACCCGACTGAAAGTGATCAAACGAATGAAAAACAAATAATATTTCTGAAAAAATCATAAAATATAGAAAATATATTGACAATACACCCGTTTTGTTATATAACTTATAGAACAAATAAGATTACAAAAGCAATAGATTTTACAAATCAGGGGGTGAGCATATGACTTTTTGGAAAGTATCCGACACCAGAATGAACTGCCTTATCACAGAAGCAGAGATTGCCGCACTTGGCTACTCACTGGAAGATCTGACACAGGACAGGGAGCGTACCGAAGAATTTTTGAATCTTCTTCTCAAGAAAGGGAAAGAAGTTCTTGGGCTTAACACAGACAATGGAATCCAGGGATTTTACGGTGCATTTCTTCCTGACCGGAGCCTGATGCTGTCGATCTCCTGCCAGGCTGAGAATTCTCTGGAATCCATCCAAAAAGATGGTTCTGAAGCTTCCGGTATGCTGATCGAGCCTGACAGCAGTGAGAAAGAGACCGTTCGCTGGCAGATTCTCTTTCCAAGTCTGGATAATGCAATCGACTTCTGCAAGATCCTTGGATACGGCCAGGCATCAGAAAGCCGTCTGTATAAAGATGATGGTGTCTACTACCTGATGGTAGACTTCCCGAATACAGAAGACGGCAATAAAAAGGCTCAGCGCATCGTATCCGCCGGTGAATTCGGTGGCATGGTCGAAAAAGATGCAATTTCTGAAGCCTATCTGAATGAACATGAAAAATGCCTCCTGAACAAGGATGCAATCAATATTTTATGCAAGATGTAGTAGAAGGGGACTAAAATAGTCCCCTTTTTAGTACACGAAATAGATTTTCCTTTATTTTTCCACAGATCCAGTAACTTTCCACAAATGAAATAAACGATTACTTTTACATATGTCTCCATCTGTAGAAACAGATCCAAAAAAAGAGCACCGTCCCCGATGCTAATTCATCAAAAACAGTGCTGATACTGCGCCTTCAGGGATTCGAACCCTGGACAAATAGATTAAGAGTCTACTGCTCTACCAACTGAGCTAAAAGCGCATACATTATTCGGTTTTCCGTAACGCAAGATTTATTATATAAGACAGCTATAAAAAATGCAAGCTTTTTTTTCATAAATTTTAAAATTTTTTTAAATAGATTTTTTTGCTGAAAAAGAATGTGCCAAAGCACATATAAAAAAGATCATGTGTACCGTCCGAAATTCGAACACATGATCTTTTTTGTGTACCTTTTAGGGTGGTTTTTTTCTTATCCTACATAAATTTACTGATATATCCCTGTACAAAGATAAATAATACAATCAGCGGCAGGATATAGCTTACATAAAATTTCGCCCATTTCGGGAATTTCAATCCTTCTCCGGTATCCGCTTCTTTCAGGAAGTTCTTCCATCCCCATCCATAACGGCTTGTACAGAACAGAAGATAGATCAGACTTCCAAGTGGAAGCAGGTTGTTACTTACCAGGAAATCCTCCAGATCCAGTACTCCGGAACCTTTTCCGAACGGCATAAATCCACTCCATACATTAAATCCGAGAACACAAGGCATGGAAAGTACCGCCACAACCACGATATTGACGATTACAGCCTTTTTCCGTCTGCATCCGGTCAAATCAATGGCAAAGGATAAAATGTTCTCAAAAACGGCGATTACGGTCGATACCGCAGCAAAAATCATAAATAAGAAAAATAAGGCTCCCCAGATTCTTCCGCCTGCCATGGAATTAAATACATTCGGAAGTGTGATAAAGATCAGACTCGGACCTTCTCCCGGATCCACCCCATATGCGAAGCATGACGGGAAAATGATCAGACCCGCGATCAAAGCAACAAAGGTATCCAGAAGTGTTACCAGGACTGCTTCTCCTGTAAGACTGCGGGATTTGTCGATATAGCTTCCGAAAATAGCAATTGCGCCGATTCCAAGGCTTAATGTGAAGAAAGCCTGTCCCATAGCGGCAAAAATCGTGTCAAATAAGCCATATTCCACGACTTTGTGGAAATCCGGTGCCAGATAGAAGTGAAGCCCCTCAGAAGCCCCATCAAGCGTTACAGAACGTACTGCAAGGATCAACATCAGTGCAAGCAGAAGCAGCATCATAACCTTTGTGATCTTTTCCACTCCATTTTGAAGCCCCATTCCACAAATTGCAAAACATCCAACAACAACAATGATCATAAAGAAAGTCATTGTTCCGGGTTTTGCAAGCATATCGGAAAACACACCTGCAACAGCGGTAGTATCCTTTCCCTCAAATTCACCAGTCATCATCTTGATGAAATACTGGACCATCCAGCCTGCAATTGTTGTGTAGAACATCATCAGCAGATAGTTTCCGGCCATAGCTCCATACTTATACCAATGCCATTTCGTTCCTTTTGGCTCCAGCCGGTCAAAGGAAAGCGCCGCACTTACTTTACTGGCTCTTCCGACAGAAAATTCCATTACCATGATCGGAAGTCCAAGAATCAGTAAAAATGCAAGGTAAATAAGAACAAATGCTGCTCCACCATATTTTCCTACAATATAAGGAAAACGCCAGACATTACCAAGACCGATCGCACATCCTGCAGAAATAAGGATGAATCCGAGTCTTGAAGAAAATTTTTCTCGTTGCATAAAAAATCCTCTCATTCTATTAAATTGTGGATAACTTGCCGAAATGATACTTATCCACATTTTTCGACAAGCTTGTGGATAACTTTTTTCAGAATATCCACAGAGGAATTATACTGAATTACTGGGAAATTGTCTATGATTGTTTATATTTTTATTGGCGAAGCCACCTGACAATTTTAATTTTCCCCTTTTTAGTACACGAAATCGCCAGATGTGTACCTTTTGGGGTGAAAATTTGCATGTATATATATATTAAAGATAACAACAGCTTATTAAAATTCCTTTGTTTATATTAGGAGGGCTGAAAAAGCCCGTGGTTGACGCATTTCGGGGCATATTTTGTGTACGGAAACGGGGGAGGTTGTTTACTTCAAAGGGCAAAGAGGTGTACATATATGGGGGTTGTTGTTTACTTTGCGGGGTTACGCAGTGTACTTGAAGGGTTGGCGATTTTACCTTTTCTGTACACAAGTGTCGAAAAAATTAAAAAAAAGGCTTTACAAGAGGGGGGTTCTTGTATATAATCAACCTAGACGTACCGTTTTGGTACACAATTTTTATCAAAAAAGGTACCTTAATGGTACACGAAAAGAACAATACACACCTTAAACGTACACAAAACGTAAAAAAAGACAGAAACCCCATTTTATGGGGTACTTTTTAGGGGAGGGTGTTCCTTTTTGGTACACAAATCCCCAATATAAAGGGGTTGGTTACCCCGAATGGTACACAATAAGGGATTATATGGGGTGTAGAGGGGATTTTAATACACCTCAAAAGTACACAATAATACAGAAGAAAACAATTAAGGGGTATGAGCGATGAAGGAAACACAGAAAAAACCAAAAGAGAAACAACTGCTGGATCATGATACGGTCTCCCGGTCCAATGTGCTGATCGAAAGTAAATCCAGTACATCATTATTTGAAAGAAAGCTTCTTAATATTGCAATCGCAAAAGCATATGTAGAAGACGGTGAGCTGATCGCAAAGGTTTCCACCAAGGATGTTAAGAATTATCTTCATATAACAGGAAACTCCATCTATTCTCGTCTGAAAGAAGTATCAAAAGAGACATTGGGACATGTAGTAAGTATCGAGGACGACGAAAAAGAGAACTTCATCATGTTCAATGTAGTGAATAAATGTGAATATAGAGATGGCGTGTTTACAACCAGATTTACTAAAGAGATGAAACCTCATATCTATAACCTGAAAAAAGACTATACCCGTATGAGTCTTGATGTATTGTGCTCTTTTAAATCCCTGTTCACAACCCGTGTTTACGAAATCCTGAGAACCCAGTATTATCGTTTTGACAGGGAACAGTGTGACCAGCTGATCGTACCGAGACCGCCGAAGAATCCATACACGATCGCAGAGCTTAAATTTACACTGAATGTAGTGGATGCAAATGCATCTAAAGCAGTAAAACGTCTTGTTGAGCAGGGACGTTTTGAAGAAGCGCTTGCAGAGATTAAGGATGCACCGTTTGAAGATTGGCGTAATTTCCGTAGAAAAGTACTTGAAGTTGCGAAAAAAGAGCTGGAAGAATCCGAGTATTCCGAGATCTGCTTTGATTATGAGCCGGTTAAGAGCGGGAAGGGCGGAAAGGTTACAGGAATCCGTTTCTTTGTGAAGAAGAATCCGAAGTGTATCCATCATTCAGATCTTCAGCGTATGCCATCCGGAGAAGAAGAGGGCGAAGAGATTGCGCCAAATGTACTGGCTGCAAAGAAAACTCCGGTTAATGAAAAACTGATTTTAGAAGTTGCTGATATTTTTGGAAATGAACCGATCACGATTCAGGAGATTAAGGTGCTGCTTCAGGTATCCGATAACCAGCCGGATGTGATCCGGAAAGCTTTTAAGCTGTCACAGGAGCAGGCATACATCAATAATCTGGTCGGATGGCTCAGAAAATGTATCGAAGAAAAGTGGTATGAGAACGAAAAAGTATCCAAGTTCAAAGGAAAGACGCTGGAAGAAGCGCAGATGACACTGGATCTTTATCAGGAATACATAGAAGAGCGCGAAAAAGTGAAAAAAGAGTAGGGTATTTTCTGCGAAAAGCAGAGTTATTACCTAAATGGTACACAAGTTAAGTGGAAGAATGTGTCCCTGGGATGCTATTTGCAAAGAGGCAGGTAGCATCCCAGGGATTTTGTGTATACGATGAGCCAAGTACAGATTTGTGCTTGCACAAGAATCTGTACTTGGCGAATGTACATCACCTGGCTGTTAAGCGAGATAGTGTACAAAGTATACGAATCGAGTAGGAGTCAGCCTACTCGATTGTCTTATTTTATGATGGAAAATTAAATTAGATGTTGGGGTCAAGAGGTCAAAAATCCTTTTGCAAGCAAGCTTGCATCAGCTTTCTGACCTTTTGACTCTGGTATCTTAAATTATGGAGGAACGGAAGAAAATTATGGAAATAAGAAGATTACTGGATTTTTTAAAGACAGCGGAACAACTGAAATGTAACACCAGACATTCGTATACTTCAAGTGGCAGGTTGGAGAGTGTGGCAGAGCACAGTTGGCGGCTGGCGTTGATGGCAATGCTGGTTGGGGATGAATTTCCGGAGATGGATATGGATAAGGTGATAAAAATGTGTCTGATCCATGATATGGGTGAGGCGATCACCGGAGATATTCCGGCATTTGAAAAGACGGATAAAGACCGAAAGGTTGAGAATAAAAAGGTGGAGCAGCTGACGGATATACTTCCGGAACCGGTCCGTGCAGAATGGAAGGCATTATTTGAAGAGATGGAAACGATGGAGACACAGGAGGCGAGGCTTTATAAATCACTGGATAAGCTGGAGGCGCTGATCCAGCATAATGAGGCGGATATCTCGACATGGATTCCGTTGGAGTATGATCTTCAGATGACGTATGGGAATGAAGAATGTAAGTTTACGGAATATATCCAAAGGCTTCGGGATGAAGTGAGGAAAGATTCCAAGCGGAAGATTGAAGAAAGCAAACAGAAAGACTAATAAAAAATTTTCATAATAGTTGCATTGGAAATGTAATACTGCATATTCATGCTGAGCCGGGGCGAATGTCCAGGCTTATTTTCTATATATGATAAGTAAAAATTCACTTATAAATCGGGGTAACAGGATTCGAACCTGCGACCTCACGGCCCCCAGCCGTGCGCTCTGACCAAGCTGAGCCATACCCCGAAGTGTTATTTTATTATAGTATAAATTGTGTTAAATCTCAATCATTCTTTTGATGTGAGAAAGTGCTGTTGACAGGTTTCTGGAAAGAGTTCAAAATAACGATATGCAAATATAAATGAGTAGGATGAGGAACGATTATGGAAAATTTAATTTTCAGTTTGAATGCAACGATTCCGATTTTTTTGATGATGTTACTTGGAATGTTATTCAGAAAACTGGGGTGGATGGATGAAGTCTTTGCGGCAAAGATGAACAAGTTTGTATTTTTGGTTCCGCTTCCGGTGTTGCTGTTTGAACAGCTGGCGACCGTGGATTTTTCGGAAGTATGGGATATTAAGTTTATTCTTTTTTGTTTTGTGGTGACGGCGATCAGTATTACGATATCAACTTTGATTTCACTGCTGTGGAAAGACCGGAGCATTAAAGGCGAATTTATACAGGCGACTTACCGGAGCAGTGCGGCGCTTCTTGGTATTGCGTTTATCCAGAATATTTACGGAACTGCGGGAATGGCGCCTCTGATGATCATAGGAAGTGTGCCACTTTATAATATTATGGCGGTTGTGGTGCTTTCAGTGTTTAAACCGGGGAATAATTCTTTTGATAAGGCGCTGGTAAAGAAAACGCTGAAGGGGATTGCAACGAATCCGATCATTATTGGAATTGTGGCGGGATTTGTCTGGTCTGCACTTAAGCTTCCGATGCCGACAATTTTACATAAGGTTGTATCCAATGTCGGGGCGACAGCGACGCCGATGGGACTGATGTCGATGGGTGCAACCTTTGAGATGAAAAAGGCAACATCGAAGATGAAGCCTACACTTGTTGCTGTGTTTATGAAGCTGGTTGGATTCTGTGCGATATTTTTGCCGATGGCGGCACTTCTTGGATTTAGGAATGAGGAGATGATTGCGATTTTGGTGATGCTTGGATCTGCTACGACGGTCAGCTGTTTTGTTATGGCAAGAAATATGGGACATGAGGGGACGCTTAGTTCCGGAGTGATTATGATGACGACGTTGTTGAGTGCGTTTACGCTTACGATGTGGCTGGATGTGCTGAGGTCATTTGGGTTGGTGTAAGAAGAATAAAAATAGAAGTAGCTAGTTAAAATGGGAATTGTGGTAGCACACCATTGACTAGTTGCTTCTATTTTTTAAAGATTGAATAAGTCGCTGTGACTGCCGGTTCGAATAAGAGTGAGGACAAGGACATCATCATCGTAGCGATAGATGAGTAGCCAATCTGGGGAGATGGGTGCCGGGGCGGGGAAGGCGCTAGCGCTGTTCCCCTTGGGGATTTGTGTGTTTTAGATAAGAAAGTTTGTTGGTCGAATGATTTAGGGAAGGAGCAGTGCACCACAGCTCGTGAACCTGGCGGTTCATTCGCTGTGCGAGCTATCGCTCTATCAAAATAAAAAAATAGCCAAATTTTCATGCGAGCATGAAATTTGGCTATTCCTTTATTTTGGCACTGCTCTATCTGAGGACAAAGTACTGTTCATACCACAGTAAGAATGAATATACTGTATAAATCTTTCTATGATAATTTCCGACTTTATTCTTATGATCTTCCAGCCATTTCAGCAGTAATTCCTGATTGAAGAATTCGGATACGAAATCTTTCTGGAACATTTCTTTTACTTTATTATAGTATTTATCTTCTCGGAGCCATACTCTGAATGGTACGAGGAATCCGAGTTTTTTACGTTTTGCCCAGTCCATTGGGATGTGGGAGAGGGCGGAGGTACGGAAGGCTTTTTTGGTTTCCATGCCGTCTACGCAGTATTTGCTGTCGATGCTGCGGGCGAGTTCCCAGACTTTTTTGTCGAGGTATGGTACACGCAGTTCGAGGGAGTGTGCCATTGTCATCTTATCTGCTTTGAGCAGGATGTCGTGTGGCAGCCACAGATGCATATCGAGGAAGAGCTTTTTATGAAGGTCGTCCTGATCTTTTACCTGGTCGAAGTACGGTTTGGTTACGTCCTGGTAGCGCATCTTGCTCTTATATGCAGGAGAGAGTACTTCATCTGCTTCTTCGTTGTCCATGATGAATGCCTGACCGATGTAGGAATCTTCTACGGAAGTTGCATTTCTCTTGAGGAAGTTAAGTCCTCTCTTGTCTGGCTGGTGTTTTGCCCAGTCTCCGAGTTTTTTACGGATAGATGCCGGTACGATCTTGCGGTACATATCACCGGATTTGCTTGGGATATATGTCTCGTATCCACCGAACATCTCATCTGCGCCTTCTCCACTTAAAACTACTTTTACATCTTTGGCTGCGAGCTGTGACAGATAGTACAGCGGTACAGCGGAAAGGTTGGCATGTGGTTCATCGGAATGATACTGAACTTCCGGCAGAGCATCGAAAAATTCGTCAGAAGAGATTTCTTTCTTTGCATTGCTCATATGAAGGATATCGCACAGATCCTTGGAGAAGGTTGTCTCATCGAATCCGCCGACTTCAAATCCTACGGAATAGGTCTTCATCGGTTTTACAGTAGATGCGATGTAGCTTGAATCAACACCACCTGAAAGGAAAGATCCTACTTCTACATCAGCAATCTGATGGTAATCAACAGAATCCTGAATTGTCTCACCGATGAGTTTTACTGTCTCGTCAAAGCTGCGGTCTTTCTTTGCATAAGTCGGATCGAAGTATTTTGTTTTCTTAAGTTCTTTTCCATCATAAGTGAAGTATGTTCCCGGTTCCAGTTTGAATACACCTTTGAACATGGTCTCAAGAAGTGGAGTGTACTGGAAGATCAGGTACATCTTGAGGGCATCTTTGTTGACCTCTTTATGGAAATGTGGGTGAGCCAGGAAGGACTTGATCTCAGAACCAAATAAAAGGCTTCCATTCATCTGTGCATAGTAGAATGGTTTGATTCCGAAGTAGTCTCTTGCTCCGAATAAGTTGTGAGTTTCTTTATCGTAAATTACAAATGCGAACATTCCGCGGAGCATAGAAGCAATTTTTTCGCCATAGGTTTTGTATCCCTGAAGAATAACTTCTGTATCGGAGTTTGTCTGGAACTGACATCCGTGTTTCTCAATCAGTTCTTTACGGATTTCCTGATAGTTGTAAATCTCTCCGTTGAAAATAATGACATGTTTGCCATCTGCACTGTGAATCGGCTGAGATCCGCCTTCAAGGTCGATGATACTCAGACGGCGGAAGCCAAGGGCTACATAGTCATCAACAAAGCTTCCCTTGCTGTCAGGTCCGCGGTGGGCAATGCGTTCACCCATCTGGTCGATGACTTCTTCTCTATTAAAATCGCCGGCGCCATAATAGCCTGCAAATCCACACATAAATTGCACATCCTTTCTGAATTGATACATATTAAAAATATTATAGTAACTTAATTTTGCCTGTAGATTTATTTATTATACCATAGTCTATATAAGATTAACAAGGGATAAAAAACCGGAAAGGAATATCCAATAAAATCAGTAGGATATTCCTTGCATATTTTTTACAGGTGTTATATAGTGAAAAATGTGTATAAGCCGGCAAAGAAAAGGGGAATCCGGGAAATGGAAAAGGTAAAAACTTTCCTGGCAGATATATCTGATCTGCTTAATGAGAAAAATTATCAAAAAATTTATGAAAAAGTTCCGGCGTTCCGACAGGAAAAAGCAGACCGGCTGAAGCACAGGGAGGATCAGGCTCAAAGCGTGGGTGCATGGTATCTTTGGATGAAGATACAGGAGAGACACAAGATACCGCAAGATGCAGGGCAGTCCTTTAATTTATCACATTCTGGGAAATATGTTCTGTGCAGCGCAGGCGTATCCGGAGAGAGGGTAGGCTGCGACATCGAATGCATGCGGAAATATCATGAAAGGCTGGCAGAAAAATATTTTTGTTCTTCTGAATATGAGAGAATCCGGAATGCAGATGAAGCAGAGCGGACGGAAATGTTTTACCGCTACTGGGTTTTAAAAGAAAGCTTTTTAAAAGCGACGCGCAAAGGTCTTGTGATGGGATTGAATACCAGCGAGATCCAGATTCCGAAGCAGGGAGATCCGTTTTTTTTAAGGCAGCCGGAAGAGATCCGGGAAGCTTATTATTTAAAAGAATATCAGACAGATGGAGCAAGGATTGCGGTGTGCTCAACGAATCCGAATTTTGACGAAAATATTTTGGATATGACAGATATTTACAAAAGAGAAATGATTGTGGAACTTAAAGATTGAAAATAAGCCAATGAAACAAGAAGTGGATTGGTTAAGAGTTTACAGGTATTTTATGAGAGAAGAAGGAGAAGAAGATGCTTACACAATTTTCGAGAACAGAACTGCTTCTTGGCAAAGAGGCGATGGATAAACTGAAGAATTCAAGAGTTGCCGTATTTGGAATCGGCGGAGTCGGCGGTTATGTATGTGAGGCACTGGTACGAAGCGGAATCGGGGCATTTGATCTGATCGATGATGACAAGGTATGTCTGACCAATTTAAACCGTCAGATCATTGCAACTAGAAAGACGGTAGGGAAATACAAAGTAGATGTTATGAAGGAGAGAATGCTGGAAATCAATCCGGACGTGAATGTGCGGATCCACAAATGCTTCTTCCTTCCGGAAAATGCAGATGAATTTCCGTTTGATGAGTATGATTATGTAGTTGATGCAGTTGATACGGTGACTGCAAAGATTGAGCTTGTCATGAAATCGCAGGCAATGAATGTGCCGATCATTAGCAGTATGGGAGCCGGAAACAAGCTGGATGCAAGTGCATTTAAAGTGGATGATATCTATAAGACACAGATGTGTCCGCTTGCAAAAGTTATGCGCCGGGAGTTAAAGAAGCGTCATGTTAAGAAGTTGAAAGTTGTTTATTCAGAAGAGAAACCGACCAGACCAATCGAGGACATGGCAATCAGCTGCAGAAACCATTGTATCTGTCCGCCAGGAGCAGAGCATAAATGTACGGAGAGAAGAGATATTCCGGGAAGTGTGGCATTTGTGCCATCTGTAGTTGGACTGATTATCGCAGGGGAAGTAGTGAAGGACCTCTGTGCAAAATAAAAATAAAATCGCGGGCGCCCCTGCGGGGCGCATATCAAAACCAGGCATTTGCTGTCAGAACTTGCAGCAAATGCCTGGCTTTTTTGTTTCATTTTTTTTCACAGATTTTCCGGAAAATCGATTATTTTATAAAGTTCTACCATCCGGTTCCAAGAGTCTATCTGTCAGAGTCTGGATTCACAGGTAGAAAGTGGAACTGTGATTTCCGTAAAAGATGAGGCTGGAAAGGTGATCACAGAGATCAAAACCGAGGTAACTCTGGAGAGTAATTATACAGAGCTTTAAACTTAAAAAATTCTAAACTTGTCGGAAAAGACTGTTTTCTCATGAAGAAATATGTTAAAGTAAGGCTGAAATATGCGTAAAAAGGAACAAACATTAACGAGATGTCGTTTAAGGAAGGAAGAACCATAGACATATGATGAGAGAAGACAGGAAAAGAGCGGAGCAACGCCAGAAAAAAATAGCGAGGCGCAAGCGGGAAGTACAAAGGATGAAAAGAAAGCTATATAAAGCAGGCATTCTTGCAGCAGCAGGAATTATCGTGTTGGCTGTGATTCTGATGCTTTGTGGAAGTGGAAATGCAAAGAAATCTGCAAAAAAGACATCCTCTGCCAAGACAAAGACAGAGACAGAAACAAAGACACCAGAAGAGATAGAAGCTGAGAAAATCCAGGAGGTGCTGGATTCTGACCAGTATAAAGACCAGCTGGGCGAATTATATAAGAAAAACCCGGAGACGAAGGAAATCATTCTGAACAGAGAAAAGTATTCCGATGATCTGCTGACATGGCTGTTTGATCATCAGGAAGCACTGCAGTGGGTGATTGATTATCCGGAACAGTCAGCACGATCAGAGGAAGAACTCAGTGCGCAGGGACTTCAGGCGGTAGATTTGAAAGATTACAGAATCCAGAACCATATTCCGGTATATTTCCAGTGGAGCGAAGTATGGGGATATGCATCTTATGGTTCCGAGAATATCGGAATGGGTGGATGCGGACCGACCAGTCTTTCCATGGTGGCGACAGGACTTACAGGCAATACTTCATTTACACCGAAGTATGTGGCAGATATGAGTGTCAATATGGGATATTATGTAGATGAAGTCGGAACAGACTGGACGCTTATGACTGCAGGAGCTTCAGAACTTGGAATAAATTCTGCACAGCTTACAAACTGGTCAGAAGACACTCTCAAATCCGAGCTTTCGGCAGGACATCCGATCATCTGCAGTATGGGACCGGGTGATTTTACAAACCAGGGACATTTTATCGTCCTTTCCGGGCTGACAGAGGAGGGCAAGGTACTGATCAATGATCCGAACAGTAAGATCAACAGCCGTAAGAAATGGGATCTGAATACAATTATAAATCAGATGAATGCAGCGTGGTCATTCTGGGTATAAAAATTTGGAAAAAGTGCAGGAGAATTGGATAAATTCCCTTGCGCTTTTCTTTTATTTATGATATAAATAGATATTGTCGAGAGACAAAATGGGTGGATTCCCGAGTGGCCAAAGGGGACAGACTGTAAATCTGCTGCAATTTGCTTCGGTGGTTCGAATCCACCTCCGCCCATTGATGCGAGGTTGAAAAGACAGTGCAGAGCGCGTATGCTTTTCGCAAAAACCGTATGAGCATCTCTTGCCGCAGTGGCGGAACTGGCAGACGCCCGGGACTTAAAATCCCGTGGGTAGTGATACCCGTACCGGTTCGATTCCGGTCTGCGGCAGTGTTTGAAAAGCAGGAGAAACGTTGAATTTACAGCATTTCTCCTGCTTTTTGTTTAACCGGGATTCTGTTAAATACGCAATTTGCCGGCGTAGAGGCAGAAAAGTAGATACAGAAAGGAATGGAGGCATAAAAATGGGAGCATATCAACTGAAAAATGAAGAACTTACACTGACTGTTATTTCAGCAGGCGCAGAAATGAAATCGCTAAAAGACAATAAGACAGAGCAGGAATATCTGTGGCAGGCAGATCCAAAGTTCTGGGGAAGAACATCACCGGTTCTTTTCCCAATCGTAGGAAATTATGCGCAGAAGCAGTCGGTATACGAAGGAAAGACATATACGCTGTCGCAGCATGGTTTTGCAAGAGACATGGAATTTGATCTGGAGAGCCAGACAGAAGAAGAGATTTGGTTTGTACTGAAAGATACAGAAAGTACTTTGGAAAAATATCCATTTCATTTTATTCTGAAAGTAGGATACAGACTCTCCGGACGTCAGGTGGAAGTAATGTGGAAAGTAGAAAATCCAAATGATAAGAAGATGTATTTTTCAATCGGAGGGCATCCGGCATTTAACTGTCCTTTGAAAGAAGGAGAAAAGCAGGAGGATTGTCAGTTGGTATTTGATACAGAAGGACCGCTCACGAGCAGCATCCTGAATGAAGAAGGTGCACTTTGTCCACGGACAAAAATCTTAAATCTTTTCGGAAAATGTCTGAAGCTTGAGGAACATTTATTTGATGAGGATGCACTTATTATTGAAAATCATCAGGCACAGAGGATCGGTCTTGCGGATGCAGATGGAAAGGTTTATCTGGAAGTAGAATTTGATGCACCGCTTTTTGGAATCTGGTCTCCGGCAAAAAAACACGCACCTTTCGTATGCATTGAGCCATGGTATGGAAGAAGTGACAGAGAAGATTTTGACCATATTCTGGAAAACAGGGAGTGGGGGAATGAACTGGAACCGGGCGATATTTTTGAAAAGGATTATAAGATTCTGGTAAAATAGCGCAGAGGGTTGCGTTTCATGGCTCAGACTGATACAATGAAAAAAATACATGGAATATTAAAGGAAGAGGAGAACGTAAGATGAACTTTTTGGAAGAACGTATTGTCAAAGATGGAATCGTGAAAGAGGGAAATGTTCTTAAGGTGGACAGTTTTCTGAATCATCAGATGGATATTGAATTATTTGACCAGATCGGAGCGGAATTCAAGAAGAGATTTGCAGATAAGAATATCAACAAGATCCTGACAATCGAAGCTTCTGGTATCGGGATTGCCTGTATTGTAGCCAAGCATTTTCATGTACCGGTTGTATTTGCAAAAAAGACACAGAGCATCAATCTGGAAGGGGAGATGTATGTAGCAGAAGTCGAATCATTTACCCACAAATGCAAGAACCAGGTAATTGTAGCAAAGAAATTTCTTTCAGAGGAAGATCATGTGCTCATTATTGATGATTTCCTTGCGAATGGATGTGCGCTGCAGGGGCTGATTCAGCTGGTTACAGAGGCAGGTGCAACTGTAGAGGGAATTGGAATTGTGATCGAAAAAGGATTCCAGTCCGGCGGAAGAATCATCCGCAACCTTGGATATCCGCTGGAATCACTTGCGATTGTAGAAGCTATGGACAGTGAGACGGGTGAGATCACTTTCAGAGAGCAGTAAAAAGTGCAAAAAGACGCATATGCCTGAACAAAAATTTTGTCGGGAATATGCGTCTTTTGCGTATATGATGAACTAAGTGCAGATTTGTATTTTTACAGGGATCTGCACTTTTTGATATACAAAAAGAGAGTGATATTTGTTTTAGCTGGCCCATGAGCGGTTATAGAAAAACATGGAAAGTGAAGAGTCAAAGATAACAATATATCCAATCACGCTGAGCAGGTTTAGTCGTTTTGCTCCATCCATTCATTTAAAAGCCTGCAATAGCGGTCGGTATCTTCAACGAAGCATGCATGACGGCAGTCATCAAAAAGTTCCCAGCGTGAATTCGGGATACTGTCATACATGGTCTTTGCAACCAGTGGAGTGCACAGATCGTTGGTTCCGTTGATGATAAGTGCCGGTTCTTTGATATTTTTCAGTTTGTCACGGTACTCATAGTTGCTGAGATTTCCGATTGGCGTGTATTCATTTGGTCCCCACGCGGTGATATAAGAGTCTGTTCCAATTTTTTTTGGACGGCGCAGGCATTCAGGATCGGTGTCTTTTGGTACGCCGGCGGCATGAAGAAGCATAAAGCGTTCATTGGCTGCGAGATATGCCGGATCGTCAAAATTGCCGGTTGCTTCAGCTTTGGCAATGGCGTCCTGATCTTCCTGGGACATGAATTTGATCATCCGGTGTTGTTCATGGGCCCACAATTTGGAAGATGGGTGGGTGCTGGAAAGAATAACGGATTTGATCCCTTCTGGTTTGTGATCGCATAAGTATTCGATTGAGAGCATTCCGCCCCAGGACTGTCCGAGAAGATGAAGTTCATTAAGTCCGAGATATTTTCTGAGTTCGATCAGTTCATTCATCCATGTTTTAGAACACCAGAGTTCTGAATGTCCTTCTACATAAGAATTACCGCAGCCGAGCTGGTCGTAGGAAATAATTGCACGACCTTCATCAGCAAGCCGGTCAAGTACTTCAAAGTAGTTATGTGTAGAACCAGGTCCTCCGTGAAGCAGAATGAGTGGTTTTTTATTGCCGGAGCATTCGCCTGCAATACGGTAGTAGGTTTTGTATCCAAGATAAGGCATGTAGCCTTCTGTAATTTTCATATTTAATCCCTCCTATCAGTATACTGAGTCTCTTCATTATAACATTAGAATGAAGTAAGGGAAAGAAAAAGTGGAAAAATAAAAAAATAAAAAAAACAAAAAAATTGTTGACAAACAGTTGAATGATGAATATAATAATAAGAGTCACGCGGGTGTAGTTCAATGGTAGAACACCAGCCTTCCAAGCTGGATACGTGGGTTCGATTCCCATCACCCGCTTTTTTTGTACCCGTTTTTAAAAAAGAAGGAGGCCAAGAACATGAAAACAGCAATTACAATCGCCGGAAGTGACTCTAGCGGAGGAGCAGGAATCCAGGCTGATATCAAGACAATGATCACCAATGGAGTATATGCAATGAGTGCGATTACTGCATTGACAGCGCAGAATACAACAGGTGTTACTTCTATATTAAATGCAACACCGGAATTTTTAGGACAGGAGCTTGACAGTATCTTTACAGATATCTATCCGGATGCCGTAAAGATCGGGATGGTTTCAGATAAAGAACTGATCAAAGTTATTGCAGCGAAGCTGCGTCAGTATGAAGCAAAGAATATTGTAGTAGATCCTGTTATGGTAGCAACAAGCGGAGCGAAGTTGATCAGTGATGATGCGGCGGATACATTGAAGGAAGAATTATTCCCGCTTGCAAGTGTACTGACTCCGAATATTCCGGAGGCAGAGGAGTTGATCGGAAGAAAGATCACAAGTGCAGAAGAGATGATCGATGCGGCGAAAGAAATTTCAGAAAAATATCACTGTGCAGTACTCTGCAAGGGTGGACATAACTTAAATGATGCGAATGATCTGCTGTATGCAGATGGAGCGTATCGATGGTTTAACGGAAAAAGAATTGATAATCCGAATACTCATGGTACAGGTTGTACATTGTCTTCTGCGATTGCTTCTAATCTTGCAAAAGGATTCTCATTGGAGGAGTCTGTGGAGCGTGCGAAAGAGTATATCTCTGGGGCACTTGCAGCAATGCTTGACCTTGGGAAGGGAAGCGGTCCAATGGATCATGGATTTGCTATCCAGAATGAATATACAAAAGAAGCAGAGGCATAAACTATGGAAAAAAGAACATCATTATTTGAGAACGGATTAATCTGGTTTGGAGCAGGAGTCTCCATTGCTGAGATTCTTACAGGGACATATTTTGCAGCTCTTGGATTTGGCAGAGGGCTGGCAGCCATTCTGGTAGGACATGTGATTGGATGTATCATGTTGTTTCTGGCTGGAGTGATTGGAGGTAAGACAAGAAAAAGTGCCATGGAGACAGTAAAAGACAGCTTTGGAAGTCATGGAGGACAGCTTTTCGCAATCCTGAATGTGCTTCAGCTTGTCGGATGGACTGCAATTATGATCTATGATGGAGCACTGGCAGCAGGAGGTATCTTTACAGTGGGACACTGGGTATGGTGTCTGGTAATAGGTGCATTGATCATTGTATGGATTCTGATCGGAATTACGAATCTTGGAAAGGTAAATACAGTTGCTATGGCAGCACTTTTTATTCTTACATTGATTCTTTTTAAGATTATTTTCTTTGATGGAACTGTAGTTACATCCATTACCGATGAGACATTTTCCTTTGGAGCAGCAGTAGAACTTGCGGTTGCAATGCCATTGTCCTGGCTTCCGTTGATCAGTGATTATACAAGAGAGGCGAAAGAACCTGTGAAGGCAACCGCAGTCAGTACAGTTGTTTATGGAGTTGTAAGCTGTTTTATGTATCTGGTCGGAATGGGTGCTGCATTGTTCACAGGAGAAAGTGATATCGCACAGATCATGGTAAAAGCAGGACTTGGAATCGCAGGTCTTCTGATCATTGTATTTTCAACAGTTACAACCACTTTCCTGGATGCTTATTCAGCAGGAATTTCAAGTGAATCCATCTTTGCAGGACTTAAAGGAAAATACGTTGCTGTAGTTGTAACAGTGATCGGTACCATCGGAGCAATTGTCTATCCGATGGACGATATCACAGATTTCCTGTATCTGATCGGCTCTGTATTTGCGCCAATGATCGCAGTGCAGATTGCAGATTTCTTTATTCTGAAAAAGAAAAAATCGGAAACCGGATTCGATTGGTGTAATCTGTTGATTTGGCTGGCCGGCTTCATTTTATACCGTGTTCTGATGAATATTGATATGCTGCTTGGAAATACACTTCCGGATATGATTTTGACAATTCTTCTTTGCATGATCGTGGCAGCAGTAAGAGGAAGAAAGAAAGCATAGCTTTTTAAAGGTCAGCGCGAAGCATAACCTTTGCGGTAAAGACTCCATCTTCATAAGTAAAATTACAAGAACCATCGTTCTTTTCTGCCATTCTGCGGACAGACTGGGTACCGATTCCCAGACCTTTTCGCTTGGTGGAATGGAACAGATGGTTCTTTTCTTTGATCGTTCCGTCAAAATTATTTTCTACCCGAATTAAAAGAATAGAAGCAGAATGTTGATAGATTTCCAACGATATCTGCTGCTGCGCAGCGGTAGTTTTGCGACTGGCTTCCAATGCATTTTCTAATAGATTGGAAAGAATAAGACAGAGATCCATTTCATCTACGGAAAGTTCTTTTGGAAGATCAACACGGGCAGCAAATGGAATTTCTTCTTTTTGGGCAAGCGCATAATAATATCCGATTACGTTATCGACAGAGTGATTTTCACAGAAGTGATAATCAAGGGTGGGGATTTTATCCATTGCATTTTGCAGGTATTCTTTGATCTTTTCTAAATCACCGTCTTTGGCCATGGCAGAAAGTTGTAAAAAATGATGACGAATATCATGTCGAGCCTGTCTGGCTTCTTCAATCGCACTTCTTAAATTCTCATATCGTTCCTGCTGTACAGAAAGAAAAAGATTTTCCTGCTGAAGTTTTTTGTTTTTATTCAGGATATTAGCCATCATTAAAAACATCGAGTAAAATAATGCAAGGATGAGTAGAAGAGCATAAACAATCACAATGTATCCACGCAGAAAACGCTGCGTGTGCAGGATGGTATTATATTTTGGAATCAAAGCAAGGTTCAATCCAATGACCAGAACCGGGAGAATCCAGAAAACATACCAGGTCGGAGCAAGATTTTCATCTTCTACTATTTCTTTGACTGAATGGGAGGCTGGATACCATACGAGAAGGACGAAAAGAATGCAGAAAAGATTATACAGGATCCCAAAAGTAGAAAAACCGGAAAATGCAAGGTGTTCAGAACCAAAATTCAACATTGCAGAAACAGCTCTGGAAAGGCTGTTAAAGCAGGAAAAAACTGCACAGACGGCAAGATAGATGCTGACAGATTTCCAAAGTGAAATTAACAAAGTGTTATGGTATAGAACAAGTAGAACAAATAGAAGAGGAAGAAGAACAGATCTTGTTGACAAATGGAATCTATAGCATGCAAAACCACAAAAACAAGAGCATATAATAAGAAGCGGGAGCATCCAGACAGCCAGCTTCTTAGGTGTTTGTTTCAGAGATGATCTTACCGGCAGATAGGCAAGCAGCATACCAGGAATCAAAACTGTAAATTCCAAAGTCTGGAAAATTAAAGTCCGCATCAAAATCCCCCCTTTTGAAATAGATAATCCATAAAGTGTTGTCGTGCAGGTTTGCACAGTTCATATTCATAGCAATGAAACTCTACATTTTTCTGATCTAATATATTTTCTAATCGTGTTCGAAGCAGAATACGCTCTTCTGCAATATCATCAACAATAGCGATTAACATACGAATATCCTCCCGGATTTGTATCTATTCAAAATAAATACAAATGTTTTGACATAGGATTAGTATACCACAGAATGACGATTCGTGCCATTTTCAGACAGTTCATGTCAAAAATATTGAACAATCTGGTATCAAAAATATAATAGTAAGAAATATGATTGCCGATAATATAGCAAAATACAAATGAGGAGGAAAAACGGATATGAAAACAATAAAAAGGATAATGGCAGCGCTCATATGTATGACGATAGCATTTACGGGGATTCCAATCAGTGTAAAAGCGGCAGATTCCAGTGGAACGCTGGACACAAATATGGAGACGAACAGTGAATTATTTATTACATTGGAAGAAAATACAGATTATCGTTGGAATGTAAATGACAGTGGCGAGAAAGGAAGCGATGTACATTTGGATACCGGAGAAGGCGGTAATTGCCGTTTTCGTCTGGATAAAATAGAAAACGGATGGTATGGAATTAAACACATTAAGGTGAATGGAACAGATCGTTTCGCAGATGTAGAAGATGAAAGTAAAGATAGCGGTGCAAAGATACATGTATGGGAAAGTAATGATGAGAAAGTCAAAGGAAAAGAGCATCGTCAATTTGCATTTTATTATCTTGGAAATGATGCAAACGGAAATAAAAGATATTATATAAAGAATAGAAAAAGTGGAAGATGGCTTGGATACTCAGGAAATTTGAATAATAATAATCCCAATATTATTCAGACAGAAGAAAAAGATAGAAAAGTCTGGCTGGTTACAAAATCGGTGGTTCCGCTCACAGGAAAGGAAACTCAGATTTTAAAAGATGGAGATAAAAGTGTAGTTTCTGAAATCTATAAAGCAGAAACACATGAAGCAATAAACAGGCCTTCAAATGAGTCACTCCCAGGAACACAGTTACTTTTTCTAGAACAGGGGATCGCCAGTAAATGGAAACTGGTTTGGTATCCAGACTATCAGGCATATAGAATTGAAGCTATATCGGATGGAGAGAAAGATACCAATTATGCGATAGATGTCCTGGGAGAATCAGGTTGTGCAAATACAATAGTACATATCTGGAATAAGGAAAGTTTTGACAGAAATCAAAATACCAGCCAATTGTGGCGCTTCTTTAGACAGGATGATGGAACATATAAAATCATGAATGCCAGAAGCGGTATGTATCTAAAAGAGGGGATTGGCGAGACATGGATTGGTCATACAGCGACGGCTATGAATGTGTCAATTTTGGCAGGAAGTACAAATGATACAGCTTACGGTTACGCAGATGAATGGATGGCAGATATTCCAGATGATGCACTATTATCTTCTGTAAATATTCCGGCAACACATGATACAGGAACAGCAGGGGTTGTACAAGACCTTGTTGCAAGTTTATCACTCACATCTTGTCAGAATCTTTATTATGATGAGCAGTTGAATGTGGGAGCACGTAGTTTTGATATTCGTGGAAATGCAACAAAAGACGATGCTTCTGCGGCAGACGTGAAGATTATACATGGAGGCGATACATGGCAGTGTCAGGAAAAAGACGGAAGTGATCTTACATTACAGTCAATCTTTAATACATCACTTGCTTTTTTGGAAAAACATCCTTCAGAAACAATTATTCTTACGATAAAACCGGATGATGGTTCTACAGTAGGAATGGAGCATGCAGTTGCAGAATTTGTGAAAAATCATCAGGATAAAGTGTACACTGAGGGAGACATTCCATCAATGAAGGAAGCTCGTGGAAAAATTGTACTTATCCGAAGATTTAAATTAACTCAAAATTATGAAGCCTGGCAGACGCGTGCAATGGGACTTGATCTTACCAATTGGGATGATGTGAGTTATAGAGATTATAAGTATGCATATAAAACATATGATGATGGAAAAAATCGAGTGTATATCCAGGATGCATATAATACATATGACTGTGATATTTATTCAAAGAAGTGGGAATATATAGCAGGAACAATGAAACAGACAACAGGAATAGATACAGGTCATCCAATTGATTCTAATTCATGGGTATTTAATTATACTTCCTGTGCAAATGGAATTCCGTTGAATATGACAAGAGATATCAATTCGGATTTATATAAAGATAAGGAGAATTGTATCGATAACAGATTCCTTGGAACAGTAATGCTTAACTTTATTGATGAACCAATGTCACGGTTGATCTATGAGACAAACAGCAACATGATATTTGAACCAAAACTTCCTACACCGGAAGTAGAGGTTGAATATGGTCAGACACTAGCAGAAGCTACATTGAAGGGGATTGAAAATGCACCGGCAGGAACATGGAAGTTTGAAGATGCAACCCATGTTGTAACAGATCAGGAAGTAACAGATCAGACAAAATTTGAATTGACCTTCCTGCCGGCAGATAATAAAAAATACAAAAATGTTACTATGTGGGTTCCGGTAAAAACAGTGAATAAGTCAGAAGTGATCACAGCGTATCTCGGATATGAAGAAATTTCCTATGGTGAAACTCCGAAGATGTCATACGTTGTTGCACCAACGGAAACACTGAGCGCAGATGAAGTGGAAGAACTTTTTGCAAATGTTACGGATGAAATGAGAATCCAGGAGACAGGACAGTCATTAAATGAGATAATCGATGCAGGAAGCTATAAGATTGATTGTCCGGAAACAGTAGGCGGATTCAAGGTAAACTGGATTCATTTGAAAGAATACGATCTTGATATCAATCCAGTGAACACAATGGAAACAACAGGTTCCAAAAGCAGCACAGCAGAAAATACTACATTCGAAAATGGAGCAGTCAGTAGTGCACAGAGAATCATTGTCCGTGCAGAAAAGAAAACAAAGACATATGGAGATGAGTTGACCAGCGCAGATCTTACATTTACGATCAGTGATTCAGAAAGGGCGAAACTTCTTCCAGGAGATACTGTTGAAAGTCTCGGACTGACATTGAAAGCAACAACCATCGAACCGGAAGATATTCTGACAGGAAGCATAACAGATGAAGATGGAGATGACATTCTTGGTGCATATGGAAACGCAGGAAGATATGTCATCCTGAAAGACAATGCAACAAATACGAATTATGATGTTGTAGTTCTTCCGGCATTCCTTAATGTATCACCAAAGGAAGCAGAGATAGAATGGAATGCGGCAGCACAGTATACATATACAGGAAATGCATGTGGAATAGAGGCAAACGTGAAAGCAGACAGCCTTTTAGAAAAGGATAGTTGTGCGATTAAAAAACTGCTCAATGCAGATCATACAGAAGTTGGAAATTACAAGGCGCTTGCAATAGGTCTGACCAATGAAAACTATATCTTTTCCGGCACAAACCGCGTGCATGTATGGGAATATGAGATTTTGCAGGCAGATCCAGAAGTGACTTTCCCGGCAGCAGAAGTGATTTATGGAGACCGCTTAAAGAAAGCAACACTTTCCAGTCAGTCGGGAGAAGGTGTATTCCGTTTTGCAGACGATACGACAATGCTTACAGTAGCAGAGGATCAAAGTGAACAAGAGATGATCTTCACACCGGCTAATCCGAACTACAAGACAGTTACGTCAAATATTTCTGTAACAGTAAAACCGAGAAGCATTACGATCAGACCGGACCGTACGGAGAAAGAATATGGACAGACAATCACAGAGTATACCTGGTCAATCAGTGATGGAAGTCTGGCAGGGGATGATCAGTTAGAGGATTTGAAAATAAATGTCACATTGACAGCAGGAAATGCAGAAAAAGAAAACTGTACGGTCGGTCTTTATGATATTACAGAAAAAACTCCGCTGACAGCAGATAATGCGAATTACGCAGTACTGTTTAAACCAGGAACACTGCAGGTACAGCCAAAACCTCTGGGCGTTGCATGGAATACAGACGGAACTGTGATTTATACAGGGAAAGAAGCAAATGTGTCTGCAGAATTTACAGGGGTATTGTTCGAAGATGACTGCAAGGCGGTTGTAGAAGGTGGAAATGAAATCAAGACCGGAACATATACAGCCACCATTGTCGGAATGATTGGTGAACAGAGTGATAATTATGTGCTTCACGGAGAGGATACAGACTATCAGATAGATTACCAGATTGTGAAGAAAGAAGAAACAAAGAATCCAACCGATTCAAAGGAAACATCGACAGGTACTGCAGGAAAGAAACCAACAGGAACTTCAGTGTCAGGAAAACAGGTGAAAACAGCAAAGACAGGAGACAGCATCAGCTACATATGGATTCTGATGATTGCAGGATCAATTGCAGTGATCGGTGGAATGATTTATGTTATTAGAAGAAGAAAACAGAAGTAAAATTAAAGTGAATCTATAAACGACAGATAGAAAGGTGTCAGGCATATGTGGAAGCTGTTATTTTAAACTTCAGCCTGACACCTTTTGTTGAAAAAAAGATGAAATTAGTATATTATGAAAACAGATGCGGTATATCCTAAAGATGCAATAAAAAGTGTTTTTGACCGCAATGTGTTGAGAGAAAAGGAGAGTGAGAAATGAGTGAATTAAGTAAAAAAGCAAGAAATAGAACAAGGGTCCAGATGGTACTGACAATGTTGGTTATTGTTTCCGTTATCAGACAATTCTTTCTGGGAAACTATCACAATATGTTTCTTGGAATTCTAACATTGATTTTGTTTATGGTGCCACAGTTTATCGACAAGAAACTTGGAGTGACAATTCCGGTTGGTCTGGAAACGGTTATTCTGATTTTTATCTTCTCAGCAGAGATACTTGGAGAAATCAATGCATTTTATGTAAAGATTCCGGTATGGGATACTATTTTGCATACAACGAATGGATTCCTGATGGCGGCAATCGGGTTTGCACTGATTGATTTATTCAACCGAAGTGATCGATTCTCAATTAAGATGTCCCCATACTTTGTGGCATTTTTTGCATTTTGTTTTTCAATGACAGTTGGTGTTTTGTGGGAGTTCTTTGAATTCAGTATGGATTGGTTTTTCGGATTGGATATGCAGAAAGACTGGATCGTTCCGGCAATCAATTCCGTGAAGCTGAATCCGACAGGAGCAAATATCCCAATCCATGTAGATGTTCAATCTGTTGTGATCAACGGTGAGACTTGGAATCTGGGCGGATATCTTGATATTGGAATCGTAGATACAATGAAAGATCTTATGGTGAATTTTGTCGGAGCTGTTGTATTTTCTGTGATTGGAATTTTATATTTGAAACATCGTGGAAAAGGAAAACTGGCAGCTTCCTTAATTCCACAGGTGAGAGATACGGATGCAGAGGTATCTGAGAAATAGAAAACGTAAAGGACAGATCGATGAACAGTCAAAAAGAAATTAGAAATATAAAGATAAAAAATCAGTTGGAGCTCTGGCTGTTCTGTGCAATTATCGGTGCAGTTGCCGGCGGATTGGTCTGGGCGCTTTTGAAGATCATGGCAGTCGGGATGAATCTTATCTGGGAATGGGTTCCGGAACATTTTTCATTACCATACTATACGATAGTGGTCTGTGTGATCGGTGCATTTTTTGTCGGTGTCTTCCGGAAGATGTTCGGAGATTATCCGGAAGAAATGGAAACTGTTATGGCAAAAGTGAAAACGGAGAAGCATTATGATTATAAAAATATGCTTGTCATGATGATCGCAGCAGTGCTGCCGCTTTTGATCGGAAGTAGTGTAGGTCCGGAAGCCGGGCTTACCGGAATTATCGTCGGAATGTGTTACTGGGCAGGAGATAATCTGAAGTTTGCCAGACAGCATGCGAAGGAATACTCCCAGATCGGGGTAGCAGCATCCTTAAGTGTTTTATTCCATGCTCCGCTATTTGGATTGTTTGAAGTGGAAGAGAACACTTTAGAAGAGAATAATTCAGAACAAATTGTTGTTCCGGCAGGAATTTCATCAAAGATATTTATTTATGGAATCGCAATTGCTGCTGCAACAGGTATTTATGCAGGACTTTCCGCAGTATTCGGTTCAGGACTTTCCGGTTTTCCAAGCTTTGAGGCAGTTGAAATCGGAAAGATGGACTATGCATTAATACTTCTCTATATTATTGCAGGATGCGTGTTAGCTGCTTTTTATGAAAAGACACATCAGATAACGAAGAAAACTGCGAAAAAGGTACCGGCAGTTCTTCGAGAAGTTCTCGCAGGAATTTGTCTTGGAATCTGTGGAATGTTAATCCCGGCAGTTATGTTTTCGGGAGAAGAACAGATGGGAGTGTTGATGAAAGAGTATAGTCAATACCTTCCGTTAGCACTGATCGGAGTTGCATTTTTGAAAGTGCTTCTCACAAATATTTGTATACAGTTCGGTTTGAAGGGAGGACATTTCTTCCCGGTTATCTTCGCAGGTGTATGCATGGGATATGGCGTGGGAATGCTGATCTGCGGAAATGCAGAGAGTCATCTTGTTTTCGCATCTGCAATTGTTACAGCGGCGCTTCTAGGTGGAACGATGAAAAAGCCGTTAGCCGTTACAATGCTTCTGTTTCTATGCTATCCGGTGAAATTGTTCGTATGGATTTTTGTGGCTGCGGCAGCAGGCAGCAAATGCCTATCCTTGTTTGATAAGAGAAAAGTGGAAAACAAAAATTCCGTTGAGTGAAAACTCAGCGGAATTTTTTTACCCTTTTTGAGATGTCTTCCAGTTCTTCTTTGGAAAGTTCCGGGAGACGTTCTAATTTATCCAGGAACATCATTGCCGTTTCACGACGCTGCATCTCTACAATCTGTCCATAATAATTGACAACAACACCGGTAACGATTGCAACAACGAAGATCGTGTAGATTGTGACAAGTACAGAAACCAGTTTGCCAATGAAAGTTATGGCAACAATATCGCCGAACCCGGCGGTAGAAAGTACCGCATAGCAATACCAGAGGGCATCTCCATAGTGGTTGATGTCAGGCTCTACCAGCTGAATGATGGCTGCGGATACAAAGAGAAATACGATATAACCGGAAAGAATCTGGGTTGCTTTCGTGCGTTTTAAGATCATCCATAAAAGTTTTAGCTTTTTCATATATTAACGGCTCCGTTTCATAAATTTCAGATAAATTAATTATATCATGAAATGGAGTCAAAAGAATAGTTAGATAAAATTTATTCTACGGTTTTCATTTTACTGCCTTTATTCAGAATTCCATTAAAGCGGCTCATGAATGTGATTGTTGTGATTGTGGCTGCAACAATATCACTGATCGGTTCTGCAAGAAAGACTGCAAAAACCTTATCCTGAATAAAAAGTGGCAGGATAAAGATCAGCGGAATCAGCAAGATCAGTTTTCTTAAGCAGGCGAGCAGCAGACTGACCTTTGCCTGTCCCAATGCCATGAAACTTTGCTGACATGAAACCTGGAATCCGAGGGAGAAAATACCTGCCATATAGATTCTCAGCGCCCATGCAGTATAAGTGATCAGATCCGTATTGTTGGAAAAGATTCCTGCAAACAGCTTAGGAAACAGCAGCATGATCAGCCAGAAACAGCTGGTGAAAATCGTACAAACCTTAAATTGTGTAAAGAAGGCTTTTTTTACTCGCTCTTTATTGCCGGCACCGAAGTTATAACTCATGATCGGCTGACCGCCCTGGCAGATTCCCTGCAGTGGCAGCGTGGCAAGCTGGCTGACACTCGTAATGATCGTCATGGCTCCGACAGCAAGGTCCCCACCATATCTTGACAGACTGGAAGTAAAGCTGATGGAGAGAATACTTTCTGTAGAAAGCATGACAAAAGTGGAAATACCAAGTGCAAGGCATGGTAAGATAACATCCTTTTGTAATCTGAAATTTTCTTTTCTAAGATGAAGGATCGTCTTCTTCCCGGATAAGAAACGAAGAATCCAAATTGCACCGACAGCCTGACTTAAAACAGTGGCAAGTGCGGCACCTCTTACACCAAGATTGAATACGAAGATAAAAATCGGATCAAGAATGATATTGATCACAGCTCCGATCACAGTAGTCATCATACTGATCTTGGCAAATCCCTGTGTTGTAATAAATGGATTCATTCCCATCACGATTAAGACAAAGATACTTCCAAGGATATAGATTCTTGCGTATGCTACTCCGTATGGCAATGTCTTCTCGCTGGCTCCAAAAAGTGTCAACAGCTGTGGCGCAAATGTAAAGAAGACTACAGTAAGTATGACAGCCATAAGGATGAGAAGTGCAAAACAGTTTCCAAGGATTTTTTCAGCTGTTTTATTATCTTTCTTTCCCATAGATATTGCAGCACGCGGAGCACCACCGGAACCTGCAAGCATAGCAAAAGCGTTGATCAGCATAAGGATCGGTGTAAATAATCCAACGCCGGTTAATGCCGCGGCTCCAACACCGGAAATGTGTCCGATATAGATTCGATCTACAATGTTATATAGAAGATTGATGATCTGGGCGACAACCGCAGGAATTGCAAGCTGTGCCAGAAGGCGCGGAATCTTTTCAGTCTCCATCGCCTGAGAAGTTGATTTCATGTCCATAACGATTTTCTCCTAAATAGTTTTAAAGTCAAAGAAGATTATACATCTCGTGTAAAGGAAAAAGCAATAAGAAATCCAAAGTCCTTATTGTATCAGGAATAGAAACTTTGGATTTCGATATTGTCAATATTTTACCATATATGCATGATGTGTTGCATTGCAAGGCTGACTACTGTAATACCAACCCAGCAGGAAGCACCGAGAAGGATTGGCTTTCCACCAGATTTGACTAGCTTCACAACATTGCTGTTCAGACCGATCGCAGCCATAGCCATGATAATGAAGAACTTAGACAGTTCTTTCAGCGGAGCAAATACATCCGCACTTACCCCAAGGCTCATGCATACAGTTGTAATGACGGCCGCAATGATAAAGTACAGGATGAACATTGGAAAAGCTCTTTTTAAGCTGAACTTACCGGATGATTTTCCGTCTTTTGCGGCTGATTTCGCACGAATTAGTGAGAGCACAAGTGTGATCGGAATGATTGCAAGCGTACGTGTCAGTTTAACTGTGACAGCAGTATTAAGTGTCTCACTTCCAAGATTCCACATGCTGTCCCAGGTAGAGGCGGCAGCAGTTACGGATGAAGTATCATTGATCGCAGTTCCGGCAAAGACACCGAAAGCATTTCCGCTTGTTGTGTCGAAGCCGAGTGCATTTCCAAGCACCGGGAAAAGTACAGCAGCGATAACATTGAAGAAAAAGATAACAGAAATCGCCTGTGCGACTTCTGTGTCATCGGCGTCAATGACAGGCGCTGTAGCAGCAATCGCAGAACCACCGCAGATGGAAGAACCGACACCAACAAGGATAGATGTGTTGGAAGGAACATTCAGCACCTTGCGGAGCAGCCATGCAATGATCAAAGAGGTAGAAATTGTACTGACGATAATAGGAAGAGACTGCTTTCCTGTCTGTAAGATAACTCCGAGATTCATGCCGAATCCAAGCAGAACAACAGCAGTCTGTAAAATAATTTTAGATGTCCATTTAATTCCTGATTCGGCTGTTCCTTTTTCAGTCCAAAAGCAGGTAATCACCATTCCGGCGAGAATCGCAATGACAGGTCCGCCGATTACCGGAAATGCTTTTCCAATCAGCCAGGATGGAATCGCAATCAGAAAGCAGACCAGAATTCCTTTGAAATTTTTCTGAATAAAATTCATGATAGTTTCCTCTCTTAAGTTTTTTGTTATTGTCGGCGCTTTGGGCGTCAGCAACCGTATTTTTATGAAACAATTATAGATTATAACACTGATAAACAATAAAAAAAAGTATATAAATTCTACTATCTATAGGATGAAGGTGTCTGTCCGGTTTTCTTTTTAAAACAAGAACTGAAGTAGTATTGATTTGAATATCCTACTTTCGCACTTATTTCTTTTAGTGAAAGGTTCGTATTTTTCAATAGATTACAGGCCGTTTCAATCCGAATATCTGTGATTACATCCGAAATATTTTGCTGGCGTTGTTTTTTGAACAGAGCACTAAGATGAGCCGGACTAATATGAACATTGTTAGCAATTTCATTTAGACATAAGGTGTTGTCTTGATAATGTTGGTGTATATAATTGATAGTAGCAGTACAAACATGTTCTTGACGACTCTGTGCTGAAAGATTAATTTTATCAGATATTGTCTGGCATAAACTAGAAAGCCATTGGAAGATCTCAGTACTTGTTGAAAAAGAGTCAAGGTGTTGATAGGTTTTAATAATGTCTTTTTCCATGTCATTGCTTCTAATGCCCATATCGCAGAGAAATTTTAGTAAATGTCCCAAAAGCTGATAGATACGTATAAATATAAATTGTTTGTTTTTGTAGTTTTGTGTTAATTCTTCTGAAAATGAAAGAATCCACTTTTCTACTCCGTCCAGGTCATTTTCGCATAAAAGCTGTATTAACTTTTCATGACCGGAAACTTCATATAATTCAGCAGAGTAATCGTTGTCTATAGTATCACCCAGTGTAAATATGTTTTTCTGTGGAAAGAAAAAACGGTATTCCAGTGACTTTAATGCATTGGAATACGAAACAGATAAAGTCCACAAGTATTTGACGATGTTTCCTATTCCGATATTTAATTCGAAAAAGCTGTTTTTATAAAGTTGCAATAATTCTGTTAACAGTTCATAAGATGCATTATAGAAGTATTTCTGATTAGAATAATTGTGAGCAATCACCAATACGATTTCGTCAAAACTTGTTAAAGTATGAATCAGTGAAAAGTGCTCATTGAAAAGTTCTTTTATGGTATCAGACATACTCATTAGTTTTATGTGATACTCTTCAATGCCTTTTTTTTCTTTGATGTCTGTTGCATTTTGTATTTGAATTACAATGGCCTGATAATAATGATAGTCAAGATTCAACTGAAGATAATCGGCATAATTTGAAAGTGTATATCGAGCTTCATCACTTGAAGATTGTATTAATTTATGAAAAAAATTATCGATCATTATAGGGCGGCTTTGTTTTAATATTTCAAGATTCCTCTGTTCTTTATTAAGCATACTAAGAGCATTGCGAATGATTTTCTTTAGATAAGAATAATCAAGCGGTTTTTCTATATAGTCAAATGCACCGAGTCGTATAGCTTGTTTGGCATATTCAAATTTATCAAATGCACTGATAAGTATTATTTTTATAGATGAATTAATCTTTAGTGCATTTTGTGCAAGAGATAAACCGTCTAATTGTGGCATTTCTATATCGGAAATAATTAAATCAACCATATTATTTTGCAGATAATCAAGAGCCTGCTGTCCATCATAGGCTTTGCAAGCGACTTCTGCATTTAAATCAGACCAGTCAATGTTGTGGCAAATACCATCAACAGATATATGGTTGTCATCTATAATCATAATTTTGTACATTAGTAGTCCTCCAGTAATTGCGGAATTCTTATATAAATTGTGGTTCCAGTATCTTTGTTGCTTTCAACTCTGAGTGTACCATGTCCCTGTAAAGAGGAACATATACGTGAATTAATGTTACTTATACCGAAATGTTTTTCGTAGTGAATTTGTTTGGAAACAATACCTTCACGGAGTTCATTTAGTTTCTCAGGAGACATACCAATTCCATTATCAGCAATCATGATTTCTATCATATCATCATCATATCTAATAGAAATATCGATATGCATATGGATTCCATTTCCTTTAAAACCATGTTGAATCGAATTTTCCAATATAGGCTGTAGTGTGAACTTACAAATAAGAAAGTTTTCTATTCCTTCTTCCATATCTATATTCCAATCAAATAAATTATCTTTACATAATGCTTCCATTTCCATATATAATTGTGCAATTTCTAATTCTTTTTTAATAGGAATCAGATCATTGGAGGTGCGTAACAATCCTTTATAAAAAAGCGATAAATCAGCAAGCATTTTATTCGCTTTCGTGATTTCACCAAATGACAACAAATTTTGAACAGATGCTAAAATATTATATAGGAAATGAGGATTGATTTGTGATTGCAGCAACTGATAATTTAGTTTTTCCTCTTGTATTTTTAATTGAAGGTTATTCTCAAAGCTTGAATTCAATTCTGAAATCATATTAGCACAGGTGACGGTTAGTGAATCTATTTCATCCAAGTGAGTTGAAGAAGATGGAACTAACTTGTCGATCTGCGTCGAATCTATGACATCGTCCATTTTGATTTCCGACATAGAATGAGACAAATGATTGATTTTATTTGTCATTTGATCAGCCACCCAGATAATTGAGAGCATAGTCAGAGGGACAATAATCATGAAACAAATGAAAATCATTTTTACGAGAAAGGATGAACTTTGGCGTATATAATAATCAGGAGTTTCAGTAACAAGAAATAGCTGGTTATGTACCGGTGTGGAAATTATCTCACATTTATCATATGAGAAATGTGAGAGTCTCAAGTTTTGTGTGATTGCATGAAGTTTTTCATTGGATAAAGAACCCCCAATTTGTTTCTTATCTGTGCTTGATAATACAACACCCTCGGAATTTATTATATAAGAAAGAGAAGGATTGCCTTCAGAAAATGTGTTTAAGTAGTTGCTTAATTCTTCACTTGTTATGTGAACAGCCAAACAAGTTTTTTGTGAATTGATTTTTGCATACCTATAGCAGGAGAGTACTCCGGAAGGTTCTTCACCTTTGCTGACCATATAAGGGAAGTTAATGTCTTTGCGAAAAATCCAATTAGGAGTAAGCCCCTGTTTTGAAAAATCGCTCAACTGTACCTTATATTTTTTAAGGTCTGATAAAGAACAGAAAGTAAGCCCTTCTTTTGAAGCAAAACTATCATCAGGTAAAAAGATATTTACATGATAAATATTAAAAGAATCAGCTATTGAAGCAATATTATTCCGAACCGCAGAAAGTTTGTCGAGATAATTTGACATAGGTTGTTCTGCTGTTGTACATAACATACATAAATTAAAATGAATAGAATCTTCTAAATTTTCTATTTGAGTCATTCGATTTTCAAGCAGGTGCTGATTTTTTTCACAAGAAATTGCTGTTTCTTTCAGAATCTTGTCTTTAGCTATATTATAAGATATTTTATAAGATATTGTTCCCAATATAAGAAGGGGAAGTATGGCGCAAAGAATAAAGCAAATGATTAGTTTTAAGCGAAAGTGTTCTTTTATAGTATTGATTAGTGACGTAAATAGCTTCATATTATGGAACCGCTCCTTTCAGCTTCATTCTAATAAAAGAAATAATAAAACGCAATAATTTGATTTGAAAAATAAAAAAATTATAAAGTATGCGCAAAATAATATATTTATTTTTAAAGCATTATTTTCTATGATGATATTAACAAATAGTTGTAGATATTAGGTTGCATATTAAAACGCAGGAGGGAAAGAAATGAAAAAAAGAATAGTCAGTGTATTACTTATAGCAACAATGTCTGTTGGACTTTTTAGTGGATGCGGGAAGTCCGGAGGAAACACAGAGGTTAAGCAGAACGAGAATTCAAACAAAATCACCTTGATGACACAAGATACAACTTATGGAAAAGCTTTTGATGAATATATCCATAAAGCGGAGGAAGCAACGGGACTGGAAATTGAAACAATCGCATGCCCGACAAATACAGATGATCGTCAGGCAAAAATAACAACTATATTATCTTCAGGTGATGATAGCATTGATGTCGTTACAATTAATGATGAAATGATGAGTGGATTTAAAAATACAGGTTATCTAGAACCGCTTCAAGACACCGTCATGACACCGGAGATCATGGAAAATTTTCCACAGAAATATATGCAGGAAATGACAATGGTAGGAGACAATGTTTATTCAGTTCCTTGCTTTATGGATGTTCTTGCTTTCTGGGTTGATGAGGAAAAGATGGCAAATGCAGGTCTTACTGAGATTAAGACAAAAGAGGATTTTGAAAAATATGTAGAAGCTAATTCATCGGACGGTAAATACGGATATGGAGATGCGTGGGAAAAAACATATGTATTTAACTCTATCGGAACATTTGTGAATTTGTTTGGTGGAGACTACTACGATTGGACAAATCCTAAAACTCAGGAAGCTGTAAAATTCATGTATGATATGATGAAGAAAAAAGAGACACCTATTTCTCAGCTGGCAGATCAGTACGATCCAATGATGCAGAAATTTTTTGATGGAGAATATGCTTCTATCTTTATGTATGTAGGAGCAATACAGTCTTTTGTTAATTCAGGAAAGTATGGTCCGGATAAACAGCATATTGCCCCTATGCCGACATTTGAAAATAAGGCAGCTTATATTTCTACATGGGGATATGTTTTGAATAGTGCTTCAAAAAATAAAGCAGCGGCGCAGAAATTCCTCAAGTATGCTGCAAGTGAGCAGGGAGAACTTGATTATACAGAAATGACATCCAGACTTCCGGCAAGAACAGACGTGTTGGAAAGTGATGAATTAGCAGCAATGGATTTGCCTGGTTTAGATGAAATAAAAGAGTACGTGGATAATACAGAACTTCTTGCACGTCCTATGGCACCGCAGGCGATGGAGTTTATTAGTGAGATGGGATCTTTATTCCAGCAGTATGTATCTGACGAGTTAACATTAGACTCATTTTGTGAAAAAGCACAAAAGGCAGTTGATACATATGTAGTCAAATAATTAATATATTGTTTTACGTGTTTTACGGGAGGTAAGGACAATGAAAAAGAAGACAAAAGGATTGTGGATTGCATGGCTTCTGGTACTTCCGGTAGTGATTGTAAGAGCATTTACTACGCTCTATCCAATTATCATGACCTTTATAAACAGTACTTATGATATGAGTTTATTAAAAGGCAATAACTTTCAATTTATAGGATTAGAAAATTATCTTAGAATATTTGAAGATCAAAAATTATTATCTTCTATCGGATTTACTGTGAAATTTACGGTTGTATCAATGTTTTTCCATCTAGTATTAGGTGTGATTCTTGCATTAATGTTAAATATGAAGATCAAAGGTAAAAAATTCCTGCGTACAATAGTACTTATACCATGGGCAATGCCCATGGTAGTAGCGGGACTTGCTGCAAGATGGGCGTTTAATGATCAATATGGATTAATCAATGATTTGATTAGAAGATTTGTACCGAATTTTCATTATGATTGGCTTGTGCATGCAAATTCAGCTCAAGGAGCAGTTATTGCAGTTGATTTATGGAAGGACTTACCTTTCTTTGCAATTTTGGTGCTTGCCGCATTACAGTTTTTATCAGCAGATATTTATGAGGCAGCAAAAATTGATGGAGCAGGACCGGTACGAGCTTTTTTCTCAATTACACTGCCAAATATAATGAAGACAATACTGAGCCTTTCTATTTTCTTTACAATGTGGCGATTGACAAGTTTTGACTTAGTATATGCTATGACATCAGGAGGTCCAGGGGATTCAACATCTTTGTTGGCATATCGAATTATGCAGGAGGCTTTTACTAATTTGAATCTTGGATATGCGTCTGCAATAGCTGTCTGCCTGTTTATTGTTATGACAATTTTAAGTTTTATACAGCTTAGAGCAATCAAAAAGTTTGATTAAAATATAGGAGGGAGAGGTTGACAATGAAACCAAAAACAAAAAAAGTTTTGGCACCGATATTCAAATGGGGCTTGATTTTAATAGTTGCTTTTATTATTTTACTTCCATTACTTTGGATTTTTACATCATCTATTTCACCTGCTTCTGAGCTGTTTAGTTCACCGATTCACTATCTGCCAAAACATCCTACACTGGATAATTATATTAGAATTTTCACGCAGATGAATTTGGGTGAGAAGATTTTAAATACAGCAATTATTACTGTATGTTCGTTAATCTTATCAACAGTTATCTGCTTAATGGCAGCTTATGCATTTACTCGTTATTCAGGAAAAGGACTTACACTTGTATATGCAGCGATAGTGGCATCTGCTTTAATTCCGGGAATTGTAACAGCAAGACCGTTATATGATCTGATGAAAAGATTTGGATTAGTTGACACATTTCCTGGCTTGATCATCATGTATACAAGTGCATTGATTCCATTTACTATGTTGATTTTAGGTAATTTCTTAAGTGAAATTCCTATTTCATTAGATGAAGCAGCAGAAATAGATGGAGCGAATATGTTTCAGAAACTGTTTTATATCACGTTGCCTTTAATGAAACCGGCTATTGCAACAATATTAATCATTAATTTTATAAATTGCCTTAATGATTTATTCACTCCATTGTTTTTTGCACAAAAAATAGAAGTATTGAGTGTTGCTATTACAACTATTCCAAGGGAGACATCATATAGTATGCCATGGGATTTGATAAGTACAGTTGGATGTATTATCCTGCTGCCAATAGTTATTTTCGTACTTATTTTTGAGAAGCAGATCATGGAAGGTGTTATGGCTGGCGGCGTTAAGCAATAAGTGGAGGTGTGAATAATGTCAGATATTTTCAGATTAAGAAATGGAAGATCGAGAGCTATAAATGCTGAAAATCCAACTGGAGAAAAAGGAAAGGGTGGAATTGCAGCAAGTCATCTTGGCCCTTCAAGAAAAGGTAGTCCGTGCTTGAAAAATATTATGCCGAATGAAACGGTAGTATTAGCTGAAATGGATGGACCGGGTATTATTCAGCATATATGGATTACGGTTAATAATAAAACATCAGATGCGGATTGTTATGTACTCCGTGATTTAGTACTCCGCATGTACTGGGATGATGAGGAAGTTCCATCAGTTGAAAGTCCTTTAGGTGATTTCTTCTGCTGTGGTTTTGCAAGAGAATGTCTTGTTACATCTATGCCAATATCCGTAATTCCAAACAGAGGTTTTAATAGCTATTTTCAAATGCCATTTCGTAAAAAAGCAAGAATTACTTTAGAAAATCAACATGATAATCCAATTCCTGATTTCTTTTATCAGGTAGACTATTGTTTGTATGATGAGTTACCAGAAGACACAGCTTATTTTCATGCACAGTGGAGACGTCAAAGAATAACAGAACTGGCAAAGGATTATGTTATTTTGGATAATGTGAAAGGAAAAGGCCATTATATTGGTACATATCTTGCTCTGACAACACTTGAAAGATACTGGTGGGGAGAAGGCGAAGTTAAATTTTATATTGACGGAGATGAAGAATATCCTACAATATGTGGCACGGGAACAGAGGACTATTTTGGCGGGTCATGGAGTTTTGCTCACCAGGTAAACGGAAAGACGGTAGAACAGACTTATAATTCTCCATTTTTAGGATATCCGTATTATTCAGCACACGATGAACTGGTGCATAATCCATATCATAATGATGATTGTCCGCCAATGAGAGGATTTTATAGATGGCATCTGATGGATCCGATTTGCTTTGAAGAAAATTTAAAAGTTACTATCCAGCAGATCGGTGTATGTTATAAAGGACTATTTGAAAGACAGGATGATGTTGCCAGTGTAGCATATTGGTATCAGAGTGAACCGCATCAGGCTTTTAAACCGTTAATGAATAAAAAAGAGAGATGGCCAAGATAGAATGGTCTAAATCATTACAAATTGAGTGTAATTGTAAATTTAAAATTTTGTGAAGCCCATGAAATAAGGACTTCACAAAATTTTTAGAAAAGAATTAGCACTCAACCCTTTACAGTGCTAACAATACGTGCTATATTCCTAATAGAACACAGGAAAAGCAAATTTGTGGTTCAAAGGAGGGAAAGACCATGAATATCAATAAATTTACACAGAATTCATTACAGGCAGTTCAGAACTGTGAGAAGATTGCTGCGGATAACGGGAATCAGGAACTGGCGCAGGAGCATTTGCTGTATGCGCTGCTGACACAGGATGACAGTCTGATTTTAAAATTATTTGAGAAGATGAACATTCAGGGCCAGCTCTTTATTAACAGTATCGAGCAGGCAATCGGCAAGAGACCGAAGGTACAGGGAGGTCAGGCTTATGTCGGTCAGGACTTGAATAATGTGCTGATCCATGCAGAAGATGAAGCAAAGCAGATGGGAGATGAGTATGTCTCTGTTGAGCATCTGTTTCTTGCAATGCTGAAGTATGCAAGCCGTGAGTTGAAGCAGATTTTCCGTGAATATGGCATCAGCAGAGAGGGTTTCCTCCATGCGCTGTCAACAGTAAGAGGAAATCAGAGAGTTACTTCTGACAATCCGGAAGCAACTTATGATACATTGAATAAATACGGTCAGGATCTTGTTGAGAAAGCAAGAGATCAGAAACTGGATCCGGTCATCGGACGTGATGAAGAGATCCGTAATGTGATTCGTATCCTGTCCCGTAAGACAAAGAATAACCCGGTGCTGATCGGTGAACCTGGTGTAGGTAAAACTGCGGTTGTAGAAGGACTTGCACAGCGAATCGTCAGCGGAGATGTACCGGAAGGCCTGAAAGATAAGACAATCTTTTCGCTGGATATGGGAGCACTGGTAGCAGGAGCGAAGTATCGTGGTGAATTCGAGGAGCGTCTGAAAGCCGTTCTGGAAGAAGTGAAGAACAGTGACGGAAAGATCATTCTTTTTATCGATGAACTTCATACGATCGTCGGAGCCGGTAAGACAGACGGTGCGATGGATGCAGGAAATATGCTTAAGCCTATGCTTGCCAGAGGTGAACTGCATTGTATCGGTGCAACAACACTGGATGAGTATCGTCAGTATATTGAGAAGGATGCTGCATTGGAGCGTCGTTTCCAGCCGGTCTTGGTAGATGAGCCAACCGTTGAGGATGCAATCTCTATCCTGAGAGGACTGAAAGAGAGATACGAAGTCTTCCATGGAGTTAAGATCACAGATAGTGCGCTTGTTGCGGCAGTTACACTTTCGAACAGATATATTTCTGATCGTTTCCTGCCGGATAAAGCAATCGACCTTGTTGACGAGGCGTGTGCATTGATCAAGACAGAACTTGATTCTATGCCGACAGAGCTTGATGAGCTTCGCCGTCGTGTGATGCAGATGGAGATTGAAGAGTCTGCACTTAAGAAAGAGGAAGATCGCTTAAGTAAAGAGCGTCTGGAACATTTGCAGGAAGAACTGGCAGAACTGAAAGCGCAGTATGCAAGTAAGAAAGTACAGTGGGAGAATGAGAAGAATTCCGTAGAGCATGTGCAGAAGATCCGTGAGCAGATCGAGCAGGTGAACAAGGAGATTCAGAAAGCTCAGAGAGAGTACGATCTGAATAAGGCAGCAGAGCTTCAGTATGGTCGCCTTCCACAGCTGCAGAAACAGCTGGAAGAGGAAGAGGCAAAGGTAAAGGCAAAAGATCTTTCTCTTGTGCATGAATCCGTTACAGATGATGAGATTGCAAAAATCGTTTCCAGATGGACAGGTATCCCGGTTGCAAAACTGAACGAGAGCGAGAGAAACAAAACTCTTCACCTTGCAGATGAACTGCATAAGCGTGTCATCGGTCAGGATGAAGGTGTAGAGCTTGTAACTGAAGCAATCATCCGTTCCAAAGCAGGTATCAAAGATCCGACAAAACCGATCGGTTCCTTCCTGTTCCTTGGACCTACAGGTGTAGGTAAGACAGAGCTTGCAAAGGCACTTGCCCAGAGCCTGTTTGATGATGAGAACAACATGGTTCGTATCGATATGAGTGAGTACATGGAGAAATATTCCGTGTCTAGACTGATCGGAGCTCCTCCGGGATATGTCGGATACGATGAAGGCGGACAGCTGACAGAAGCAGTCAGAAGAAAACCATATTCTGTTGTACTTTTCGATGAGATCGAGAAAGCACATCCGGATGTCTTCAACGTATTGCTGCAGGTACTGGATGATGGACGAATCACAGATTCCCAAGGACGTACAGTTGACTTCAAGAATACAATCTTGATCATGACTTCCAACATTGGTGCAAACTATCTGCTGGAAGGAATTAAGGACGATGGTTCGATCGATGAACAGAGTCAGGAGATGGTAATGGGTGATCTGAAAGCACATTTCAGACCGGAATTCTTGAACCGTCTGGATGAGATTATCATGTTCAAACCATTGACAAAGACAAATGTACGTTCCATCATTGACCTTCTGGTTGCTGATGTGAACCGCCGTCTGGAAGAACGTGAACTGAGTGTTGAGCTGACAGATGCGGCGAAAGACTTTGTTGTGGAAGGTGGATATGAGCCGATGTACGGTGCAAGACCACTGAAACGTTACTTGCAGAAGAATGTAGAGACATTAGCTGCAAAACTGATCCTTGCAGGAGATGTGGGACGTGGAGACACGATCTTGATCGATGTGAAGGATGGTAAACTGACAGCAGGTGTGAAGAAATAAAATATGATACCAGGGTCAAAAGGTCTGAAACCACCGGTGCTTGCACAAAGGTGGTGTAATGGCCTTGGGACCCGCCCCAATATGAGCATAAAAGTGGAGCGTAAGCTTCACGATATGCGAATAGTGGGTAGGATTGTGGGAGTGCATTGCACAAAACAATCCGTAGGTATCCTAGTTGGGGGCTTTTGCCCCCAACATCAAAATATCAGTATAGTTACGATATAATATGCAGGGCTGTGAAAAATGAAAATTTTCTGGAGATTTTTAGAAAATTGAGTTTTTCACAGCCTTTTTTTCGTTCACCGAAGTAATTGATACAAGAGCAGACTCTATGTTAAAATAAGAAACTGACAGAATGCATATGCATACAACAAGAATTAATACTAAGAAAGAACTCAGGCAGAATCTAGAAAGGAGGCTACCATGGCGCGCATTATTTTCCACATCGACGTTAATTCAGCATTTTTAAGCTGGACGGCGGTTGAACAATTGAAAAATGGATCAAAAGTGGATCTGCGGGAGATTCCGGCGATTATTGGCGGAGATCAGAGCTCGCGTCATGGAATCGTCCTTGCAAAATCATCACTTGCCAAATCCTATGGGATTCAGACGGGTGAACCTGTAGTAAATGCATTTCGAAAATGTCCGAATCTTGTGACAGCACCGCCAAATCATAAGATGTACAGGGAAAAGAGCCGGATGCTGATGGATTTCCTACGTACATATACGAAGAAGATTGAGCAGGTCAGCGTCGATGAATGTTATATGGATTTCACAGAGCTTGTCGGGCGATATCCAACACCGGTGGACGGTGCAATGGAGATCAAAGAAGAAGTGAAGAAGCGTTTTGGATTCACGGTGAATATTGGAATCTCCAGTAATAAGTTACTAGCGAAGATGGCTTCGGATTTTCAGAAACCGGATCGGATCCATACATTATTTCCGGAAGAGGTTCCGCAGAAAATGTGGCCGCTTCCGATTGGAGAACTTTTTATGGCAGGGCGTTCAAGTGTGGAGGTCTTCAAGAAACTTGAAATCAATACAATTGGAGATCTTGCTCATGCGGATGTAAATGTAATTACGCTGCATTTAAAAAGTCATGGCCGGATGCTCTGGAATTTCGCAAATGGAATCGGGGACGATAAGGTACAGTATGAACCGGAAGAGGCAAAGGGAGTAGGAAATTCAACAACTCTGTCAGAGGATGCAACGACTTATGAAGAAGCGAGAGATGTATTTCGTGAGCTTGCACAGAGCGTGGGAAGCAGGCTGAAGAAGGCAGGCAAGAAAGCCGGGATGGTGAGTATGGAGGTACGCTACTATGATTTCAGAAATATGTCGCATCAGGTGCAACTTCAAAAGCCGACGAATGATTCGGTTATCTTATGTGAGACAGCATGTAATTTGTTCCGTGAAAGCTGGAGTGGAGAACCTGTCCGTCTGCTTGGAATCCGAACGTCAAAGTTAGTAGAAGAGAATGCACCGGAGCAGCTGACAATCTTTGATATAGAACTTCCAAAAGAACCGGATGAGAAACATAAGAAATTAAATGCTGCATTGGAACAGCTGAACAACCGTTATGGAAAGGGTGCGGTTGTGAAAGGCACATTTTATAAACCGGACGGAAACAAGAAAAAAGATGAAAATCAGAAGAGATAGAAAGAGGAACGTGCATTGAAAGAGAAAAATTATAATCTGGAATTGATTCGAATGATTTCTTTTATATTTGTTATTGTGATCCATGTATCAAACTATTACTGCAGAGCCTATGGCGATATTACGATTGGGGAGTACAATTTTTCACTGCTATTAAATCTACTGGCAAGGATAAGTGTACCATGTTTTTTCATGATTACAGGAGCACTTCTGCTTGGAAGACAGGAATCACTTCATAAACATGCAAAAAGAATCTTTCGTTTTCTAATTGTTCTGCTTGTGTGGAGTGTAATATATATGATCTGGAATGCAGTTTATATGAAGGATCCTTATCAAATCAAAGATTTATTATATAAGCCGGTAGAACAGCATCTGTGGTATCTGTATGCAATGATTCCGATCTATCTGGTACTTCCTTTTTTCCAGGTTATGTGTAAAGGGATGAACCTTCGGATGGAACGCGCATTTCTTGCGGTGATTACGGCGGCTGTTTTGTTCAATTATATTTCCACATTTTTTGATGAAAAGATGTATTATTCTGTCCCAATGGTGGGAGACAGAATCTATTCTTATTATGTATTTATCGGATATTATATATATAAATATCGTAAGCATGTGATGAAGGGGAAAATGATTCCGGCAGGTATTTTTGTAGTATGCATGGCATTAAATTATGGGCTGACTTATGCGGCAACCTTGCAGGATGGAGAACATTATGAACGTCTGCTGGAATATGGTAATCCACTGCTTGCACTGGCAGCATCGATGGCATTTCTTATGTTAGTACGATTGAAAAAGAGCGAATTCAATCCGTCCGAACAGGCAAAGAAGTGGATTGACAGATTTTGTGGATGTTCCTTTGGGATTTATTTGATCCATATCATGTTTCTTGATGTTTATAAGAGAAATATTAAGCCAGAGACATTTTCAGCCTGGATCATGATTCCGGTAGTGAGTGTGGGACTTGTGTTATTGTCATTTGGATGTGTCTGGCTGATTCGAAAGACGAAAACAGGACGAAAGATTATGTAGGTTTTTTTGCATATGTGCTGAGATTATGTTATTCTATAAAGGTTAAGACAATCGTTATTTGCCTGAAAGTCAATGATGCAATACACCAGTTCAGAACAGGAGGGTTAGATCATGAAATTAGATAAATTATTAGAACGCCTGGATTACACAGTAGTACAGGGAAGTGATTCTACGGAAGTAACAACACTGATCAATGATTCAAGAAAAGTGGAAGAAGGATCTGTTTTCGTGTGTATCAGCGGAGCAGTATCTGATGGACATAAATATGCAGCGGATGTTGCGGCGAAAGGTGCGGCAGCTGTTGTTGTAGAGAAAGATGTCGAAGTGCCGGAAAATGTGACTGTAATTAAGGTAGAGGATACTCGTTATGCACTGGCTCTGATGTCAGCGGCTTACTTTGGATATCCGGCAGATAAGATGAAAGTCATCGGTATTACAGGAACAAAAGGAAAGACAACAACAACTTACATGATCAAGTCTATTCTCGAAGAGACAGGACACAAGGTTGGATTGATCGGTACAATCGAGGCAATTATCGGAGACAAGAAGATCCCGTCATGTAATACAACACCGGAGTCTTATACAATCCATAAATATTTTGCAGAGATGGTAGAAGCTGGCTGTGATTGTGTTGTTATGGAAGTTTCATCACAGGGACTGATGCTTCACAGAACAGCGGGAATTCCATTTGAGATCGGTATTTTCACAAATCTTGGAAGAGATCATATCGGTCCGAATGAGCATAAGGATTTTGATGATTACAAGAGATGCAAAGGGCTTTTGTTCAAACAGTGTAAGCTCGGAATCGCCAATGTGGATGACAAGTATTTCAAAGATGTATTTAAAGGGTCTACATGTAAGATTGAGACATTTGGATTTTCACCGGAGGCAGATCTTCGCGCAGAGAATGTAGAACTGGTATCCAGACCGGGATATCTTGGTGTTGCATATCATGTTGCAGGCGTGATGGACTTTGATGTGGAAATCGATGTTCCAGGCAAGTTCAGTGTTTACAATTCACTGACTGCAATCTCAGTCTGCCGCCATTTCCAGGTGCCGGTTGAGATGATCAAAGATGCACTTAAGAAGGCAAAGGTAAAAGGACGTATCGAGATGATCAAGGTGTCTGATGATTTTACACTGATGATCGATTATGCGCACAATGCGATGAGTCTTGAAAGTCTTCTGACAACATTGAAGGAATATAATCCGAAGCGTCTTGTATGTCTGTTCGGATGCGGCGGAAACCGTTCTAAAGACAGAAGATTCGAGATGGGTGAGGTATCCGGAAGACTGGCAGACCTGACAATCATTACATCAGATAATCCGAGATTTGAAGAACCACAGGATATTATTAACGATATCAAAATCGGAATCGCAAAGACAGATGGAAAATATGTGGAAATCTGTGATCGTAAAGAGGCAATCAAATATGCAATCGAACACGGCGAACCGGGTGATGTTATTGTGCTGGCAGGAAAAGGACATGAGGACTATCAGGAGATCTGCGGCGTGAAGCATCCGATGGATGAGCGCGTGCTGATCAAAGAAGTTCTGGAAGAATTAAAAGAGAAATAAGATTGTGTTTGCAGATGTTATTGTAGATATACAACATGAAAAACTGGATAAGATCTTTCAGTACCGAATACCGGAACGACTGAAAGACGAGCTGTATCCGGGGCTGGAAGTAATTATTCCTTTTGGAAAAGGAAACCGGCAGATCAAAGGTTATGTGACTTCATTATCAGAGACTTGCAATTATGATCTGTCAAAGGTGAAGGAGATTACAGACATTTCCAGAAACAGTGTGGCAATCGAAGCGAGACTGATCGCGCTGGCGGCATGGATGAAAGAGCAGTATGGCGGAACGATGATCCAGGCGCTTAAGACAGTGTTGCCAATCAAGCAGAAGGAGAATGCGAAGGTAAAGAAACATCTCCGTTTGCTGCTTACTGAGGAAGAGAGTCAGGAGAAGCTGGCTTTTTATCAGAAGAAGAATCAGAAAGCAAGAGCAAGGCTTTTGGAAGCTTTGAAGGAAGCCCCAATTCTGGATTATGAGCTGGTGACGAAAAAATTAAATGTGACACTGCCTGTAATCCGGGCATTGGAAGAGCAGGGCGTGTTGAAGATAGAGTCAGAGCAGGTATACCGTAATCCGGTGAAACAGGCAAAGAAATCACAACAGGAGATCATCTATACGGAAGAACAGCAGCATGTGATCCAGGGGTTCCGGCAAGACTATCTGTGTGGAACAAGGAGAACTTATCTGCTTCACGGAGTGACTGGAAGTGGAAAGACAGAAGTCTATATGGAGATGATCCGCACGGTTGTTGACCAGGGAAAACAGGCAATTGTTCTGATTCCGGAGATCGCACTGACCTATCAGACAGTGATGCGGTTTTACCGCTGTTTCGGCGACAGAGTTTCTATCATGAACTCAAGATTGTCTGCCGGAGAACGTTACGATCAGATGATGCGTGCGAAGAAGGGCGAGATCGATGTGATGATCGGACCACGTTCTGCACTTTTTACTCCATTTCCGGATTTGGGGCTGATCGTTATTGATGAAGAACATGAACCAACCTACAAGAGTGAGCAGGTGCCACGTTATCATGCAAGAGAAGTAGCAATCCACAGGGCAGAAGTAGAAGATGCAAGCGTTGTGCTTGGAAGTGCAACTCCGTCAATGGAGGCAATGTATCGGGCAAGGCTTGGTGAGTATCAGCTTTACGAGATGAAGAATCGTTCTCATATGCAGCAGATGGCGACTGTGCATACAGTTGATATGCGAAAGGAACTGAAGAATGGAAACCGTTCCATCTTGAGTGAGAAGTTGCAGGAACTGATTGAAGACAGACTGAATGCAAAAGAGCAGATCATGCTGTTTTTGAATCGCAGAGGATATTCTGGTTTTATTTCCTGCAGAGAATGTGGCCATGTAGTGAAATGCCCGCACTGTAATGTATCCTTGTCGGTACATAAAGGCGGGAAAATGGTCTGTCACTACTGTGGTTATGAACAGCCGAAGGTGACGGAATGTCCGGAATGCGGTTCCCGTTATATCGGAGAATTCCGCGCAGGAACCCAGCAGATCGAGGACATGGTGAAAGCAAGATTTCCACAGGCAAGAGTTCTCCGTATGGATATGGATACGACGAAGAAAAAGGATTCCCATGAGCAGATTTTATCTGCCTTTGCGAATGAAGAGGCGGATATTCTTGTGGGAACACAGATGATCGTAAAGGGACATGATTTTCCAAAGGTCACATTAGTCGGTGCATTGGCAGCAGATATGTCACTTTATACAGATGATTATCGTTCCGGTGAGCGAACATTTCAGCTTTTGACACAGGCAGCAGGCCGTGCCGGAAGAGGTGACAGACCGGGTGAGGTCGTGATTCAGACTTACGATCCGGAGCATTATGCAATCGAGGCTTCAGCAGCGCAGGATTATGAAGCATTCTATGAGAAAGAAATCCGTTACCGCAGTCTGATGGGATATCCACCGGTGGAGAACCTGATGGCAGTACTTGCAGCATGTGAAGATGAGGTGCTTTTAGAGAAAGCGTGCAAGTATCTGAAGGAATACATTTTGCGGATCAAAGGTCAGGCACAGCTCGATGTGATCGGCCCGGCAAGTCCGGGAGTGGATAAGATCAAAGATATTTACCGGAGGGTGATTTACGTAAAAGCGCCGGAATACCGAACCTTAGTTGTATTAAAAGACAGGATGGAACAATATATAGAAATTAACTCAGGGTTTCAGAAAATGAGAATCCAATTCGATTTTAACCCGATGAATTTATAGAAAAGAGAGGAAAGAATAATGGCAATCAGAGAAGTAAGAGAGATGGGCGATGATGTTCTTGAAAAAAAGTGTAAACCAGTGACGAAGATGACACTTCGTACAAAGATTTTAATTGAAGATATGCTTGATACGATGTATGAGAAGATGGGGGTGGGTCTTGCAGCACCGCAGGTTGGTATTCTCAAACAGATTGTAGTGATTGATGTCGGAGAGGGTCCGATCGTTTTGATCAATCCTGAGATTGTTGAGACATCCGGTGAGCAGACAGGCGAAGAAGGTTGCTTAAGTGTGCCGGGAAAATGGGGAATCGTAACTCGTCCAAATTATGTAAAAGTACGTGCACTTAATGAAAATATGGAGGAGTTTGAGATAGAAGGAGAAGAACTTCTTGCAAGAGCGTTCTGTCATGAGATCGATCACCTGGGAGGACACCTTTATGTAGAGAAAGTAGAAGGAGAACTGCATGATTCACCGGCCTACAACGAGGAAGATATGGAATACGAAGTGGAGGAATAATTGATGAGAATAATTTTCATGGGAACACCGGACTTCTCCGTGGGAACACTGGAGGCACTGGTGGAAGCAGGACATGAGGTATGTCTCGTAGTGAGCCAGCCAGATAAACCAAAGGGACGCGGTAAAGAGATGCAGCCAACTCCGGTGAAAGAAGCTGCGATGAAACATGGAATTCCGGTTTATCAGCCAAAGAAGATCCGTGATCCGGAATGTGTAGAAGAACTGAGAAAATACAATGCAGATGTGATGGTTGTCATTGCATTTGGTCAGATCATTCCGAAAGAAATTCTGGAGATGACACCATACGGATGTATTAATGTACACGCATCTCTACTTCCGAAATACCGTGGTGCCGCGCCAATCCAGTGGTCTATCATCAATGGCGAGGAAGTGACAGGTGTTACAACAATGCAGATGAACGAAGGACTGGATACAGGCGACATGATCCAGAAGGTTGAAGTGCCGATCACAGAAGATGAGACAGGAGAAAGCCTTCATGATAAGCTTGCAGAGGCAGGAGCAAAGCTTTGTGTAGAGACTCTGAAGGCTATTGAAGATCATACGGCAACTTTCGAGAAGCAGGGAGAAAGCCCGACAGAATATGCCAGAATGCTCGATAAGAAGCTTGGAAATATTGACTGGAATACATCCGCAGTACAGATCGAACGTCTGGTGCGTGGCCTGAATTCCTGGCCAAGTGCTTACACACATTGGGACAAAAAGGTAGTGAAGATCTGGAGAGCAAAAGCAGAGGCTGATGGCACGGTAAAAGCAGAGCCTGGAACAGTGTTGAGTGTAGAGAAAGATTCCTTTACTGTTCAGACAGGGGATGGCGTCTTACGAGTTCTGGAACTTCAGATTCCGGGGAAAAAGAGAATGGATACAGGAGCTTTCTTAAGGGGATACACAATTGAAAGCGGAGTTAAATTTACACGGGAATAAGAGGACTTCTGGAGGGGGACTGCAGATAGATAACAGGAGGTAGTTTTAGTATGTATTATGGATTTTATTATGACTGGACTTATATACTGGTACTGATCGGTGTGGTTCTCAGCCTGCTCGCATCATCCCAGGTGAAAGGAACATTTGCAAAATATTCGAAGATCCGCAGTTATTCAGGGATGACAGGACGAGAAGCGGCAGAACAGATTCTCAGAAGAAATGGAATCTATGATGTGCAGGTGACTCATATTGCGGGAAATCTGACCGATCATTATGATCCGAGAAACAAGACACTGGCACTTTCTGATCCGGTTTATAATTCAACTTCTGTAGCAGCAATCGGAGTTGCGGCACATGAGTGTGGTCATGCAGTACAGCATTTTGAAGGGTATGCACCTTTATCAATCCGTGGGGCACTTGTGCCGGTCGTAAATTTCGGTTCCATGATTTCCTGGCCGTTGATCATTATCGGCCTGTTTATGAATGGCCAGATGTCCAGCTTCCTTATTGATATCGGAATTCTGCTCTTTATGGTAGCTGTGGCATTTCATCTTATAACACTTCCGGTGGAAATCAATGCTTCCAGAAGAGCGGTGAAGGTACTTGGAAATTCAGGAATGCTCCGTGAAGACGAAGTTGGTGGAGTGAAGAAGGTACTTCGGGCAGCAGCAATGACATATGTGGCAAGTGCGGCCGCAATGATTTTACAGCTTTTACGTTTGTTGATCCTGACAAATGGACGAAGAAGGAATGACTGATAAAAAGAAAAAATGCTGTAACTGTTCAGAGCCAACCTCCAAAATGCGGAGAATAGGAGATTATTTATGGGAAAGCAGATCAATGAACGCGAGGTCGTTCTTGAGATTTTGATGGAAATAACAGAGAATGGAGCATATAGTCATAAGATTCTTGGCGATGTTCTGTCAAAATATCAATATCTTGAGAAACGTGAGCGTGCATTTATTACCAGAGTTGTGGAAGGTACTCTGGAACATATGATAGAAATTGATTATATTTTGAATCAGATTTCTAAGACAAAGGTTAAGAAGATGAAACCGGTCATCCGTAATCTTCTTCGTAGCAGTGTCTATCAGCTGAAATATATGGATAGCGTACCGGATCATGCGGTGTGCAGTGAGGCAGTAAAGCTTGCGGTTCGAAAAGGATTTTCAGGTCTGCGGGGATATGTGAATGGAGTTCTGAGAAATGTTGTCCGCAAGATGGATGAGATCGAGTATCCAAAAGAAGATGTACAGAGATTGTCTGTGAAATATTCTGTCCCGGAATGGATTCTTTCTTTATGGAAGAAAGAATATGGGGAAGAGATTACAGAGAAGATGGCAGCAGATTTTCAGAAAGAGAAGCCGATTACGATCCGATGTTGTATGAACCGGGTTACACCGGAAGTATTGAAAGAAAAACTGGAAGCAGAAGGAGCGAAAGTAGAAGCACATCCGTATCTTCCTTATGCGTTTTATCTTTCAGATTATGATTATCTGGAAGGTCTGGAAAGTTTTCAGGAAGGACTCTTTGCAGTACAGGATATCAGTTCTATGTTTGTCGGAGAACTGGCAGATCCAAAAGCCGGCGATCATGTAATTGATGTCTGTGCAGCACCGGGAGGAAAATCACTTCATGTGGCAGAGAAGCTTCAGCTGGCAGATGAAGTGGCGGCGAGAGAGAATGGAACAGAAGAAAAGACAGGACGGGTTGAAGCAAGAGATCTGACTGAATATAAGACAGATCTGATTTGGCAGAATATCGACCGTTCCGGACTTGGAAATATTTGTGCTGTATGCAAGGACGCTTCTGTATTTGATGAGTATGATAAGGAAACAGCGGATCTTGTGATTGCAGACCTTCCATGTTCAGGTCTTGGCGTTCTTGGCAAAAAACCAGATCTGAAATATCGCGTACAACCGGAAGATCTTGAAGAACTTGCAGATTTGCAGAGAAAGATTCTGACTTGCGCACAGGCAATCGTCAAGGATGGCGGCACATTGCTGTACAGCACATGTACCGTAAATCCGGGAGAAAACATGGACAATGTACACTGGTTCTTGAAAGAATACCCACAATTTGAACTGGATGATATTACAGAAAATCTTTGCAAGGAGTTACGAAGTGATGTGATCGAGAAGGGATGTATCCAATTCTTCCCGGGAGTTCACGATTGTGACGGATTCTTTATTGCAAGATTAAAGAAAAAGCATGATTTTCAGGAAATGTGAAAAAATAGAAAAAGCAAACAAATAATGTGAATAACTCACAGAAAAAACGAAATACAGGAGGAAAACTTTAAGATGAAGAAGGATATCCGTGCTTATGGATATGAAGAATTACAGAAAGAGATGGCGGCGATCGGAGAAAAAGCATTTCGTGCAAAACAGATTTATGAATGGCTGCATGTGAAGCTGGTAGATCATTTTGATGAGATGACGAATCTTTCAAAGGCTTTGAGGGAAAAACTGGAAGAGAATTATGAGATTCTCCCGGTTGTTATGCTTGAGAGACAGATTTCCCAGATTGACGGTACGAACAAATTCCTGTTCCGTCTCTACGATGGAAATGTAGTCGAAAGTGTTCTTATGAAATATAAGCATGGAAATTCTGTCTGTATTTCCTCCCAGGTCGGTTGCAGGATGGGATGTGCATTCTGTGCATCAACGATCGGAGGTCTGGTGAGAAATCTTTCTCCGTCTGAGATGCTTGGACAGATCTATCAGATTCAGAAGATAAGTGGTGAGAGGGTTTCGAATGTGGTGATCATGGGAACCGGAGAACCGATGGATAATTACGATAATTTCCTGAAGTTTATTCATTTACTTACAGATGAGCATGGACTGAATATCAGTCAGAGAAATGTCACCGTATCAACCTGTGGAATAGTTCCAAGGATGAAAGAACTGGCGAAAGAGCATTTACAGATTACACTTGCACTTTCGCTTCACGGTTCCAATCAGGAAAAACGAAGAAAATTGATGCCGGTTGCAAATAAATATGATATCACAGAAGTACTCGCAGCCTGTGACGAATATTTCAAAGAAACCGGCCGGAGAGTGAGCTTTGAGTACAGTCTTGTACATGGTGTGAATGATACGGATGAAGATGCACAGGAACTGATTCATTTATTAAAGCATAAGAACTGTCATATCAATCTGATACCGGTCAACCCGGTAAAAGAGCGTGATTTTGTTCGTCCAAGCCGGAAAAGTGCTTTGAATTTCAAAAATAAACTTGAAAAAAGCGGAATAAATGTTACTATAAGAAGGGAAATGGGCTCTGATATTGACGGAGCCTGCGGTCAGCTCAGGCGCCGCTACGTAGAAACTGAAGGAGAATAGAAGGTATGAAGACATTTTCAATTACAGATGTTGGAATGGTGCGACAGGTAAATCAGGACTACGTCTTTACGACGGGAAAACCACTGGGTATTCTCCAGAACCTGTTCGTGGTAGCGGATGGTATGGGTGGCCATCAGGCAGGAGATTATGCTTCCAAGTGTACGGTGGAAGTGATGATCAAAGAGATTGCGAAGAGCGAGGGTGAGGATATCGAACGTGTTCTTGTGAAAGCAATCAAGGCTGCCAATCGTGAGATTATCAAAGAAGCATCCGGTGACGAACATCTGAAGGGGATGGGAACAACGGTTGTTGCCGCTACTGTGAAAGAACAGATGCTGTATTTTGCCAATGTGGGAGACAGCCGTCTGTATCTGATCAATCAGGGAATCCAACAGCTAAGTAAGGATCATTCTCTTGTAGAAGAGATGGTTCGTCTCGGTGGAATTAAGCCGGAAGAAGCGAAGCATCATCCGGATAAGAATATTATCACAAGAGCGATCGGTGCAAAAGCTGATGTGGATGTGGACTTTTATGAACACCGTCTGAAACGGGGAGACATCATTCTGATGTGTACAGACGGATTAAGTAATATGGTGGAAGATGAAGAACTTTTCCATATTGTGCAGGGAAGCCGGGATATCGTCGAGGCAGGTGAGATGCTGGTGGAAGCAGCAAAAGAGAATGGAGGAACAGATAACATCGGAGTGGTATTGTTTGAGCCATTTGCAGATGAGGTGAGTGTATGATTAAAGAAGGAGTATTTTTAGGGAAACGATACGAGATACTTGGTCGTATCGGTTCTGGCGGAATGGCAGATGTCTATAAAGGCAAGGACCATAAGCTGAATCGTTTTGTTGCGATCAAGGTGTTGAAGAGCACATATCGTTCGGATGAGACGTTTATTAAGAAGTTTTTAAGCGAAGCTCAGGCAGCAGCAGGATTGATGCATCCAAACGTAGTCAATGTCTATGATGTAGGGCAGGATCGTGGTCTTTATTATATGGTCATGGAGCTTGTAGAAGGAATTACGCTGAAGGATTATATCGAGAAGAAAGGAAAGCTTTCAGCAAAAGAGACGATCAGTATTTCTATTCAGATGGTGACAGGCATTCAGGCAGCGCATAACTGCCATATCATTCACCGGGATATTAAGCCGCAGAATATTATTATTTCCAAAGATGGAAAGGTTAAGGTTACTGATTTCGGAATCGCGCGGGCTACGACATCAACGGCAACGCAGGCAGTAACAACAACGGTGATGGGATCTGTACATTACACATCTCCGGAACAGGCCAGAGGCGGTATTGTAGATGAGAAGAGTGATATCTATTCAGCAGGTATCACGATGTATGAGATGATCACCGGGCATGTTCCGTTTGACGGAGATTCGACAGTGACGGTTGCTTTGAAACATTTGAATGAAGTGATTAAGTCTCCTGCAGAAGAAGTACCGGATATTCCGTACAGTCTGGAGTGCATTATTATGAAATGTACACAGAAACTGCCGAATAAACGATATATGAGCTGTGAGGAACTGCTTCAGGATCTGAAGCACTCACTGGTAGATCCGGATGGAGATTTTGTAGTTCTTGATGGTGTGACAAAACGTATGCCGGCAGCATCCCAGGATACAGGACGGACCACGGTTGTTATGTCACAGGATGAACTGAATCGTATGAAGAATCGTCAGAATTATAATGATGATTATGACGACGATTACGAGGATGACTATGACGATTACGATGACCGCCGCAGAAGCCGTTATGATGATGACGATGACTACGACGACCGCCGCAGAAGTCGTTATGATGATGACGATGATTATGATGATCGCCGCAGAAGCCGTTATGATGATGACGATGATTATGATGATCGCAGCAGAAGCCGCTATGCTGATGATGATTACGACGACCGCCGCAAAGACCGTTATGATGATCGCCGTAAGAAAAATGAAGTGAATAAAGACACGAAGAAGATCATGAAGATTCTTATGGTTGTTGCCGGTGTTGTGATCGCACTTTTGATCATGTTCCTTGTAGGAAATGCAGTGGGCGTATTTAAAGGTGGAAAAGGAACGACTACACAACAAACAGATTCAGAGATGGTAAAAGTACCGGATGTGACAGGCAAGACATATGAGGAAGCTCAGAAAGAACTGAACAAATATGATCTCGGAATCCATAAGTCAACTGCGCCTTCCGATACTGTTGCAAAAGGAAAGATCATCAGCCAGGATCCTGCTGATGGAAAGAAAGTAAAGAAGCATACAACAGTCAATGTTGTGATCAGCAGTGGTGAAGAAGCTAAGATGACAACGATTCCAAATGTTGTTGGAATGTCGGAAGCTGATGCAGAAAAAGCACTTCAGGATAAGAATCTTGTTGTGAAGAAAGGTGATCCGGTCTACAGTGATGATGTGGAACAGGGAGAAGTTGTTTCTGTCAGTCCGAGTGAAGGTGCAGAAGTAAAAGAAGGAACAACGGTCACTCTTGTAATAAGCAAGGGAAATCAGCCGGCAACAGTTCCTAAACTTACCGGAAAGTCCCAGTCGGATGCTGAAGCAGCACTTTCACAGGCAGGTTTGTCCGGAAATGCAACTGAAGATTACAGTGATACTGTAGAAGAAGGAGTTATTATTTCACAGGACACAGATGCCGGAAAAGAAGTATCTAAAGGTACAACAATCGGATATGTGGTGAGCAAAGGACCAAAGATGACGGTGGTTACAGTACCGGATCTTTCCTATAAAGACCAGAATACAGCGGAAAAACTGTTGAAGCAGGCAGGACTTACACCGGAGTATATTGGTGAAGATTATAGTGATGAATATCCAGAAGGACAGGTATTCTATCAGTCTGTTAGCAGTGGTACGCAGGTAGAAAAAGGAACAACTGTCCAGTATATGGTCAGCAAAGGATCTCAGCCATCAGATCCGGATAGTGGAGATTCCGGAAATGATTCCGGGACAGAAGAGAACACGAATCAATGATAACAGAGAGCAAGTATATGCAGGGAAAGATAATAAAAGGGATTGCCGGATTCTACTACGTGAATGTAGTAGAATCCGGAATTTTTGAGTGTAAAGCAAAAGGTGCTTTTCGAAAAGACGGAATCAAGCCGTTGGTCGGTGATGATGCTGTGATCGAGGTACTTGATGAAAAAGAAATGACAGGAAATATCACAAAGATCTTGCCGCGTAAGAATGAGTTGATTCGTCCGGCAGTAGCCAATATTGATCAGGCACTGGTTGTGTTTGCAGTGACAAAACCGAAACCACATTATAATCTGTTAGATCGTTTTCTTGTCATGATGGAACGAAAAGAGATACCTGTCGTATTATGTTTTAATAAGACGGATATTGCAAGCCATCCTGAAATTGCAGAATTGAAAGAAGTTTATACCGGATGCGGATATCCGGTAATCTTCACAAGTGCTAAGGAAGAAGAAAATATCAGTGAGTTAAAATCACTTTTAAAAGGAAAGACAACTTCGATCGCAGGTCCTTCCGGTGTTGGAAAATCATCCCTGATCAATCTTCTGCAGTCTGAAGTGAAGATGGAGACAGGAAGTATCAGTAAGAAGATTGACCGTGGGAAACATACAACAAGACATTCCGAACTGATCGTGATTGGAGAAGATTCTTATATTATGGATACTCCGGGATTCAGTTCTCTTTATGTCAATGATTTCGAAAAAGAAGATTTAAAATATTATTTTCCGGAATTCACACCGTTTGAAGGACAGTGCAAGTTCAATGGCTGTGACCATATTCATGAACCCGGATGCGCTGTAAAAGAGGCAGTTGAAGAAGGGAAGATCCATAAGATCAGATATGAAGATTATACGGAGATGTACCGTGAACTAAAGGAAAGAAAGAGGTATTAAGTTTATGAAAAATATTTTGGCACCATCTATTCTCTCAGCAGATTTCAAGATTTTAGGAGAGCAGTTGAAATTAACAGAAGAAGCAGGCGCAGAGTATATTCATTTTGATGTGATGGACGGAATGTTCGTTCCAAGCATTTCCTTTGGAATGCCTGTTCTCGCATCGATCAAGGGAGCAACAACACAGACACTGGATGTTCATCTCATGGTGACAGAACCGATTCGTTATGTGGAAGAATTCGTGAAAGCAGGAGCAGATATCGTTACAGTTCATTATGAAGCATGTGAAGATCTGCAGGCAACAATTGATAAAATCCATGCAGCAGGAGCGAAAGTGGGAATTTCTATTAAACCAAAGACACCGGTTGATGTACTGCTTCCATATCTGGATCAGGCAGAGATGTTTCTGATCATGTCTGTAGAACCGGGATTTGGCGGACAGGCATTTATTCCGGAATCACTGGAGCGTATCAGTGAATTGAGAAACCTTCTGAATGAAAAAGGACTTACAACTGATATTGAAGTAGATGGTGGAATATATCATAAAAACGTGGCAGAAGTACTTGCAGCCGGAGCGAATGTAATGGTCTCAGGTTCAGGCGTTTTTAAAGGTGATATCAAAGATAATACAGCAAAGTTTATGGAGATTTTAAACGGCAATGTGTAAGAGAACAGTTATTGTGAGCGGGGGAATGCTGGAAGAAGATTTTGTCCTTCCGATTCTTGAGGCAGAAGAGACAGAATTTATTATCGGAGTAGATAAAGGACTCGCATTTCTTTATGAACATAAGATCAAGCCGGATTACATTGTAGGAGATTTTGACAGTGTACCGGAAGAAGTAATCGATTATTATAGAAAAGAAGCAAGTGTACCGATCCGGGAGTTCAATCCGGTAAAGGATGCGTCTGATACGGAGATTGCACTTCGTATGTGTCTTGGACTCAGAAGAAAAGAAATCTGGATTCTTGGAGGAACAGGAAATCGTCTGGATCATTTCTGGGCTAATGTTCAGTGCCTGAATATTGCACTTGAAGCAGGATCTCAGGCGATGATCTTAGACAGTCATAATAGAATTCGTCTGCTTGATCATGGAATCGCAATTCGCAGAGAAGAAGCTTTTGGAAAGTATTTTTCAGTATTTCCGATGCAACTTCCGGTTGAGGATTTCTGTATCAGCGGTGCAAAATATCCATTGCAGAATCATTTGCTCTCATCAGGAGACAGCTTGTGTGTGAGTAATGAGTTTGCAGAAGGTGAAGATGAAGTGAAGATCTCTTTCGTGTTTGGAAAAGTGATTTTGATGGAGACGAGAGATTGAAATTCAAGCCCCATTATAGTATAATATTAGATGCTATTTTGGGGCTTCTTTTTGTGAAAGAGTCACATAACAGAAAATAAGAGAAATAGACCTTGTGGATTTAGCTTTAGAAATCAAGGTTTTAAGGAGGAAATAGAGAAAATGAAACTTGGTATTGTGGGATTACCGAACGTAGGAAAAAGTACACTGTTCAATTCACTGACAAAGGCCGGTGCAGAATCTGCAAACTATCCATTCTGTACAATTGACCCAAATGTCGGTGTCGTAACAGTTCCGGATAAGAGACTGGATGTGCTTGGAGAGATGTATCATACAAAGAAGATCATTCCGGCAGCAATCGAGTTTGTTGATATTGCAGGACTTGTGAAGGGAGCATCCAAAGGAGAAGGACTTGGAAACCAGTTCCTTGCCAACATCCGTGAGGTTGATGCAATCGTTCATGTAGTAAGATGCTTTGAGAATACTAATATTGTCCACGTAGACGGAAGCATTGATCCGCTGCGTGACATTGAGACAATCAACCTTGAGCTGATCTTCTCAGATCTTGAGGTTCTTGAAAGAAGAATCTCCAAGACAGTGAAGCTTTCAAGAAACGATAAGATGGCGGCGAAAGAGCTGGATCTTCAGAACCGTCTGAAAGCGCATCTGGAAGAGAATAAGATGGCGAAGAGTTTTGTGACAGAGGATGAGGATGAGCAGGCATGGCTTGCAGAGTATAATCTTCTGACAGCAAAACCGGTAATCTTTGCAGCAAATGTATCTGAGGATGATCTTGCGGATGATGGTGTGAACAACGCAGGGGTTCAGGCAGTCCGTGAGTATGCAAAAGCGGAAGACTGCGAAGTGTTCGTAGTATGCGCAGAGATTGAAGAAGAGATTTCTCAGTTAGATGACGATGAAAAATCAATGTTTCTTGAAGATCTTGGATTGGAAGAATCCGGACTTGAGAAGTTGATTAAGGCAAGTTATCATCTTCTTGGACTGATCAGTTATTTGACAGCAGGTGAGCCGGAAGTTCGTGCATGGACAATTACAGAAGGAACCAAGGCACCACAGGCAGCAGGAAAGATCCACTCTGACTTTGAACGAGGATTCATTCGTGCAGAGGTTGTATCTTACGATGATCTGATCGCATGCGGAAGCCACACAGCGGCAAAAGAAAAAGGTCTGATCCGTCTGGAAGGAAAAGACTATGTGGTAAAAGATGGAGACATCATGCTGTTCCGTTTCAACGTATAAGAAATATAAAAGATACAGAAAAATTTGTAATCTGCATTTTATAGCATATGAGAACGCAAAGGGAAAAGCTGGCATTAGGTGTGCCGGCTTTTTTGCCAGGATTCATTTATTGCAGATTCTAAAAAGGGGGCAGTGTTATGCACAGAACTATAGACTTCCCGAATCTGGGAATTCATTTAAAATCTGTCGGAGATCACATCACAGTGTTTGGTTTTGATATTGCATATTATGGAATTGTGATAGGAATCGGAATTCTGGCAGGACTTATGCTGGCAGTGATGGAAGCAAAGCGCACGCATCAGAATGTAGAAGACTATTACGATCTGGCAGTATACGGAGTGATCTTTTCAATTATCGGAGCGAGAGCATATTATGTGATCTTCTCCTGGGATATGTATAAAGATGATATTAAGAGTATCATTAACATCCGCCAGGGCGGACTTGCCATATACGGCGGCGTGATCACGGCGATCATTGTTGTATTTATATTTGCAAAAATGAAGCATTTATCACCATTTTTATTATTTGATACCGGTGGATTCGGTCTGATCACTGGACAGATGATCGGAAGATGGGGAAACTGCTTCAACCGGGAAGCCTTCG
>ERZ506769.46-NODE-46-length-122987-cov-6.526502_pt1 | contig 122987 bp, 96 predicted proteins | sample MGYA00513039_ERZ506769 | MGnify/ENA metagenome assembly ERZ506769 | reverse complement strand
TGAGATCGGCATGGTGTGGAACATTTTCGATGCCAAGTGGGAAAAGGCTTATGCGCTGGCTGCGGCTTATTATGAGGAAAACGGCAACCTGAATATCCCACGTTCCTATGTGACAGCGGCTGGCGAACGGCTGGGACAATGGGTCGAAAGCCAGCAATGGGCGTACCCGAAAGGAAAACTGACGGAGGAACAGGTCGAGCGGCTCAGCCGGATCGGGATGTACTGGGGCAATCGCAATGACCGCAAGTGGAACGAGGGGTATCAGGAGGCAAAGCGCTATTTTGATGCCCACGGCGACCTGAACGTCCCAGCAGAATATGTGTCACCGGGCGGTTACAACCTCGGAAATTGGGTCAAACGGCAGCGGTATACCCGCCAGAATCCTGAAAAAAGCGGCGCTGTTTTGACAGAGGAGCGGATTGCAAAGCTGGATGAAATCGGGATGCGGTGGGGGAAAAGTAACCCTAAGCACCCGTCTAAGCAGGCAGCACAAGCCGAAACCGTTACGGCGAAAGCAGGTTGAAGAAAGTTGAACGAAAGACAAAAGCAACTGCTTTGTGTGCTGTTAGGAACAATTGGACTTACAGACAGAAATACGAAAAAATACGCACAAGTAAGTTAAAAGTGTGAGGAAAACATGAAAAAAATGGAAGAATTAAGCTACCACGTTGATTTTGGACCGTACTATGTCCACTTGACCCGGAAACAGAAAAGATATCTTGCGGCAAGATCTGTAATTGATCGGATTTTGGCAGCGCTGGCGTTAGTTTTACTTTCACCCTTGTTTTTGGCGGTAAGTATTGCACAAAAAGTCAGTGCACCGGATGAGCCTATCTTCTTTTTACAGAAGCGCGTGGGCAAGGGGGCTCATTGCTTCAACATTATCAAGTTCCGAACGATGAAGAGTTCTGCACCTAAAAATGTAGCAACCGGAGACTTGGAAAATCCACAGATGTACATTTCCAAAGTGGGCCGTTTTTTACGAGACACCAGCATTGATGAGCTGCCGCAGCTGGCGAATGTAGTTCGTGGCGAAATGAGTCTGATTGGCCCTCGTCCGCTGGTGTATACAGAACGTGAGATTCGTTTTCTGCGCCGCTGGTACGGGGTGTATCAGGTAACACCGGGCATTACTGGCTGGGCACAGATCAACGGCCGTGACACGGTGGATGTGTACGACAAAGTCTACTATGACCGGGAATACGTCCAGAATGTTAGCCTGAAATTTGATTTGAAGGTCATTTGGAAGAGCATTCAGGTCGTGCTGGGACGCAAAGGCGTGGTAGATGGAAAAATCGACCCGGAGTTCCGGCGAGAGAGTATTGTTTTATTAAAAGAAAGCAAAATTGTAGAGAGAAACGAGAATCCCTGTGGAGTGAACGCAGAATGATGTAAATCCGACTACGAAAGTGTGATGAAGTATGAATTTGCGGCAATTCATAAAAAACTATTGGGCGGCACTAGGCGGTGCGGTTTTGCTTCTTTGGCTGGAGTTCCAGATGGATTGGGTTGGCTTCCCATATGGGGATGAGGCGCAGAAAACGGTCAATATTCTATTGCTTGTGGCGAGCTTTATAAGTGTTCTCACATCGAATGGGCGGGCAGAACAACGCAAAGTAGAACTTTTACAAATCGTTGTGCTTGTGTGTGAGGCCTATCTCGTCAATGTCGATGTGTTTTCAAAGCCATTGAGGCAATGGTCAGACCTGCTTTATGGATGGAATCTGGCATGGAACATTTGTGGTGTCCTTGAGCTTTTTTTGGTTTCCGGGCTACTATGTAGGGCACTTTGTGGTCTGCTTCAGTCGGTACGCTATCTACTGGAGCACCTGAAGGAACTCGTGCGCTGGCTTGAGCAAACCATTCGGCAGTGTGATAAGGGAAACCTTCTTGAGGCGGCAGTATGGACGGTCATGCTTGCAATTGCGTTTTGGCTACGATTGCCCCAGAACAGGGGCAATGCAGAGCCTCTTTTACAGATACTTCTGGAAATGCTTTTGGCTTGGATATTAGTAAGAGCCTTTAGACGTGGAATGCTTTACTATCTGTGTGACAGGTATGGAATACACCCGGATGATTTGAGAATCCTACTTTTGGTGGTCTGCATGGGAATCGCCTTTTTTGTTGGAATCGGATTATGGAAGCAGGGCGGCAGTACGAGCAGGAACTTGTTGGAGCTGCTGGAAGATGGAGTTGTGACGTTTGAGGAAGAGTTGGCTGCTTGGAGGGCGAGTATATGGTCCAGAACATGATCACACTTTTATCGGTGATGATAGCACTTCTGCTTGTGCTGATTGCGATAAATGCCGTTCTCCGGTGGCTGAATCCGAGGAACATAAATGGTGAGGAAGCCGCAGCATTCAGAGCGCACCGGCAGAATGTATTTGGCTTTTTAGCGCTCGCAGTACTCTTTTTGGGGGCGTATGTTGGTGTTTCAGTGCTGGATAATAGTGTCTTTTTTGCCGTAAACAGTGCTGTGACGCCGGGGCTTGTTTACGGCTCGCGCCTCCTTGTAAAGCTTTTGGCAACTGTGGCGGGCATAGCGATTCTGGTGATTGTTCTGCTTCTTCTTTTGGGAATGGTGGTTTGTGGAGCAAGGTCTGTTTGGTACGCCGTGTTCAACAAGCAGGATAAGGTAAAGGAAATAAAGGAGGGCAGCCAAGCACTTCTGATAAAGGTGCTGCGGGAGCCCCTTGTCAAGGGCATTCTGACACTGAGTGTATTTGCGGCCTTTATTGTCATTCCATTATTTTGCGTGGAGGAGCAGACCGATAGAGGCTTATTCGAGCTCTGGAAGACTGGTGTGATGACGATTGGTCAGATCGTTGCAGAGGATGGCACAGTAAGAGCATTCCCAGAGGCCTTTGCATTTTATTTGGTCTTATACGTTATTGTCTTAGGTACGGCCTTTGGCGCAGCGAATATCGTTTACATAATATTTGACGATCTGCTCACTAAAATGTCGGGAAGAGGATTCCTGCGGGAATATTCCAATTCAATCGGACTATTAGCCGTTGGTGTTGCGCTGCTCTACTCAATTTTTCTGGATGATAAAAAACCGAACACAGCGGCTGCTACGGGTGAAAACGCCAGTGCATTTCCGAGGTTTGTTGGAAGATCGCTGGAGGCCATGGCGGTCGTGATCCTGCTGTTCGCGGTGGTCGTGATTGTTCTTGAAATCATCAATCTCCTGATGGATATGAGAGATACGCTTCTTCGTGAGGAGGGCGGCTTTATCTTTTCCTATCTGATCCTTCTGGGCGCAACTCTGCTTGCAAGTGTGCTTCACTCGTTGTATCTGGCAATCAGCAATCTGCTGATTACGGATGACCGTGTCAACGAAAAAATCGAAAAGATATACCAAAATGTTATTGATGGAATGTGCGAGGCGGTAGAGCGAAAGGTAAATCGATTGCGCGCTGGATATAGGAGAGAGGGAAAAATGACCTTTCATCCGTTCAACAGCAGAATTACGCGAAAGTGAGGGGGATAAAAGTGAACAGTCGGCAAAAAAATGCGGCAGATATAGAAAAACGCTTTGTGTCCGAGGGAAAGAGCAGCGCGCAGCTACTGCAGCTTGCAATCGTTTGTCTGGCGATCGCGTCGTTTTTCACAACTGCGCAGGGCATGAAGAACTATATCTTCCATGATGATGCAATCGCCTACGTGACCTCCGGTGCAATACAGGGGATTCTGCTGGCCTTGAGCATGAGTCTGCCCAAATATATAAGCAATATCTGGGAGAAAAAGGCATTTAAAACAGGAGTGAAAGCCCTTATAACCCTTGTTCTGCTGGTATTGTCGGCAATCTCATTGTTCTGCTCATCGTGGTTCAGCTATGTCTATATTGCAGAAACGATCCACAAGGGATCGTGGAATATTGACAGTGAACTTCTGGTTCAGCAAACGTACCGAAAGGAGCTGTACAAGGCCAGTGACTATGCAAAGACATACCGTACATATTTGGAGTCTGAGCTGGGACAAAAAATTTTGAGCCTTCAGACGCTGGCAAACCAGCTCCCAACGCAGGCCTCTGATTTTAGTATGGACTGGGAAGCGGAGCGACAGCGCTATGCCAGCGATGATACGATCGCAAGCAGCTATATGGCTACCGTCATAAACCAGATGGAAAATGCCTTTGTCACAGCACCCTCGCAGGAAAATCGGAGCCTTGCAGCGCAGGCCGTTGAGCAGGCACAAACGAGTGTTGCGGCTGCACTGGAAAGCGATGAGGCACAGGAGGTGAGCATCGAAAGTCGGCTGCAAAATTATAGCAGCCAAATTGACACGATCAGTCGGCAAATTCGCAATGCGGATGCACAGACGAATATAGAGAGCTTACATGCGCTGTTGAGCAGCTATCGGGGAATGCAGGAGACAGCAGTAAACGAACAAAATAGGCTCCAGCAGGAAATGGCCGCACTGCGAAATGTGAGTGGGCGGCTTGCTATTTATGCGGTAGACCTTGGCCTGTCCAATTCGACCAGTGATATTTCGATTAAGAGCAATCTGATTGAAATGCAGACAGAGCTTTTTCAGGACAATCCAAATGATGCGCATTTGTTAGAACTGGCAACAAAAACATTTACGAGCCTACGCGATTCAGAAGCGCTTTCCGAAACCAGCACAGATAGCAATGGCAGCCTTTCCTACAGTGCTCTGTTGACGCAGATGAATGCACTTGTTTTAAATCTGAACGATTATTCGGATGTAAAGAGCATCGAAAAAGAGCTGAATACGTTTATCACAGAGTTGCGGGAAGCGGACAGCATGCCGGATACGATGCAGGATAAGGACGTAGCGGCCTCGATAAGCTCGTCAGACGCAGCAGCCTCGTCTGCAGCAAATACGGACAATGAGGAACCTGCATCGAGTGAGGCGCGGGCGGGCTCAATCAATACAGGAGCTACGACTGCAGATGCAGATATCTCTGCTACAGCAAACGATGCAACATGGAAAAAGACTTGGCGGGGGCGACTCGAAAAGCTGAAGGCACAGATTAGTGCACTTCCTACCTTTGTGGGCTCGTCGGCAGATGTGAGCGAAATCACGGAGACGCAGCAGGCAATTCTGACAGAGTTTGATCGAACTGCCTCCTGTGCAAATTTGGACAATACAACGCGCAGATATATCAATGACCATAACGCATTGGAGCAGGGAACAATCTATCTTACAAGTCCGTATAGAGGTCTGGCACTGTTTGCATTGATGCTTGCATTTTTCCTTGATTTGTCAGGCTTCGTATTTGGTGTGGTCGATTTGAATGCTGCAGAGCCCAAGGGCGAGTCCAGTGATACGAACGCGCCGAGGGAGGACACCCCGAAGGCAACAGAGGAGGCAGTGGGCACTGCGCAGAATACCAAGGTGCAGTTTAACGATTTTCTGTGGAGCACCCTTGAGACCGCACATCCCTATATGGTCGTGACCGAGCAGTTCCGCCACGAGGATGGTGTGTATTACTATAGTGCCTTTGAAAATGGCATCCACAAGGAGTGGAAGGTTTGTGATACGCACGAGTATCCAGAGGGAGTTTATGTATTGGATAAGATCACGGCCAATACGGGAGTGAGGCTTAAGGAGTACCCGCAAGAACTGATATTTGCAAATCAGCTCGCGGGCGTTGATGCACAGGACGGTATTCTGCTCAATGGAACGCTTACCTATCAGGAGGGCAGCCTTTTGTTTAAGCCGGACGTTAGCGTTTCAAGCACCTATCAGACACGCTATATTGCAAGCATTGATGAGTATGTTCCAGTTCATTGCTATGATCCAAAGCGGGGCGAAAACCTAACTCAACCCGCAATGGATTTAGAAAAACACCCAATGAAGACAAGGATCGTTGTGATTGCACTGAATCCAAAGGGAACAAGAATCGTAGCGATATATTTGATTATCAATAACTAAGGGGAATTTAATTTTATGACACATGTTTTTATTGTAGGCAGCAAAGGTATTCCGGCACAGTATGGTGGATTTGAAACCTTTGTCGAAAATCTGACAGCAGGTAAACAGTCTAAGAATCTAAAGTATCATGTTTCTTGTATGAACAATGACGAAAAACATTTCGAACACAATGATGCAGACTGCTTTAATGTTCGCGTTCCGCTACCCGGCGCTCCCGGACGCATTTTCCATGTGGGTCTGGTTCTGAATCAGGTGGAAGAATGGGCAAAACAGCATCCGCAGGAGAAAGTAATCGTCTGTATTCTGGGATGCAGAATTGGACCTTTGCTGATTCCGCACGCCAAAAAGTTGCACAAACTTGGCGCAAAGGTCTACTGCAACCCAGATGGGTTGGAGTGGAAGCGCAGTAAGTGGAGCGCTCCGGCCAAAGCTTTTCTGCGGTATTGCGAAAAGTGTCTGGTCGAGAACAGCGATTTGGCAATCTGCGATTCTGTCAATATTGAGAAATACATCAAAGATACTTATGGCAGTCGGGTGAAGGATACCACGTTTATTGCGTATGGCGCGTATACTGATCGCTCTCAGTGCGATGAGGAAAAGCTGAACGAATGGTATACGCAGTTCAATGTCAACCGTGGGGATTATTATTTGATCGTTGGCCGTTTTGTTCCGGAGAACAACTATGAGACCATGATCACAGAGTTTATGCGCAGCAAGACCGAAAAAGACCTCGTTATTATCACAAACGTAGAGCATAACAAGTTCTATGAGCAGCTTCGTGAAAAAACCGGTTTCGAAAAGGATAAGCGCATCAAATTTGTTGGCACGGTGTACGATCAGGACCTGCTGAAAAAAATCCGCGAGGAAGCTTACGGTTATCTGCACGGTCACGAAGTCGGTGGCACTAATCCCAGTCTGTTGGAGGCACTTGCCAGTACCCGGTTGAATTTGCTTTTGGGCGTTGGCTTTAACAAAGAAGTTGGCGAAGACAGCGCTCTGTACTGGTCGAAGGATTCTGGCAATTTGGCTGCCTTGCTGGAGCAGGCTGACGCACTGGATGCAGATACAATCGCCCTGTTGGACAAAAGAAGTACCGACCGGGTGCGAGATGCATATAGCTGGGAAAAAATCGTGGGAGAATACGAGAAGACGTTTTTGGAGGGGTAACTATGAATGCAAAGAGGTGGATGAGAACATTTGTAAAGATGTACCACTCTGTTCGGCTGCTCCTTTGCGGTGAGGGATACCGGCGAGCGGAATATATACGTAAACACAAGTTGTTTGGTTCTATGGGAGAGAACTGCTATTGGCATCCATGGAAAATGCCGGGTGATCCAGAACTGATTTTTATCCATGACAATGTGAAAATTGCATCGGATGTTACTTTTATCAATCATGATATTTCAAATGCTCTGTTGAATACAAAGTATAAAACCAACAAATTCAAATATTTTACAGCACCCACTGAAATTTTTGATAATGTGTTGATTGGGACAGGAACAATTATTTTGCCCGGTAAAAAGATTGGACCCAATTGTGTCGTTGGGGGGGGGGACAGTAGTTTGCAAAGATGTGCTTGAGGGGACGGTTGTTGGAGGAAATCCGGTAAGAATAATCGGGGACTTTGAAGAGTTCGTAAAGAAAAGGAGTAACGATTGATGGCAGAATTGTCATTAATATGAAAACAACTATGATTGGAAGAACAACGTGGAAAAATCGATTACTGATAATCCTATATGTCTTATTCCTTTTCCAAGATTGTTTTGTGACAATTGGGCTTACAATCTTTGGATTTTATGACGAGATTTTGGCGATTATATGTTCTGGAATGATTTTTTTGAATCTTGTGAGAAATCATTTTGTAATAAAAGAATCTCGGCATGGAATGATTGTTTTAACATCATATTTGATGCTCATTCTAATTGGGTTGGCATCTAATTTAATGAATTCGGATCAGACCGTTTCGTACATTTTTTTAGATGTTTTAACAAGCAGCAAAATGTTTTTAGGAATAGCTGGAGCAAAAGTTATTTTCTATAATGACGTGGATCTGAGATTAAAGGATGGACTCCAAAGAATCACACAAATATATATTGTGGGTATGTTTGTTTTAGCAATACATGACTGGTTCTTTTCGCCATTTTTTCAGGTCGGTTACGATAATGCGATTCTTGGGCTTGCCTCGAAGTATCTATATCTAATGTATTCTAATCCAACATATCTTGCAGCATATTCTATTGCGGCATTAATTGTTTTAATTTATACACAGGGAAATAAAACGCCATGGGCGTTTATGATAATGGACGCAGTTGTGATTGCTTTGACAACGAGAAGCAAAGCATGGGGATTTCTTTGTCTTGCATTCCTGATTTATTGGATAACGAATAAGGCACCGAGTGTGAAATCGCTTTGGAATAGATTGGTTATCATAATTCCAACTGGAATTATGGCAGTTCTCTTTGTGGCAATGGATAAACTGGTTATTTACTTTTTTACACCATCGCACTATTCGCCACGTTCAATTCTTTTAAATGCAGGAATTGAGAGAGCAAAGAAGTTTTTTCCGCTCGGAAATGGATTTGGAACGTTTTGTTCAGTTGCAGCAATTACAACGAGCAGGGGAACAGATTTATTGCCGTATAATAAGACGGCATACTATGATGCGTTTTGGGCGTGTATAACAGGTCAGTTTGGATTTCTTGGGACGATTGCTTTTGCTATGATGATAGCAGTGCTTTTAGTCGATGTTATGTCACTCCTTCAATATGATAGAAACTCATGGTACGCAGGGCTGTTTTCGTTGGCTTATTTAACAATTGCCTCGTTGGGTGAAACATCTTTCTTTTCACAGTACAGCATTGGATTTGGTATATTTATTGGAATGGCACTTTCGTGTAAAAATGTTACGAAAGAATGTGTGAAAATATGAAGAAAATATTGATTTTAAGTAATATGTATCCGTCGAAGAAATACCCGCATTATGGCGTCTTTGTCCAAAATTCCGCTGCAATTTTACGAAACGGTGGATACAAGGTAAGCGTTTGCTCCATACCAAAATGTGATAATAAATTTGTACGTTTACTTGCCTACTGTTGGGCTTACACGAAATGCGTCTTTCTTGGAGCCTTTGGTGGATACGATTGTCTGTATGCGCACTTTGTCTCGCATACAGCGGTTCCAGCCCGCATTCTAAAAAGAATTCGTCCTAAGATGTATTTGGTCGAGAATGCTCATGGTAATGACGTGGTGATTCAAACGAAAGAAGATGACGGAAGAAATATTGAACGTTCTCGGAAAATCTTGCCATTTGCAGATCGAGTAATTGTTCCATCTTCCTATTTTAAAGAGATGGTTGCTAAGACGTTTGATTATCCGACTGATAAAATTTTTGTATCACCCTCTGGCGGTGTCAACCGGGAAATCCTCTACCCAGTTGATATGCAAAAAGCACGGAAACAGTGTGGATTGGAAGAGAGTGCTTATTACATTGGCTTGATTGGGCGAATTACTGCAGGAAAAGGCTGGGATACGGCTATAAAAGCGGTGAAAATGGTTCAAGAAAAAAATATTATCCCCAATTTAAAATTGCTGATTGTGGGCAGCGGAGATCAGGATGACTTGTTGGAAGAAGAACTGGAAAAACTTGACCTAAAAAATATCACGGAAAAGCGGTCTTTTTGTGAACAAAAAGACTTGACAAACTACTACAGCTCGTTGAATCTCTTTTTGTTTGCGAGTGAGAGTGAGAGTTTGGGATTAGTAGGCCTTGAAGCAATGGCCTGCGGAACGTTTTGCATTTGCAGCAATAATTCTGGAATTGCCACATATGCGACAGACAAGGACAACTGTCTGATGTTCGAAAAGGGGAATATAGAACAGCTGGCAGAAACAATAGAAGAAGCTGCCTTAATCTCGGATGATGAACGGAAACAAATCGTTCAAAATGGCTTGAAAACCGCTGCAAAGTATGACCGCAAGGTGATTTCTGAAGAATTTATTCGCTTTTTTGATACACTTCTGAATTGATGTAAATGGGGGAAAGCATGAAAAAAATTGGAATAATGACCCTCTACAAAAATAATATCAATTATGGAGGGATGCTGCAGTCATATGCATTGCAAAGAGCAGTTCAAAAGCTCGTTGGGGAGAGTGGTGAGTGCGTTCAAATCAGCTACACAATTTCTCCGACGCCAATCAAAGAAAAACTTAAGCATAGTTTACAATACCGTTCATTTGCCGAAAATGCAAAGATGGTGTGTAATCGGCTAAAAGCTTTTTTTAATAAAAGAAAAAAAACTTTGGACTCCACCGCAAGAATAAACGCATTTAGACAGTTTGAAGCAATTATTCCCCATACAGAAAAAATCTATAGGTATAATACGGTTGAAGATTGTGCAGAAATGTTTACGCATCTAATCACGGGTAGTGATCAGGTATGGAATGGTGGAATTGATTTAGACGCTTTTTGTCTTGGGTTTGCTAAGAGGGATACGAAAAGAATTTCTTATGCAGCAAGCAGTGCGAGTACAAAATTTGGAAAATGGCAGGATGAAATTTTCAAAAAAAATCTGCCAGAATTTACGGCAATCTCTGTTAGAGAAAAAAGTGTAATTCCTTATTTTGAGCAGATGAGTGGCAAAAAGGTCTCTGTTGTTTTGGACCCGGTCTTTTTGCTTTCTGCGGCAGACTGGCATGAAATTGTGCAAGAACCGCATATTAAAACGCCCTATATTTTTTGTTATCTCCTAGGATCAAATAAGGAACAGCATGAACGTGCAATAAAAATTGCAAAAGAAAACTCTTGCAAGCTTGTCACAATTCCATATCTAAATGGTTATAATCAGTTGGATGATAATTTTGGAGATATTCAAATTTCAGCAGCTTCTCCGCAAGAGTTCTTAGGGTTGATTGAAAATGCAGCAGGAGTTGTAACGGATTCTTTCCATGCAACTGCATTTTCCGTAATCTTCAACAGACCATTTTGGGCCTTGTCACGTTTTAAAAATCAGGGAAAAACAAATAATAACCATCGTGTAACAGACATTTTAGAACAGAGTGGATTATTGAATTGCTATGAAAACAGTAGTAATAAACTTTCGACTCCTGATTATAGCAATGCTAATAAAATTTTAAAGGTGCAGGCAGATAAGTCATATGAGTTTTTGAAGGCTGCATTGGGGGACATAGAATGTTGAGCAGCAACCAGCTTAAAATTGGAATTGTTCTTTCGTATGTATCGACCGGAATCAATATGCTGATTCAGCTTTTGTATACGCCGGTAATGATTCATCTTTTAGGTCAGAGTGAATATGGCCTATATACATTAGTTGGAAGCTTTGTTAGCTATCTTAGCCTATTTAGTCTTGGCTTTACGGGAGCTTACCTTCGTTTCTATTCAAAGAAAAAGGCACAAAATGATGCGAAAGGGATTGCACGACTGAATGGTATGTTTTTGACATTATTTATGTTAATGTCATTAACTGCATTTGTTTGCGGAATGATTCTTGCTCAATTTCCCAAACAAATCTTCGGTAATAAACTAACGGATCAAGAATTACATACGGCTCAAATTTTGATGCGGATTCTGGTCGTGAACATAGCGTTGACGTTCCCCTCTGGGCTACTGGATTCTATGGTCAGTGCCCATGAAAAATTTCTTTTTCAACGATTAGTTACATTGATTGGCGTATTGTGCAATCCATTGTTGGCTTTTCCCCTTCTGCTGATGGGATTTGGCTCAGTAGCGGTGGTAGGAGTAACAACATTTATAACGATAGCAAAACTTTTGGTCAATGTATTTTATTGCGTTAAAATCTTAAAAATACAATTTGCATTTGACCAATTTGATTTTCATGTTTTACGTGAAATTGCGCAGTTTAGTTTCTTCCTGTTTTTAAATATGGTAATTGATCAGATTAACTGGTCAGTAGATAAATTTATACTAGGATGGGTTTCTGGTACGGGAGCAGTCGCTATTTATGGTGTTGGTGCGCAAATAAACACGTTGGTGATGAATTTTTCGACTGCGATTTCTTCTGTGTTTGCACCGCGGGTAAACCGTATTGCGGCAGAGGAAAAAACAAATATGAACAAACAATTTACACAGTTGATGATTCGTGTTGGTCGAGTACAATATTTGATTCTGATGCTTGTTGTTTCTGGATTTGTAATTTTTGGAAGATACTTTATTACCAATATTTATTCGACAATAGAATATGCGCAGGCGTATCCTGTAGCATTGCTACTAATTCTTCCGGCGATGATTCCATTGATTCAGAATCTTGGAATTGAAATCCAGAGGGCGGTCAATAAGCATCAAGTGCGCGCAATTATTTATTTTATAATGGCTTTGCTCAATGTCGTGATTAGTATTCCTCTTGCAAAAGCATTTGGTCCGGTGGGTTCGGCGATGGGAACTGCAATTGGCTTGATTTTGGCCAACGGCATTATTATCAATATTTATTATCAATTCGGAATTGGTTTGGATATGATCGCTTTTTGGAAAAGCGTTTTGTCTCTTTCAAAAGGAATGATAGCGCCAGTAGTTGTGGGCGGTTTCATTATGAGATGTGTTACGTTTAAAAAAATATCAGAATATCTGTTCTTTATTGTTGTTTATACAATGGTGTATATAGTAAGTATGTGGAATTTCGGAATGAATGTAGAGGAAAAGGCCCTGGTAGCTAAGCTGTTACAAAGAGGAAAGAAGTAAATATGAGTAATGAGAAGAATATATATTGGCAGAGTGTTAGAGGTATTTGCATTCTTGCCGTAGTGCTGATTCACTCGCTACAATGTTATGATTTTAATAATGGAATTGTTATAATTCGTCAGATAATAAATTTTGCAGTTGCGATTTTTGTTTTTATGGCAGGATATTTTGTGAATATTGATAAAGTGTCCTCTAAACGATTCAGTGCTAAAAGATGGATTATAAATCGGGGGGGGGAGAGACTATGCGTGCCCTTCATTTTTTGGTCGCTCATATACAGCATGCTCTCCTGCTTTATAAGTGCTTATAACGGAAATGAAATAAACTGGATTAAACTATTAGGAAAAATATTTCTAGGGAAAGCTTCCGCTCCGTTTTATTATATTGTGGTTCTTATACAGCTTACATTTTTAACGCCGTGGTTGGCTCGTATTATAAAGAAAAAATCTATTGTGAGTAGAATACTATGGTTTATCACTCCGGGATATTTGGTCTTTATATATGTGTGGAATTTTATTGCTAAAAAACAACCGTTATTTTATGAAACACCATTTATGGCGTGGTTTCTGTTTTACTACTTGGGGCTTCAAGTTCGAAACGGAATGAAATTAAAATGTAATTTGGGTTTTGTTATAGGGACATGGATATTGAGCTGCTTTGAGGCTTTTGCGTTAAAAATGCTTGGAATGGAAGTGGGCTTTTACACAAGTCAGATAACATTTGGTTCTTTCCTGTATGCTACGGCGGTTATAGGACTGATTTTAAAAAATGCAGAAAACAATATGTTAAATAAGCCATCTGTGATAAAAAAGATTGGAGACTGCTCTTACGGAATTTTTTATATTCATATGCTCATCCTTAGCGTTGTCAAATGCTTTATTATAAATGAAAATTGGTTGATTATGTCAGGGATAAGATTTGTTTTTACAGCTTTGATTAGTTTTGCAATAGTTTATATAGGACAGCTGATGTTAAAAAAACACGAAAAAGCTTTAAAAATCGTTGGATTTATATGATCCTTAATACCGGTGGATAAGGTGTCTAAAACAGGAGGGGTTATGATTAAGATCGAAAAAAAGGAACAATGTTGTGGTTGCTCAGCCTGCGAACAGATATGCCCCAAACAGTGCATTACTATGTGTGCTGATGAAGAGGGCTTTCTTTATCCGGTTGTAGAGAAAAATAAGTGTGTTAACTGTGGAATGTGCGAAAAAGTTTGTCCTGTACTGAATGTTAGCAAAAAACGGTCAGGCGAACCATTGTGCTATGCTGCGTACAATAACAATGAGGAAGAAAGGCTGAACAGTTCTTCTGGAGGCATTTTTTGCTTATTGGCACGGAGAATTATTGAAGAGGGGGGGATTGTCTTTGGTGCTGCAATGTCAGATGATTGCAAAAAAGTACATCATATTGCAGTGAGCAAGGTGGAGGATATTGAAAAATTACAAGGGAGCAAATATGTTCAAAGTGAAATTGGGTCAACCTATAAACAGGCGAGAGAAGCTTTAGAAGATGGAGTGAAAGTTCTTTTTTCGGGAACACCGTGCGAAATAGAAGGACTAAAAGCTTATTTACAAAAAGATTATGAAAAACTAGTTTGTGTAGATGTTGTATGTCATGGTTCGCCGAGTCCTAAGCTTTGGGGGAATTATGTTCGCTTCCGCGAACGACACGCGGGCGCAACTGCGTGTCGAACTTTTTTCAGACATAAAAAACATGGCTGGAAAAAGTACGAAGTATTATTTAAATTTACAAATAATACTTCGTACGAACAAATCCTTTATAAGGATTTGTTCATGCAAATGTTCTTGCAGAACCTTTGTTTAAGACCATCCTGTTACGCTTGTTCCTTTAAAAAAGAAAACCGCGAAAGTGACATGACATTAGCTGATTTCTGGGGGTGCGGAAACATTTGCCCAGATTTGGATGATGATAAAGGACTGTCGATGATTCTTATACATTCAGAAAAGGGAAAAGGAATTTTTGATTCTATAAAAGCAAATATGTGCTTCCGGGAAGTGCCGATTCAGGCGGCATTAAAGGGAAATATAGCAGTAACGGAATCGTGCAAGAAACCTCCAAATCGTGAACAGTTTATGACTGCTATTGACGCAATGGAGTTTGATATACTTGGGAAAAGATATTTAAAAAAAGCATCATTTAAAGAGCGATTAAGGCGAGCCATGCCGGAAAAGTTTAAGATGAAAATAAGAAACTGGCTATAAATGATTAAAACGGACAGGAGATTATAAGTGAATTCGAGATATTAAAAAAAGGCTCGTTGAATTCACAGCTTTCTGCTATGGAAATAGTTGATGAGATGCAGTATGCAACTCTATGAGTTTGATGGGAGATGATTTATAATGGGAAAGTATTTTGGAACCGATGGCTTCCGTGGTGAGGCGGGAATCACTCTGACCGCTGACCATGCCTACAAGGTTGGTCGTTATCTGGGCTGGTATTACAACGCTTTGCGTGAGCGCAACGGCAACAATGAACCCGCCCGCATTGTGATCGGCAAGGATACCCGCCGCAGCTCCTATATGTTCGAGTACAGTCTGGTCGCCGGCCTGACCGCTTCCGGCGCAGACGCCTACCTGCTGCACGTCACTACCACGCCCAGTGTTGCCTACATCGCCCGGGTGGACGATTTCGACTGCGGCATCATGATCTCTGCAAGCCACAATCCCTACTATGACAACGGCATCAAGCTGATCGATTGCTACGGAGAAAAGATGCCCGAGGAGACTTTGCTACTGGTGGAGGATTACATCGATGGCAAACTGCACGTGTTCGATAAGGACTGGCCGGAGCTGCCCTTTGCCCACCGTGAGCACATCGGCTGCACCGTGGACTATGTTTCTGGTCGTAACCGCTACATGGGCTATCTGATCAGCCTCGGTATCTACTCCTTTAAGGGTGTCAAGGTCGGTCTGGACTGCGCTAATGGTGCAAGCTGGAACATTGCTAAGAGCGTGTTCGACGCACTGGGCGCAGATACCTACGTCATCAACAACAAGCCAAACGGTCTGAACATCAACAACAATGCTGGCTCTACCCATATCGAGGGTCTGCAGAAGTTCGTTGTAGAGAAGGGTCTGGACATCGGTTTTGCCTATGACGGCGATGCTGACCGTTGCCTGTGTGTGGACGAGAAGGGTAACGTCATCACCGGCGACCACATCCTGTATATCTACGGTTGCTACATGAAGGAGCGTGGCAAACTGCTGACCAACACTGTGGTCACTACCGTCATGTCTAACTTCGGCCTGTACAAGGCGTTCGACGAGCAGGGTATCGACTACGTCAAGACCGCTGTGGGCGACAAGTATGTTTACGAATACATGGCGAAAAATGGCTGCCGTATCGGCGGTGAGCAGAGTGGTCATATTATCTTCAGCAAGTACGCCAGCACCGGTGATGGTATCCTGACCAGCCTGAAGATGATGGAAGTAATGCTGGCGAAGAAGATGCCCATGAGCAAGCTGGCTGAACCTCTGAAGATTTACCCGCAGGTTCTGGAAAATGTCCGTGTGACTGACAAGAAGGCTGCGCAGAACGACCCGGCGGTGCAGGAGGTAGTCAAAGCCGTAGCCGAGGCGCTGGGCGGTACCGGCCGTATTCTGGTGCGTGAGTCCGGCACCGAACCGGTCGTTCGTGTTATGGTGGAAGCCCCCGACCACGATACCTGCCAGAAGTACGTCTCTCAGGTCGTGGAGGTCATCAAGAACAAGGGCTACGGAGTTTAAAATTCTGTACAGAAATTAATTACAGCAGTGCAAGCCTGATGATAGATTGCTTAATTCAATCGTAAGGATAGGCAGTGGCGTCTAACGGTCTATATAAGCGAAAAAACTGGTGGATTTCATGAAAGAGCAGAATGGAAAATTATCAAGGGATGAATTCATATCATTTGTTAAAGCAGTGCTGAAGAAAAAATCATTGGAAGAAAACAAGCCACTTTATTTTGAGTACAGAGTATCTGGAAATAGCAAGCTTGCAGAATCTGCAAGAAGATTTGATGCGTTTGCGCCAGATGGATTTTTCAGATATCAAGAGCCTGTGATTTTCGAATTTATAGATAGCAAATCAAAACAGCTGGAAAAACGAATCCAAACAATCGCGGATGATTATAGAAAAAATTATGAGGCGGAAACTATCTTCATTGTAAACGCCAGAACATCTGATGAAGAATTAGACCTTACAGTATGGGATATCAATGAGATAAACAAATGGATTAAAGAGTATCCAACTGAGTATGGTCATGTGTGTTCATGGAATATTGACCGTAAAAGAACTACACAAGACAAAGAAAAGTTTCAAATTTCCGAAAATCTGTACAGAGATGATTTATATCAAAAAAACAACGACATTTATACAAATGCAATACGTACCTACATCGAAGAGAAAAAGGGCGTTGCAATTGTGCTGGGTGCGGGTGTTTCGAAGGAACAGGGAGCAAAAACTTGGGATGAATTGCTGAGAGAGTTTCAGACGGAAATTGAAAGGCAACATCTTTTGGATGATTCCGAGGCGGTTTTTCAGGAAGTTGGAGGGACAAGTCTTACAACAGCTCAGTTATGCAAAGACGTCTGGGCAGATGAGAAAACCTTTGCTTGGCAAATCCATAAAAGTCTATATGATAAGGCGCGGGAACTGGATGTGAATACCGAGTTAGGGGAGATTGCGCAACTGGCTCAAAAATGCCTAAAAGATCAAAACTTTAGGATTTTAACCTATAATTACGATGACTTCCTTGAACAGTATTTAGAGTGGCGTGGAGTAAAGTGTTGTTCCATGTTCACAACGAAGGTTAGATACTCAAATGGTCAGGCGAGTGCGGATTTTTATGGCGTGAATGGACAACCAAATCAAAGTTTACGGCTCTATCATGTGCACGGATTTTTACCAAAAGTTGCAACAAAAAGTCAATTGGATACACTCCATATAAGATCAATCTGCCTGACAGAAGCTGACTATAATATGCTTTATAATCAGCCTTATAGTTGGCCGATTGCAAGTCAGCTTTCTTTCTTCAGAGAAAATATATGTTTGTTTATTGGATGCAGTTTAAGTGATCCCAATATCCGAAGGCTTTTGGAAATCACAGCGTATAATCCACCGAAGCATTATGCTATTTTACCTATGATATACAAAAGTACCGATGCATCTGGTGCTGTGGTGCCAAAACAGTTCACAACAAAAGACCGGCTTCAAATTGAAAATCATTTTTATCGCATCGGAATTAACATTCTGTGGGTAAGAGATTACAGCGCAATTCCTGAATGGTTGCACAATTTGAATCGATCTATTGTTTAAATAAAGATATATTTTCATTCTACAAAATACACCTCTTGCGAACATAAAAGACGAGTGTTATACTGAAGCCATCAAAAAACATTGGAGGTGTCCCCTATGCCCCGTCCCAAAGGAAGCAAGAACAAGCCCAAGACCGTAAAAGCAACCGTTGACTTTGCTGCACAGATTGCCGAAAAGCAGGCCGCAAAGGAAGCCGCTGCCGCCGAAATTGCATCCATCACTGCGAATATCGATGCGCTGAAAGCCGACCTGAAAACCAAAAAGGCAGAGCTGAAATCTATCGACAAGGAAATCGCCAGAATCGAGGCTAAAAAGGTCAAGGCTGAAACCAAAGCAGCGGAATCGGCAAAGAAAGCCGAAGCAGAGGACGTGCTGAAAAAGCTGCTGGCAAGCGGCGTGAGCGCAGACGATATCCTCGCAAAGCTGAAGTGATTTAAAATTTCTGACGCAGTAGTTGACGGAAACATCTACGTCGCAAGCAGTGCAACTTGGTACCAACTTGCGATTTTTGAATCGGATTTTTCAAAATCCAAATTCAAAACGCTTGTTGGGCTGTGCCCAAACCCCTTGTGTTCTGCATCCGGTGGATGCAGGCTGCGCATTTTTTGCAAAATGCTTTTTTAATCTGAGTGCCGATGCCTGTGGTATCGGCACTTTTTGCACAGATAGATTCCCGGAAGCAGAAAATAGTGCTATGCAGCACATCCGGAATTGTGCTATACTTGATTACATAAACCTGTTCGTCCTAAAAAGTTGGAGGTGTTCATGGCTACACGAACCATTTGTTTTCCCATATCCGGCTACCCCTATTGCAAAGAACAGCCGGTGACATTCACGTGGATAAAAGGTAGCAAGCGGCAGAATATCCGTGCCGTCCATGATGCCGTCCATACAACAGACCCGGATGTTTCAATTCTGGAAATCAGCTCTGCATCCGTTCAGCCGGAGGGTGAGGCTGTTTCTTCTCTGCGGCTTCTGCTGCGTCTGGATTCTGTTGCGCAGGATGTGCCCATCAGCACGGTTTTTGAAGCCGCCAAGGTATTTGAACATGGCGGTCCATTCGCTGACCTTCTGACCTGTGCGCCATCCAAAGTCCATAAGGACACTCGGCTGCGAACCAATGGAAAGCTGCTACGCTACTCTTTGGAAGGAAGTGAGTATCCGATAGAGCCGCATCCGGATTCATTTTTTGAGTGGCTCTACTGCCGTGCGTTGAAGCAGTTCCCGGAAAAGGCTGCGCAGCTGAGCAGATATAATGCCTTTTCTGATATTGCTGCCGCGGCGGATTCTAAAAAGTATTATGGCGATTCCTCGCGGGCGGCTGCAATCTATGTAGGACTTGCAGCGGCAGGAAAACTTCCGTGCATCGATTCCTACGAATCATTTATTGCGGAAGTTTACACGGAGCCAAAGCCCTTGCCCAAGTCCGGAAAATCTGAGATTGCTACAAAAAAGGCACCCGAGGTTTCTGCACCAGCAAAGGAGATTCCGGCAGACGAATCGTCGCAGTCCGATAATGCAAATATTCCGGACGGTGCACAGATGGAGCATATCCTTGAGCTGCCCAAAGCGACCTGTCTGCTCCTCTCTTTGGCAAAAAATGCTGGTCTTTCTGCAAACAATTCCAGTGAGCTGGCGTATAAGGGAAAGGAATTTTTTCTTGCCGCTTATCAGAAAGCACTAAAAAACAAAACGCTCCAAATCAATATTCATAAGAACAAGATTACTTTTCCGATGGAGGAGCATGACAGCGGATTTCATGCGGTCGGAGTACTGACCCGTTCGCCTGCTTGGGAATACGGATGGAAGTTCAACTATCTGGCCGAGAATACACCCGGAGCAGAAAAGCCCGAAGTCAAAGCAAAAATCCAGAAACCTTTGACCGCATTGGAGCATCTGGAACGCTGTGGGTATAAAATCGTTCAGCAGGTCGTGCCGGAAAAGCTCCCACCGATTGCTGTTCAGCGGATGGCATGGAAAACAGGCGAGGCTCTTTGCGACCCGGTTGTGGTGGATTTCTTGCAGTTTATCCGAACACATATGCAGAGCGACGGCTCTTTTTCGTTCCGTATCCCAAAGGGTGCGTCCAAAAAATCGTTTGTCACACTTTCAGAGATCGCTCAGACGTGGGACAAAATGGGGCTTTTTGCGGCCATTGTGATTTATCCGCAGAATATTGTCTATGAACTTGCGCAAAATGAAACCGTCCGGCACTTTTTGAGCGGAAAGTGGCTGGAGCTTTTTGTAGAACATCAGGTTCAGCAGATCCTGAACCACTATCAGGAGGAGCAGGGCGCAGAAGTTTCGGTTTGCTCCAATGTGGTCCTTTCAGAAACGGCATCCGTAGGGAGCACGCATGAGCTGGATGTCGTGTTCTCCATCAATGGAAAATTTTTCTGGGTAGAAGCCAAATCCTCCAGCCGAAGCATTGATTATGGAAAATATGCTTCTCTGTGCGAAAAACTGAACGTGACACCAGAAAGCTTGCTTTTGGTCAACAGCGATTTGTCCGTGGAAGAGTGCGAAGGTGTTTCTTATTTCTGGAATTACCGTGTTGCAAATTGTGCAACGATCACGCAGGAACTGGAAAGCATGATTGCTAAACAACTTGAAAGCACCGGAAATGCTGTTCTGAGTACAAACTGAGAAATAAGCAAAAATGATATGTACCCCCAATACTGGACACCCAGTATTGGGGGTACATATCAAAACCGAAAAGCAGAAGCTGCCGCACAAAAATACGGTGCGGCAGCTTCTGCTTTTTATTTGCTGCGTCCCCTGCGCGTGCCGACAGTTCCGTTCCGCCTTATTCTGCCCCCGCAGAAGGTCGTTTTTGCCCGCCGTATTTGTGGCCAGGCTTTCCCGGGAATGGCCGTTCGTTTTGCCGAAAAGTCGTACTCTGCCCGGGAAAAAGCACCGGAAGACTGCTTCGGCCATTTATTCCGCCGTTTCTTACCGATTTTACAATGTTTTTTGCAAAAAAAGCTTTACAAATGAATTTCAAAAACATATTATATAATTATAGGTTCAACTTCTTTACGCAAATAGTTTCGTACCGGTTCGTATGGGGCAGCCGGGTCTGTGCTTTTTGCACTGCTTCTGCCTTACGATAGATCATTGGAGCCCGCCGGTGCAGCCCCGCTGCACCAGATCAAATACAGAAGGAAGGTTATGCATCATGCCTGAAAAGAAAGTTTCTACTCCCGCAGCCGATGCTCCGGCTGCCGAGGGCAAGACCCGCAAATCCACCAAGGCTCCCGCCCGCCGCGGCCGCCCGCCGCTGGCCCCCGAGCTGTATGTAGAGATGGGCGGTGAGCAGTACAACATCACCGACATCATTGACCGCGCCAAGGCAGACTACCGCACCACCCACAAGGTCGGCGTACAGTCCTGCAAGGTGTACGTCAAGCCCGAGGAAGGCGCAGCCTACTACGTCATCAATAAGTTCTCCGGCAAACTGGAACTGTAACTTTTACAGGGTCACAGGCAGCACCGCACTGTTGCCGCGCCCGCTATTCCCACAATAAGGCTCCATCAACAAAAAAAGACACCGCACAGCTGTGCGGTGTCTTTTTTTGTATCGGCAGCAATCACTCAGAACCCCAGCATCCGCCAAAGAGTCTTACGCTCTTCGGCCGGGTCCGGGTCCGGGATCTCGAACACATAGCGCTCGGTGGCGTTGATAACGGTGGTGTTGCCGCGGGTGCATACCCGGGGCAGCTTTGCATCGTAATTCAGGTGTACGTGCCCGTGGATGAACCATTTAGGCTGGTACTCGTCCAAAATCTCGTTGAAGCACTCAAAGCCCCTGTGGGCACAGTCGTCCCCATCGTTCAGTCCCTTGGCCGGGGCGTGGGTCAGCAGCAGGTCGATGCCGCCCCTTTTGTGCGCCTGATGCTTCAGCTTGTGCACACGGCGGCGCATGGCTTTCTCGGTGTACTGGTAGGTATCCTCTTTATTATAGCGCTGACAGCCCCCCAGCCCCATGATGCGCAGCCCCTTCCATGTGTACACCTGATCGTCCACGCAGATGCAGCCGCCGGGTTCCCCCTGAGTCTGGTAGCTGCCATCGTGGTTGCCGTGCACATACAGGATGGGTGCAGCGGTAAAGTTTGTGAGATATTCCAGATACTTTTTGGGCAGATCCCCGCAGGAGAGGATCAGGTCGATGCCTTCCAGCCGGGCGCGGGTGTCATAGTCCCACAGCGCCTTGGACGGGACATCTGAAATGGCAAGAATCTTCACGTTCGTATGCTCCATTCTGTTTCCGGTCAGGCCGGCTCATTTCTCCAGACCCTTTACGTTGTCCAGTCCGTTGATCGCCAGCACGGTACGAGTCTTGACGTCCAATTCATCGTAATGGGGCAGCTTGCCGTGTACACAGGCATCCAGCCAATCCATCTCCATCAGCTCTTTGGGGCTGTAAACTCTATTCTCCGGGGAGTGCAGGTTGTCCTCGTTATCATACAGCTTTTCCGGGAAGATGTGCACATTATCCGAGCCCTGCAGCGTTTCCAGCAGATCCAGCAGCTGCCGCGTACCGCTGGGCAGCGCTTCCTGATACTCCAGATCCTCTGCGCCGCTGCGCAGACCCCACCAGTAGTTCACTGCGCGGGTGGTGGCTGCATTGTCCCAGCTGCCGTCAAAAATGGAGCGCACGATCTGCACATAAAAGGTATCCCACCGCCAGATCGGCAGACCCAGCGGCTGTAAGCTGCCGTCCGGCAGTTTGCGGCACAGGCCGTAGTCCCGGTTGGTGTTGGCAGGCTCCCGACTGTCCCGGGCGTAGACCATGTCGATCTCCGGGCAGTCGGCAAAATCCAGCGGATGGGCGGCATCGGGCTGGCAGGCCCAGCGCAGCCAGATACGGCCTGCCGGGCGCACGCTCTTCAGCCCCTGCGCAAAGGCGTTGATCGCAGCGGGCACGCCGTACACGGGGTTTGCCGCCACATAGCCGATGTGCCCGGTCTTGGTCATGATACCGGCCAGCATCCCCAGCAGATAGGTCACTTCATAGGTGCGGGGGTAGTAGGTGCGCACCAGCGGGTGCGGCGCGTTCAGCGAGCAGTTCAGGATGCGGGTCTTGGGGTGCTGCGCCGCCACCTTCAGGCAGGCGTTGTACATCCGCACGCTGGTGGCGAACACCACGTCCGCATTGTTGTGGGCTACCTCCTCCAATATCTGCTCCGCATCCACCTCCGGGTTCACATCCTCGTAGCAGCTGATATACACCTTGTCCGGGAAGACCTTGGCCAGCGCATCGCGCCCCTCGTCATGCGCACGCACCCATGCGCTGATCTTGGCGTTGTACTCGTGGAGGAACACCACCCGCAGCTCGCTGGGCTGCTTGCTGGGGCTGAAGATATTCAGCTTGGACAGCAGCGGCTCTGCGGGGCTCTTGGGCGGTTCCAGCGAAAGCTCCACGCCATGGGGCTCGGTGAGCACCTTCACCTCGTTCCACAGCTTTTCCAGGTTCTGCCGCACCTGCGCCGGGGTGGCGTCGTAGGTGTCGGAGTAGCGGTACACCGACAGGTACACCAGCAGCGCATCACCGGTGGTCAGCCCCAGGGATCTGCCGCCCAAGGCTTCGAACTGCTGGTGGAACATGGTGTAGAAGGCGGCAAAGTTCAGCCGGTCATCCTCCGACCATGCCTCGCCGCTGGCCTTGCACACCAGCGTCTGCAGCTTGCTGTAGCCGCCCAGCTTGGAGAAATGCACATAGTTCACCTTGGACAGCTTATAGAAATCCAGGAACTCGTAGTATATCTTATTTTCCAGATCCTCGGTGCGGGCGGGGATGAGCCGGGTGACCGTGCCCGGGATCTTGACGGCGCCGTAATACTTGAGCACCGAGACCCGCTTGTTGCCCTCCTGCACATAGAACCGGTTCATGTACTCAAAGGCGATGATGGGAGTATGGATGCCCTCTTCCAAGTGCGCGTCACACAGGTTCGACCACTTGGCAGCAAACTCGGTATCCGGCTCCAGCAGGGGCATAAAATCATACGAAAAAGCGGTGTGCCGTCCGCTGGTCTTGGTGCCCACAAGGCTGTCCGACGGGATCTCCACCAGACCCAGCGGCTCCTGCGCCACGATATCCACGCCCTTGAGCACATCGTCCAGAACAGCCAGATAGGGCGACTGGCCGCGGGCTATGCGGGCACGATAGGCGCGCTGCCCTGCGCGCAGTGCACTTTTATAATCTTCCAGCATAAGAACTCCTTTTTTCTGTAAGCGAAGCGCGGTGCCGCAGTCCCCCTGCCGCACCGGAACACCCCCAGTATACCACAAAAACAGAAATAAGGCAGTATTTTGGGGCTAAAACGGTTGATTTTCCCGGTGGTTTCAGGTACGATAAGAATGATATTCAAAACCGACAGGAGTTTACGATCATGCAGACCATTTCTCTGCCCGTGCTCGAGGCGGGCGAATACGCCGGCGGCATCTGGTATTACGAGCCCCACACCTACCAAAGCTACCGTTACGTTCTGGGGCGGGTGGGCAAGCACCCGCTGGTGTGCATCGGCATCAATCCCAGTACCGCCCAGCCCGGTGCACTGGACCCCACCTTAAAAAGTGTGGAGCGGCTGGCCGCCGCCAACGGCTTTGACAGCTGGATCATGTTCAACGTCTACCCCCAGCGCGCCACCGACCCCAACGATATGGACAAAACCCCCGACCGCGCCCTGTGCGATGAAAACCTGCGCTGGCTGCAGGCCGTTCTGGCCCAGACCGAGCCTACCATGTGGGCGGCATGGGGCACCCTGATCGAAAAGCGGGACTACCTGCCCGGTCTGATGCGGGAGATGGTGGCCCTGACGCGGGAGCGGGAGATCCCGTGGGTCACCTTTGGCAAGCGCAGCAAAAAGGGACACCCGCACCACCCGCTGTATCTGCGCAAGGATTCCACCCCGGAACCCTTTGATGTGGAAAACTATCTGGACACCTGTTTCTGATGTCCGCCCCGACAGGAGGAGAGCTGCTTTGACCGCAGAACAGTATAAGCCCATCTATCACTGGTTCAGCAACCACCCGGCCGTAAAGCGTCTGGTCGTTTTTCTGGACCGGTGGCTGCCGCTGGTGCCCTTTGTGTGCTATCCGGTGCTGCTGTGCCTGCTGAATGTCCGGCTCTCGCGGCTATTCCTCACCCAGAAACAGGCCGCGCTGGACTTTATGGTGCTCATCGCCCGCTCCGTCTTTGTGCCGGGGCTGGTGTTCTGGGGCGGCACGCTGCTGCGCAGTCGGCTGCACTTTCCCCGTCCCTACGAGCAGCCCGGCTTTACCCCGCTGGTAGCAAAGGAGAGCCGTGGGCACTCCATGCCCTCCCGCCACGCGCTGAGCGCCGCCGTGCTGGCGGCGGTGTGGCTGTATTTCTACCCTGCTGCGGGCTGCGTGATGGTGGGCGTTGCCCTGCTCATCTGCTGCCTGCGGGTGCTCACCGGGGTGCATCATGTGCGGGACGTGGTGTGCGGCTTTGCACTGGGCTTTGCGCTGGGCGCCGCCGGGATGTGGCTGCTGTAAGGCCATTCCTACACGCTGGAACGGTCATTTTTGCCCGCAGCGCAAAAAAGTTGAAACTTTTTTCAGATTTTCCTTGACAGAATGCGATGGGTATGGTATTATTTCTCTCGCAGCCTGTGCCGACACAGCGCTGCCGCCATAATGGAACCCATTGGGATAACAACGTGCGCCCGTAGCTCAGGTGGATAGAGCAACTGCCTTCTAAGCAGTGGGCCGGGGGTTCGAGTCCCTTCGGGCGCATCTATGTGGTGCCCATAGCGTAGTCGGTTAACGCGCCAGATTGTGGATCTGGAGACCGTGGGTTCGAGTCCCACTGGGCACCCCACCAAAAAGTCCGCTGTTCAAAACAGCGGACTTTTTCTTTTGGCAGGATAATACAAAAGTACGGCACCCCGGCAAAGCAGCTGCTTTGCCGGGGTGCCTTTTCTCTTACTTATTCATCTCCTGCAGGATCTTTGCGATCTGGGCGGGGGTGTAGCCCTCCTGCCGCAGGGCAGAGGTGATGGCTACATCGTTCTTGCCCTGACTGCGCAGCAGCGCTGCCGTGTAGGGCACCCCGGCGCTGACAGTGCTGCGGCTGTCGCCGGAGGCCGAGCCCCTGCTGCCGGTAGTCTTTCCGCTGCCAGACTTGCCGGACTTTGTGCCCGCAGCCGCTGCCTTGCTGGCGGCCTGTGCGGCCTTCTGCTGGGCGTTAGCCTGCTTCAGCGCCCACTCGCCCTTGGCAATGTTCAGCTTCTGACTGGTCACGTTATTGTTGAAGGCCTGCTGCTTCAGCGCATCCTGATAGGCGCGCTCGCTGGCGGTGTTGTCGTACTGCTGCTGGGTCAGTGCGTCCTGCCGCTGCTTTTCCTGCATCTGCTGGCTCCACTGGGTGTCGGCGCGCTCGGCCTCGTAGGCGCGGTTGCCGGAGTAGATGTTGTACCCGGTGTTCAGCAGGCTGCCCGCCAACGTGCCCAGACCGGTGGTGCCGGTAATGGCCAGCTGTACCACGTCCCCGATGACGCCCAGCACCGTCATGATGTTATTGAAAGTCTGCTGGCGCTGGCTGATTTCCGCCTGCTCCTGCGCGGTGTAGTAGCCGTGCAGGGTGTCCAGCCGGTTCAGGTGCTCCTGATACTGGCCGTAGTCCTTGGCATAGGCGTCGTTGTAAGCCTCGCCTTTCTGCTGCAGCTGGGTGTAATAGTCCTGCAGCTGCCGGTCGTACAGGGTCTGAGCATTCTGCTCCTGTCCGTTCAGCTGGTCCAGCCGGTTCACCAGTTCTTCGCCGCCGCTCTGGTAGGTATCCAGCGCCAGATTGTACAGGGTGGGGATGGCGCTGGCCAGCCCGCCGATCTGCTGCTGATAGGCCTGCTGCGCCGCACTGGTGGCATAGCTGGAACCATAGCCGCCGGTCAGAGCAGCGGCCTGCGCCGCCGCGTCCGCGCTGGCGTTGTGGGCGTTCTGGGTATACAGCTGCTCGTACTGGCGGTAAAGCGGGTCACGGGTGTAGCTGTACTGAAAATTCTCCCGCTCCAGCAGCTGCCCCAGCAGGCTGTTGATCTTATCCTGATAGCTGCTCTGGTAGTCTGCAGGGCGGTTTTGCTGCCACTGCTTCAGGGCGTCGGCCGCATCGGTCACCTGCTGACCGGGGCGGTAGCTGACGTTTGCCATGGCCTTTTCCACATCGGCGCGGCTGTTCAGCCCCTCGGCGCTGTAAGTGGACTGCGCAGCGGGCTGTGCCTGCGTTTGCACCTCCGGCTGCAGCAGTTCCTCCTTCTTTTTGGATGCCATATAATTCTCCTTTCGTTCTTATAATCCCTGCAGCTTGCTGCGCAGGGTGTCGGACATATTTTCCGTATCCAGATTGGTCAGTACATACTGCAGCTGCTCCTGCATCTGGTACAGATAGCTGCGCAGTGCCCGGGCATCCTCCGGGTCCATGTTATCGCTGAACTTGGGCAGGCCCAGCTTGCTCAGGCCGTTCATGCTTGCCATGAGGCATCCTCCTCCCATAATTTTCCCTTTGCCGGGGCGATGGTGCGCACAAGTCCGCGCAGGGTGATCTGCCCTTTGCCGCGCAGCCGCAGCCGCAGCGACCCGCACCGCCGGGGTACAAAGGGCAGGTCATAGCTGCGGCGGCTGCCTTGGGCGGCAAGGGAGGCCACTGTCTCCCACGCGCCGCCGTCATAGCTCACCGCCACTTCTACTGTGCTGGTGCACTCGGCGTCCAGCCGCAAAGTTAGCCGGGAGAGATACCGCTGCTCGGTGCCGTCCAGTCCCACATCGCCGGTAACCAGCTCAAAGGGGATGTCCGTTTCCACGCCGTCGGTGGTTTGCCAGTCCGGCTCGCGGGTGGGGTCTGCCGCCCACAGTGCCTGTCCGTCCCACAGATAAAGCTGCCCGCCGGTGCTGGTCATATCGCAGGAGCAGACATCCTCCTCGCTCCACAGCCCCTTCTCGGTATCGTAGACCAGCAGACGTGCACTCTCCCGGGAGATGTGCAGGTAGTACCGGCCATCCAGCGCGCCGCCCACGGCGCTTTGCACGTTGGAAAGCTTTGCGGCGTCCAGCGCACCGGACACCTTGGTGGGCAGACTGCCGTCCCACGCCATAACACCGTCCGGCGAGAGATAATACAACGTCTCGTTCAGCACGCACAGGCTGCGGGCGGCGTTTTTGGCTACGCCCCGGCAGCGCAGGCTGGAAAGCTGAAAATCCGAAGGCTTGGAGCCGTACAGCTTGTGCAGGGTGTTCTCCTTAAAAAACAGTGCATAGCCCATGCAGGAGGCTGCCCCGGTAAAGGCTCCGTCGCTGCCCACAGTGACGGCGTAGCTGTCCGCGGCAATGCCCCGGTAGCTGAACCAGTTGGTGGGGTCGCCCAGCTTGCAGCCGTAGATAACGTTCTCCTTGCTGTTGCAGCCCCACACCCGGTTGTCGCACTCGGTCACAAAATCCAGTTCCGGCACCCGGCGCTCCATGGATACCGTCTGGGCGGCTTCCACACTGCGGTGCTGTTTGCCGTCCATGCTCTGCCACTGGGCGGCGGCGGCGTTCTGCACCAGTGTACCGTAGAAATACTCGCCCTGCGGGGTGCAGCGCACCCGCAGCCAGTCCTCGCCCACGTCATATACGATCTGATCTCCGTTCAGCTCCGGGCTCTGCCCTGCCGCCTCGGCGGCTGCGCCCTGCACGGTCACGGTGTCCCACTGCCGGAACAGCTTGCCCAGCCCTGCCGCCGTGATGCGGCAGTATTCCAGCGGGATGGCTGTCCAGCTGCCGGAGTTTTTGCTGTACATCTCCAGCGTGCTGTCGTACCGCCACGGATGGTCGGCATCCTCTACCTTTAAAAACAGCTGCCCGTCTGCCGGTTCGGCGGGCTCCTCCCGGCCAAAGGCCTCCACCTGATAGGTCTTGCCTGCGGCATCACAGGGGGCAAAGGTCACGCTTTTGCCCGCCGCCGTCCACAGTGCCCCCAGTGCGGCAACGCTGCCGTCTGCCGTATCAAAGGCCAGCTTGTCCGGGAAGATCAGGATCTTTGTGCCGATGCCCACCAGCGCCTTGCGGCCATCGGTCACGGCGTCCGGCTTCGTCACCGCCGGGGCGGCGGCATCGTCCGGGGTATAAACGACATCCCGTCCGCAGACGGTCAGCAGACCATTCAGGTGATACATCCCGTTCAGCCCGGTCAGTGCCCGCAGTCTGCGGCGCGGGGTGCGGGTGCTCAGTGCGGGGAAATCCCGGGTGGAAAAGTTCACTCCGGCGCTGTATTCCGCCTCCGAGCAGCCGTAGGTCTCGTTCAGGCCACCAAAGGCCCGCAGCAGCTGCCGGGTGTTGGCAAGCCGTATTCTGTCTGCCAGTACCATCGCTTCACCCCCCCTTACCAGCGCCACTGCGCCCGGCTGCGGGGCGGGTAGTTCTGCCGCAGCCAGACCGCCAACTCTGCGTACAGAGCGTTGTACTGCGCCTGCTCCCCGGCGTAGCGGTCGGTCTCGCCCAAGGCGGCATCCATCTGCGCACACAGCAGGTGCGGGTACAGGGCATCAAAGGGCGGCGGTGCCAGCAGCGTCTGGTCATCCTGTACCGGCTGCTCCCACGGACGGTCTGCGCCCACGGCGTCAAACGCCCCGGCGGCGGCGCGGTCAAACAGCTTTGTGCGCAGCAGGGCGTCCGCCTCCCGCAGCCATTGCAGCCGGGTCTCGGTCTCAATGCGGCAGTTTGGGCGCAGCTGCTCGGCACGCTCCAAAGCCTCTCCTATGGTCATCTCATCACATCCTTTTTATAAAAAGCCCGGCCGGGGGCATTTCTCCCAGCCGGGCAGCACTTATTTTACTGCGCCGCGTTCTCCGCAGCGGCAATGCGGGCAGCGGTCAGCTCGTCCTGACGCTGGCTGTGCTCCAGTACCTCGGCCACAGCGGGCGGCACCTCCACCTCCACGCCCCGGCGGATCTTGTAGTTCACGCCGTTGACACTGACGAACAGGTCACCCTTGTAGCGGCTGTTGTCCTTGAACAGACGGATGCGCACATTCTTTTCAGCCATGGGCACCTCCTTAGTTGGCGGCAGCGGTGGCAGAGTAGCTGGACACGCTTTCGATGCGCACCATGTACTGCTCCACCAGACGCTCGGCGGCGCGCATCCCCTTCCAGCCCACAGAGGCGCGCTGGTTCAGCGGGTCGTCGCCGTAGCCCAGCTGCTTGACGATGTGTTCCAGACCGCCGCCCTCCAGCTCGGTCACGCCGTAGGCGTGGGCACCCAGCACCAGCGTACCGAACACCGCAAGACCCGCCGGGCAGGTATCATCCTTCCAGATCTTGGCCTCGCTGGTCTCGATAAAGCGGATGTTGCCCAGCTTGCCGATCTCGCCGCGGAACATGGTGTCGGGGTCGGCGTACTTGTGCACCTCCATGAACTCCTTGCAGGTCTTGAGATCGTAGGCCGCATAGGGGTGGATGATGGCAACGTAGCTGTCACCGATGGGGTCGGCGTTCATTGCGCCCAGCTGCGCCGCTGCCTGAAAGAACAGCTTCGGGGTCAGAGTGCAGCTCTTGTCCAGCGCCTTGCGGCTGGTAACGGCGGTCTCGGCACCGTCTGCGCCCAGCTTCGGGGCGTAAATGACATTGGTGCCGCCCGCCAGCACATCGCGGGTGATACTGTCCATGGTGCGGCCGGCCTGACTTGCCAGCACGCGGGTGGCCTGCACCACGTTGTTGTCGATGGCGGTCATCTGCAAAACATCGGTCAGCGGGGTCCAGCCGCCGTACTGGTGCAGGTCGCTGGTGATACTGGTCACGTTCAGAGCCTGCCCGTTGGGGGTAACGCCCTCGGTCAGCGGGGTGCTGGCCTTGGGCAGGCTGTCATACTTGCGGAACTCGATGGTCTTGCCGCCGTTCTGGGGCACAGGGTAGTAATCCGCAAACTGGTCGTGCACAAGGCGCGGCTCTGCCTGATCGATCAGGCGCTTCTCGTAAAAGGTCTTCATCTCCACCGACATGGTGCCGGTGGTGTTGGTCTGCGCGTCCGCAAACAGCTGGATGTTAAAATTCATCATGCTTTTTTCCTTTCTCCTGTCAGGTTAAAGTTCGATCTGTGCACCGTGCAGCACACGGCGCTCCAAAGCTTCCCGCTGGGCGCGGGTCATGGCGGCTACGTCCGGCCGTACCGAGGCGGCAGCGCCGGGGCGCAGGCCGTTTTCCAGCGGACGCGCAGCGCGCTGCTGCACCCGCTCCACTACCCCCTGCTCCACGGTCTGTGCCGTGGTGCGCAGGGCATCCTCGTAGTGGGCAAGGCGGTAGGCGTCCTGCACCCGCATGCCGGGCAGCTGCATCAGGCGGCGCATCTCCGGGTCTTTCAGTTCTGCCTTCAGGTCAAAACCCGGCTGGATGCGGCGCATGGCAGCTTCCTCTGCCGCCCAGCGGGCGTGCAGACTGTGCACCGTGTTCTGCACCGGCAGCGGCAGGGGCGGCAGCGCCGGGCGCTCAGTCTGTGCGGGTGTTTCCGGCTGCGGCTCCGGCTCTGCCGGGGTCTGCTGAGGCGCTTCCGGCTGCGCGGCTGGGGCTTCCGGCTTCAGGGTGCCCGCAGCCACCGCCTGTCGGCTCTGCTCCGGGCTCAGCGCGGGGGCGGCTTCCCCCTCCGCAAACAGCTGCAAGTCCATCATGCTCTGCTGTCCGCTGCGGCTCACATCCGCAAAGCGCAGATTGTCCGGGTAGCGCTCTGCCAGCAGGGTAAAGCCTGCCTTGGCCAGTTCAAACGCGCCCTGCACCCACGGCGCTACCGGTGCCTGCACCGCCACGGCAAGGCGCGGTCCATCCGGCTCGTCCCATGCATCGCTGCGGGCGCTCTCCTCCCCTGCCAGCAGGTACACCAGCGCCTGCATCAGGGTGCTTGCGCCAGCGCATACGATGTCCTGCCCGGCGGGCGCGTAGCCCGCGTGACCGGCGGCTTCCAACCGCAGGCTCAGCCCCTTGGGGCCGTCCAGCTCGCTGTAGCATACCTTGATCATCTCACTTCACCTCCTTTCCGTTCCAGTTCATGGCGCGGGCAGCCGCCGCCACCGGCAGCTGTGCTGTCAGGCCGGCAGTGTCCTGCGCCGTTTGGGTGCCGCCGGGCTGCTGCGCAAGAGCGGCAGACAGTCTTGCCATCTGCCCTTGCAGCTGCAACAGCTGCTGCGCCAACGTGCCGTTCTGCCGCACCCGGGCGCGCACCTTTTCCACCCCTTCAAAGTCCATCATTTCCAGCGCCGCAAGGGCAGCATCTGCGTTGGCGGGGTCGAAAAAGCCCAGCTTGTAGCACTCCTTGGCGGTCTCGTTCTGGGACAGGCGGCTGAAGGTGCTCTTTTTGGCGGCGCTGACCACGATGTCAAAGACAGGCTCCCGGCTGCCCAGCTCCACCCCGCCCACGGCGGGCACGGGCTTTGCGCGCAGTCCCTGCGCCGAGAAGGGCACGAATTCGCTCTCGCCGCGCTGCCCGGTGATGCGGAACACCCGCTGCTCGTCGTAGAACTGCCGCATCAGCTCAATGATAAGGTAGCACTGCCTTGCAAAGGCGCGGTAGGCGCTCTTGAGCATATCCCGGCTCAGCTTGCTGCCTGCCTCCTGCAGGGCGGCGATGGCGCTGGCAGCGGTCACGCCGCCGGTGGTGCCGCCCTGCGTCAGGTCGCGGTTGCCGCTGATCTCCTTCAGCTCCTCGATGCGGCTGTTGCGGTAGCTCAGGCTGTTGCCCTGCAAGCCCGCCGTTTGCAGCGGACGGAAGCTGTCCTCGTTCAGGCGGCCCACAACGTGCACGATGTCCCGGCTCAGGTCGGCCAGTTCTTCCTCGTTCACCCCGGCGGTATCGCTGAGCACATACCGCTGGCGGGAGGCCAGCAGCACGTTCTCGTCCATGGCGTGGTTCATCTTATCAATGGCATTCTGGCAGTCCTTCATCACGTCGATGTAGCCGAACCCGGCAGGGGAATCCTCCTCCACGAACAACGGGTCGAACACAAAGGGGTACTTGCCGTGGTCGTACAATCCGCGCGCCGCCAGCGCCGGGTCGTTCTGGCTGGCATACAGCACCACGCCGTTGCAAAGCTTGCAGTAGTGCAGCCGCAATTTGCCGTTCTCGTCCGGGCGCTTATAGTACCAGTCCACCACCACGCTCTTGTTGGCGGTGGTCTGGCCGTCCTCGTGGATGTACCGGGGCACGTCCACCACCCCGGCGGCGTGCCCCGTCAGCTGCGGGTACTGCGCAGTCAGCCGGGCAGTGTCCTCTAAACTGAGGTGGAACAGATCCGGCGAGTCCTGAATATCCTGCACGCCGGGCTCCCAGTAGAGCATGAGCAGGTTGACGCTGCGCACCGCAATATCGCCCAGCCCGCCGCGCGCCGCCGGGTCCCAGAAGATGCCGGTAACGCCGGTGCCCTGCTTGAGCTTGCGCCACCAGACATCGCTGTACACCTGCTCGTAATCCGCCTGCTCCAGCACCACCGGCAGCACGCTGGAAAGCGCCTGCGCTGTGGCTTGGTCGTCTGCCGCCCGGGGCAGCACCATGGGCTCGGGGTAGTTGTCCATGGCATCGGCGTGCTTGTTGGCGATGCTGTTGAACAGCCATCCGCTGGAGGGCTGCGCCTTGCCGGGCATCAGCGGGTCGCGATAGTTTTTCCAGTGTCCCATGCGGAACCACAGTTCGTTATCGATCAGGCGCTTGTCCAGCGCCGCCTTGCCTGCCTTGTAGCGCTGCAGCGTCTGCAATGCAGCCGCCGCCTCTGCCGCGCCGATGGGCAGGCTCTCTGCTCTTGTATCTTCCATAGTTCTTTCCTTTCTGTCCTGTTTTTCAGATGCGGTAGAACCGCGCCTGCCGGTGCAGCTCCAGCGGGTCGTCCGGCCTTGGCGGCGCGGCAGAAGCCTCGGGCGGGCTGATGGGATGCTCCATCAGCACATAGCGGCACTCGTCGTAGATGTGGTCCTCCTGCCGGGTGTCGATATCCTCCACATTGCTCTCGTCGTACACAAGGTTCGGCAAGGTGCGGATGAAGTGCTTGCAGCTGCTGAACACCTGCAGCATCGGACGCCCGTCCGGCGCAAACCGCAGCCGGTAGTGGAACTGCATCTTACCCGCCAGCCGGGTGTGATCCCCGGGCTGCCAGTGCAAAAAATGCGGGCTGCGCTCCATCATGGCCGCAATGCTCTCGCCCCGGCTTTCGTCAAAGATGGCGGGGTCTGCCACTCCGTGGATCACCCTGCCCCGCAGCAGCGGGTCGTTCTGCTCGGCTTCCCGGATGCGCTTGGCCTGCTCCACCGGGTCGATGCGCAGACCCTCGTTGGGGCGGCCCGTGCAGCCGTACAGCTCCTTGATGCGGTACAGCCGCCCCTCCTCGTCCACCGCATACCACCCCACCGAAAAGGGCTTGGAAAAGCCAAAGTCGTACCCACGCCAGATGGGCCAGTGCTTGGGGATGGCAAAGGGCGCGATGACGTGGGTCCAGCGCTGATCCTGATAATGCGCCGGGTCGTTGCGCCATTCGGTGAACACCTGCCCGGAAAAGCTGTCCCAGCTGCCGTAGAGCAGCGCCTGCTTTTCCGCCTCCGGCAGGCTGGCAAGGCTTGCCAGATACCCGGGGTCGTTGGCCAGCAGGGCAGGGTTATCGAACACGCTGGACGGGATGAATACCCGCGCCCGCTCCATCTGCTGGTCGGTGCCGTCCGGCAGGCGCACCGTGACGGTTTCCACAATGGGCGTACCGGGCGGGGCAGGCGTGATGAACCGCGCCTTCACCCAGCCGTGACCGATGCCGCCGGGGTTGGTGGTGGCACGCATATACACCCGGGTGCCCGGCCCGGTGGGGCGGTTGCGGCTCATCATGTAGCTGTACTCGTCCCACTCAAAGTGGGTCAGCTCGTCAAAGCCGATAAAATCGTAGGCTTTGCCCTGATAGTTGGTGCGGTCCTTGGTGTACTGCATGGAGCCGAACCAGATCTTCGCCCCGCTGGGAAAGACCCATACATGGGAGGTAGCGTTGTACTGCGCCTCCGGGAAAGCCCGGCGGTAGTACATCTGGCTCTTATCCACAAGGTCGGAAAGCTGTGGGTAGGTCTTGCGAAGGATCAGCGCCCGGTAATGCGGGATGTGCACCTGCCGCAGCGCTTCGATGAGCAGTGCATCGCTCTTGCCGCCGCCCGCTGCGCCGCCGTACAGTGCCTCCGGCTCCGGTCTGCGCATAAATTCCAGCTGCCGGGGCTGCGGCTTCCACACAATGACTGCCCGCTCGGTTCTGTTCATTCCTTCTCCTCCTGTTCCACCGGCGGCAGCAGCACCACGCCGCACTCCGTTCCTTCCAGCTCTGTGCCCTGATCGTTCAGGGTCTTTACCACACCCGCCAGATCCTTGAGTACGGCGGTAGCCTCCTTCAGCCCCTTCATCATCCCGGGGTCGGGGGTGTTCTCCCGCCGGGCGGCCTTCTGCCGCTCGTTCAGCTCCTTCACCTCCTGCGCCAGCAGGGTGCTCAGGGTGTCGGCGGCGCGGTTCAGGCTCTTCAGCCCGGCGGCGGGCTTTGTCTGCCCCATGATGTTCTTCCTCCTTTCGTCCGGTGTCCCGGGCTCTGTACACAGGATATCACCCGCCCGCCGTGCCCGACAGTGTGCACTTTTGCAGGGCCAGCGGGTATTTTTGCGCATACATTATCCGAAACGTATATTTTGAATTTTCAAGGTACAACGCTGCTGCGTCAGTTTTATCTTCCCGGTCGGCGTAGCACGCAGAAAACGGCCGCTCGTATTTCGGGCACTGCCACCAAAAACGTTCGCTGCGCCCTGACCGCCCTGTTACTATAAAGGTACAGTGCCGCCCCACCCGGGGAGTAAACATTTTTCTCGACCCGTGTTGTTTTTCCCTTCCGGTAAGAGTGTATAAAAGGCGTTTTCTTTCCGCTGTGTAGTATCCCTGAAAATATCTTTCAAGAAATGTATCGCCCCTTTTCGCGGTTTTTTAGCAGTCATGCAACATTCAGTCATGTTCAAGCATGTTTTTTTACATACCTTCATCATATTTGTATGTTGGTTGCATCGGCATGAAAAGTTGTGATAATTCGCGAAAAGATTTTGTAACCTTTGGTCCGCTTTTGTAGAAACGTAACAAAACATTTGCACCAATATTGTGAACTTATTCTCTTGCGGAACACCCCCATACAAGGGTATAATACTGTCAGGGATTACGGACGCATGCGACAAATGCGTCTGTGAATATGCTGTGATACACAAATGAAGGAGATTACTATTATGAAAATGATTTCTCGTCGCGACTTCCTGAAGGCTTCCGCTGTTGTGGGCGCTACCGCTGCTATGACCGCTTGCGGCGGCTCTTCCTCCACCAGCACCGCTGCTTCCAGCGTTGCTTCTTCCACCGCTGCTTCTGCCGCTGCTACCAACGGCTCTGCCAACATCGGCGTCTGCATCTATCAGTTTGCTGATAACTTCATGACCCTGTACCGCTCCGATCTGGAAGGCTACCTGAAGGATATGGGCTACTCCGTCACCATCATGGACGGCAAGAACGACCAGAACACCCAGACCGAGCAGATCAACACCTTCCTGCAGCAGGGCGTGGACGTGCTGGTCATCAACCCCGTCCAGACCACTTCCGCTCAGACCATCGTTGACACCGTTTCTCCCTCCGGCACCCCCATCGTGTTCATTAACCGTGAGCCCGAGGAGAGCGTGCTGGATTCCTACAAGGGCAAGTGCTGCTACGTTGGTGCTGACGCACGTCAGTCCGGTACTTATCAGGGCGAGCTGATCCTGGAGACCGAGACTCAGGGCGATATCAACGGTGACGGCAAGATCACCTACATTATGTGCAAGGGCGACCCCGAGAACATCGATGCTCAGTACCGCACCGAGTACTCCATCAAGGCTCTGACCGATAAAGGCAAGGAAGTCGAGTGCCTGTACGAGTACCTGGACAACTGGGATCAGACCACCGCTCAGCAGGACGTTGCAAACGCTCTGTCTCAGTACGGCGATAAGATCGAAGTCGTCTTCTGCAACAACGACGCAATGGCACTGGGCGCTCTGCAGTCCATCCAGCAGGCAAACCGCACCGTCGGCAAGGACATCTATTTGGTCGGCGTCGATGCTCTGGTAGAGGCTGTCCAGAACGTTGTGGACGGCAACATGACCGGTACCGTTCTGAACGACGACGTGGGCCAGGCTACCAAGGCTGCCGAGGCTACCAAGCTGTTCGTCGATGGCAAGGATGTCGAGAAGTACTACTGGGTCGACTACGTCAAGGTCACCAAGGACAACGCTTCTCAGTACCTGAAGGAAGACTAAAGTTTCCCGGAACCAATGCAAGGTGCGCAGCAGGCCTTAACGGCTTGAACGAAAGCTAAAAAGCGCGTGCGTGCGAGAAATCTTCTCCGCGCACGCGCCTTATTTTAGAAAAAAAACTGCCCGCCTGTAAACAACCAAAAAGGAGGCTTTTGCGGAATGTCAGAATACCGTCTGGTAATGAAAGGCGTGGTCAAGACCTTCCCCGGTGTCAAAGCCCTGGATCATGCACAGCTGGAGCTCCGTCCCGGCAAAGTCATGGCTCTGATGGGCGAAAACGGCGCCGGTAAGTCCACTCTGATGAAATGTATGTTCGGCATTTACAAGATGGACGAGGGCGAGATCGAATACGAGGGGCAGAAGGTAACCATCCCCACCCCGCTGGATGCACTGGACCGCGGCATCGCCATGGTGCATCAGGAGCTGCAGCCCATTCCGGCCCGTACCGTGGCCGAGAATATCTGGCTGGGGCGCTACCCCACCAAGAAATACGGCATCGTCACCGTTGTGGATCATGCCAAAATGTACAAGGATACCGATGAACTGCTGAAGAAACTGAAGCTGGACATCAATCCCCATGCAAAGCTGGGCTCTTTGAGCATCGCCCAGATGCAGATGGTGGAAATTGCTAAAGCTGTTTCCGCCAACTGCAAGGTGCTGATCCTGGACGAGCCCACCTCCTCTCTGACCGCAAACGAGGTCGAGAGCCTGTTCCGCATCATGCGGGAGCTGAAGGAGCAGGGCGTTGCTCTGGTCTACATCAGCCACAAGATGGATGAGATCAAGGTGATCGCGGACGAAGTCACCATCATGCGCGATGGCCAGTACATCGGCAAGTGGGACGTTGCCAACATGACCAAGGAAGAGATCATTGCAAAGATGGTCGGCCGTGAGCTGTCCAACCTGTTCCCCCCGCTGGAGAACGTGCCCTCGGACGAGGTCATGATGAAGGTGGAGGACTTCACCTCCATCCATCCCCGCTCCTTCCGCCATTGCAGCTTTGAGCTGAAAAAGGGCGAAATTCTGGGTGTTGCCGGTCTGGTGGGCGCACAGCGCACCGAGCTGATGGAAGGCATCTTCGGCCTGCGTGCCCATACCTCCGGTAAGGTGTGGATCAAGGGCGAAGAGGTCAACATCAAGCAGCCCCGCGATGCCATCCGCAAGAGCGTTGCTCTGCTGACCGAGGACCGCCGTGCTACCGGCATTCTGGGCGTGCTGAGCGTTGCCGATAACATCTCCATCGCTTCTCTGGATGCCCTGCGCAAGGGCCCCATCATGCTGGACAACAAAAAGATCCTCGATCTGGTGGCTACCAACAAGGAAAAGATGGCCATCAAGGTACCCAGCCCCAAGACCCAGATCAAGAGCCTTTCCGGCGGCAACCAGCAGAAGGTGCTGATCGCCCGCTGGCTTGCCAACAACCCCGATGTGCTCATTCTGGACGAGCCTACCCGCGGCATCGACGTCGGTGCAAAGTATGAAATTTACTGCATCATCGCCGATCTGGCCAAGCAGGGCAAGAGCATTATCATGATCTCCTCTGAAATGAGCGAGATCATCGGTATGTCCAACCGTGTCATGGTCATGTGCGATGGCCGTATCACCGGCTTTATCAACGGTAAGGATGCCACGCAGGAGAACATCATGGCGCTGGCTACCCAGTTCGAGACCGCACCTGACACAGCTGCGGCAAATCAGTAATTAAGGAGGCTGTCTATCGTGGAAGCTACCAAAAAATTGAATGGCAAGGCTGTGGGCAAGTGGCTCAGCAACAACGCCATTATCATGATGATGCTGGCCGTCACCCTGATCGTTGGCATCATTCACCCCAACTTCTTCTCCGGCACCAACATGATCAACCTGTTCAAGAACGTGTCCATCCGCTACATCATTGCGCTGGGCATTTCCGGCTGCCTGATCACCACCGGTAACGACCTGTCCGCTGGCCGTCTGGCTGGTTTTGCCGCCTGCCTTGCCTGCATTTTTGCGCAGACCGAAGGCGCTTCCGGCAAGTTCTATCCCAATATGCCCACCCTGTCCACCCCCGTGGTGTTCATTCTGGTCATTGCCATCTGCGCCATCGTGGGTCTGTGCAACGGTCTGGTGGTCAGCTACCTGAAGGTGCAGCCCTTCATTGCTACCTTGGGTATGCAGCAGGTGGTCTACGGTATCTGCCTTGTGTACACCGGCGGTACCCCCATCGGCTCTCTGAACTCCAACTTCACCGCACTGGCAAAGGATACCTTCCTTGCCATTCCCGTGCTGATCTGGTTCGCCCTGATCGTGGCCTTCTGCTTCTGGTTCCTGTACAATAAGACCCGCCACGGCAAGTATATGTACGCCATCGGCGGCAACGAAGCTGCTGCCGAGGTGGCCGGTGTCAACGTCAACGCTACCAAGATCCGCATCTACATTCTGGCCTCCTGCATGTTCGGTCTGGCCGGCTGCCTGCTGGCTGCAAAGTCCGGCGGCGCATCCGTCAATACCGCACAGGGCTATGAGCTGGACGCCATCGCAGCCTGCACCATCGGCGGTGTTTCCACCACCGGCGGCGTCGGCACCGTGCCCGGCGTTCTGGTCGGCGTTCTGGTCTTTGAGCTGATGAAGGTCGCTCTGCAGTTCATGAACGTCAACTCCTCCTACACCTACATCGTTCAGGGCCTTGTCATTATCGTGGCTGTCGCCATTGATATCCGCAAGTATCTGGCTAAGAAGTAATCTCCTCATCATCCCCCTTTGCACCCGCAGTCTTTGTACTGCGGGTGCTTTTTTTATCCACATTTTTGTGGTATCATAAGGAAAACATCTTATGCTTACAGGAGGGACTTTCCATGGCACAGCCCACCCCGGATACCCAGACCGAGCTTGAACGCCGCGAGGCCGCACTGGCCGCCCGCGAGGCAGAGCTTGCCCGCCAGCAGGTTGAATTGCAGGCGCAGAAAGCCGATTTTGAGCAGGGCAAAAAGCGCCTGCTGGACAACGGCAACAAGGATTTTGTAAACCCCAAGGAAAAGCTTTACGATAAATTTCCGCTCACGGTGCACCAGATGGATATCATCATAGGTGTGCTGTTCGCCCTGATTGCTCTTTTTCTTGTGCTGGGCGTGACCCACACCAGCTTTTTCGGCCTGTTCGGCGGCTGAGCCGCAGGTGTATCCTCTGTGAAAAATATCCCGTAAAGGAGAATAAAAATGGCACACTATCCCGGTTATACCGTCCTGCGCACCGAGGACTGCCCCGAGCAGCACGGTACTTTGACCCTGCTCACCCATGACGTCAGCGGCGCAGCCGTGCTGCTGGTGGAGAACGAGGACGTCAACAAGGCCTTCGGTATCGGCTTCGGCACCTTCCCTTCCGATGACACCGGCGTGTTCCACATTCTGGAGCACTCCGTGCTGGCAGGCAGCGAAAAATACCCGGTCAGTTCCCCCTTTGTGCAGCTGCTCAAAAGCAGCATGGCATCCTTTCTCAACGCAATGACCTTCCCGGATAAAACGGTCTACCCCTTTGCTACCCCCAACGAGACCGATTTCTGCAACCTGATGGATGTCTACCTGAACGCGGTGTTCTGCCCGCTGGCTATGGTGGACTCTGCGGTGTTCGAGCAGGAGGGCTGGCACCGGGATACAGACGGCACGGTCAGCGGTGTGGTCTACAATGAAATGCAGGGTGCGCTGGCCTCCCCGGATGCTCAGCTGCAAAACGCCCTGCAACGGGCAATGTTCCCGGATACCGCCTACGGCTTTGTGTCCGGCGGCGACCCGGCGTCCATCCCCGCCCTGACCTACGAGAAATACCAGCGGGTGTACCGCTGCCATTACAGCGCCGACAACTGCTGCATCACCCTGTACGGCAAGATGGACATGGCCGACAAGCTGGCGCGGCTGGATCAGGACTACCTGTCCAAGATGCCCAAGGCCGCTGCCCGCCCCCATCTGACCATGCAGGACGAGCAGCCCGGCGCGTTCGTGGAGCTGCCCTACTACACCGACCAGCCCAAGCCGGACGAGGTGCAGTGCGCACTGGCATGGTACACCGGTGCGTTCGCCGACCGGGAGCGGCAGCTGGGCGTGGAGATTTTGCTGGGTGCGCTGCTAAGCACCAACAGCTCTCCCCTCAAGGCCGCGCTGCTGGCCGAGCAGCTGGGCGCAGATATCGACATCGGCTTTGACGACAGTACCCTGCAGCCCACCTTGGAGTTGCTGCTGCGCGGTGCTACGGTGGATTCTGCCCGCAAGTTTGCCCCCGCTGTGCGCAAGACCGTGGACGAGCTGCTAAAGACCGGCATTCCCCACGAGCTGCTGCTGGCGGCTTTGAACGAGGCCGAATTTGCCTCGCTGGAGCGCCCGGGCAGCCTGCCGGACGGTGTGCTGGACGCCATCAACGCCGCCACCGGCTGGCTGCATACCGGCGATGCCGCCCTGCTGCTGCACACCGACAAGCTCTTCGCCGCCCTGCGCAGCAAGCTGGAGGAGGGCTGGTTCGACGCCCTGCTGCGGGAGCTGTTTGCCCCCGCCCCGGTGCAGGTGGTGCAAATTCCCACCGCACCCAAGACTGAGGACATCGCCGCCCCGGCACGCACCGATGGCAAGCTGGTGCTGGAGCATCCCCTCACCGCCGCCGACCTTGGCGCGGGCGATGCCGCCCCGCAGGGCAGCGCCGAGCAGCTGGCCGGTGCCACCCTGCTGCGTCACCCCTCTGCCGGCAGCTTGTACCTGAATTTCTACTATGACCTTGGCACTGTCACCCCGGAGGAGTTGCAATACCTGAATCTGCTCACCGATGTGCTGGACGAGCTGGACACCCCCGCCCACACCGCCCAGCAGCTGAACACCCTGCGCAGCACATGGCTGGGCGACAGCCGCGCCCAGCTGGATCTCTGGACCGGGCGGCAGGAGGGCAGTCCCTGCCATGCGAAGCTTTCCCTCTGCCTGAGCCTGCTGGAGCGCAGCCTGGAAAAGGCGGTGGAGATCGGCGGCGAGTGGCTGTACGACACCGTCCTTACCGGCGCTGCCGCCGAAGCCGCCTATGCCCGGGTGGTCAGTCAGCTGAAGCTGCGCATGGAGCAGCTGTTTATCCAGCAGGGCAACGAATTTGCCTCCACCCGTGCCCGCGCCCATTATTATGTAGAGGGCGCTGCGGACGAAGCCTGCACCGGCGTGAGCTACTACCACTTCCTGTGCGGTCTGCTGGAAAAGGCCGACTGGTCCGCACTGGGCGCAAAGCTGGACGCTGTGCGCCGCCGGGTGCTGCAAACTGCCGCCCTGACCGTCAGCCTGCACGGCACCGAGGACGCACTGGAAAAGCTGCGCACCCTGCTGCCGGAAAGCCGCTTTGCCGCTGCCCGGCGCACCCCGGCGCAGCCCTACACCCAGCCCCTGACGCCCCCGGTGAACGAAGCCTTTATCATTGACGGCGGCGTGAACTACGATGTGCTGGCTTGGCCCATGCCCCGGGACAGCCGCCGCCGGGTGCTGGCGCGGGTGATGAGCTACGAGTACCTGTGGCACACCATCCGGGAGGTGGGCGGTGCCTACGGCACCGGAATGCTCTGTGCCGACGGCATTGAGTTTTTGTACACCTACCGGGACCCCCACCTGCGGGAAAGCTACGATACCTTTGCCGCCGCCCCTGCCGCCCTTGCCGCCCGGGACTACACCGCCCGGGATCTGGACGAGTTCATCGTAGGCACCGCTGCCAAGCTGGACACGCCCCGCAAGGCGCGTGCCGCCGCCCGGGAACTGGATCACCGGTACTTCTGCGGCATCACGGACGAGATGCGCGCCGCCGACCGCAAGGCGCTGTGCAGCGTGGACGCCGCCCTGCTCAAAGCGCAGGCCGCTGCCCTGTCTGACGTACTTTCCGGCGGCGTGCGGGTCGCCTTTGGCAGCAAGGACGCCGTGGAAGCCGCAAAGGACCTGTTCGACCGGGTAGAGACGCTGTAAGCGTTTGCGCTGTGGGCGGGACGATTTTGAATGGCCGCCGCGTGCGCTTTGGCCATAATCAGCGGAAAGAATATTTTTAATAGAGCAATGCCGGAGCGTCTGCGGACGCTCCGGCATTGCATTTTCACGAGAAGGGGGCGTAACGGCAAACGGCAGCTGCCGCGCCTGCTTCCTGCGGAAGCGGCGGCGCGGCGGGAAAGTTTTTTTTGTTTGCTGAACTCCCTCAGTCAAAACCTGACGGTTTTGCCAGCTCCCTCGAAGATGGAGCCTCTGGCGCGCCCGCAAACTTTGCGCTTGAGCCGGAAACTGTACCGTTATGCCAAAGGCCCCATCTTAGAGGGGGCCGGCATCGCGTAGCGATGACTGGGGGAGTTTTTTCACACACACTTTTTCTGCACAAATTGCCTGCATTCCGTCCAAATTACTAAAAAATGTCAGATTTTTTGTCAGATAAGTCATACTTATTTAAGAAAATTTGAACAAATTGCGAAATTTGTGTGTTTCTGATGTGGACAAAAACGTTTTCAGCTGATAGAATGGAAACTGTTCTTTCTCCGCCGTCCGCAACCGGCGGAGTGTTTTATTGGAAGCAGGAGGTTTCTCATGTTAGAAAAGTTCTTTCACTTGAAAGAAAACCACACCGATGTAAAGACCGAGATCATGGCCGGTATCACTACCTTCATGACCATGGCTTACATCCTTGCCGTCAACCCCAACATCCTGTCCGCAGCGGGCATGGATTCCAAGGCTGTGTTGATTGCCACCGCGCTGGCATCCTTCATTGCCACCGCACTGATGGCTGTGCTGGCCAACTACCCCTTTGCACTGGCTCCCGGCATGGGCCTGAACGCCTACTTTGCCTACACGGTCGTGCTGACCATGGGCTACAGCTGGCAGCTGGCGCTGATGGCAGTCTTTGTTGAGGGCGTCATCTTCATCGCACTGTCCCTGACCAATGTACGCGAGGGCATCTTCAACGCCATTCCCATGACCCTGAAGAGCGCCGTCAGCGTGGGTATCGGCCTGTTCGTGGCCTTTGTCGGCCTGCAGAACGCCAAGCTGATCGTCAACAGCGATTCTACGCTGGTCACCTACCAGCACTTCAAGGGCGCAACCTTCCACAGCGTGGGCGTGGGCGCTATTCTGGCTCTGCTGGGCGTGGTCATTACCGCCATTCTGCTGGTCAAAAAGGTCAAGGGCGGCATCCTGTACGGCATCCTGATCACCTGGCTGCTGGGCATCGTGTGTGAGCTGACCGGCATCTACGTCCCCGATGTGGAAGCCGGTATGTACTCCGTCATCCCCACCGCCTTTGTCAGCTTCGACTTTTCCGCATTGGGCGAGACCTTTGGTCAGGTGTTCAAGACCGACTTCTCCGGTGTCGGCCTGCTGAACTTCTTCGCAGTCATGTTCTCCTTCCTGTTCGTGGATCTGTTCGACACGCTGGGTACCCTGATCGGCGTGGCCTCCAAGGCTGATATGCTGGACGAGGACGGCCGTCTGCCCCACATCAAGGGCGCACTGATGGCGGACTCCATCGGCACCTGCGTGGGCGCTGTGCTGGGCACTTCCACCACCACCACCTTCGTGGAAAGCGCCTCCGGCGTTACCGAGGGCGGCCGCACCGGTCTGACCGCTATGACCACCGGCGTGCTGTTCCTGCTGGCTACCATCTTCAGCCCGCTGTTCCTCACCATTCCCAGCTTTGCTACCGCTCCGGCTCTGATCATCGTGGGCTTCTACATGATGGGTTCTGCCATCAAGATCGACTTCAATGATCCCAGCGAGGGCATCCCCGCCTTCCTGACCATTCTGGCTATGCCCACCGCTTACAGCATCTCCGAGGGTATCGCCATCGGCATCATCTCCTGGACCATCATCAATGTGATCACCGGCAAGGCCAAGGAGAAGAAGATCAGCCCGCTGATGTATGTGCTCACCGTGCTGTTCATCCTCAAGTATGTGTTCCTCTGATTCCCTGAGCGTATAAAAAGCCAAGCACCCCCTGCGGTCTGCCCGTACAGACTGCAGGGGGTGCTTTTTATGGTTTTGCTTTGTAATTACTCCGGAGCCTTCATGCTTTCCACCATGCTGATGCGTCGGACGTGCCGCCGCATGACAAAGCAGACCACCACGGTAAACACCATGGTCAGCGCCACCGCCAGCAGGTAGCTGCGGAGGGCGATGGTGCGGATGAACATGAGCTGATCCATCTCCACGGTCAACACAATGAACTTGTGCAGCGGCACACCCAGCGCCAGACCCACGCCGGAGCCGATGAGCGCCAGCAGCTCGATCTCGCGGAAGATGTAGCGGTACACCTCCTGATCGTAAAAGCCCAGCACCTTGATGGTCGCCAGCTCCTTTTTGCGCTCTCCAAGGTTGACGCTGATGAGGTTATACAGCACCACAGCCGCCAGAGCCGCCGCACAGATGATGATCAGCACCACCACATAGCCCAGACTGACGATGAGGTTATCGAACAGCTCGGTGGTGTCCTCGGTAAAGCTGATGCCGCTGACATAGTTGCAGTCCAGCAGGTCGGTACGCAGGGCGTTGTACCCGGCAGCATCGGTGCAGGTGGTCTGCCCGTAGACCGTGTTCCACGGGATCTCTGCCGTGCCCAGCAGGCTTTCCAGCTGTGCGCGGGGGAGGTACAGCCGGGTGAACATATAGTTTTCCGTGATGCCGGTCAGGGTCAGCTCCACCCGGGCACCCTCGGTGTTCTCCACCCAGAAGGTATCGCCGGTGTGCAGGCCCAAGTTCTCGGCGGTCTTTTCGGTCAGGATGGCGCTGCCGCTGTCAAAGCTGATGGCCTTGTGCCCCTTGCGGGTGCGGAAGGTAACATAGCGGGTCAGGTCGCTGTCCTTTGCCGCAGCCACGATGCTCACGCTTGCACTCTCGCCTTCGGCATTGTAGATGGTGGTGGATTTGGTATACACCGCGCCCCAGTTCTGCACAGCGCTGTTGCTGTCCAGCTCCTCTGCCAGCCCCTGCTCCATGGTCAGGGCTTTGGGGTCGCTGAGGGTGATGGACATATCGTTGTGGGTCAGCTCCGTAGACTGCTTTGTGACGATGGGCAGCAGGGAATCCTGTATGCCGAAGCCGATAAGCAGCAGCGCGGTACAGCCCGCCACGCCCAGCACGGTCATGAAGAACCGCTTTTTATACCGGAACAGGTTGCGGGCGGTGGTCTTTTGGGAGAAGGACATCCGGGACCACAGCGGGGTGATGCGCTCCATCAGGATGCGCTTGCCCGCCACGGGAGCCCGGGGCAGCAGCAAAGCTGCGGTCTTTTCGGCCAGACTGGAACGGCAGGCGTACCATGTGGCAAAGCCGATGACGGCGGCGCTGATGCCCACACTGGCAGCTGCCATGCTCGGGTAGAAGTACAGGGTGAAGGTGGGCAGGCTGAACACCAGCTGATAGGCGTTCCAGATAATGATGGGGAACACCACAAAGCCCACCACCATGCCGACGATGCTGCCCAGAATGGTGGCCAGCATCGCGTAGAACAAATACTTGCCCGCGATGCTGAAATTGGAGTAGCCCAGCGCCTTTAAGGTGCCCATCTGCAGGCGGTTCTCGTCCACCATGCGGGTCATGGTGGTGGTAGCCACCAGCGCCGCCACAAGGAAGAAGAACACCGGGAACACCCGGGCAATGGCGTCCATGCGGTCGGCGTACTGGGCAAAGGTGACGCAGCTCATGGTGGAGGTGCGGTCCAGCACATACCACTCGCCCTTTTTGATCTGGTTCACCTGCTCCTCGGCATCGTTCAGCTGGGCAAGGCCGTCCGCCAGCTTCTGCTCTGCCTCGGCTTTCCGGCTCTCGTACTCGGTGCGGGATTCTTCCAGCTGGGTCTGTCCGGCATTATACTCTGCCCAGCCCTCTTCCAGCTGCTTTTGTGCGGCATCGAACTGGGTGTAGGCGCTGGCGGTGCCGGTGGTCAGCTGCAACTGCCCCTGCAAAAGCTGCAATTTCATCTTGCGCAGCGCAGCCTTGGCCTCGGTCACCAGCTGGTCGTTGGAGAGGTTCGGCGAGGAGATAAGCCCCTGCTTGTACATCTGCCGCTTGCCCGCGTCCAGCTGCTGCTGATAGCCCTGCAGCTGGTTATAGATGTTGTCGTAAGCGGCCTGCGCCTTGGCCAGTGCATCCCGCAGCTCAATGTAGTCTTCGTCCTCCGGCTCGGCTTCGTCCAGCGCCTTTTCGGCGTTGCGCAGGGCGGTTTCCGCGTAGGTCAGCAGGGGGTCTGCCACCTTTTTCAGGTTGACCAGCATCTCGATTTGCTGTAACTGTTCCTCAAATTCCAGCACCTGCTCCTCGCTGCTCACCAGCTTGTCGGCACCGCTCTGCATGGTGTCCGGCAGGGCAGTCTTCTGGGCGGCAAGCTCCTTTTCCCCGGCTTCCAGCTGCGCCTTGGCGGCATCCAGCTGCTGCTGTGCGTCTGCCAGCTTTGCCTCCGCCTCGGCAAATTGACGCTCCGCTTCGGCCTTCTGGCTGTCGTACTCCGTGCGCGCTTCGGTCAGCTTGTCGTTGGCGGTGTCCATCAGCTCTTCCCGCCGGGCGGTGCACTGCACGCTCTGGATGGCCTTGAGCTTTTCCGCTACGGCATCCACTGCGGCCTGATATTCATCGGAATAATTATCATACAATCCGGCGTTTTTTGCCTTGATATAGCACACCGTATAATAATCTGCGGTCAAAGTGCCCTCCGGCACAAACAGGATGCAGTCCAGCTGGCCATCGCCCACGGTGCTGCTCTCGGAATCGGAGGAAAAATGCAGCGGGTCCTGCACCGTGCCCACCACCGTGAACACCTGCCCGCTGACCCCCTCGGTCTCTTCCGGCAGGGTCAACTGGGTGCCCAGCTCCACCGGGCCGCCGTGGCCCATCACGTGCACCACGCACTCCCCGGCAGCTTCCGGCATCCGGCCGGACAGCAGCACCAAGCGGTTCATGTTCTCCGGCGTATCGGCCTGCGGGTCGGCAGGCAGCTGATACAGCCGCGCCACCGTGGTCTGCTCGTCCCCTGTCCAGTGTCCTTCCACGTCCTGATACTTTACCGCCTGCACGGCATCTACCCCGTCCACAGCGGCAATGGCGTTGATATCGCTCTGGCTGAGGCCAAGGGTGGACAGCACCCGCAGGTCGAACACATTCTGCTGCACATAGTACTTCTGGGCCGCAGTGCGCATATCGGGGGCAATGCACATCAGGCCGGTAAGCATCATCACCCCCAGCGCCACGATGCCAAACAGGGACACCACCCGGCTGATGCTGCTTTTCATCTCGCGCAGGATATTTTTGCGGTAACTTTTCTGCACAGTACTCACCACTCGATCTGTTCCACCGGCACCGGGTGCTCGTTGACCTGATTGGACACGATGCGGCCGCTGCGCACCTGAATGATGCGGTCGGCCATACCGGTCAGTGCCGTGTTGTGGGTAATAACAATGACGGTGCGTCCGGTCTTGCGGCAGGTATCCTGCAAAAGGCCCAGCACCTGCTTGCCGGTGCGGTAGTCCAGCGCACCGGTGGGCTCGTCACAGAGCAGCAGCTTGGGGTTTTTGGCCAGTGCGCGGGCAATGGACACCCGCTGCTGCTCGCCGCCGGAAAGCTGCGCCGGGAAGTTGTTCAGCCGCTCGCCCAGCCCCACGCTGCGCAAGGTCTCGGCGGGGTCCAGCGGGTCGCGGCAGATCTCGCTGGCAAGCTCCACGTTTTCCAGCGCGGTCAGGTTCTGCACCAAGTTGTAGAACTGGAACACAAAGCCCACGTCATACCGGCGGTAGGTGGTCAGCTCCCGGGCGGAAAAGCGGCTCACGTTGCGGCCGTCCAGCCAGACGTTGCCCTCGTCGCAGTTGTCCATGCCGCCCAGAATGTTCAGCAGGGTGGTCTTGCCCGCGCCGGAGGGCCCCACGATGATGCAGAACTCGCCCTTGTCCACATAGAAATTCAGGTGGTCTGCGGCAGCGATCTTCACACTGCCGGTCTGGTAATATTTACAGACATCTTCAAACTCCACAAAATGCTCCATGGCGTTTTTCCTTTCTGTCAGAATGCAAAGTATTTCAACTTAAATATAGCATAAACCCACCGGGATTTGCAAAGCCCCCGGCACGAATTTTCAAAAACTTAACACAAGCCGCCGCAAAACATAAAAAGGGACACCGGAGCGTCCGCAGACGTTTCGGTGTCCCGAGATATAAAGCTTCTGTACCGCCGCGCGGCGGGCATTATCAGCTTATTTTGCAGCGTACCAGTCTGCGCTGGGCTGATGCTTACCGGCGGTCACGGCATTGCCCTGATAGTACAGGGTGCCGTCCGCACCGCGGCTGTAACGGGAGAAGAACTCATTCCAGATGGCAACGCTCTCCTCCTGCAGGTAAACGTGAGGGGTATCCTTGACCACGGTGTACTGCACCAGCGGAGCGTTGCCCCCCATAAAGCTCTTGGTCACAAAAGCGCCATCGTAGGAGGTGCTTTCTGCAACAGCTGCCTCGTTGGTGGCGTTGTGGGCGTTCCAGCCCTGCAGCGCCTTCACCGTCCCGTTATCCTCCACCAGCTCTGCCACACCTGCCGAGTCGTACTCGCCCAGGAAAGCCCATGTCGGCAGCAGAACAGCGGGGTCAAGCTCCGGCAGTGGGGCAAACATATAGCCGACGGGTGCAATGGCGGCAAAGCGGCTTGCGTAGCGGCAGGCGGTAGCCCAAGTCATCAGGCTGCCGTTGGAGTGACCGGTAGCATACACGCGGGTGGTGTCGATGCTGTAATCCCGCTCCATGCGGTCCAGCAGACTGTTGATGAACTCCAAATCCACGCTGGGGTCGGTATCCTTACCAGCCAGTGCGGCAAAGGGACCTGCCAGCCACATGGCGGTGGGAATGTTGCCCATCAGGTCTGCGGGACGTACCAGGCCCTGCGCAAACACCACGATAAAGCCGTTCTGCTCCGCCACATCGTACCAGCGGGACTCTTCGGCAATGGCGTACATGGAGGCGGTGTAGCCGTGCATCACCAGCACCAGCGGCACCTTTTTGCTGCCGGTATAGGTGGACGGCACATAGACCATCCAGCGGCGCAGCTCGCCGTTGACCCACTCCTCATGGATATCAAAGCCCCGACGGGTAAAGTCCTCTGCCTTTGCTACGCGACCCGGCAGCTGCAGTGCCATAAAGCGCTTGAACTGACCGGAGAACTTTTCCCAGATGGCTGCCGGACACTGTGCTTTTTCGGTGACCCACACCTCGGCGGCAGAGCCTGTACGGCTGCTGACATACACGCCGTTCCCCTTTGACACGGCCTGATTGGCGTTCAGGTAGAAATCCAGCGCTGCCTTATTGGCAGTATCCGCCTTGGAGCGGACGAACCAAACGGGAGTATCCACTGTCTTTGCCGCAATGGCTTCCTCCTGCACGCCACGGGTGGAGTCGCCGGGGAAGGGCAGCACATACTCGCCGCCCACTGCCTCCAGAGAAGCTGCCGGGACCTCAACGGCATCCACGGCGCAGATGGAGCTGAAATCGCTTGCCCAGCGAGCGCCGAACAGCAGAGCGGCTGCGCCGCCCTCCTTGTAGCCCACCAGTGCAGTGTGGGACTTGTCCATGGAGAATGCGCCGGACAGCTTAACGCCCTTTTTGCGCATGAGCTGATACAATGCATCCAGCGCTGCTGCGTCATCACGACCGGCAGAGCTCAGGGAAAGGTTCCAGCTGCCGCCGTTTTCAGGACCGAAAAATACAACGGCGATCTTATTTTTGCACGCCACCGTGCGCCACATACGACCTGTGACCGAGCCGGAGAACGCCCTTGCGGTGGTGTTGTCCGGGGTCAGCACGATAACTGCCGGCGCCCAGGGATCCATGCCGTCGGGCAGGTAATAGGTAGCAGCACCAACATTCTGACCGCCCACCATTACCTGCGCATCATGAAACAGACCCACATTCACGTTCAGGTACGGGTTTTCCGGGTCATAAGCAAAGGTCTTGCCATCGCCCAGACCCATAGCTGCGGTCTTGCGATCTACGGTAGTGTGCAGATCTCCGTTGGCCTGGTCCAGCTCTGTCGCAGCCAGAGCCGAGGGTGCCATAGCGGCTACGGTAGCACCCAGCGCAGTAGCGGCGGAAAGCTTCATAAAATCGCGGCGTTTCATAGTGTTTTCTCCTTTTTGTAAGTGCCTGCGCACTTTGTTATGCCCGGCTTTGAAGGCCGGACTCTCTTGCTTTTTCTCCGATTTTTTCTCACGGCAGGTGCCTTCCTGCTTCAACATTGTACAAAGAATACCATTTATATCACAATTTGTAAATAGTATTTAGTGTTTTTTGTTTCAATTAATATATTAGTATATCATTTTTTGTAAAAAGTGCTGATCAGCGAAAGTCCCCTATACCACTGCTGTTTCTAATGATACACTTCCTTTTCTCTATGAAAATTCAAAAAGCCCCTGCACGCAGGGTGCAGGGGCTTTGGAACAGCGATCTTACTTGCGGTTTGCCAGCAGGTTCTCGATCTTCTTCAGGGGGTCGATGATGCTGGAAACGGACATATCGTGGTTCAGAGCCACCACAAAGTAGGCAGCATACTTGGAAACGTCCACGTCCACATACCAGTCGCGGGTCAGCAGCTCGGGCATACGGTAGGTCAGGTTGGTGCCCACAACGTAGGTCAGGGTGCCGTTTGCCACAGCCTTGTCGAACTTCTCCAGACCGCTGGTGAACAGGGGGAAGGTGGCGTTGGCGATGATGTTGGCAGCGCCGCGCTCCTTCAGGTTGCTGGCAACCTCCAGCATGCTCTCGCCGGAAGCAATGATATCGTCTGCGATAAAGACGGTCTTGCCCTCCACGCTCTCGCCCAGATACTCATGAGCAACGATGGGGTTGCGGCCGTTCACCACGCGGGTGTAATCGCGGCGCTTGTAGAACATACCCAGATTGCAGCCCAGCACGCTGGAGAAGTACATATTGCGGTTCATAGCACCCTCGTCCGGGCTGACCACGGTGAACTTCTCCTTGTCGAAGGACAGGGTGGGATCCTTTTTCAGCAGGCTCTTCAGCACCTGATAGGTGGGCATGGCATTATCAAAGCTCATCAGGGGCACTGCGTTCTGCACGCGGGGATCGTGTGCGTCAAAGGTGATGATGTTGCGCACGCCCATGGTCTGCAGCTCCTGCAGCGCCACAGCGCAGTCCAGACTCTCGCGCACCACGCGGCGGTGCTGACGGCCGCCGTACAGGCTGGGCATAATAACGGAAACACGGTGTGCCTTACCGGCCACAGCCTGGATCAGGCGCTTCAGGTTTGCAAAGTGGTCGTCCGGGGACATATGGTTCTCGTAGTTGAACAGCTTGTAGGTGACGCTGTAGTTGCCCGGGTCTACCACGATAAAGATATCGTCACCGCGGACAGACTCCTTGACCAGACCCTTGGCATCACCGCTCTGGAAGCGGGGGCAGTCGCAGGAAATAATGAAGGTGTCTTTTTCAATTCCGGCAGCCTTTGCCCAACGGACAAGGTGCTTGTCGATCAGGCCGGTCAGCTCCTCTGCACCGGGGCAGGCGATCAGCCGCATATCCGCCACACTGGGCTGCTCAAAGAAGGACTTAGGGGAAATTTCAATAGACATAGTCACATAACTCCTTATTGCTGTTTACCATCCGTACCATGCACACAAGTGCGCATATCTGGTTTTATTTTATCACATTTTGTCGATTGTTCCATATCAATTTGTTTCATGTATCGATTTTCTGCGCCTTGCACAGCTGTTTTTCCTTTTCCTTCAAGAGAATGTGAGTTTCTTACAAAAACGCGACCAAATCTTTACCGTTTCGCAAAGTTTATCTGATTTTTGAAGAAAAGTAATACTTTTTACCGTACCATTTTCTTTTCCCTGTGACGCAAAAGAGCCGCTGCACGGTCGGGTGCAGCGGTCTCTCTTCACTTGCCTTCTATCAGGGTAAAACGCTTTTTACAGGGCAGCCACGGCAGCCTTCAGGGCATCCACGCGGTCGGTGTTCTCCCACTTCACGCCCAGATCCTCGCGGCCCATGTGGCCATAAGCGGCCAGCTGACGGTAGATGGGCTTGCGCAGGTCAAGGTCACGGATGATGGCGGCGGGGGTCAGGTCAAACACCTTCTCCACAGCCTGCTCGATCTTCTCGTCTGCCACCGTGCCGGTGCCGAAGGTATCCACCATGATGGACACAGGCTTTGCCACGCCGATGGCGTAGGCCACCTGTACCTCGCACTGCTTTGCCAGACCCGCAGCCACGATGTTCTTGGCCACCCAGCGGGTAGCGTAGGCTGCGCTGCGGTCCACCTTGCTGGGGTCCTTGCCAGAGAAGGCGCCGCCGCCGTGGCGTGCATAGCCGCCGTAGGTGTCCACGATGATCTTACGGCCGGTCAGGCCGGTATCGCCCTGCGGGCCGCCCACAACAAAGCGGCCGGTGGGGTTGATGTAGTACTTGGTGTTCTCGTCCAGCAGCTCGGCGGGGATGGTGGCCTTGATGACCTTTTCCATCACGTCTGCCCGCAGCTGCTCCATGCTCACGCTCTCGCTGTGCTGGCTGGAGATGACCACGGCGTCCACGCGCACGGGCTTGTTGTTCTCGTCGTACTCCACGGTCACCTGACTCTTGCCGTCCGGGCGCAGGTAATCCATCTCGCCGCTCTTGCGCACTTCGGTCAGGCGCTTTGCCAGCTTGTGGGCAAGGCTGATGGGCATGGGCATCAGCTCGGGGGTCTCGTCACAGGCATAACCGAACATCATGCCCTGATCGCCTGCACCGCCCACCTGATCGTTGGTGCCCAGTGCAATATCGGGGCTCTGGCCGTCAATGTTGGAGATGACGGCGCAGGTGTCGGCGTCAAAGCCGAACTTTGCGCGGGTGTAGCCGATATCTGCCACCACCTCGCGGACGACCTTCTGGAAGTCCACATAGCAGCTGGTGGTGATCTCGCCCATAATGTGCACAAGGCCGGTGGATGCGCAGGTCTCGCAGGCCACGCGGGCGTTGGGGTCGTGGGTCAGGATCTCGTCCAGAATTGCATCCGAGATCTGGTCGCAGATCTTGTCGGGATGTCCCTCGGTGACGGACTCCGAAGTAAACAGGTGTCTAGCCATTTTTTGCCTCCTAAATGTTGCAGTTGCGTGTATTTACCATTCCATCAAGTTTGTTCTGAAAAATAAAAGCGCCCAGAGCCGAAAGCTCTGAGCGTTGCACTCTTATCTTCCGGTTTCCCGCAGGATTTGGCACCTTACGCTCTCGCGCAGGTTGTCGGGCTTCACAGGGCCTGTCCCCTCAGCCGCTCTTGATAAGTCGGTATTCAATTGGTACGCCACATATTCTATCATTGCAGCGTCAGATTGTCAAGATAAGTCGCACTTATTTTAGACATTCCTTTTAAATTGATGGAGCATTTCCCTGCTCCGGTGCGGTGTGGCCGTCCCGGGCGGCGTGGAAAGCGCGCTTTTCCGCGTACATCCGCTGATCCAGCTCCACCAGAAACTTCTCCACGCTGCCGCCCTCGTACTTTGCCACACCGGTGGAGAAGGACAGCTGAAAGCTGCCCGCCGGAGCGGTGGCGTTATAGTGCTGCACCCGCTGCTCGATGGCGGTGCAGATCTCGTCCAGCAGCTCCTCCGAGCCGTGACGGATCAGCACCATGAACTCATCGCCGCTCATGCGGATGGCTACCGAGTTTGCCACCAGCGCCCCGGACAGGATGTGCCCGATCTCCTGAATGGCGCGGTCGCCCTCGGCGTGACCGTAGGTGTCGTTGATCTCCTTGAAGCAGTTCACGTCCATCATGATGCCGTAAACGTCCTTCTCCTGTGTGGCGTGGATGCGGTCCAGACAGTAGTTCATGTACTTGCGCCCAAACAGGCCGGACAGTTCATCGGTATAGCCGCGCAGGCTGCGGGTCTGGCTGTCCACAAGCACAAAGGCGATGGACACCGACAGCCAGCCGAAGGCCATGCCGTAGAATGCGCCCTGCAGCAGCGTGCCCACCGCACAGGTGACCACAAAGTAGTACACCGGGAAGAACTCCACCGTAATGCCATCGTGCTTGGCCTTATGCACCTGCCACACGCTCTCGGCATAATAGCCGAACAGCAGCAGATACAGCAAAATGTTCAGTGGGCCCCGATGGTAAACGTTGTCTGCCGAAATGGAAAAGATCCACCCCGTGCCAAAAAGGTTTGCCACCAGCAGCACCAAAAGCGCCAGCAGCGGCGCGCCCAGCAGCAGGTGCCTTCTGCGCAGGCGTCCAATGCTGCGGTAGACCCGGAAGTCCACATACAAGCACCACGCATAGCCCACGCACACGGTAGCGCCGGTGCAGACGGTGTTGGTCAGGTACAGCCAGAACCGGCTTGCCGCGCCGGGCACGCCGTCCAGCAGAAAGCTGATCGTCTCTGTGGCCTGTGCCAGCAGCGTCACCACCAGAATCCGGCAAAACAGCTCTGTTCCCACGCTGTTTTTACTCTCGCCGCGCACCCGCAATAAAAGCAGAAAGCTTACCAGCACCGCCCCTGTGCCATTGGCCACAAGGATCTCGGGTATATTCATTGCATTTCCTCCTCTGCCCGCCTTGCCCCACAAGGCGAACAGCCCCTATTTTATACAATACCTATTTATATTATACACCCTGCTACACTCTGCTTGCAAGGCTTGGGCGCAAAAAAGGCCGCTGCACAGCAATTTGTGCAGCAGCCCTTGAGAGATCATCCTTTGCAGTTCAGCCAAGCCCAGAGCTTTGCCGAAATACATTTTTTGCAGAAAACTTAATAGCCCTTTGCCTGCTCGCCGTTCAGGATCTTGACAGCGCGGGAGGTGCCCAGACGGTCAGCGCCCAGTGCAAGGAAAGTCTCCATATCCTCCACGGTGGAAATGCCGCCGGCAGCCTTGACCTTGCAGCGGCCATGCACGCCCTTGACCATCAGCTCCACGTCGTGGAAGTTTGCACCTGCGGTAGAGAAGCCGGTGCTGGTCTTGATGTAGTCGGCACCGGCCTCGCAGACGATGTCGCACATCTTTTCCTTCTCTTCCTCGGTCAGCAGACAGGTCTCAATGATGACCTTTAAAATCTTATCGCCTACAGCCTGCTTCACGGCACGGATGTCCTCGCGGACAGCATCGTACTCCTTGTTCTTCAGGCGGCCGATGTTGATGACCATATCCACCTCGGCTGCGCCGTTTTCGATGGCAGTCTTGGCTTCAAAGGCCTTGCTGGCGGTATCCATGGCACCCAGAGGGAAGCCCACCACGCAGCACACGGGGATGCGGCCTGCCATATACTCCACAGCCTGCTTGACGTAGCAGGTGTTGATGCAGACGGATGCGGTGTGGTTTGCAATGGCTTCGTCACACAGCTGCTGGATCTGGGGCCAAGTGGCCTCCGGCTTCAGCAGGGTATGATCGACATGGGACAGGATCTCTTCGCGGTTCATGCTCGTTCCTCCGTTATTTTACTTGCTGGCACGGCGCACCTTTGCCATGCCCACAGCGCTGAGTGCGATCGCAGTCACTGATGCCGTTGCACCAATGATGCCCAGCACCAGACCAGAGACCAGGAATGCAAACCCTTTCAGACCACGTTTCATAATACCGTACCTCCTGAAAATTATTGTTTCTTTTTAAAGATAATGAGCTTGCTGAACACATAGTTCAGCACGATCACCAGTACATTGGAAAAGACCTTCACGGCAAGGCCCCACAGTGCCTGAGCATCGTAGGCGCTGGTGACGAAGATGGCTGTGGGGCCGTCCGCCCCGCCGATGACGGCAATGGCGGCGGAGCCATCTGCCACGGCGGCATGGCTCCCGGCAAAGCTGTTTGCCATGTAGAGGGTAGTATCCGGACCCAGCCAGCCCGCCACGGCGCCCAGCAGACCCTGCATGGCGGTGTCCACCAGCGCCGCCCCCTGTGCGGCTAGCAGGTTGCCGCCCACGATCATGATAGCGGCATCCAGCACCATGGTGCCCAGACGGCAGGTGACAAATGTGCCGAACTCCTTGGCCATGGCTTTGCCGGTGGTCTTGCTGCGGAACACGAACGCCCGGTTGGTGCAGTAGGCGAACAGGATGCACAAAGCGTTATCCAGCACATTGCCCCAGCTGTTGGCGGCGGTGTAGCCGAACAGCCGGCTGAACAGCGCATACAGCACAATATTCAGCAGGGTGGTCAGCACGCCGAAGATCAGATAACTGAGCACTTCCCAGTGCTTTTTGAAAAATTTCATCATGACTATCTTAACAAAAACAGCCCCGCCGCCGTTTTCCCGGCAACGGGGCTGCAGATCGCATTGTGTCAGAAGCTATGCTTTTGCACGAAGGGCTGATTACTCAGCGTCGTCGTTCAGCAGAGCCTTCATGGACAGGCTGATGCGCTTCTTATCGAAGTCAACATCCAGCAGCTTCACATCGACCATATCGCCGACCTTCAGTGCGTCGGAGACCTTCTCAACGCGGTCATTGCTGATCTCGCTGATGTGGACCAGACCGTCAACACCCGGCAGGATGCGGACGAATGCACCAAACTTGGTCAGAGAAACGACCGGAGCATGGAAGGTGCTGCCGATGGGGTAGTTGTTCTTCAGCTGCTCCCAGGGGTTGTCCTCGGACTTCTTGTAGCCCAGAGAGACCTTGTGGTTCTCGGTGTCGATGTCCTTGACATACACTTCGATGGTGTCGCCAACGGAGACGACCTCGGAGGGGTGCTTGATGCGGTTCCAGCTCAGCTCGCTGATGTGGCACAGGCCGTCAACACCACCGATGTCAACGAATGCACCATAAGAGGTCAGGCTCTTGACAACGCCGGTGTAGGTCTTGCCCACCTCAACGTTTGCCCAGAACTCCTCGCGCTTTGCCTTGTTCTGCTCAGCGGTCACCTTGTTGATGCTGCCCACGATCTTGCGGCCGGAGCACTCGGTGACGACCAGCTGAACGTGCTGGCCGACCAGAGCAGTGTAGTCCTCGTCGCGGCGCATAGTGGCCTGAGAACGGGGAACGAACACCTTGACACCCTTGACGTTGACGACAACGCCGCCCTTATTGAACTCGGTAACATCGCCCTCGACGACTTCACCGGATTCTGCTGCCTTGGCGATCTCTTCCATGCCCTTGCGAGATGCGAGCTTCTTGCGGGAGAGCTGGATGACGCCATCCTGATCCATAACCTTCTCGACGATGAGGTCCAGCTCATCGCCAACCTTCACCAGGTCTTCGACCTTGGCGGAGGAATCATCGGTCAGCTCGCTCAGCTTGACAAAGCCGGTCTGCTTCGCACCGATATCCACCTGGATCTCGTTGGCAGAGATGCTGGTCACGATTCCTTTCACAATACTGCCTGCATGAACTCGCTTTTCTTCGGATGCGTTCAGCATCTCCTCAAAGCTCATGTTGTCATTGATTTCTGCGCTCATACTGTTAAGTACCTCCTCAATAATAGACGATGGCGTTGAAGCCCCGGCTGTCACGCCCGCCACTTTAACATCTGCAAACCATTCCGGCCGAAGTTCGCTCGCTGTTTCGACCGTTACGGCACGCGTGTGTTTTGCGGCGACCTGTACCAGCTTTTGGGTATTGGAAGAATGATGACCGCCAATGACAACAACAATGTCGCATTTTTGGCTGAGGTCTTCCGCTTCCTGTTGCCTCGCCCACGTCGCATTACATATTGTATCAAAAATTCGGGCGTTTGTATAGGCTTTTTTGAGAAACTCCGAACTTTCTTTCCATTTTGTAACCTGAAATGTGGTCTGTGCAACTGCAAAAAGGGGTTTTTGGGGGTCAGAAGGGCCGTTCCACGCCTCTAACTCGGCTAAATCGGCAAAAACGAACACCTCACCCCGGGTGTGTCCCACAATGCCCTGCACCTCCGGGTGGGTCTTATCCCCCGCCACCAGCAGCACCGCACCCTCTTTTTCGGCCTGCGCGGCAATGCGCTGGATCTTCTGCACAAAGGGGCAGGTGGCGTCATGGTACGGGATACCGCGCGCGGCCAGTTCATCGTAAACGCTGCGGGGCACGCCGTGGCTGCGGATGACCACCTCGCACCCGGCAGGCACATCCTGCACGGTGTCCACTACCTGTGCACCCTTGCGCCGCATATCCTCCACCGCCTGCGGGTTGTGGATCAGCGGGCCCAGCGTTGCCACCTTATGCCCCTCGGCCAGCAGGCCGTAGGTCAGTTCCACGGCACGGTTCACGCCAAAGCAGAACCCCGCCGTTTTCGCCAAACGGATCTCCATTTTTACGCTCCCATCTTTTCCCATGCTTCCAGCAGTGCCTGCTTGTTGGCACGGAGCTTTTTGGTGTCCCGGCGGCCCTCCATGGCAAACTGCACTGCGGGCATCGGCTCGCCGTAGATCACCCGCACCTTGCAGAACAGGTGCATCTTCCTGTCCGGGGTGTCGTACAGGATTCGGCAGGGCACAACGTCCACCCCTGCCTCAGCGGCAATGACGAACAGGCCGCTCTTGGGGGGCAGGAGCTTGCCCTCCTTTTCGCGGGTGCCCTCCGGGAAGATGAGCAGGGTCTTGCCCTGTTTACAGGCCTCCACCGTCTGGGAAATGACCGCCATCTCGTCCTTGGTGCCGCGGACGCACACACCGCCGCAGCAGCGGAAGAACCAGGTCAGGAAGGCGTTGATCTCGAACAGTTCCTTTTTGGCGAACACCACCATCCGCCTGCCCCACCGGGTAACGACGATGAACACCGGGTCGATGGCAGACACATGGGTGGGCGCAAGGATGTAGCCCTTCGTCTGCACCTTTTTCAGGTTTTCACGCCCCTCCACCCGGATGCGGAAACCGATGTGCCACACAAGCCACGCAAGGGGCACCAGAATATAATATAGTACCATTTTCTATTCCTGTCCTGTTTGTTTTATCCGCCGATCTTTTGGGCAATGATCTGCTTCATGGCGTCAAGGCTCTGCTCAAAATCCAGTTCCGAGGTATCCAGAAGCACGGCGTCCTCTGCCTGTTTCAGCGGAGCGGCGGCGCGGTGGGTGTCCTGATAGTCCCGCTGCTTCACGTCTGCCAGCACCTCCTCGTAGGGGGTGTCGATGCCCTTGACCTGATACTCCTTCCAGCGGCGGGTGGCGCGTGCCTCCGGGCTGGCGGTCAGGAAGATCTTCACCGTAGCGTCCGGCAGCACCACCGTGCCGATATCCCGGCCGTCCATCAGCACATCCTGCTTTTTTGCCATGCTGCGCTGTAAGTCCAGCAGAAATGCCCGCACCGCGGGGTTTGCGCCCACGGCAGAGGCTGCCATGCCCGCGGCTTCGGTGCGGATGGCGGTGCTCACGTCCTCGTCCTTTAAGTAGATGTGCTGCTCGCCCGCAATGGAAGCCAGCCGCAGCTCAATTTCCGGCAGCAGGGCGTCCACCGCTGCGTTGTCCTTGGGGTCCTTGCCCGCGCGCAGGGCGTACAGGCCGATGGCGCGGTACATTGCACCGGTGTCCACATAGATATAGCCCAGCTCTGCCGCCAGACGGCGTGCCAGAGTGGATTTGCCTGCACCCGCAGGCCCATCAATTGCAACAGATACCATGATATGTTCTCCTTATTATATATAATAGTACACGGGAATGGACTGCACTGCTTTTTTACAGGTTATTCGCAAAGCTCTGTGCAGTGCAGAAAGCGATCTGCAGATTATAGCCGCCGGTGTAGGCGTCCACGTCCAGCACCTCGCCCGCAAAGTACAGCCCCAGCGCCTTTTTGCTCTGCATGGTCTTGGGGTCTACCTCCCGCACCGATACGCCGCCGCTGGTGATCACTGCGTGGGCAAGGTCGCCCCGGGCGTCAATGGACACCTGCCAGTGCTTGACCAGCTGCACCAGCTCCCGCTTCTGCTCCCGGGTGATCTGGTTTGCCTTGGTGGCGGGGTCAATGCCCCAGCGCGCCACCATCACCGGCTGCATACTGGCCGGCAGCAGCTTGACCAGCGCGCCCTGCGCCGCGTGGTTTGCCAGCAGGGCAAAGTCCCGGGTGATGCGGTCGTACAGCTGCTCCTCGCTCAGGGCGGGCTTCAGGTCGATCTCCGCGATGTACCTGTGCTTTTTCATATCCCCCAGATGGCTGGACGCGCTCAAAGTCAGCGGCCCGCTGATGCCAAAGTGGGTAAACAGCATCTCGCCCTGCTCGTCAAAAATGGCCTTGCCGTCCTCCAGCAGGGTCAGGGTGACGTTTTTCAGCGCCAGACCCATCATCTTTTTGCAGTCCGGGTCGCGGCTGACAAGGCTGACCAGACTGGGCACCGGCTCCACAAGGGTGTGTCCCGCCTGCTGCGCCAGCTTGTAGCCGTCACCGGTAGAACCGGTGGTGGGGTAGCTCACGCCGCCGGTAGCCACCAGTACAGCGTCTGCCCGGTATTCCCGGCCGGAAGTGCCCCGCACGCCCACGCAGCGCAGCGCCGGGCCCGCCTTTTTCTTTTTGGGGTGGCGCGGGTTTTCCGCTGCCACCGGGGCGGGCTCTGCCTCGGGCACGATGTCCTCCAGCAGCAGCTTTTTTGCGCCGTCATAGACGATGTCCGCATCCTGCGCATAGCGCAGCAACGCCTGCCGAATCTCCTCGGCCTTATCCGATACCGGGAACACCCGGCGGCCACGCTCCACCTTCAGCTCCACGCCCAAAGCTTCGAACAGCTCCATGGTCTTTGCCGGGGGGAACGCTCCCAGCGAGGAGTACAAAAAGCGCGGGTTCGTGCGCACATGGCGCAAAAACTCCTCTGCCGGGCAGTCGTTAGTCACGTTGCAGCGCCCCTTGCCGGTGACAAGGATCTTCTGCCCGGGCTTCTCGGTATGCTCCAGCACCGTTACTTGATGTCCCTGCCGCACGGCGGCACCCGCCGCCATCAGTCCGGCTGCCCCGGCTCCCACGATCAAAACCCTTGCCATCTGTCATCCTCCCAAAATCGCCTGTTGATTCTATTGTATCATACCAGAAGCAACGCACAAAAGCAATGCAGCGCCGCAGGAAATGAATGGATTTTCGGTTCCACACCCTCTTGACAAAGCCGCCGAGCCGCTGTATTCTTTTTACAGACCGTTAGTTTGTAAAGAAGGAGCATCTGCCATGCCGCGCAACAAATACCCGGAACAGACTGTGGAAAAGATCCTGGACGCCGCCGCCCTGCTCTTTATCCAGAAGGGCTACCAGAATACCACCCTGCAGGACATCATTGATGCCACAAAGCTTTCCAAAGGGGCGGTGTACCATCACTTCCGCTCCAAGGAGGAGATCGCGCAGCGCGTCGGTGACCGTCTGGGCGACCAAATGTGGGAGCCGCTGCGCCATATCCGGGACGACCCGGCCCTGACCGGGCTGCAGAAGTTGCAAGCGGTGTTTGCAGCATCCTTTGCCGGGCAGCGGCAGCAGCAGATCGCGCAGACTTTGCCGCACCTGTGCAGCAACCCGCAGTTCCTTGCTATGGAGCTGACCAACATTGAAGCACATTTAGCCCCGGAGTGTATTGCACCCATGATCCGGCAGGGCATGGCAGACGGCTCCATCCACACTGCCGATGCCAATGCGCTGGCCGAAGCGCTGTTCGTGCTGGCAGACATCTGGCTTTCTCCCCAGACGCGCCCCACCACGCCGGCTCAGCAGCGGGCGCGGAACCTCGTGTTTCAGCAGGTGACCCACGCGCTTGGGCTGGACCTTTTGACGGATGCACAGGCCGAACAGCTGGTGCAGCTGTGCACACCGGTCAAAGACTGAATTTCCCGGGCGGAACGCTCCGCCCTTTTTTGTGTGCCTTTACAGACCAATGGTCTGTATTTAAAAACAGGAGGTTCCCATGAACACATTTTTCCTCATCGTCCTCGGGCAGATCGTCTCCCTGTTCGGCAATGCCGCCCTGCGGTTTGCGCTGCCGCTGTATCTGCTGCGACAGACCGGTTCCGCTGCGCTGTACGGCGGCATCACCGCTCTTGCTATGTTGCCTGCTCTGGTCGGAATGCTGACCGGCGGCGCGCTGGCAGACCGCTGCCGCAAGACCCGCCTGATGGCGCTGCTGGATCTGGTGACCACCGGTATTTCGGCGGCAGCCGCTGCTGGGTTGCCGCATCTGCCGCTGCTCCCGCTGGTTCTGACACTGCTGGGCAGTCTGTACGCCATTCAGGGGCTTTACCAGCCCGTGGTACGCGCCTGCCTGCCCCTGCTGCTGAACGGCACCCAGCTGCTGCGCGGCAACGCGGTCATCCAGCTGGTGGATACCGTGGACGAGCTTCTCGGTCCCCTGCTGGGTGCTGTTCTGCTGGAGCACCTCGGCATCCGGGGTCTGCTGGTGCTCTGCGGCTGCTGCTTTGCACTTTCTGCCGGGATGGAGCTCTGTCTGCGCATCCCACAGGATGTCCCATATGACACAAAGCTCTCCGTCCGCTCTCTGTGGGCCGACCTGCGGGAAAGCGCGCAGTTCCTCACCGGGCAGGCTGCGGTGCTGCAATTAGCCGCCGCCATGGCGGCTGTAAACCTGCTGGAAGTTCCCGCCCTCACCGTAGGTGTTCCGGTGCTGGTGGTACAGACCCTGCAGAAAAGTGATGCCTCCCTTGGTCTTGTGCAGGCGGTGCTGAGCGCAGGCGGCATTCTGGGCGGCGTGCTGGCCGGAACCGTCTTTGTCCGTCATCCCATCCGCAGCGGCACACCTCTTTTGCTGGCGCTCAGCGGCGTGTGCGCCGCGCTGGGGCTTGCCCTCCGGGTGTCAGTGCTGCAGTTCGGCAGCATTCTGGTGCTGGGGGCCGTGTTTATGGCCGTGGCAGCGCTGTTCAATGTATGGTTCTTTGCGCAGCTGCAAGTGCTGGTGCCGCAGGCACAGCTGGGCAAAACTACCGCCTGTTGCACCGTGCTGGCCTGCCTGACCCAGCCCATCGGGCAGGCAGCCTATGGCAGTGCCTTCCAGCACTGGGCCGCACACCCCGCAGATGTACTGCTGGCAGCCGGGGTGCTTTCGGCGCTGGTTCTCTGGCTGCTGCAAACGCGCCGTACCGTCTGACGTAGCAAAAAAGGAGCCGCTGCTGCAGCCCCTTTTATGGTTTGCTTACTCCGGCAGCTTTGCCGGGTCGAGGTAGCTTTCGCCCTGCTTTACCTCCACATGGATGTGGCTCTCCTCGGCGCACTCGCAGCCGACAGTGCCCACCGTGCCCAGCTTCTGCCCGGCGGCTACGGTATCTCCGGCTTTTACGGCAGGGTCAGCCACACCGCACAACCGCCAACTGCGGCCAGCGGCATCCTCCAGCACCACCACGGTGCCCCAGTTGCCCTCTGCCCCGGTAGACACCACCTTGCCCGCCACGGGTGCCGCCACCGCAGTGCCCTGCGTGCAGGCGTAGTCCACGCCGTTGTGGGTGCGCCAGTCGCCCAGCGTCTTGTTATACACCAGCTCCTCACCACTGAAGGCGTTGAGCACGCGCCCCGGCATAGAGGGCGCGGCGGCAGGCTGCGCCGAACTGCTGGCAGGCGAGGATGCGCCTTGCAGTGCCGAGGGTTCGCGCAGCGAACCAGAGCCAGACTGCGCACCAGAGGATGCCCCAGAGGGCGTCTGCTGCGGCACATCTGCCTTGCTGTTTGCAACGTCGGTCACGGGCTGCTGCCATGTGGTGTCCTCCTGTGCGTCCCAGTCCGGTTCTGTTTCCGGGGTGGTCTGTTGGGTGGTGCCGGGGGCGTTTAGTCCATCCAGACTTTTTTGCAGTTCTGCCCGCAGGGCGCGCACCGCCCACACCCCTGCCGCAGCCGCAGCCAGCAGGCTTGCGGTCAGCAGCAGAGCAAAGCCCTTGCCGTGCAGAAATTTTTTGATCTGCTCCATGCTTGTTACTCCCATCTGTTCGTTTTGTGTACGGGAACTTTTCTGGGCTTAGTGTGGGACAGCGGCGGGTGGTTTATGCAAGGGGACAAAAAAGACACGCAAAAAGGCTGAGCAGCCACTTTTTGCAGCTGCTCAGCCCTGCTGTATCCCGTTTTTGGTTACTTGCGCGCGATCATTTCGGTATAGGCCAGCACCAGCGGGCCTACGCCCTTGGCATCGTTGCAGACCACCGGCTCGCTGAAGTAGTAGGCCAGAGAACCGTCACGGTGATCCTTGCCGCCCAGACCCGCCACAAGGCAGATGCCGTCCAGCTGCAAGCTGCCGTCCGGGTTCTTGGACAGATACCGGTCGCAGGTGCCGTAGAAAGCCTTCTCCGCCCATGCAGCCATGCGTTTGGGCAGATAGCCCAGACGCACGCCCTTGAGTACCGCGTAGGCGAACAGGGCGGTGCCGCTGGTCTCCAGATAGTTACCCTCGGCCTCCGGGTGGTCGATGACCTGCCAGAACATCCCGGTCTGCTCGTCCTGGAACTTGTGCATGTCCTCCACAGCCTGTTTGAGCATGGCCATGATGCCGCGATACTCGTTGTACAGCTGCTCGTCCATGCGCTCCAGCACGTCCACCATTGCCACAAGGAACCAGCCCATGGCGCGCAGCCAGAAGTTGGGGCTGCAGCCGGTCTCGGGGTCTGCCCAGTACATCTGGCGGCTCTCATCGTAGCCGTGGTAGTACAGGCCGGTCTTTTCGTCCCGCATGTGCTTTTGGATGTTCATGAACTGCTTGTAGCTGTCGATGCAGCCCTGCATCTTGTTAAAGCGGGTCTCGTACTCCATGTAGAAGGGCTGTGCCATATAGGTACCGTCCAGCCACACCTGCCACGGATAGATGTCCTTGTGCCAGAAGTTGCCCTCCTTGGTGCGGGGCTGGGTGAGCAGCTGGCTGCGGATGGTGTCGATGGCCTTGCGGTACTTCTCGTCCCCGTAGATATCATACAGAATGAACAGGTTCTTGCCCTGATTCACGTTGTCCAGATTGTACTCCTTGGGGTCGTAGGTCTTGATAGCGCCGTCCGGCTGCACAAAGTAGTCGATAAACTCCTTGGAAAACTCCAGATACTTCTCGTCGCCGGTGGTCTTGTACAGGCTCAGGCAAGCGGTGATCATACAGCCGTCGATGTAGTTCCACTTGTTGGGCTTGCCGCTGCGCACCTTCTCGATGTTCCACATCGGTGCCTCGGCGCTGGAATTGGCGATCAGGTAGTCCACATAGTCGCCCAACATGGACAGGATCTCTTCATGGGTCATGGGTCAGTCCTCCTCAAAATGTCCTACGTTGGCAAAGTGCAGCCGCTCGCCCTCGTAGCCCTCGATCTTCACGTTGTGCAGGTCGATCTCCTTGACGTTCTCGGCATAGATGGCCAGCTTTTTCACCAGCGGACGGTTGTCGGCCATGGCCGCCTGTCCCTCCTTGGCGTTGGGGTCGAAGGTGATGCTCACATCCCGCATGGTTACCCGCTCGATGGGCTGCTCCGGCAGGCCGTCGAAATAGCAGCCTGCAAACTGGGCATCGGTGGCCACGATGTTCTCCATGGTCAGGCTGCCCAGCTTGGGGGTGTACTCGTCCACCGGCATCGGCTCGCGGCACTGCACATAGGGGCCGTGGCCGTCCGGGTCGCAGAAGTAGAACATATTGATGACAAAGGGTGCCTTGACGCCCCGCATCTCCACGTTGCGGAACACCAGCCCGTCAATGACGGCGGTGTTGCCGCGGCCCCGGCGGGTCTTGACGCGCAGACCGCGGTCGGTGTGGTCCATCAGGCACTGGGTCACTACCATGTCCTTGACGCCGCCGCTCATCTCGCTGCCGATGACGATGCCGCCGTGGCCCTTGTCCAGCAGGCAGTTGCGGATGACGGTGTGCTCACAGCTGCGCTTCAGCTTCATGCCCAGAAAGACCTTGCTGGCCTTCATTGCGATGCAATCATCGCCCACATGGATGTTCATGCCGATGATGCGGATATACTCGCAGCTCTCGGGGTCGATGCCGTCCGTGTTGGGGGCGTTGTAGGGGTTGTTGATGTTGAAGTTGAGCAGGTCGAGGTGCTTGACAAAGATGGGATGGATGGTCCACGAATAGCTGTTCTGCACCGTGATGCCGTGCAGGCAGACGTTCTCGCTGTCCACCGCAGCCACGGCCCGGGGACGCCATGCGATGCGCTTGACCTTGGGGTTCACCCACCAGTCGCCGTTTTCGGCATCGCAGTCCAGCGTGCCCTCGCCGGTCACCACCACGTCATGCACCTGCGTAATGTTCAAAAGACCTGCAAAGCTGTCCAGCGGGTTGCCCTCCCAACCGGTCAGGTAGTACTCGTCCACCTCGTTCTCGCTGGGCAGCACGCCGGGCAGGATGGGGTAATGGGTGCGGTCGTTATCGCCCAGCAGCACAGCGCCCTTTTCCAGATACAGGGTGGTGTTGCTCTTCATGAACAGGCTGGCGGTGCGGTAACGGCCGGCAGGCACATACACCGTGCCGCCCTTGGGGCAGGTGGACAGCGCCGCCTGCAGCCGCACGGTGTTGTCGGTCTCGCCATCGGCCACCAGACCATAGCGGGCAGCATCCACAAAGAAGGTCTCGGCCTCGGTGGTGAAATCCAGCTTCAGGGTCTCGCCCTCGGCCTGCACCTCCACCGTATAGGTGGTGCCGGGCAGCAGGGAGAACAGGGAAAATACATTGGTGTTGCAGGCCTCGTACACCGTCTTGCCGTTCAGGGCAACGGTAAAGGGGTGTGCCGGACGGTAGCACAGTTCGTTTTCCAGCTCGAAAACGGCGCTGCGGGTCATGGAACGGATCAGGGTCAGATTCATGCGAAATAACCTCCTGTGAGTTTGTCTTGCCCCCACGGGGCAGACGTGGTATCATGAGGAAAAGCGCTCTCCCGGCTACCGGGAGGGCTGTTTCCGGAAAGGATGCGCAAGATGAAAGCGGAACGGGAAAAGATCCATGCAAAGGTAAAAGCGGACACCGTGCGGCTGAACGGCAGCAAGCTGGAGCTGACGGCAGACGAGGAGACATGCACCTTTCTGCTGGTAAGCGAGGGCAGCTGCACCCTGCAAATGGGAGAAAACAGCCTGCTGGTAAACCCCGGCAGCGCGCTGCTGCTGGGCGCGGGGGACGCAGTGCTCTCTGCCGCCGGTGCAGCCGTACCGGAACTGGTGGGCTGTCGGTTCCCGCTCAGCGCCCTGCACGAGCTGCGCAGCGCCACCCAGCGGGATTTTGCCCGGCTGTTTTTGCCCGGCGAGGTAACGGTGCTGTACGGCCCGGTGCCGTGGGTTCGCCGCCTGCGCACCCTGCTGGAGATGATGCGCGCTGCCATGCCGGAGCAGGACTACCCCGGCGGGCTGTACCTGCTGCTCATCCTGCACTATGTCGAGCAGGAGTGCCTTGCCGAGAGCAGCGCCGCAGCGCGCCCCCGCAACGAGACCATTGAGCAGGTGTGTGCCTACCTTGCCGCCAACTACCGGCAAAAGTTCTCCCTTACCGAGGTGGCGGCGCGGTTCTACCTTTCCCCCTACTATCTCAGCCGCCTGTTCCGGCGGGTGACCGGGCAGTCCATCGTGGACTACCTGAACAACCGCCGCATCGAGGCTGCGCAGAAGCTGCTGGAGACCACCGAGCTTTCCATCAGCGCGATTGCCGAGCAGACCGGTTTTGCCAGCGCCGCCCACTTCCGCCGCGTGTTCCGCGAGGTGATGGATATCAGTCCTTTGCAGTACCGCAAGAAGCAGACGAAATGATGTATCAACCAAAACACCCCCTGTGCCATCCGTTGGGAGCAGCACAGGGGGTGTTGGTCTTGGTCAGATGTTCTTATGGCGCATTAGCCCTTGACGGCACCTGCGGAGATACCTTCAACGAACTGATCCTGTGCACAGAAGAATACGATCAGCTGCGGCAGGATGGAGATGAGGGACAGTGCAAGGATCTTGTTCCATGCAAAGCCGGTATCACCGTCCATAGACAGCTTGACGAACAGGGACATGGGGTACTTGCCGGGGGTGCTGACGTAAAGCAGCGGGCCCATAAAGTCGTTGCAGCTCCACATGAACTGGAACAGTGCGCAGGACACCAGAGCGGGTCCCAGCATGGGCACGATGACCTTGTACAGGGTCTGGAAGGAGGAGCAGCCGTCAATGGCGGCAGCCTCGTCCAGATCACGCGGGACGTTGCGCATGAACTGCACCAGCTGATACACGAAGTAGGTCTCGGTAGCAAATGCGCAGTGCACCCAGATGGCCAGATAGAAGGGGCTATCCACCCAGCCGAACTTGTTGTACAGCAGGTACTGGGGCACGTTCAGCACGACCTGCGGCAGGAACAGGGTAGCCAGCATGATGTTGAACAGCAGCTTGCGGCCGGGGAAGTCGAAACGTCCAAAGCCGTAAGCGGCAATACAGGCAGACACCACAGTGCAGATCACCTTGGGGATGACGTAGCTGTAAGTGTTGAGCATGGCCTGCAGGATGTTGATGGAGCCGCCGAAGTTGTTCAGGGCGTTGCGGTAGCCATCCAGCGTAGGCTTTTTGATCCACAGGCTGATGCCTGCAAAGATCTCGCTGTTATCCTTGAAGGTAGCGCTGATCATCCACAGCAGAGGATAGATCATGATGACACCAACCAGGATCAGCACGAAGTACTTAAAGAAGGTTGCGATCTTATTCGATGCTTTCATTCCCATATTGGTCACCTTACCTTTCATCCGAGTAGTAGACCCACTTCTTCTGGCTGGTGAACGCAATGATCGTCAGGATGCAGACGATGATGAACATGATCCATGCCAGAGCAGAAGCCATGCCCATGTCGTAGGACTTGAATGCGTAGTTGTAAACCAGCAGGGAGATCAGGGTAGTGGAACCACGGGGACCACCGTTGGTGATGATGTAGGGGCCGTTGAACTCCTGGAAAGCCTGGCAGATCTGAGTGACCAGGTTGTAGAAGATGATGGGGGTGATCATCGGAACGGTGATGGAGAAGAACTGACGCCACTTGCCGGCACCGTCGATGGTAGCAGCCTCGTACAGGTCTGCGGGCACGCCCTTCAGTGCAGCAAGGAACAGCACCATGGCGGAGCCGAACTGCCATATACGCAAAAAGCAGATGATCCACAGCGCGTAGTTGGGGTCACTCAGCCACTCGGGGCCCTGCACCGCACCAAAGGTGACAGCGCGCACCACGGTGTTCAGCAGACCATCCACGCTGAACACAGCCTTCCACAGCACGGCGATAGCCACAGAGCCGCCCAGAATGGAGGGGATGTAGTACACGGTGCGGAACAGGTTGACGCAGGCGATTTTGAAGTTCAGGATGTAGGCGATGAACAGCGCGAAGATCAGCTTCAGGGGCACGGTGATAAAGGCGTACTTGAAGGTGATGATCAGCGCCTTGGTGATCTTTCTGGTGTGGAATGCGGTAATGTAGTTGGCCAGACCAACAAAGCTGGTGCCGTCCTTGAAGAAGTTCATATCGGTGAAGCTGTAGTACAGCGACTGACCGAAGGGGAACGCCTTAAAGACGAGAAAGCCGATGATCCAGGGAATCAGATAAAACAGACCCTGATACTTATCGACCCATTTCTGAAACGGAGTTCGTGCGCCGGCGGGCGCATTACTTTTTTTCATCCGAAGTCCTCCTTTTACAGGATTTGAAGCAGACAGTGCAGCAGGTCACAGACCGGCAACAATTCATTCAAGGTTTGATAACCATTCACCGATAAAACAAGGGCATCTGTCGTACGGGCGGCAGATGCCCTTATTTATTTCAGATACTGAATATCCGGTTCTGACCGCTGTCAGAGAGAGGTAAGCTTAGCCGATGGTGTAGCCAACAGACTCCATGCCGTCCAGCAGGGTCTCAACAGCCTCTTCGGGGGTCTGATCGCCGTAGTCGATGTTATCGAACACTTCCTGATAGATGCCGGTGCCGGAAGCCTTCAGGTCGTTGTTCTCGAACAGGGGATCCAGCTTGTTGGTGGTGAATGCCATGACCTTGGCGTTAGCCTCTGCAACCAGGCTCTTGACAGCGCCGGCGTCCTGCGCGAACTTCAGGCCAGCCTTGGAAGCGGGGATGCCGCACTCAGAACCCATGATGGAAGCGCCCTTCTCCTCGTTCAGCAGGAAGTTGATCAGGGTAGCAGCCTCGGCAACGTTCTTGCAGGTCTTGGTGATAGCCAGACCCATGGACACCTTGGAGAAGCCGCCGTTGTTGTCGCCGAACTTGATCTCCTCGCCGACGGTGAAGCCGTCCTTATTGCTGTCGTCCAGAGCGGAGGAGTACTTGCTTGCAGCGGAATCCCACTCGAAGATGCCTGCGATCTTACCGGTGATCCACTCGTTGGACTGGTGGGTAGCGGTATCAGAGTTTGCAGAGTAGTAGGTCTTCAGGTTCATCATGACGTGGTTGTCCACCAGGCTCTTGATGAAGGCCAGACCCTCAGCGATCTCGTCCTCGGTGTAGTTCAGGGTGGAGGTAACGGGATCTGCCCAGTCCTTGCCGTACTTGGACTCGAGGTAGAACACCATCAGGATCATACGGTCGTATGCGCCCAGGTGCATGGGGTAGTAATCGTCGCCCAGCTTCTCCTGGAAAGCCTTACCGGCAGCCATCAGATCGTCCAGAGACTTGGGGACCTCGGTGATGCCAGCCTTATTAAAGGTGGTCATGTTCCAGTAGAAGATACGGCCGGTCATGGAGACGGGCACGCACTGCTGGCTGTTGGCCACATAGCAAGCGTCCATAGCAGCGGCATCCCACTGGGTCAGGTCGATGAACTTGGAGGTGGTGTTCAGATCCACGAACTTGCTGCCGTCGGCAGAGTAGTTGTACAGCCAGTTCCAGTTCACCTGGCAGACATCCTGAGCGTTGCCTGCGATGAAGGCAGCAGCCATCTTCTCTTCCCAGCCGGACCATGCGGCGAAGGTGGGCTCCACGGTGATGTTGGAGTGCTCAGCCTGGAAAGCCTCCAGAGCGCTCTGGTAAGCAGCGTGACGGCTGTCGCCGCCCCACCAGCTGATGCTCAGGTTGACGGGGCCGTCAGACAGGGCCAGGCTCTCGTCTGCGGAAGCAGCGGGGGCCTGAGAAGCAGCGGAAGAAGCGGTGGAAGAAGCAGCGGGCTTGCTGCCGCAGGCAGCCAGCAGACCTGCAGCACCGACAGCGCCGGTAGCCATCAGGAAGTTACGACGAGAAATTGCCTTGCTCATTTTTGTTCTCCTCCTAATAGAAAACATCTTCATGTAGGGGGCCTGCACATGCCCCCTTGTATACAATTATGATAACAAAAGCCACCGAAAAAAGAAAGATGTAAATTACAGTGATACGGGATAAAAACGTACAAATATTGCCCTTGTTTTCGCGTGCAATTCGACGTCCTTGCCGAAATGAATAAACTTGCGCTGAAAAACTGTGCAACTTGTATACTTCAATGACTTGCATAAAAATCTGGGATGCAACAAGGGCAGAACAGCAAAAATCTCAATAATTCCTGTTACATTTACCGTTTCGCCTGTAATTTTTTGTGCGCTGCCGTTCTCCTCTGCTTCCTTCTTCTCCCACGCCCTCTCCCCTCCGGCAAGTAACTGCCCGGTCTGAACTGATATATCAATAGTGCAAAAAACGTGCGAATTCCGTCCGGTTGATATATCAGTTTCTCTCACAAAATGCAACAAATTGATATATCAGTCTGTATACAGCCTGTTGGAGACTATGGCGAGTGTAGCGAGACTGAGGGGGTAACTCTTCCGCAATCCACGCAAAAAAGCCGCTGCACCCGGCGCGGTACAGCGGCTTATATCCATATATAGAACGCTCTCAGTCTTTCCTTGCAGCGTAAAACGCCCGCCGTGCCTTGAAGTAGCACTGGGGGCACATGCTGACATACTGCACATCGTTTTCAAGGTCGATGGCTACCTGCTCGCCCTCAAAGACGAACTGTCCGTTCACCTTGCGGCAGTTGCAGATGGCCTTACGCCCGCAGGTGCAGATAGTCTTCATCTCCTCAATGGTGTGCGCCAGCTCCAGCAGACGGGTAGAGCCCGGGAAGCCCTTGAGGGAAAAATCCGCCCGCAGACCGTAGCAGATCACCGGGATGTTCAGATCTACCGTGATCATAAACAGCTGCTCGGCCTGCTCCGGGGTAAAGAACTGGCTCTCGTCGCACAGCACACAGGCCAGCGGCCCGGAGGCAGCGTTTGCCGCCTTCACGGCTTCGAACACGTCCAGCTGCGGCGGGATCAGCAGGTCTGCCTTGCGGCGCACGCCCAGACGGCTCACCAGTTCCCCGCCGCCCTTGGTATCCACCTGCGGCTTTAAAATGAGCACCTTCATGCCCTGCTCTTCGTAGTTGTGTGCCACCTGCATCAGCGCCGTGCTCTTGCCGCTGTTCATGGCACCGTAGCGGAAATACAATTTTGCCATGCCGTCACTCCTGATTGCGCAGACGGTAGCCCAAGCTCATCAGGCTGTCGCCCAGATGGACGTTTTCCACCACCACATTGGGGTACGACACCGACAGGTCATAGTGGGAGAAGTTCCAGAAGCCCTCGATGCCCAGATTCACCAGCCGTCCGCTGACCTGCTGTGCACCATCACGGGGTACACAGAGCACCGCCACCTTGGGCTTGTTTTCCTCACAAAAAGCCTCCAGCTCGTCAATGTGCCGGATGCGGATGCCGCTGATCTCCTTGCCCACCTCGTTCTCGGCCACGTCAAAGGCCGCGATCAGCTTGTAGCCGTTGGTATCGGTGGTGATAAAGCGGCTCACCGCCTTGCCCAGACGGCCGCAGCCGATCAGAATGGTGGGCAGACGGTCACCGTTGCCGAACAGCAGACTTTCCAGAATGGAAAGCAGGTTCTCCACCGAGTAGCCGATGCCCTGCCGTCCGTTCACGTCACCGATGCAGTTAAAGTCCTGCCGCACCTGCGAGGCGGTGGTGCCCATCTGAGAGGCCAGTTCCCGGGAGGAGATGCTGGTAATGCCATCGGCCTGCAGGGAGCGCAGATACCGGTAATATTTGGGGAGACGCTTGATCACAGGGATCGATGCTTTCTGGGGGGTGTTCATAGCAAAATTCTCCTTTCTGCCCAACGCGCTGCAGCTTCTGCCGCCATGCAAGGGGCTTCTTTGCGCGCAGAGAGATGTTCCGTTTTATCCTGTTATATTATTTAAAGTATACAGCATGAAAGGCGAATGTCAAATACCTATTTGTAAAAAAGCAAAAAATTCACAAAGTTTTTTGTATTCGCGCTCCTGCATACTTCCCCGGCAGCCGGGGGATACTGACCCCACAAAGACCCCGCTACGGAAGGAGAACGCGCATGGATACGGCAAAAGACACCCCCGCAGAGCAGCACCGGATGGAAAAAGAGGATATCGAGGATCTGGGCACGGTCACCCTGAGCCGGGGCGGTCATGTCATCCACTGCCTGACCGTCATCGGCCAGATCGAAGGGCACACTGAAGCGCCGCAAGGGCAAAAGACCACCAAGTACGAGCACGTCATCCCCCAGCTGGTGGCGGTGCAGGAGGACCCCCGCATCGAGGGGCTTCTGGTGCTGCTGAACACGGTGGGCGGCGATGTGGAGACCGGCCTTGCGCTGGCAGAGCTGATTGCCAGCATCTCCAAGCCCAGCGCCACGCTGGTGCTGGGCGGCGGGCACTCCATCGGCATCCCGCTGGCGGTCAGCGCGCGGCACAGCTTTATTGTCCCCACTGCCACCATGACGGTGCACCCGGTGCGGCACTCCGGGCTGATCTTAGGCGTGCCGCAGACCATGCACTGCTTCGAGCAGATGCAGCAGCGCATCACCGGCTTTGTGGCCGCCCACAGCGGCATGCCGGAAAAGCGCTACACCCAGCTGATGCTCCACACCGGGGAACTGGTCATGGACATGGGCACGGTGCTGGACGGACGCCGCGCCGTAAAGGAAAAGCTCATCGACGAGCTGGGCGGTCTTTCGGATGCGCTGGCGTGGCTGTATAAGGAAATCGAACGGGGGTAAGGCCTTGCGTCTCCCCCGCCGGACGATTTGAACTGCGCTCCGCGTTGCTCTGCGCAGGAACAGCGGAAAAATTATTTTTTATTTCGCGTTTGTCGCGCTCTGCGGAGCGCTCCAAACGCCTTTTCACGAGAGGGGCTGGGTTCGTTCCATTTTCCTCAAGAAAAACAACATTATGGTTTGCCATTTTTGCCCTTGCGTGGTACAATAGTAGAATCAATTATTGTGTCTATGGGAAGTTGGGGAACAGAGTAGAATGGCAACAAAAAAACGAAAATCAACGAAACGGCGTACTGCTGCCCGCCGTAAAAAGGCAGAGCAGCGGCTTCCGGCAGGGCTTGGCACCCTGTTCGGCGGCCTGCTGCTGATGGTGCTGGCCTTTGTGCGGGGCGATTCCGTATGGCGGGTGCTCCATGATGTGCTGTTCGGGCTGTTCGGCTGCGGCAGCTTTGTGCTGGGTGCAGCCGTGTGCTGTCTGGCCGTTTTGTACACCCGGGGCGAGGAGCTGCTGTCCCGCATCCTCAAGCTGGTGCTGGGGCTTATCTTTGTCTGCGGCACGGTCATCGTGTTTTCCGATATCCAGCCGCAGGGGCTGTCGGCGCTGCAAATGCTTTCCGCCTGCTACGCCAACGGCGTCAATGCATGGCTCTCCGGCGGCGCAATGGGCTTTGTGTTGGGCGGCGTGCTGCTTTTGCTGTGCGGACGTCCGGCAGCAAATCTCATCATGGTCGTGCTCTTGCTGTGCGGCAGCCTGTACTTTTTTGATATCACCCCCGCCGAGGTCTGGGTCTGGCTGTGTGCCGTCACCGGCGGTATCCACGCCCGCGGCGCTGCCTTTGCAGAGCAGCGCTCTGCCCGCCGCGCCGAGCGCGCCGCCATCCGGCAGGCAGAGCGGGAGATCGACGAGGAATACGACGAAATCGAGGACGAGCCGCTGGACGAGGAGGACGAGCCTGCCGGGCTGCATCTAGGGGTGCCGGACTGGATGTCCGGTGTGCTGCGCTGGGGACACAAGGTAACGCAGGAGATGGAGGCAGACGCTGCGGACACCGAAGCTGCGCCCGCCGCCCCTGCCCAGCCGGAGCCTGCCGCGCCGCCCATCACCCCGGTGCGGGTCAGCGTTGCCCATCCCCGCGCGGCCTTTGACGTAGACCTTGGCCCCGACCACACTGCTCTCTCCGAGGGCGGCAGCGAACCCATTGAGCCGCTGATCGTCGGGCCGGGCGGCACCTTCGGGCAGGACCCGCTGCGCCCTGCGCCCAAGCCCACGCCGCCGCCCATCGTGGCAGACCCGGTAGTCGCCGCTGCGGCAGATTTCTTTGCCAAGGAGGCCCCCCAGCCGGAAGAGCCTGCCCCCGCTTTTGATACGCCCATCGTCCAGCCGGCAGCGCCGGTGGTGCAGCCGCAGATGCCCACGCAGCCGGAGGCTGCGCCTATCCAGCCCGCCGTGCCCCGGGTGAGCGCCGAGAACGCCGTGGCGTTCCGCTCTGCGCCGGACGAGGACGGCTGGATCAGCATCACCGCCGAGCCGGTGGAGGAAAAAGACATCAACTCGCTGGTGGCAGCGGCCATGGAAAAGCCCGCTGTCTCCGAGCAGGCAGCCGCCACCGCACCCGCCGAGGAGACCGAGCCGGTGGACCGCTACGAATACCAGTACCCGCCCATCGAGCTGTTTGAAAAAACGCAGGAGGAGAGCGACCCCGGCGCACAGGAGGAGCTGAAGGCCAACGCCCAAAAGCTGGTGGACACGCTGGAAAGCTTCGGCGTGCGCACCCGGGTGCTGGATATCTCCCGCGGGCCCTCTGTTACCCGATACGAACTGCAGCCCATGGCGGGTGTGAAGATCAGCCGCATCACCTCGCTGGCAGACGATATCGCCCTGAACCTTGCGGTGGCGGACGTGCGTATGGAAGCCCCCATCCCCGGCAAGCCCGCCGTGGGCATCGAGGTGCCCAACCACAAAAAGACCGCCGTTTCCATCCGCAGCATCTTTGAGAGCCAGAGCTTTCTGCGCATGACCTCGCCGCTGGGCATCGCCCTTGGCAAGGACATTGCCGGTGTAGCGCAGGTGACCGACCTGTGCAAGATGCCCCACCTGCTCATCGCGGGCAGCACCGGCAGCGGTAAATCCGTGTGCGTGAACAGCATCATCATGAGCCTGCTGTTCCGCTCCAGCCCGGAGGACGTGAAGCTGCTGCTCATCGACCCCAAGGTGGTGGAGCTGGCCGAGTATAACGGCATCCCCCACCTGCTGATGCCCGTTGTCACCGAGCCCCGCAAGGCCGCCGGTGCACTGGGCAGCGCGGTGCAGGAGATGGAGCGCCGCTACCGCCTGTTTGCGGAGAACAATGTGCGCGATATCAAGTCCTTCAACAAGCTGGCTGCCGAGCAGCCGGAGCTGGAAAAGATGCCCTACATCGCCATTATCATCGACGAGTTGGCCGATTTGATGATGGTGGTGGGCAAGGACGTAGAGGATTCCATCTGCCGCATCGCCCAGAAAGCCCGTGCCGCCGGTATGCACCTGATCGTTGCCACCCAGCGCCCCAGCGTGGACGTGATCACCGGCCTGATCAAGGCCAACATCCCCAGCCGCATCGCCTTTGCGGTGTCCAGTCAGGTGGACAGCCGCACCATTCTGGACGGTGCCGGCGCAGAAAAGCTGCTGGGTCAGGGCGATATGCTCTTTATGCCCGTGGGCGCACCCAAGCCCACCCGCATTCAGGGCACTTTTGTGCGGGATGAGGAGATCAGCCGTGTGCTGGACTTCATCAAATCCAGCGCCACCGTGCAGTACGACGAGGCCATGATCGAGGCCATGGAAAAGCACGCCATTCAGGACGGCAAAAAGGGCGGCGGCGGTGCCGACGCCGAGGAGGACGCAGGCTCCGACCCCATGTTCAAGCAGGCCGTGGACGTGGTCATCGACGCCGGTCAGGCCTCCACCAGCCTGTTGCAGCGCCGCTGCAAGCTGGGCTACGCCCGCGCCGCCCGCATCATGGACGAGATGGAGCAAAAGAGCATCATTGGCCCCTACGAGGGTGCAAAGCCCCGCGCCGTGCTCATCAGCCGCCAGCAGTGGCTGGAAATGCAGATGAACCAACCGGAGGAATAATAAAGGAGCATTATGGAACATTCTACTCCCCAGATCTACACCGAATTTCTTCCCATCAGCCGGGCAGACATGGAAGCCCGGGGCTGGGAGCAGCTGGACTTTGTGGTGGTGGGCGGTGACGCCTATGTGGACCACCCCAGCTTTGGCACCGCCATCATCAGCCGCCTGCTGGAGGCCGAGGGCTACAAGGTGGGCGTGCTGGCACAGCCCCGCTATACCGACTGCGAGGACTTCAAGCGGTTCGGCAAGCCCAAGTACGGCTTTTTCATCGGCGGCGGCAACGTGGACAGCATGGTCAGCCACTATTCCGTGGCAAAAATTCCCCGCGCCGAGGACGAATACTCCCCCGGCGGCAAGGCCGGTGCCCGCCCGGACCGCAGCGCCACCGTGTACACCAAGCTTGCCAAGCAGGCTTACCCCGACCTGCCGGTGATCTTAGGCGGTCTGGAAGCCAGCCTGCGCCGGTTTGCCCACTACGATTACTGGCTGGACACCGTGCTGCCCAGCATCGCCGAGGACTCCGGCGCGGATCTCATCAGCTTTGGCATGGGCGAGCACCAGACCGTGGAGATTGCCCGCCGTCTGGCCGCCGGGGAGCCGGTGGAGACCATCACGGACGTGAACGGCACCTGCTACCTGACCGATTTCGACCACCTGCCCCAGCGGTATGTGGAGTGCGCCGGTTTTAAAAAGGTTGCCAGCGATAAGACCGCCTACGCCAAGGCCTGCCGCATCCAGATGGACAATCAGGACGTGGTCAGCGGCCAGATCATCGTGCAAAAGCAGAGCGAAAAGTATCTGGTGCAGAACATCCCCGCAAAGCCGCTGGTGCGCGGAGAGCTGGACAAGGTGTACGCCCTGCCCTACACCCGCCGCTACCACCCCATCTACGAGAGCATGGGCGGCGTGCCCGCCATCCGCGAGGTGCAGTTCTCCATCATCCAGAACCGCGGCTGCTTCGGCGGCTGCAACTTCTGCGCCATCCAGCTGCATCAGGGGCGGCGGGTCACCAGCCGCAGCGCCGACAGCATCGTGGAGGAAGCCGAACGCATGACCCACGAGCCGGATTTTAAGGGCTATATCCACGATGTGGGCGGTCCTACCGCAAACTTCCGCTTTCCCTCCTGCCGCGAGCAGATGCTGCGCGGCATGTGCACCGGCGGCAAGCACTGCCTTGCCCCCACCACCTGCTCCCACATGATCGTGGATCACAGCGACTACCTTAAAATTCTGCGCCGGGTGCGGGAGCTGCCGGGCGTGAAAAAGGTGTTCATCCGCAGCGGCATCCGGTTCGACTACCTGATGGCGGACCCGGACGATACCTTCTTTAAAGAGCTGGTGGAGTACCATGTGTCCGGCCAGTTGAAGGTCGCCCCGGAGCACTGCGCCCCCAACACCCTTGCCTACATGGGCAAGCCGCCCATCGAGACCTTCAACAAGTTCAAGGATAAATTCTACGAGCTGAGCAAGAAGGCGGGCAAAAAGCAGTATCTGGTGCCCTACCTCATGTCCAGCCACCCGGGCAGCACCCTGAAGGACGCGGTCTATCTGGCCGAGTACCTTTATAAGAACCACATGCGCCCGGAGCAGGTGCAGGACTTCTACCCCACCCCCGGCACCGTGAGCACCTGTATGTTCTATACCGGCCTTGACCCCTACACCCTCAAGCCGGTATTTGTGGAAAAGACCCCCGAGGGCAAGGCATTGCAGCGTGCGCTGCTGCAATACTACGAGCCCCGCAACGCGGAAAAGGTGGTCAAAGCCTTGCAGCTGACCCACCGGGAGGACCTGATCCCCCTGCTGGTGCCCGCCGTCGGCCGCCGCGCCGTGCAGCGCACCGCCCGCCGGGCAGAGAGCGCCGAGGTGACCATCCACAACGACGGCACTTATACCGTACATCCCAACCAGAAGGGACGCGGTACCGGCAAAAATGCCCGCACTACCGCCCCGGCAGGCCGTCAGCCCAGCCCGGGCGCGCGCTTTGCGCCCAACTCTGCGCCCGGCCATAAACCCAAGAATAATCAACAGAAAGAGAACGCAACGTGGAAAACCGGAAAGAAGAAAAAGTAACTCTGTTCCCCCGCCGCCTGTTCCTGCGGCTGGCTGCGCTGGCGCTGGCCGCTGTGCTGGTGCTGGGGCTTACCGCCTGTGACAGCCTGCCCGACAGCGGCGGACACACCGTCAAGCCCTCCACCGGGTCAAGCCAGCCCTTTGAAATGCACTTTATTGATGTAGGGCAGGCGCTGAGCGTACTGGTGGAGTGTGACGGACAGTTCATGCTCTACGATGGCGGCAACGTGGACGACGGCAGTCTGGTGGTCTCCTACCTGCAAAAGCAGGGGGTGGAGCAGCTGCAATATGTGTTCTGCTCCCATGCTCACGAGGACCATGTGGGCGGGCTTGCCGCCGTAATGGCAAAGTTCCCGGCGGGGCACGCTTACAGCCCGGTGACCGAGAGCAGCACCAAATGCTTCAATGATTTTGTCAAATACACCCAGCAGCAGGGCTTACAGCTGGAAGTGCCTTCCGTGGGCACGGTCTGGCCGCTGGGCAGCGCCACTGTTACCCTGCTAGGCCCGGTGACCGGGTACAGCGAGACCAACAACACCTCGCTGGTGCTGCGCATCGACTACGGCAGCACCAGTTTCCTGCTGACCGGCGACATGGAAAATACCGCCGAGACCGACCTTGTGAACAGCGGTGCCAACCTGAAAGCCGATGTGTTGCAAGTAGGGCACCACGGCTCCAGCACCAGCACCGGATACCTGTTTCTGAACGCTGTTCTGCCGGAAATGGGCGTCATCTCCTGCGGCGCAGGCAACAAGTACGGCCACCCCCACGAGGAGACCCTGAGCATCCTGCGGGACGCAAAGGTGGACGTCTACCGCACCGACCTGCAGGGCACCATCACCATTGGCAGCGACGGCCAGAACTTCACCGTGGGCACCGAGCGCTTTGTGCCGGACAGCCAGCTGAACCCCACCGACCCGTCGTCCTCCAGCACCGCGCAGCAGGCGTACATTGGCAACGTGAACAGCAAAAAGTTCCACCTGCCCACCTGTCCCAACCTGCCTGCGGAAAAGAACCAAGTCCTCTTTTCCAGCTACGATGAAGCCATTGCCGCAGGCTATACCCCCTGCGCAAGCTGCATCAAATAAAAATATTTTTATAAAAAGAAAGATACCGGGCAGCCTACAAAGCTGTCCGGTATCTTTCTTTCATAATCGTTACTGCGCTGCCGGGAACTCCTTCTCCCGCTCTTCCTTCAGGATAGCGGTGGCGCGCTGCATGATGGCAGCGGCGCGGCGCAGCTCGGCGTCCCCAAGCTCGGCACGCATCCGGCGGTAGCAGCGCTGCAAAAGCGCCTGCTCCTCCGCCATCAACTCCACCGCCTTGCTGGAAAGCTCCACATAGGTGCGCCCGGCCTCGCGGTCGGTTTTCCACGTCACAAAACCGCTGTCCTGCAGCTTCTCGATGCCCTTGGAAAGCTCGGTCACCCGCAGCCCCATGGCGGCGGCAAGGTCGGCAAGATAGATCTTTTCGCCGGGATGTGCCTCCTGCTCTACCTTGATATAATACAGGATGAGATAATCTGCCCGCTGGATGGTGCTGAACACCTTATCCACGTTAAGCTCGTGGAGGAAGAACCATTCCCCCTGATGCTGCTGCAACTCTTCCATGCTGATGCCCTCCCTTTATGCCCGCTGGCTGCGCGGGATATAATCGTGGGTGCCGCCAAGGCTCTTGTAGGCCGGGCGGATGATCTTGTTGGCGCTGAGCAGCTCCTCGATGCGGTGGGCGCTCCAGCCCATGACGCGCGCCACGGCAAACAGCGGGGTGTACAGCTCCATGGGGATGCCCAGCATTTCGTACACAAAGCCGCTGTAAAAGTCCACATTGGGGCTGACGCCCTTAAAGATCTTGCGCTCCTGCGCGATCAGCTGGGGTGCCATGCGCTCGATACGGGTATAGAGGGAAAGATCCTTGTCCCGGCCCTTTTCGTGGGCAAGCTGCTCCACATAGCCCTTGAACACCACCTCGCGCGGGTCGCTGAGGGAGTAGACGGCGTGACCCATACCATAGATCAGACCCTTGCGGTCAAAGGCCTCGCCGTGGAGCAGCTTTTTCAGGTAGGCTTCCAGCTCCTCGTCGTCCTCGATGTCGTGGAGGTTGTCCCGGATGTTCTGCATCATGTGCATGACCATCAGGTTCGCACCGCCGTGGCGCGGGCCCTTGAGGGAGCACAGCGCCGCCGCCATGGCCGAGTAGGTGTCGGTGCCGGAGGAGGTGACCACGCGGGTGGTAAAGGTGGAGTTGTTGCCGCCGCCGTGCTCGGCGTGCAGCAGCAGCGCCACGTCCAGTACGCGGGCTTCCAGCGGGGTGTACTGCATATCCGGGCGCAGCATCCGCAAAAAATTTTCTGCGGTGGAAAGGCTGGGGTCCGGGCGGTGGATATACATGCTGGCGTCTTTTTCGTAGTGATTATAGGCGTGGTAGCTGTACACCGCCAGCATGGGGAAAATACCCGCCAGCTGGATGCTCTGGCGCAGCACATTGGCGGTATCTAAATCTGCCGCCTTGGGGTCGTAGGAAGCCAGCGTCAGCACGCTGCGCGCCATGCTGTTCATGATATCGTGGCTGGGTGCCTTCATAATGACATCGCGGGTAAAGTTGGTGGGCATGGTGCGGCACTCGCCCAGCACCGCACAGAACTGCTCCAGCTGCTCCGGGGTGGGCAGCTGACCAAACAGCAGCAGATATCCCGCCTCCTCAAAGGCAAAGCGGCTGCCGCGGCTGCCGTTGATGAGGTCTTTTACGTCATAGCCGCGGTACAGCAGCTGACCGTCCGCCGGGTGCTTGACCCCGTCCACATACTGGAACGCCCGGATGTCCGAGATGTTGGTCAGACCTGCCAGCACGCCCTTGCCGGTCTCATCGCGCAAACCGGCCTTGACCCCGAACTCCCGATAGAGGTCCTTGGGGATGCGGTCATGCTCTGCGCAAAGGGGCTGCTGCTGGTCGAAGTAGCTTAATACATTCTGCAAATGATCCATGTGTCTGACTGCTCCTTTCCTGTTCGTCCATATCAGTTTCTCATTTTTTAATAGCTTTTATATTACAGAACGGATATTTCGCTGTCAACCAACATTTTGTAAAAAAATATGAAACAATTCAGCCGTAGGGGTCGTACAAATCGTACTCCTCCGTCTCCTGATGCTTCTCTTCCAGCACCCGGATGGCCTGCTCCAAGGCGCTCTGGGAGCAGCCGCTCTCGCTTACCAGCGCATGGACGGCGGCGGCAAGGTCGCCGTCAAACAGGGTATCCAGCCGCTGCCGCATACAGTACACGCCGTAAGCCCGCCGGGTGACCAGCGGCACATACACGTTGCAGTTGCCCTGTTTTGCCGACCTGACCCAGCCTTTTTCCTCCAACCGGTAGAGAAAATTCAGCACCGTGGCTGCTGCCCAGCCGGTGGCCTTGAGCTTCTGGCTGATGTCCCGCCGCGCCGCCGCGCCCGGGCACGCCCACACCGCAAGCATCACCTGTTCTTCCGCCGCCGAAAGCGGCCGCAGGGTATCTGGTAAGCCGTACATCTGTTGTACCTCCTTGAATGATTCAATTCCCCTTAGTCACCGTTTTTTGCGGTGGGGCGATTTAGAATGGTCTCCGCTTCGCTCTGACCATTTTCAGCGGAATGACTATTTTATTTCGCGTTTGTCGCGGCCTGCGGGCCGCTCCAAACGCACTTTCACAGTTTGGGCTTCGTTTTTCTTTTACATTTGTCTTAGTATTTCCAGTATACCGCATTTCTGCCAAAGGTGCAAGGGCGGAAAATCCGCATGAAACCAAGGGATAGCACATGTCTTTTACATTTGTCTTATATTTTGTCTCCGCACGGCGCACATTTGTATGCTTTGTGCCATCAGGCGGGGTACAGGGGCCATATCTTTGTGCAAAGATGCTCTTGTTTTCGGCATGGGAAAACCGGTATACTACGGCTACGGAAAGTAACAGACGCACCGCAAAACAGGCGGTGCTGCGTAATAGGTATATCACAGGAAAAGGAGAGGTTCATTATGGCACGAGTATATAACTTCAGCGCAGGCCCCAGCATGCTGCCCGAAAAGGTGCTGCGGCAGGCACAGGCCGAGCTGCTGGAATACGGCGACAGCGGTCAGAGCGTCATGGAGATGAGCCACCGCAGCAAGTGGTTCGATGCCATCATCAAGGACACCGAAGCTTCCCTGCGCCGGGTGATGAACATTCCCGATAACTACAAGGTGGGCTTCTTTCAGGGCGGTGCTACCCAGCAGTTCGCCATGGTGCCGCTGAACTTTATGACCACCGGCAAGGCGGACTACATCGTGTCCGGCAACTTCTCGGGTCTGGCTGCCAAGGAGGCCGCCAAGTTCGGCGAGGCCAAGATCGTAGCATCCAGTAAGGATAAAAATTTCACTTATATCCCGGATGTAAACGCTATCGACTACGACAAGGACGCCAGCTACATCCACATCTGCCAGAACAACACCATCTTCGGCACCCAGTATGTGGAGCTGCCGCAGGTGGAGGGCGTGCCGCTGGTGGCAGATATGAGCTCCATGATCCTTTCCAAGCCCGTGGACGTCAGCAAGTACGGCTGCATCTACTTTGGCGTGCAGAAGAACGTAGCCCCCGCCGGTATGGCCATTGCCATCATCCGGGATGACCTGCTGGGTCACGCCGCAGATAACGTGCCCACCATGATGAACTACACCACCCTGCTGGCGAAGGACAGCATGTACAACACCCCGCCGTGCTGGTGCATCTACATGACCGGTCTGGTGCTCAAGTATCTGGAAAACGACATCGGCGGTCTGGCCAATATGCAAAAGATCAACGAAGCCAAGGCCAAGGTGCTGTACGATTATCTGGACGGGCAGGAGTTCTTCACGAACCCTGTGGAGCACCGCTACCGCAGCACCATGAACGTCACCTTCACCAGCCCCAACCCGGACATGGACAAAAAGTTCTGCGCCGAAGCCGCCGAGGCGGGCTTTGTGAACCTGAAGGGGCACCGTCTGGTAGGCGGTATGCGCGCTTCCATCTACAACGCCATGCCTGCCGAGGGCGTGGACAAGCTGGTGGACTTCATGGAGAAGTTCCGCAAAGAGAATGCATAAAGATCAGCATTCTCGCCCTCTCCGTCATCACTTTCGTGATGCCACCTCTCCCAAAGGGAGAGGCTTTGGCAGTCCATGCAAACTTCATTTTTATGCCAAGGGCTCTCCCTTTGGGAGAGCTGGACGCGAAGCGGCCTGAGAGGGCGAGCACGCTTACAATTTACAGCTGGAACGAGGTTTTTTATATGTACACCATCAAAACGCTCAACGCCATCAGCCCGGTGGGGCTGGCAAAACTGCCCAAGAACCAGTTCGATGTCACGGTGGATGCCGACGCCCCGGACGGTATTCTGGTGCGCAGCGCCGACCTTTTGAACACCACCTTCAACGACAATCTGCTGGCTATCGCCCGCGCCGGTGCGGGTGTGAACAATATCCCGCTGGAGCGCTGCAGCGAGCAGGGCATCGTGGTGTTCAACACCCCGGGTGCCAACGCCAATGCCGTGGCGGAGCTGGTCATCGGGATGCTCATTGCAGGCAGCCGCAACGTGGCCGCTGCCGCCCAGTGGTGTCAGGGACTGGCCGGTGACCCGGCCATGGCCAAGAGCGTGGAAAAGGGCAAAAAGCAGTTCGTGGGCAACGAGATCAAGGGCAAGACCCTTGGCGTCATCGGTCTGGGTGCCATCGGCTCCCGGGTGGCAAACTGCGCCATCGAGCTGGGCATGGAAGTCTACGGCTACGACCCCTACATCTCCATTGAAGCAGCATGGAACCTGAGCAGTCAGGTACACCACTGCGTAAACCTGAACGATATGCTGCCCCTGTGCGACTACATCACCATCCATGTGCCCTACCTGCCCACCACTAGGGACACCATCAACGCCCAGACCCTTGCTTTGTGCAAGGACGGCGTCAAGATCCTGAACTACGCCCGCGGCGAGCTGGTGAACACCGCCGCCCTGCTGGAGGCCATGGACAGCGGCAAGGTGTCCGGCTACATGACCGACTTCCCCTCCGAAGACATTCTGGGCCGTCCCGGCATCGTGTGCACCCCGCACCTTGGCGCTTCCACCCCGGAAGCCGAGGACAACTGCGCTATCATGGCAGCGCAGGAGCTGAGCGATTACCTGCGCAACGGCAACATTACCCACTCGGTCAACCTGCCGGAGGTGCATCAGCCCCGCGCCGGCGGCAAGCGCATCTGCATCATCCACAAAAACGAACCGGGCATGATCAGCCAGATCACTGCCCTGACCACCGAGGCCGGTCTGAACATCGAAAACATGGTGAACAAGAGCAAAAAGAACATGGCCTACACCATGCTGGACGCCACCGGTGCCGTGGATGCCCGCCTGAGCGAGAAGCTGAGCAGCATCCCCGCCGTCATCCGGGTGCGCATCCTGTAACAGCAAAAATACACGAGACACAAAAAGGTGAAGTGGCCAGCGGTCACTTCACCTTTTTCATAAAGGATCCACACCCGGCAAAGCTGGCCGGGGCAGTCATCACATGAGCTGCTTTCATTCATGATATGAACCAGATGAAAAAACAGACGGGTTATATCCCTTGACTTCAGCCCCCCGGGGGAGTATACTCCGTGGCAGTGAAATATTCGGCTATGACGAGAAAGAGTACCCGGAAGGAATGCTGCAGAGAGCTGCCGGCTGGTGCAAGGCAGTGCAGGGCGTCCGTGGGAAGATCCTCTCCGAGCTTTCCGGCTGAATGGGCGGTGGATCCGCCCCAGTAAGCGGGAACGGCAGGCCCCCGTTATCACGGGCCGCGCATTGTTGGATGCGCACTGAGGGGCCGGGCTTTGCACCGGCAATAAGAGTGGTACCGCAGAGGAGTTTATACGCCTTTGTCTCTTACGAACCGTAAGGGGCAAAGGCGTTTTTGTTTGCGGGAAAGCCATTTCCCGGATGTTTCATTGCCTTTACATCCGCAAAAATAAGTGTTCAGGAAAAAGGAGAGTTTATCATGAAAACATTGGAAAAAGTAAGCGACTTTGTGGGCAAGTACATGGCCGCCATCGTCATTGTGGTGGCGGCACTGTCTCTGCTGTTCCCCGGCACCTTCAGTGTAGTAAAGACCGCATGGGTCAACACCCTGCTGGGCATCGTCATGTTCGGCATGGGTCTTACCCTGAAGCCGGAGGACTTCAAGGTGGTGTTCAGCCGCCCGAAGGATGTGATCATCGGCTGCATTGCGCAGTTCACCCTGATGCCCTTCCTTGCATGGGCGCTGACGCAGCTGTTCCACCTGCCCACCGAGCTGGCTATCGGCGTCATCCTTGTGGGCACCTGCCCCGGCGGCACCTCCTCTAACGTGATGACCTATCTGTCCAAGGGCGACGTTGCACTGTCCGTTGGTATGACTGCCGTTTCCACCGTGCTGGCCCCCATCCTGACTCCCCTGCTCACCCTGCTGTATGCCGGCCAGCGCGTGGATGTGAACCCTGTAAATATGTTCCTGTCCATCGTCAAAGTAGTGCTGGTGCCCATCGCACTGGGCTTTGTGGTCAACCACTTCTTCCACGCCTTCACTCAGAACGCCGTCCGCGTGCTGCCGCTGGTCTCCACCACCGCCATCGTGCTCATCATCTGCGCCGTTGTTTCTGCAAACTCCGCCAAGATCATGACCAGCGGCCTGCTGATCCTTGCCGTAGTCATCCTGCACAACCTGCTGGGCTACCTCACCGGCTTCGGTGTGGGCAAGCTGCTGAAGCTGGATTCCACCAAGTGCCGCGCGATCTCCATCGAGGTCGGTATGCAGAACTCCGGTCTGGCCACCTCTCTGGCCGCTGCCCACTTTGCACAGTATCCGCTGGCAACCATCCCCGGCGCTGTGTTCTCGGTGTGGCATAACATTTCCGGCGCCGTCCTCGCCAACTTCTTTGCCCGCACCGCCGAGAAGAAGGACTGATCTTATACCATAATAAAAATGGCTGCTGCACAGGGTTTCTTCCCGGTGCAGCAGCCATTTCTTTGTTTATTGAACGTGATCTGCGCGGTTTTCCTGTCTTTGCCTGTTTCCCGGACTGTTGCGCAAGCGCAAGCATCCCGGGAGCAAAAAGGCACCCGAACCCCAGACCCCCTGCGTGTGATGCATGATGGCTTTTCGTTTTTTAGAGCGATAATTCGTTAAATTGATGCAATTTGCTACAGATCTGCTACAAACGTCAAGTTTTTAATCATATTACGCTCTCGCACAAAGCTTCGTGGTCATTGTATTTATTGCCTCTCGTCCCTCAAATTCTTTAACTTCTTTCTGTAATTCATTTTCTATCATTTCTCGGTCCATATTAAGCTTATCAAGCAAAAAGCTATGTCGCAATTCGAAACTTTCAAACACATCTGCCCATGTTAATGCGTATAGTTCGTATTGTTCTAGCTGAACAACCAGTCCTTTCTTGCCTGCTGTTTTATTTTCTCCCACATTGCGTCGTTCTTTCACATCGTCATCCATTTCATTGCAAACAGCTATAAACTTCCATCTACAGAACTGGGAATTGAACTGTGGCTGTTTCTTAACAAAATCCATATAGTCTTCTATCTGTCGCAATACTTTTTTTGTAAGAACAACCTTTGGAGCTTTTAATTCTACAATTAGATTTTCCTTGATTGCATTTCCTTCTCCGTCTTCTGTTTTTCTAGCTCCACACAAAAAAATGTCCATTCGACGCATTTCTTCGTCATCTTTTGTTAGCACTGCTTCTGGGCTATCTTTACCGTACAGTAGATATAAATACTTCTCAAGTGCCTTTTGCATTCTCTTGTCCGCTGTAACCAAATTATATTGTTCACCAAACAGCCAATAATGTTGCTCTATAATTTTCTGGATGTGATCACGCTCATTTGTATACGGTTCCATGCTATAAAGCATCCATTTTAGCCCTTCAATCACTTTGTACCGATTTTCTATAAAACGAATCGAATCAATCACATTACTCAACTTCGTCTTTTTTAAAACATCTGCAAAGTCTTCTCTCTGTTTCGGTGTTAAATCCACAATTTGAGAAATAAATTCTAATATGTTTTCTCTTTCAGCAGAATCCAACAGCAAATTTAAAAATCCGAGCAGTGACTTTTCTTGAATTGGTTTCAACTTATAAAAGATCCTTGACTCTAACTGATACAGCTCTTTTGTTACTGAAATCAATTCTCTTTTTTTCATCTTCCCATATATATCATTCCCAAATTGGGGAAACGATTTTCTATCCATCATCCCCTTTACCGCCTCATCTGCTTTTTGGGCTAAATATTTTCCCAGGACCTCTTCTATCAATTTACGAATTTCATGTTTAAGTTTTCGCAATAAAATTTTTTCATTATCCAAGGTTTGTTGTTCTACCTTTTCGTCTTCATATTCTTCACAATTTACGTCTTTTTTGTTATTAAAGTATGCAGATTTCACAAACACACTGTGGCAAAAATTCACCGTGTTTCTATTAAACGCCGTGCTATCTTTTCCTTTAGTTATACCTTGCGTATCCATATAATAAATACAGTACTTTTCTTTGATTGCGTTTTTCCATACAACTATCGAGATAATAAAATTATTTTCCTCTAATCGGATTATTTTTTCTTTGCTCAGTTCCGTGTCAACATAATCCTCATACTTTAGAACTTCTCCATTTATCTTAAGCTGAAGTTCTCTATTTTTTTCAAGAAATAAAAACCACGCAAATTCTTTCAGAAGCGATTCACGTAACGCTTCCATAGACATTTCCGCTACCGTCACTTCATCAATTTGCGAAATTGTGACTTCTGTTCCAGTATTGTCATTCGTTTTCTCTATTTGTGTTTCTTCAAACTCATTTTTCTTATCACTCTCTATTATAATTTCGTATTTGAAATTTTCATTTCCTTCTTTATATACAGTACTCCATTTTAAAGCCGCTGCTATGCCAAATCCCGAAAATCTTCCTTTTCCTTTGTTTGCTTTTGTTTTAAATGGATTAGGGTAGCTATTCTTTTTAGATGTCAAAAATGTCCCAAATGTATCGTTTAGTGTTGAATGACTTATTCCTTCGCCATTATCATAAATCTTAATTTCTGATAACCCTCCCAAATCATTGGGGATATAAGATACTTCCACCTGAGTCGCATTTGCCTCAAAACCATTCCAAATATATTCAACTAGAGCTTCTTTATAATCTTTTGTAATACCAGATGCCTCTATACTTTGACTCTTAACTTCTAGACTGTGTTTCATTATGTTAACGCCTCCCTTAGATTTCCATCTTACTCGTTTCACTCGTCAAGATGGTTAGTCTTATTTTAAATAAGTCCTTCCGAATCTTATATCCCCTAAAGATTGTTCCATCTACATTATGTAACTGATTCAAATCTATATTCCTTACTGCCTCCAATGCTGCTTCTCTCTGTCTCAAGTGCCGCTTTCCAACGGTCAAACAGCTTGCACCATCCAATATGTCATACTGCTGGAATGCTCGGTTGAAGTCCATCAGGTGATGTAGACGGATAGGTTGATTCGTCTCATTGTCCACCAACAGACCCCAGTTTTCCCAATGGCGGTCGGTGTTGCCCACCAGATAATCCAGAATGTTCATCATATAGTATCCGTGGGTGTCCAACTCTAAAATCTTATCCAGCGTGTTCCAATCATGGTTTGTGCAGTAGACATCATAGGCTGCATACGTCACAAGGCTATATCGCTGCGAGGTCATAATTTTGCTGATGGAAACCGGCTCGTTCTCAAACATTCCCTGCTCATACAGAACCTGATGACAGTCAAAGCATCGGCAGATTTTACTTGCCAGCACTTCACGCTCGACTGCATCTTGTCCACCGTCTTTATAAAGATAGAAGCCTTCCTCTTTGCGCACCCACGCTTTAGGATAGCATCCGCCAGTGGACAAATCATTTGCCAAAAGATGGGCATTTGTCACAGCCATCTGATGTCCACGCAGTGCAATATCCACAAGAGCATTGCTTAAAGAGTGTGTGTAGAGATTGATATCCTCAAATCGGACAGTCTCTTTTTCTTCTTTTACCCAGAACACATCCAGCAGAGACAGGCAATGGTACGAAAGCGCAATCTGGGCGCGCTCACGGTCCGTAACACTCTGAGGTGCGCCTATACTATTCAGAATCTCTTTCGCATAGGTACGATCCAGCGTTAGCATACGGGATGCACACCAATAATAGAAATTCGTTACATTATTGATTCGATCATCAAAATCATCCGATTCTTCCAGCACTAAATCGTATGGCATAAAATCTTTAAGGTGAATTTTGCATTCACCAGCCGTGCTTACTTGTGCCACACACTTTTCCATGTGCATGATATGATAGACTGTTGCTTCGCTCATTGTCTTCACCACCTTATTGACTGGTGCACGCTTTCTTTTCTATTATTGTACCGTCTTTTCTACTGCAAAACAAGATGCAAAAAGCTTTTAGTCTCTGATATATACCCAGTTGCCATCCACAGAAGCAAGCGCATTTTTCTATTGCATTTCTAGTTTAAGTAAAACCGAGTGGAGTGGCATCATGTTACCCTGCACGGTTTATTTTTTTAGAGTGTTTCTTTTGCCTGTGCAGCTCTTTCCATTCTTCAATTGCCAGCTCTGGGCCACAGTGTGAAACATCAGTATCCGCCCAGTGAAAGCATGTCCCCGCCAAAACAATCGGCATCCGACGTAAAAATCGTATGTCTCATTTTTACTTGTCACACAACATCATCCCAGACCCAGACGAGTTTTCCCCTAGCATCTTCGGATGAATCAGAATTTCCATGTCCAACAGGTTTTCAAAAGGAACTGAATGTAATCTATTGGTGCAAGGTTGTTTGCCTTTGCTGTTTCTACCATACTGTACTCACTTTTGGTTCGGCAGGCATATCACCGAACAGCCAGTTCTCTCTTCCCGCTGAAAAGGGACGGATCTTGTTTTCCGCTCGATTGTTGGAGATGTCACAGCGAGGATCTTTCAGGTAATGTTCCATATCGGACCGCTAACCCTGTGCATATTCCACTGCTTTTTTCAGATTTCCAACTAACACCAAAAAATGCGCATTGGTTGGTTGACTGTAAGGCGTTGTTCCTTAATGTAATCATCTCACTGCATTACCGGAGGGCTATTTCGTCAGAAAGTCTGGAATTATTGGATCGATTCTATTCGTCTATATTAGGTGTCCATTTTATTCCAATAATTTCCGAAGGGACCTTCTTTGTCTTATATATAAATCCCACACTATACTTTGCTCTGGTAACTGCCACATAAAACTTTGAAAGGCTTTCGCCTTTCAGTCCTTTTGATTTTCCTGACAGCCACGTTAGCATTGGCTGTGTTGGATATATCAAAACTCTATCGAACGTAAGTCCCTTTGCCGAGCCAAAAGTCATCACCCTAAACTTTGCATTTACCTTGGTTCTTCTGTCATATCTAAGCTGCATTGGCTTATATGTTTCCATGTAGTTATCAATATCCTTTTCTTCAATCCAAAATATTCCGTCATGTTCTGTTTTTACATTCATTGCGGAATCACATGGCTCCATGTCAGGATACATCTTATTTGCAAGATTACATATGATCTGATTGTTGCGATACGATGTCGATAATGTCGTGGAATCAATGTTCATTTCAGGAATGTTCTCCTGTACAAAGTTTATTATTTTTCCACCTGCATACTTTTTGTATTTTGCCTCATAATGAGTTCGATATGTCGTCTGACGAGGATCTCCTACTAAAGTCACGCTGCAGCCGACCTCGTGTAGTTTTCTTATGACTTCTAAATCGTATCCAGCAAAATCCTGTATTTCATCTACAAAAACATAAGGAAAATTTTTTCGTATTCGTTGAAAAACGCAGCCTTTTGACAAATCATCCAAAACGCATGACAATTTTGAAATCATGTTTGAATATATATTACCTGAGGCTGTCACATATTTTTTCTCATTTGTATCCTTTAGCTTCAACAGGTTTTTATCTGCTTTATTCACTAATAATACACCAGACACTCTATTAGTTATAAGATAGCTTTGATAAGGCCGTATCCCATGCCTAATAAGTAGTGAAAACCATGGAATAATAGTCACATTGGATGGAATGCAACCATTTACCTCATAGAATTTTTCTCTAATACTTTGTTCATTTGCATCAGTATAAGTCGTTATCAAAATATTTTCAGAAATCTCCAACGCTCGCCTTACAAGAAATGTTGTTTTCCCCGCTCCTGCCGCCGCAACAATTAGACTACTCATTTTTTATTGCCCTCATTATATATTCAGGATATTTAATTTTCGTAGCCGATTCAAAAATTGCTATTGCGCAATCCGTTTTATGCGCGTGCATATATTTGTGCATCTCATCATCAGTATTGTAGTTGGTTCCAAAAATATTGTTCATCACTTCCCGTCCATTTTCCTTCAATATTTTTGGTTCTAATGTATTGTAATTAAAATCCTTATTTGACAATTTTAAATCACCTGTATCTACTACATTATCAACGCATATGTGGATACACGGTATTTCTTCATATTCTTTGTACTTTTTCTTAACAGCTTCAATATCTCCATCGTTATCCGTAACAACAGCTGTTGCTTTGTTCAACGTCTGTGCAATTTCAAGATACCTCTTAAAAGCCACTCCTCCTACGGTCATTACATCTATTCCATCTTGGATAGGAAGACGTCCTTCATGAGTATCCATATAAGCTCGCTGGACAACCAGTTCATCTGAGTCACCCTCTACCAAGATTGATCTTTTACAAAGAATCAGGCGCAAAGTATCATAACCGGCCACTTTTCTGAAAAATTCAAAAGTTTCCTTTTTGAGTGATTTCATCGAGCAGCAATTATTGCCTGAAAGCAAAATTAAATTTTCCAGTCCAAGTTTATTAGCGACAAAGCTACTATGCGTTGATGCTATAATTTGTCTACCAGAGGCAGCCTTTTTAACGACGCTCATCAATTCACTTAAACGAGAAAAAGACAAATGGCTCTCTGGTTCTTCAATCAAAATAATACTTGCCTTTTCTGCCTGTTTATGGCTTAAAGCTAATTGCGTTTTTATGATGCATTGCGCGCCTTTTCCCGCATGAACAAAAGGTATCCCATCTACCTGTGTAACCAAACTTGACTCCCAAGAGTTCTGAACCCCTTGATCCGCACTTAATGATATCTTTCCGCCCATAATCGTCGAAGCTGAACTAATTTTTTTGTTTATTGATCGAATTGCTTCATTTTGTGCAAATTCATCTATCATAGTTCTATGGGCTTGTGTTATTGCTGTTATGTCCTCTGGCTCAAGAAAATCTTTTACTACTTTAGAAATGTAGACATCCGATCCATTTTGGTATCTGTAATTTGATGAATCGATCATTACAGATCGTATTGGTATGAATCTGGGCATTTTCTCATCTCGACTAAAAGAGAACCATCTTGCTTCATAAAACTCAATGGGTAAACTTGTGAGTTTCTGTGTTTTAAGCAAACTTTCATATTCCGCATTAAATTTATCAGAAAATCCAATCAAGAATTTAATTCCTTCTATGCCATCAATATTTTCGGAATTACCATTTCCTTCAAATTCTGGCAATGTCCCACTCTTAAAGTATAACTCAATCATTATCTCCGGAGGTGCAATCGGATGTCTCATCTCCACAGATGCCAGATATTCCGCAACGATTTCTCTATTAAACAAATATGCCGACAGTTGATTTCTAATATTTCGACCAGCATATATACCCATTAAGGCCACATGAATAGCTTCAAGAATAGTAGATTTTCCAGATTCATTATCACCAACTAAAAGGTTGATGTTTTCATTAAATCTAATTTCAAACGGATCTTTGAATTTTTTAAAGTTTTTAATGATTACCCTCTCAATGGCCATTTGTACCCTCTCCTATCACTCTACTCCTAACGCTTTAAACACCGCATCCTCTGCGCTGCTGTAGAAGATCAGATTGAAGCTACCCACCAATTCCGGTGGAACAGTCCCCAGATCAACGGCACTTGAAATCGGCAGCAGAACCTTCTTTGCACCGCTATCGAGGCAGACCTGCAGGCTGTTTGCAAGCTCATCTACCTTCAAGATTGTCCCACTGATGCTGATCTCGCCCAGAACTGCAAGGGTACTGACCGTAGGACGACCAAGGGCAATGCTGCACAATGCAATCAAGGTGGGCAGTGCCAGCTTTCCTGTCATACCGATGCCCTGAAGATCCTGATAGTTGATAATGTAGTCCTTAGATGCCGTGCTGATGCCGCCGCTAATGCGGTTTCCGTTGGCTTTCAGGAAGTTGAAAGCCGTGTTGGTGGATTCTCTGCAATCACGGTCACTGCCAAGACCGGTGCGCTCAAACTTTCCGCTGCCCGGCAACATCTGACTTTCCAACCGGAATACACCGATCATGCCGCTTTTTCCACGCGAAACAGTGTAGATCTGTCCCGGATTGCACATTCCATCCGGAATCAGCTTGCCGCCGCCCTGTTCGGGAACCGACACAAACTTTTCTTCAAAGGTATCCAGATCAATGTAGCTGAAGTTCACATCGTAGAACTCCATACCACCCAGCTTTTTCAGTTGCTCTTTCACTCGACGGCGCATTTCCAGCGCAAAGACAAGGATTTCCTCCAGTTGCTCTTTGGTAAACTCACCGTCCGGGTACAGCAGCTTTACATAGCCGCCTACGATCTTACGCACTGCGATCGTGTCACGCTGATTCAGATTTTTACCAAGGCGGAAATACTTATCTAGTGCATCACCGTACTGCTCCTTACGCAGTTCCCGGATAAACTCAGCAAGATAATCCGTGATGAAGCCGTAGTCGTTGGTGAAATGCTCCGGGCGGAATTTTGGAATCTCCCAGCCGGGAATGTAACAATGCAAGCGATCCAAAAATGCAGTGTCTGTTCCCATTTCAGGCGGGAACGGGTCAAACAAGCTGGAGGTTTTTAGCAGCACATCCACACTCTGGTTAATATTTCCCACAAAGACCATCGAGGCCGAGGCTGCCTTTTCCTCTTTGCCACGGGCGAAGGAGCCGGAAGCCATATAGTCCTTCATGATCTGGATGCCGTCTTTGTCCTTGAACTTGATACCAGCAACCTCATCAAAAGCCACACAGTCCCACAGACCCACCAGACCAACAGTCTTTCGTCCCATATTGTAGAACAGGTTTGCCACAGTCGTCTGTCCACCGGACACCAGAATGCTGTTAGGGCTGATTTCCTTATAGATGTGGGATTTACCGGTGCTGCGAGGACCAAGCTCGCAGAGGTTGAAGTTGTTCTCCACCAGCGGCAGCATACGAGCCAAAAGGAGCCATTTCTCCCGCTGGTTCAACTGCTCCGGCTCATAACCGCAAGAACGCAGCATTACATCCATCCACTCGTCCTGCGTGAAGGCTTTACGTCCAGCGCGCACTTCCTCAATGTCGATATGGGGCATCTGGATGGGGGTCAGCTTGCGGATGCTGATAGGCGAAACATCCTTCTGCTTTTTCTGCCGGGGTTCGCTGTCAAGATCTTCCATACCAAAGGTACTGTCACCCTCGGATTCATATTCCAGTTGGACGATGCACCAGATACCACCACAAAGCAAACGATCAAATTTTTCCGGGTAGTCATCCGTAATGGGCACATTGGAGAGCCCCAGATTGGAAAACTCTGCAAAGAAGCAGTCTTTCTTGATGTCCAGATGCACGGTCACCATATCGATAATGGTGTGGCTGCCGTTCCGACGCAACTGAGAAAGCACCTTCTGCGCCTCATCCGGGCGCACAAAGTTGTCCGCCAGAATATGCTTTACGTTCTGCACCCCCTGCTCGATGATTTCCTCATCGTCCGAGCTGCAATACTGCCCCAGCAGAAACTCCAGCACATAGACCGGTACGTTGGCACCTTCCTTGATCTTTTTGGTCAGATCCTTACGGACGATACGACCATCAAAGTTTTCCCGCAGTTTCCGGCGCAGTTCTTCCCGGTTTCCCTCTGCTGCCTGATCCATCATTAGCATACGGTGTACCCGCCTTCCTTTTTGTTAGAATCCAAAGCCAAAATCGTCTGCAAAAGCAATATCCATCATCACCGGATGGCGCCACTGTTCCAGACCTGTATCCTCATCATAGACCACAAGATAATACTGCTTATCCTTGTCGTACTTCTTGTTCTTAAAGGTAAAACGCAGCCGGAAAATACGCTTTTGTGCGCTGAGCTCCCGGTTGTCTGCCACATAGGTGTTTTCGTTGGAGATCTTCTCGTTGTCCTCCGAGATAAAGAACACCCGGTACTTTACCGGTTTCACAGTATCGCTGACGGCTTCCGACTGGACAAAATCCATGGAGGTGATCAGATTCGTGATCTTGTGGAGAATGCTGACCAGTGCGATCTCTGCATTCTTGGTCTCCTGATGTCCACGCTCCATTTTGATATCCAGCACTGGCACCAGCATCTCCTGCGGCGAGGAGCCGCCGTGGACGTAGTTGGCACCGCCGCCAGCAACCTTGAACACGTTGCTGCTGACCGGGTAGGAAACCACCTTGGCATCCTGGTTGCCCAGTACTGCGCCCATGCTCATGTGCCCGATGCCGTCATCCTGAAGCGGAGCAGCAGACACCACAAAGCGGCGATTGACAAAAGCATTTTCCATGCTCTTGCCTGCGATCTTCTCGCTCTCGGACAGCTTATCCCGCTTATAGATAAAGCCGTGGTCTGCCGTTACGATAAAGTGATGGGTATTTCCGCTGCCATTGATGCGGCGGATCAGATCCATGATCTCCTGCACGGCTTCCTCACAGGCGTTGAACACCTCATCCTCGGTGTTGGGCTTGTCACCACGGGCATCGATCTGATTGTGGTACACATAGATAACCTGACGCTTGGTGAGGACATCCCGCAGGTCTGCCACCTTCATGCTCTTGATCTCGTCAAACTGGATACAGACACTGTCCGGCACATAGCTTTGCAGCACCTGCTGACGCCCTGCCAGCGTATCGCAGAGGATGTCATCCACCAGAACCTGAAAGTCATCGGTCATTTCCAGCGTGCGGTGCGGGAGAAGCGCAGCCATGCCCAGCCGGGTATAGGAGGGCAGCACGCCCAACTGCACGTTCAACTGCGCCGAGCACTTGGGGTCATCCTGCATCCGGGCAAAAAGCTCCTGCCCTACCTCATACCGCATGGCATCGGAGATAATGACCACGGTACGCTCCTTGGCGTAGCGCAGGTTGGCGTTGTAGAAATCCCGCTGCAAGGGCAGCACCGACAGAGCTTCCTCCTGCTGGAGAGCCTCGTTCCATGCTGGGAGAAGAGTGTCAAGATATTCGTTGGTGTAGATGTTCTCCACCAGCTCCCGCAGCGGCTCAAAGGCTTCGGTGTTTTCCAGCTTGTCGTAATAGAAGTAGAACTTCCGGTACTGCTGGTCTATCTGATGATCTTCGGACAGATACCGGCCCACAATGGCTTTGAAGCCCTCGGCGCTGCGATAGTTTGCCGCCTGCACCATGCAATAGGCGCTTTGCAGCAACTGGTAGGTCTTGTCGGTCTTCCGGCCAAAGTGCATCTTGGCACGCTTTTCGCACACCTCCGGGATGGTCAGCTCGTTGAGCTTTGCCCCGGTATCCTCGGCAAGGAGCCGCCCCATCAGCCACTTGACCAGCACCTGATCCACTGCAAGGAAGGTATCGCACTCCACCAGATCATCGGCACGGCAGCCGGAGAACGTCTGATAGACGTTCAGCCCCTTTGCCACATGATCCGAAAGTTCATCGTACTTATCCCGGTAGAGAACGCTGTTCATCAGGCTGTCGAGAAAGGCAATGATGTTGCCTGCCTTGTAGGACACAAAGGACTTCCACGCCACAGGCAGCTCCGCCTGCACATAGCGGGCGGTATAGGTGACGAAAAGGGTCACCAGCAGCCGTTCCAGCGTGGGCTTTACGTCCGTATAGCCGAAATGCTGCTCGCACAGCTGCCAGAAAGACGGCAGCAGATCGTACTGTTCAAACTGCTGCAAGTAAGTATTCTCCGCAAGACTACCCTCGGTGAGCACAATCCGCACCACCTCCTCAAAGGAGCAGGTGCGTGCTTTGCAGATGGCGCTGAGCAGCCCGGTGAGGATGTTTTCCTCGTTGAAATTCTCGATCTCCAGATCGTAGAACCGCTGGGTGCGCTTTTTATCGGCAAAAAACTTGATGTGCTTTTCGAGGATAGGCTTATACTTCTCCTCAATGCCAAGGTCTACCGACAGCAGCGAGGCACGGTCGGCAAAGAACCGCCGGGAGTACAGCAGGGTGTCCTCCAAGTGGTTTTCCCGCACATCGGGCTTGGGGAACGGGGCGTAGACAAGGTAATTGGTGGTGGTGTCCACCCGTTCCAGAAAGTATTTGGTATAGAACTGGTTATCTGGCTGGAGATGGTAGATCTTCGCATTTTCCAGTTCTACATTCTCCATATCCTCGGCAAAGTCTGCCTTGTCATCGTACCAGAACACCAGCTTGCGGGTGTCACCGGTAAATTCCGCATTCAGGCGGTCTATGATTTGTTTTAGGTTTAATTCAGCCATATAAGTTTTCTCTTACCAATCTATAATATTCAAATATTGATAAAGTTTATAAAGTCTTTCTATCAGCGTATCATAAAGTTTTTTATAGTCCTCAAAATCAGAGAGTCCGAGTGTTTTCAACGCATTTTCCTTGAATTTATTCATCTTTTTTTGCGATAACAAATGAGAGAAATAGTTTCTCAAATCATTCAACGCATATAATGGGCCAATAATCCGACTTGCTTCCTCATCTTTGTATGCGATTATTTTTTCAAGAATCTTTCTAGTCTGAGTCTCAATGTCTTCAGGTGGGTTTACATCATAAAACGTTTTATAAAGCCTTTTAAGCTCTCCACTATCAATGCCTTCGTTAAGGATTCCGTCCATTAAATCTATATTTGTACTAATTTCTTTTTCGGTATAATGCAAAGGCTTTTGCAAACGCTTCTTTTTCTCCTCACACTCGCTCTGTAAGTGAAATAAGCTGATGCCATATTTCTTTTGTATACGCTGATAAAAGGAATCCTTCAATATTAGAATCCTTTTTTCAATAATTGGCTCACTTGGAACGCAATACATTTGTGCCCGATACAGTTCAGTGTCAACGACGCAATGATCCGACTCGATATTGTAGCTTTTAAGAAGATATGCCGCCGTTTCCTCTTTATCAATTGCGTCTAGATCACCAAGAAACATTATGACTCGATCATTTTTGTTAATACCAAAGTGAACCAACCAATCATACTCAAACCTATCTGTTCCCTTTTTTGCAATACATCCATAACTCTCAGAGAAGAAATCAAGCACATAATCGTCATCATTGTAAAATGCACCCAATATTTTTTTCTTAAAAAACACTGGGCAAGAGTAGCCTGCTGGGTGCATTGGGTCGAGATCAACATTTAATCCTGGGATGCACAAATCTCTAGAATCGTATTGCAAGTTCAATGCATGTGCCCATTCAAATCGTCTATTGTTCCTCATTGTTAGCTTACAAAAATTTCCATTTTTCCGCGTTTTATCATATGCTTTATAGATTTCTGCTGGAATTATTGGGCAAAGCTGCATTTCCCCGCACGCTGGACATTTCATAACTGGGCACTCTGGTATTTCAATATGAACTGCGCCTATGGTAACCCTTACATCAGTAAAATCCATTTCTCGACATTTTCCGCATGCGCATTGAGTTTGATGTAAGGCCATTATGGCTTTTTCATCATATTTTTTCTCAAATTCCCTCAAATCCTTAAAAATCATATCCATAGGCCAATTCCTCTAACCCACTATTATTTTTTCTCTTTCGCCATGATGTTCTTGCTATCCGCCAGCACCTCGTAGAACTTGCCATCGGCGGCGGTCTGGAGCTTGCGGTAGTTCACCTTTACGCCGTCATCGAGGTCCAGCGCAATGCGGGAAAGTGCCAGATGGCTGATCTTTTCGTCGTAGTCCCGGCACTCCTTCAACTGCTTGGTCAGCTTGTCCTTGCGCTTGGAGGCGGCAGCGGCTTCCCGGGCGTTGGTGGTGTGGTCCATCATGTCCTGCATCCGGTTGATTTCGGATTCATACACACGCTGCATCTTGTGCAGATAGTCCACACGCAGGGTGCCGATGGTATCCGGGGTGTAGCGGTGGAGGTAGACCAGTGCCTTAAAGCCGTTCTGCTTGCCGCTGTCGAACAGCCAGTAGATGGGCCGCTTGCCGGAGCCGGTGACCGAGTAGGTCTGGCAGTGATCCTTGAAAAAGTCGTTCACAAAGTAGTTGCGGATGACCTCCCGGCTGGTGGTGCCCTTATTGCCCAGCGCCTTGGCAATGTAATCGAGGTTTGCTTCCAGCGTATCTGCACCGTATACCACCTTCAGCCAGTCGCACAGGCGTGCAATGATGTCGTCCTCCAGATACTCCTCATCCGTAATGGGGATCACGTTATCCACATCCGGGGCAAAGGTGCACTGTTTTACGCCATCCTCGGTGCGGAGGTACAGTGCGCCCGGCGCACGCAGCAGACCCGGTGCACCTAAAACACCAGTTCCGGTCACAGCATTGCTGGCGTGGACAAACTTCTCTTCAAAGGGCTGGCCAGCCAGCACAAGCCCGGGCACATCCAGCGAGTAGCGGCCAAACATACAGCCCACTGCATAGCTCAGCAGGCTCTTGATGTCTCGCTGCAAGTCGGCTTTGCGCACGGTCACATCTTTATCTTCCACTTCCGGGGTCAGTTCATCCTGCAAGCCGTAAATGTCAATAAAAATGCGGTTCAGCTCTTCCTCATTGGCTTTCAATTTCTGGAATCTTCCGTCGCAGGTTTCTTCCCACGCTTTATAGGCAGATTCAATTCTCATCGCAGGGGCATTATTACCCCACGCATAGGCTCCCGCCATCCGAAGTTTTACCAGCGGGTGCTTCTTAAAGTCCCAGCTTGTTTCAAAGGAATCCCAGTCCTCTTTAGAGGTTTCAATGTTACTCTGCGCAATTTCTTCTACTCGTTCAGTATCCAGCCTAGGGCACGGAAGTTTTCTTAAATCCTCCGGCATAATGTTAATTGTCGGATTCATAAGATTCAAGAAACAACTTACAACTTTTGTATTGCAATAAGCAAGAAGCCAGTCGAGAGTCCAAGCATTACCAGCCTCATAAATATCGTTTGTTGAACTCTCGTAGACAAATCCACCCTCTGAAATTCGGAATCCCAGTTCTCCACTTGTGATTCTTGACATTTCAATTCCCCTATTAAAAGAGAATTCAATTCCACCGAGTCTTGCTTTTATTCTGCCTTTGTCATCTAAAGCTGTTCTGATGCTTGCTCCGTCATCTTTCCAGTAAACATAATACTCATTGTTGCCATACCACTTTCGGAATGGTCCTCCCTTGTTACATGGTTTCCAGTATTCCTTTACTGCTGACACTTCTGCCCATGTGCGTAAATACTTTTCGTTGTTTCCTGTTGAGATACCATTTCTAATTATATAGTGATCTGCCAAATGTTCTTTTGTGAATGCATCGAAAACCGATTCACTCACCCAATACGCCACGGGACTTCCCGGAATCTTTGCAAAGTCAGACTGCTTTGGATAGTACCGATTTTTTTCATTAAAGAACTCAGATTCTTTCTCGTTGCGGCGTGAAAAGCAATAATCAACGAGGCGAATCGCAGTCATATTATAGTCTATATTTATTCTTCTGTTCACCCATGCCGTAATAGGGTTATGTCCGACCTTACCATCGAAAAGTTCTGTTCCAAAGTCAACAAGCGTATCAATCACCGATGTTGAAAACAGATACTCGCGCAACTTTTCAAAACTGGACAAAAACATCCATGACGATGTTGTAATAAAAGAAACGAATCCATTCTGTTTGCTTATATCACCTAATGCGTGCCTAAGCATTACCATTGAAAGATCCGCTTTTGCTTCCGAATAATTGGAATTAACATAGTCATCAAGTTTTGCACTAAATCGAGATTTACCAAGATACGGCGGATTCATGACCATGACCCAATATTTCCGCCCCATAGTCTCGCTCTGTTCCACCAACTGTTGCAGCTGCTCTGCAGTCTCCTCCACACCGGCACTCTCGAAGGAAACCTGTGCTTCATCGTTGATACCGGCAACAAACCGGCGCAGCAGGTCCCAGTTATACTCCGGCACATTGAGGATGGAGCCGTACTCCTTGGCATCGGTGAGGATATCCAGCAGACTTTCCAACTGCATTTTTGCGGTGTTCTTTTCCAAGTCCGAAAGGCCCGCCCCAAAAAACTTGAGGTGAGCCCGGTTGATGGGGTTGCTTTCCTGAATGGCGTGGACGTGGCAGGTGTTTTCGCCGTTGAGGATGCGGCGGTTGTACTGCCGTGCTTTCATCATCACGGCAAAGTATGCCAACTGATAGGCACGGTCATCAATGTCCAGACCGTAGAGGTTGTGTTCCAGAATGCTCTTGGCGGCATCCCGCTGGCTGTAACCCACGCTTTCGTAGATCTGCATCAGAACGTCAAAGGCATAGACCAGAATATGCCCGGAACCCATGCAGGGGTCGATGAGGGTCAGGTCTTCCGGGCTCAGGGCGGCGTACTCCTTGCGGATCGTCGCCAGCTTTGCCTGTACCTCCGGCTCCTGCGGGGCTTCGTCCAGATAGTACTTCCAGTTTCTCCGCAGGTCGCTGTCCGGGTGACCCTCTACCCACAGGCGGCCAAGGCTGTTTTCAACCATATAGCGAATTGCCCAGTCCGGTGTATAAATAGTTGTAGCTGCCGGTAAAAGTTCTTTTGGAATTTTATCCTTTGAGAAGCGTCCATCGTAAACTTGTTCATTTAGAGCTGTGTTGTAGTACTGGTACAGCCAGCCGATGATCTCCACCTGACCGCCCTGCTCGATGTTGAAGTCCTTTTCCGGGATGTCGTGGGTCAGCTTGTACACCACTCCCTCCTGATCCACCACCGAAAGGTTCAGCAGGACTTCGGTGTAGTCGGTGGTCTTTTCAAACAGACCGGGCAGGATCTCATTCAGCGCATTGCACTGCTTGATGAACAAAAAGCGGAACAGCTCGTCCAGCTTGTTATCCTGCTTCCACTGGATGATCTGGGCTTCTTCCTCGGCGGTAAAGGGAAGCTCGGCATCAAAGGGGGTGGTGACCAGATCCGGCTCCACCTTGCCGCTCTCGGAGGAAAGCACCCGCAGGTGGGAGGGCAGATAGTCGTTGACCTCCATGAACCGCACAGCGATCAGGCGGTTGAACCATGTATAGGCAACCTCCTCCATGATGTACTGGTAGGCGGTGGCGTAATCGGTGTCGGCCTCCTTCTCCCGAATGGCGCTCACAAGCTGCTGCCGCTGCTTGATGGCCTCGCCTGCCACCAGATACGGCTCCGCTGCGCCAATATCGTAGAACTGGGCATCCAGCGTGCTCTGGGGCAGAGGGTCTGCAATGCCCTTTTCAGTAATGCCCATCAGACCGGCACGGTAGCAGATATCTGCGATCAGCTTGTTCCGTGCCCAGATGGCAAAGTTTTTAATGGCTGTTTTGTTCATGGTTGTATCTCCATTTTTTAGAGTTTCGATGCAAGATAATAATAATACATCACATTTTTTCCAGTAGCATCTTTTTTCTCTTTTACTTCAATTCGAGACTGGTTGTACATATTGGCAATTTTCAGAAATCCTGTTGCAAGCTCCTTCGATATCGTTGCTAATCCAGCCACCAAGATCAGATTTCTCAGTACTTCAAAGACATTAAAAAGATTCGTAGATGTTGTAATTGCAGTTGTTAGTCCTGCCGCTGCATAGCCAGCTTTCTTTCGAATTTCCTCGTCTGCAAGGACTCTATTGCCGAGGTTTTTAAGAACGCTTGTCTGCGTCATAACTTCATTGATTTCCTGAATTCGTGGAACAACCTCTGTGTTATAAAGTTGTAGACAATCGTATTGAAAATTGTTATCCCATGGCAACGATTCGATTTGATTTGAAAAACCGTATATTGCTTTCCTAAAATTCGCAAGCGGAGTTTGATTTTCTTTTTTCAGGTCAATCAGTTCATCTACTGTTGCAGATTCCAATGTCGGCAGCGTCATTAGAATTTCCGAGGCAACTCCTGCATGACGGAGTACTTTATCATCCAATCGACCTATGTCGAGCAACTTGGTTTGCACGACTGAATCAATTACACCACTACTCTGTTTATCAAAAAGTGGATATGCTGTTCCATTGTACATTGCATTCATCAGATTTGCAAAGTACCCACCAGTCAGTTCATTTACATCAAATTCTTTGAATCCATAGTCGTAAACTGACACAATATTTCGGTCAATCAAATTTTTGATTTTGCGGGATTCCGGCGTAGTCAATAGTTGATCCATGCCACTCTCAAGCTGCTCTTGCAACTGTTTTTCAAGTGTTTTAATCTTGTATTGTGCTAAAATTTCCTGTGTACTTCGCCGATTTTTCTTCTTTAGAGCTGGTGCGTAGAATCGAAGCTGTTGTTCTGCGTCCTCCAACTGTTTCATTATGGATGCACAGCCTTCAGGCTGGACGGATTGTAGAAACATTTTCAGTGCCGGAATCATACTATCCAAGTCCTTGGCTCCGAAAACATTTGCTGGAAGGTATTTGTACAAGGCGTACTCAACCATTCCAATCAATTCAATTTCATCCGCATATAATATAGAGCTTTTTATCAGCCTCAAATCTTCTTCCAAATTGAGTGAATTTGAAACCGTCCCGATTGTAAATTTCATCTTCGTCATTTGGTAGCCCTTCTCTATTTTACAGTTCCACATTCACGATCGAATCATCGGCAAGTTCCTTCAGCAGGCTCTGCCGCAGGGCATCCAGATATTTATCCACATCCTCTGCGCTTTCCAGTCGCCAGGACGCTGCCCGCGCCACCATTTTGATGGAGAGATTTTTGGTAGTACGCACCTTGACGGCAGGCTGCTGGACCTTCGGCTGCGGCACGGTGACGGTCTCGCCACGCTTGCGGGCTTCCTCTGCAAGACGCTTCTGTTCTGCTTCTGCCTGTGCAAGTGCCTGCTGTGCCAAGCGGTTGTCCTCGTCTACCATCTCGTTCAGCAGACGGATCTTCAGCGCATCGGACTTATCCTGATAGCTGCGCAGCACCGACACATTGTTGCAGTGCACAGCACCGTCCAGCAGCTCCTCGAACCGCTCCATGTAGCCACTGTGCTTTGCGTCCTTGTAGGGCTTGTCGTTCAGCACCTCCAGCACACGGTTGCGGTCGTCCTTGATGGCCTTTACCACCGGTGCGGACTGTTCTTCCAGAATCTCGTTGTACAGGGACATGAACTTTTCCCGCAGCTCCGGCAGCTTGGGGATCTCACGGTAGGGTGTTTTCATGCCCACGATGCTGCGCATCTGCCGGACAACATCCTCCAGTGCGGTGTTCACGATATAGGTCTTGCTGTCATCGTAAATGTCCAGCATATCCAGTGCACGGCGGAAGATCTGCTCCTGCTCGCTGTTGGGGCTGAAGAATTTCTGCACCGGCTCAAAGTCCTCGCCAAAATCCAGCAGCTCGTCCTGCCCGTCGCTGACTTCCTTGAAAAATTCCAGCGGAGCATTGATCTGCAGCAGGCTGCTCATCAGCTTTTTGCCCTCAGCAAGGACCTGCCTGCCGGGGTAGGCGTAAAGCTGATACTGGGGCTCCAGACGGTCGATGGAGGTGATGGTGCGCTCGCAGTAGCGCCGGAACTCACTCATCATGGTGTCCTCGTCCTCTGCCGTGGGCAGCACGTTGAACAGCTCCTTCATAATGGTGCGGGCAGCCTTTTTCTGCTTCTCCGGCACCCGGACACGGACCTCCATCAGCAGCTTGTCCACAAACTGCTTTTTGGTGATGTAGCCCACAAGCTCTTCCTCGGTGCGGTTGTTGGCGTTCACACTTTCGCCGTTCACCGTAAAAGCAAGGTCGCCCCGTTTGAACAGCCGTGCCACCAGCCACTGCACATCGTCCTCCACAAAACCGTAGGGAGCTTTCATGAACCGATCCTTGATGGTTTTCATGGAGGTCTTCATGTGCATCCGGGAGTTGCCGCCGATAAATTGCAGCACATCGTCCAACGCATGGACGTTTGCCTCAGAGCTATCCTCCAAGGTGAGGGAGAGCTGGTTGCTGCTGCGGAACAGCTTGCGGATGTCGGTCTCGCCCATGGGGGCGGTAATGTAGGACAGTTTATGGTAGACCGTCTGCACCAGACGACCGATTGCCTCGTTGATGCGGCTGTTCACTTCCTTGCCGGAGGTACGCAGCACATCACCGTTTACATAGATGGTAGCATCCTTCAGTGCCTCGGTCAGGTAGAGCTTGGCGTTGCTGTTGCGTTCCCGCATCTCCACCCGCTTTGCTTCCTTGATGGCCTCGTACTTTGCAAGCTGTACCGAGGTATTCTTACGCAGGAAGCGCTCGATCTTCAGGTAGGCGCGCATTTCGGTCAGGAAGGAGTCATCGTTGGGCAGTGCCACCAGCACTTCCTTGCCCTGCCCGGAGATCATCCGCAGGGTAGAGTCCTCCACACCACCCTCATACCACGGGGTCAGCACACGCAGCCCGATATCGTAGCTTTGATTTGCCTTGTAGGGGCGGTCATCCACCGTCTGGTTGAATGGGAAGGTGTACCGTCCGCCGAATGCCGGATACTGGTACTTTTTGCTGGGGAAGATGTCCTCAAAGATCATCTCTGCGATCTTAGTAAGGACTTCCGGCATCTCCACGTTTTCTTTTTCGATTTCATTGTTGATTTCCTGCTCCTCGTCGGTCAGGAACACATAGACGCTGCCGTTTTTCTGGATCAGCATCTGGCGCATCAGCACCTTCAGGGCTTCCTCCACCTCTGCTTTCAGGGCAAGGCGGTCATCGTCGATGTTGGAGATCATCAGGCTGGTGATGTTGTCCACATTTGCCTCGATCTCTACCACATATTTGATCAGGAACAGGGTCTTCAGCACGTTGATGGCAAAGACGTCCTTTTCCTTCTTTTCCGGGTTGATGTAGCTGTTATCATAGGCACGAATGATCACGCTGCTGTGGCTGTGGTCAAGGAAGTTTTCCAGTGCATCGTAGAATTTATGGAACGGCACGATGGCACCGGTTTCTTCGTTCATCAGCTGCATAGCAGACTCTTTGAACAGTGCCAGCATAGAGCGCTCACCCTCGGACAGATGCTTACCGGATGCACCGTGGGTACGGATGCTGGTCAGCACACTTGCCAGAAGGTTGAACTGATAGGGCACAAAGGGGTACACCTCTGCAAAATCCTCCGCATTGGCATACAGCTTTTTCTCCACACCGTCGTTGAAAACAATGAGGTTCTTGATGATGGTGCCCTTCTGGTCGTAGATCAGCCGCAGGCTCTGGGCTGCGGTGTCGGTCTTTTCCAGAATACGTTTTTTGATAACGGCATCCACGTTTGCGGAAGACAGAGACAGACGGGTATCAAAGCGGCCCTGAATCTTGGAGAAATCGTTGCCCTTCACCTTGGTGATGGAGTCGATATCCTGCTGAGAGGTCACAATGACCCACGCCTTGCCCTGACATTCCTTGCCCAGTTCCTCGGTTACAGTCTGGAGGTTCAGCATCAGCTTGGAGTCATCGCCGATATACTGACCGATCTCATCCACCAGAAAGACAACATGGTGGTTGCTGCCCTTCTTATCCAGATAAGCTTTCACACGCTTGGCAAAGTCTTCGATGCTGATCTGGTAGGGCTCCGTTGCCTTTTCGCACCAGTTGCGGGCGGCGGGCTCACTCATAAAGCCCATTTCCACCAGAACCTCCACAACGGTGTCCTGAATAAAATCAAAGTCCTGCCGGGAATCCTCCCACGCATCGCCATAGGCATCCTCAAATTTTTCCTTGAACGCAGCAAGCTGGTTCGCCTCAGCAAGGTGGCGTTCCAGGTCCGCAAGGTAGGGCATGGAGCCGCAGAAGCCCTGCATCTCATTGAACACCTTCAGGAACACGTTCACGATGGCATCCTTGTTCTCCTTGCTGTTGGATTCGCTTTTGGAGTCGATATTGAACAGGATCACATCCGTTGGCGTGTCTGCTGCCAACTTCATATCTGCCAGAACCATCTGGTTCGTGATCTTTTTATCGTCGATGAAGAAATCCAGTGCGTGCTTGTCGCCCACCTGCTTGTTTTCCAGCAGATAGGACAGGATCTTCAGAAAGTGAGATTTACCGCTTCCAAAGAAGCCGGAGATCCATACACCCATTTTCGGTGTGGTGCCCAGAATACCTTTTTTATAAGCCGCAAAAAAATCCGCAAAGTGCCGCTGCAGTTCACGAGTCACCACATACTCTTCCAGTTCCTGTGCAACATTGGTCTCTGCGCCCTGACCGACTACGATAACACCCTGAAGTTCACGGTCGATCTCCTTACGGAACATCTCCTTGATCTGCATAGCTACTGTATCCTCCCTTTATTTCACCAGCCGGAATGCCCGGTAATAGTTATCGTCCTTGATCTCGTTGAACAAGATCAGTTCCTGTTCGTTGTAGGTGCCCGGAAAGAACATTACGACCGGGCAGCGGACAAATGCCTGATGCAGGTTGTTCAGAACCTTATGGGACCGCAAAATCGGATAGCACTTTCCAATACCCGTCAAAAACACGATGGCGTTCTCCGGCGTATGTTCCTTGATATACTGCACGATGAGGCTGTCGTTGTCATTGATCTTCATGGCGTTGGTAACCGCTTTGGTGATCCGCTCCATCCCGTTTTTCTTTTCAAAGTCATAGCACTTTTCCAAAAAGCGCTTCTTCTCCAGAAAACCAATGATGACATCGTAGAGATCAAATACCACCAGATCAAAGTCATCATCGCCACGGGCATTTTTGCCTTTCATATACTCGATTCGAGCACGAACTTCCAGCTCTTTTTCCGGTGGATAGTCGAAAACCCAGTAGTTCACCTCGTTGGCTCTGCCGGTTCCCTTGCGGAAGGACGTTTTCCGGATTGCCGCTTCCATCTCATCCAGCCGGTCGCTCAGGCATCCATTCACAGTTTCCATCTTATCTTACCCCCGTAAGCGCATTGACCATAATGGCATATCCATTGTCTTGCAGCCAGCGTTCCAGCGCAATGTCCAAAATCGGGCGCAGGATCTTGCGTGAGCTGCCCTTGTTTCCGTCCAGCATTCCTGCCTCGTAGAGCTGCGTTTTGTATGCCGCTCCCAGCCGATGCAGCGTGTAGTCCTGAAAGGCTGCTACTTTCTCGCTTTGCGCCTGCTTGTCCTTGAAGAACACCCGAATGTCCGCATCAGTCAGTTCGTCCACTCCAAGGATCATCTTTTCCCGCACAACTTCGTACACAAAGTCAAAGAAAAGCGTATCGTGTGCAAGTGCTGCTACCAGCGCAAACATCTTCTGCGTTGCAATATCGCTGCTCAGGAAAACCGGGTAAAAGCTGGGGTGCAGCATCTTTATGCGCGCCGTAACGGTAGAGTAGATCATCTGTGCCCGTGCCTTTGTGGATGCGCTGTAAATATTCTCTTGCTCGTTTAGCAGTTTTATTTCCGAAAAGCTCTTGCCCTCTGCCAGCAACTGGACCGTTTTCCGAAACTCAATAAACCAGAATGAAAATTTCACGGCTCCTGCACTATATGGTTTTCTGTTCATCTATATCTTCTCCATTTTCATTCTTCGATTTAATGTATTTTCCACTCTTTACTCTAGCATCTTTTGGTTTTGGAGCATCTGCAGGAATGATCCACTGGTGCCCAACACGCTGTGCTCCTTCGATGCGGCCTTCTGTACACAAGGTCTGCACTCGTCTTGCACAAATGCCCCATTTTTCAGAGATTTGTTTAATTGATACGTATTCCATAGTAACCCTCAACATCGTTCATTCACGGATGGTGGCGGTCTATAACAAACCATTTTTATTTTACTCCAACAAACGAACGAAATCAATGCAAAGGTCTTACAAATCTCGGAATGGTTTTTTATGTCAAATACACCTTTCCCACTCGTTCAACAATAAGCGTGGAGTCTCTTTTCAAGGTTCCGCTCCTATTGTTCGAAATATAAATGCTGTTGTTTTCTTCCCGATAATGTTCATGTTTAACTAGAGCTAAAATTGGCTGAATACCGACTGAAAGGATGCATTGTTGTGGCAAACTGCGCAAGGCTGACATCATGCGAGTCGTCACCCTGATCTAAGTGGTAGAGAATCGCAAAGCATATCTCATACCCTCGATCATTGAATATTCTTCTAACGGGCGCTATAATAAAAGAAAACGGTAAGGAAGTGCACCTATGCTCTACCCCGGACTGTACGAACAGGTCATCAATAACGCACTGAACCGCGAGCTTGCAGAGATCCCGGAAGCCCGCAAGTCCACTGCGCCTATCGACACTGCAGAGGCTGCCAAGGTGCTGGCGCAGTATCTGACCGACGTGGTGCAGAAGGGCCTTGAGAATGTACAGGACAACGGCGGCGGCATCGAAGCGCAGATCCAGCTGGCAAACCAGATCGTGACCACCATCCAGAACACCACACAGGAAGCTGACTTTGCCGCGCTCGGTGTTGACCAACGGGCAGAGCAGCTTCTTGCGCTTTTGCAGCAGAACGACCCGCGCCTTGCTACGGGAAAAAGCGCAAAAGACCTTGACCGCCCGGAGACCTCTATCGCGCAAAGTTCCCTGTTTACCGGCGCTATCCATGAGCCGCAGATGTACACGGAGCTGAAAAAGGAGATCGTTTCCGCCGACCGTATTGATATGCTGGTCTCCTTTATCAAGTGGAGCGGCTTACGCCTCATCATGGACGAGCTGCGGCAGTTTGCGCAAAGCGGCGGTGAGTTGCGCATCATCACCACCTCTTATATGGGCGCTACGGACGTGAAAGCCATCGAGGAGCTGCACGCACTGCCCAATACGAAGATCAAGGTGAGCTACGACACCAAGCGTACCCGGCTCCACGCAAAGACCTATGTGTTTTACCGGGACACCGGTTTTACTACGGCGTATGTAGGCTCCTCCAACCTGTCCAATGCGGCAATTTCCAGCGGTCTGGAATGGAACGTCAAGGTGACCCGAAAGGACCTGCCGGAGACCATTGAAAAGATCGCAGCCACCTTTGAAAGCTATTGGAACTCCAATGAGTTCGAGTACTATGATGAAGGGCAGCGGGAGCGGCTGGCCCGTGCTCTGAAAGCCGAAAAATACAGCGAGGCCGACCACAGCGGGATCTATACCCTGGATATCCTGCCCTATTCCTACCAACAGGAAATCCTGGACCGACTGGATGCCGAGCGCACCGTTCGGGGGTATAATCGCAACTTGGTGGTCGCTGCCACCGGCACCGGCAAAACTGTGATCTCTGCACTGGATTACAAGCGCTTCTGCAGGCAGCATCCGGGGCAGCCCTGCCGTCTACTGTTTGTGGCACACCGGGAGGAGATCCTGAAGCAGAGCCTGTACACCTTCCGGGCGGTACTGAAGGATGCCAATTTCGGTGAACTATATGTGGGCAGTCACAGAGCCGACAGCATCGACCATCTGTTTGTTTCCATCCAGACCTTCAATTCTCAGGAGCTTGCCGCCAAAACGGCAGCAGATTTTTACGATTACATCGTTGTAGACGAGTTCCATCATGCGGCTGCACCCACCTATCAGAAGCTGTTGGAATATTACCAGCCGAAGATCCTGCTTGGACTGACCGCCACCCCGGAACGTATGGACGGCAAAAGCGTTCTGGACTATTTCGGCGGGCGCATTGCCGCCGAGATCCGTCTGCCGGAGGCCATTGACCGGAAACTACTTTGTCCCTTCCAATATTTCGGCGTCACCGACACCGCAGATCTGAGCAGCCTGAAATGGCGTACCGGCGGCTACGATAAAAACGAATTGTCCAACCTGTACACCCTCAGCGGCATGGTGGCGGAGCGCCGCGCTGACCTTGTGGTGAACTCCATCCTGAAATATGTCACCGATATCGACGAGGTAAAGGGTCTGGGCTTCTGCGTTTCCATCGCTCATGCCCAATTTATGGCGCGCTACTTTAATACCCACGGCATCCCGTCTATGGCACTGACCGGCGACTCTCCTGACGAGGAGCGCAACGCCGCCAAGCAGCGGCTGGTTTCCGGGGAGCTCCGATTCCTCTTTGTGGTGGACATTTACAACGAGGGTGTGGATATCCCCGAGGTGAACACGGTGCTGTTCCTGCGTCCTACCGAGTCGCTGACCGTGTTTTTGCAGCAGTTGGGGCGTGGCTTACGTCTGGCAGAAAACAAGGATTGCCTGACCGTTTTGGATTTCATCGGGCAGGCCAACAAAAAGTATAATTTTGAGGAGAAATTCGCAGCACTGCTCTCCAACACTACCCGCAGCGTCAGCCGGGAGATCAAAGAGGGCTTTGTCTCTGCACCTAAGGGCTGCTACATTCAGTTGGAGAAAATTGCCGCAAAATATGTGCTGGATAATATCAGCGCCTCCTATGACCGCACCTCTGGGCTTGTGGCGCGGGCGGCTGCCTTCACCGAGGATACCGGTCTGCCCCTGACACTGGGGAACTTCCTCGACTACTACCATCTCGACCCCCGGGCCATCTATAGTAAAAAGGTCTGCTTCAGTAGGCTGTGCGTCCGCGCAGGAGCGGCATCCGATTTTGCAGAGCCTTTGGAAGAGACCATGACCAAAGCCCTTGCACGCTTTGCAGTCGTGGATGCCCGCAGGTGGATCCGTTTTTTGCTGGGGCTTCTGCCGAAATTGGATAACACCGACTTTGCGGCTCTATCGCCAGTAGAGAAGCGGATGCTGCAAATGTTCTATGTGACCCTTTGGGGCAAAACTGCAGAAAGCTGGGAGGATGAAGAAGTTCTCGATAACCTGTATGCCCTTTCGGACAGTCCCGTTTTGCTGGGGGAACTGCAGGCGCTTTTGCAGTATCAATATGACCGCATTGATTTTATTGACGAGCCGGTAGATGTGGGCTTTGATTGTCCGCTGGACCTGCACTGCACCTATACCCGCGACCAGCTGCTGGTAGCACTGGACTTTTTGAAGCCCGCCACTGTCCGCGAGGGCGTGAAGTGGCTGCCGGAAAAGCAGCTGGACGTATTCTTTGTGACCTTGAACAAGGCAGACAAGGATTACTCCCCCACCACCATGTACAAGGATTATTCCATCAACGAAAGCCTGTTCCACTGGCAGAGCCAGAGCACCACCGCCGAAAACTCTGCCACCGGGCAGCGCTACATCCATCACCGGGAAAAAGGAAGCCGCGTGCTGTTATTCGTGCGTGAGTTCAAGGCAGATGCCCGTTTTGGCGGGGCAGGAGCGTATACCTATCTGGGCACGGTGAACTATGTGAAGCACGAGGGCTCCCGCCCCATGAACATCACATGGAAGCTGGACCGCCCGATCCCTGCAAAGTTCCTCAAAAAGACCAACAAATTGATCGTGGGGTAACATACTATGGACGATATGCTGGCTCGCACCATAATTGAAACTCTTGCAAAAGGTATTAATCCTTTAACCGGTTGGATTCTGTCTGAAAATGATAGTTGTGCTCAGGAAGAAATTCAAGAAGCATTAAAAATCGTATTGGAACATTGCTCCATTGAATCTACCGCTGAATATCTGAAGTCTCTTCCTCGAAATAAAAAGGCAGAGCGTTATTCTCGCGCTGGAACAGCATGGTCGCAAAAAGAAGAACGTGAATTATTGCGGCTCCACCAGCAGGGGAACAGCGTCAAACGAATTTCTTTGATTCTAAAACGTTCTACAGGAGCAATCGAATCCAAATTGAGAAAACTGGGTTGTCCGCTCTATTATGAAAAATAATTCAGGAGATTTTCATGAAAATGATTCGCGTTGTTGCAGCCGTGATCTGCGACGATATTCAGACGAAACATAAAATTTATGCCACTGCCCGCGGCTACGGCGAGTACAAGGGCGGATGGGAGTTCCCGGGCGGCAAAATCGAGCCGGGTGAAACCCCGCAGCAGGCACTGAAACGAGAGATCCGGGAAGAACTGGATACCGAGATCGCGGTAGGCGATTTGATTGGTACCATTGAATACGATTATCCGACCTTCCATCTTTCCATGGACTGTTTCTGGTGCGAGGTGGTTTCCGGCGAACTGGTGCTGAAAGAAGCCGAGGCTGCACGCTGGCTGACTAAAGAGGAGCTTGATTCTGTTCCGTGGCTTCCGGCGGACCAACTTCTTTTAGCGCAAATTCGTCCTGCATTATAATTTTTTATGATAAATCCCTCTCTTTAGCTTTCTCAAATTTCCATTTTTCACCCAGATATAATAATCATGATTCAAAGCCTCTGAGTCGAAAGACTCAGGGGCTTTTTATGTCTGGAGGTGAGCACTTTGTTATTCCGCACCATCACTATCATTATTACCATCGTATTTTAAAGCGCAGCTGCGCAGAAAGGAGAAAGCCTTATGAACTTTTGGTCCGAAATCGTCAAAGAAGTTGGCACCGTCCTGGTGGAAGTCCTCGTCCGCATCGCTGAAGAAATGGAAAACAACAATTGATCACAGTACACTGAAAAGGAGATTTTACTATGCCCGCAAATGTTGAAACGATGTTCTCTGTCCGTGAGGCCCCTTGGCACGGCCTTGGCCGTATCATCATGGATGCCCCTGCAAGCCGTGAAGCCTTGGAGCTGGCTGGTCTTGATTGGCAGGTGGAGAGCCGCAATATCTATTCTGGCACTGGTGCTATGATCCCCGGCTATCGTGCTAATGTCCGCAGCACTGATGAAGCTGTTCTGGGCGTTGTGTCTGACCGCTACCGCATTGTGCAGAACGAAGAAGCGTTCCAGTTCACCGATGACCTGCTGGGTGAGGGAGTTACTTATGAAACTGCCGGTTCTTTGCAGGGCGGCAAGAAAGTCTGGATGCTGGCAAAGCTGCCGGAGAAGTACATCATCGCCGGTGACGAAGTGACCCCATATCTTGTGTTCTTCAACAGTCACGATGGTAGCTCTGGTGTGAAAGTAGCAATGACCCCGGTTCGTGTAGTCTGCCAGAACACCCTGAATCTGGCTTTGGCTACTGCAAAGCGCATCTGGACTGCCCGCCACACCGAAAATGTTCTGCTCCGGGTGCAGGATGCCCGTGAAACCTTGCAGCTTGCCAACAGCTACATGGGGGAGCTGGGTAAGGGTATCCATGAGCTGACCACCATCAAGCTGTCTGACCGCAAGGTGCAGGAATTTATCAACGAGTTCTTCCCCATCACGGAAGACTTAACCGATGGCCAGCGAAAGAATAACCTGCGCTTGCAGGAAGATTTGAAGGCTCGCTACTATAACGCACCCGATCTGGAGTGGGTCGGAAAGAACGGTTGGCGGTTCGTGAATGCTGTTTCAGATTTTGCTACTCATGCAGACCCCATCCGCAAAACTCGCAACTACAACGAAAACCTGTTCCTGCGCACCGCAGAGGGCAATCCCATGATTGACAAAGCCTACAAGATGGTGCTGGCAGCCGCATAAAGGAGGACGTATGAACGATGTGAGCAACCGGGCTGTCCGGGAATTTTCTGATTTCCTGAATAGCATCGAAGCCGATTTTCCAAAGCCTACTTGCACCACGGCATACGAGATCACGATGAAAAGCACCATCGTCAGTGCCCTGATTACGCTGGACACCGAAAAGCAGATGGACGAGCGTTTCTGGAACCATCTCCGGGTGCAGCGGAACATTCTGGATTTCCTGTATACCCTGTGGCTGGACGATGACCGTACCTTGGTGGATGAGTTTTCCACCATTATCAAAGATTTGGTGGAATATGATTTCTCCATTGTAGAAGAACAGATGAAAGAGAGGTTAAATATTGCATGAAAAGGCTTGTATCTACATTGAATTTATCCAAAGAGGATTGGCTCCGTTATCGCAAATGCGGTATTACCGGCACGGATGCCGGGGCTATCCTTGGCCTGAATCCCTATCGCTCTGCATTTCAGGTGTACCACGATAAAATCAGCGATACCATTGAGAATATCGACAATGAGGCCATGCGGCAGGGTCGTGACTTGGAGGATTATGTGGCGCAGCGATTTACCGAAGCAACCGGCCTGAAGGTGCGCCGTGCAAATGCCATCTATCAAAGCGAGGAACATCCGCTGCTTCTGGCAGACTTCGACCGCCTGATCGTTGGACAGAAGGCCGGGCTAGAATGCAAAACGGTCTCACCGTTTTCCGCAGACAAGTGGGCAGATGGAAAAATCCCGGCTCACTATCTGGCGCAGGTTGACCACTACTTAGCCGTCAGCGGTTTCGACTGCTGGTATGTGGCGGCTCTGATTTTCGGCAGAGAGCTGGTGATTCACAAAATCGTGACAGATAAGCAGGTGCTTTCTGACCTCATTGATAAGGAAGAGCTTTTCTGGACGAACCATGTTGTGCCCCAGATTCCCCCTGCACCCAACGGTTGCGATTGTGACACCCAGCAGATCAACCAGATGTATGAGGTGGACGACCGGGATAAGACCGCTGACCTGAGTGCCTTGCATGGACTTCTGGATAAGCGGCAGGAGCTTTCTGACCAAATCGAGCAGATGGAACAGGAGAAAACGGCTATCGAGCAACAGGTCAAGCTGCAAATGCAGGATGCTGCCTATGGCACAGCACCGGGTTATAAGGTGTCGTGGGTATCCTCCGAAAGCAAGCGTGTGGATTCCCAACGCCTGCGGAAAGAGCAGCCGGACATTTTCAACCAATACAGCAAAAATGTAAGCAGCCGCAGGTTTACCATCGTTCATGCGGCATAACATTTGTAATTGGCGGCAGGGAGTAAATACTCTGCCGCCTTTTTTCTTGGAGGTTATCTTATGGCTACGGAAAATCCATTCGTAAAATTATTTGCTATCGACTTCAAAGATCATCTGGAAGTCAAAAAGTCCGGCAACACAGAACTGAAATATGTAAGCTGGGCGTATGCCTGGGCAGAGGTGAAAAAGCTGTATCCTGCTGCCAGCTATGAGGTCAAGAAATTCAACGGCCTGCCCTATGTTTATGACCCCATCACCGGCTTCATGGTGTATACCACTGTCACGATTGAGGGCGTTTCGCACGAAATGTGGCTGCCTGTACTGGATGGCGCAAACAAAGCCATGAAAGCTGTGCCTTATACCTACACCACCCCGAAATGGGACTACAATCCGCAGACCCGCCGCCGTGAAAAAATCGGCATGGAAGAGCGTACCGTAGAAGCAGCCTCTATGTTCGATGTGAATAAAGCTATCATGCGGTGCTTGGTGAAGAACCTTGCTATGTTTGGCCTTGGCCTGTACGTTTATGCCGGAGAGGATTTGCCGGAAGATGCTGCACCGCAGCCGGAGGCAGAACCGCAAAAGCAGCCGAAGCCGAAATCCTCTACCCCGAAGCAGGAACAGCCGCCGATGCCCTGCATCTGCGCTCGCTGCAACCAGCCCATCAAGAGGGTCAAGCTGAAGGATGGCTCCATCATGCAGGCGGCAGAGTTTGCAGCCACCCATGAGGGAATGTGCGCAGACTGCTATAAGGCAACCAGATTGAACGTAGCATAATAAAACTGCTCTATTTCGATGTCACTTGATTCTTGTATGATTCTATATTTCATGGTACACTTACAGTAGTAAGTTCTGAAAGCTCACCTCTGTGAGCGGAAAGGAGCATTGCATGAAAGATTTAATGTTTCCTGTTGGAATCTCGAATTTTGAAAAGATTCGAGAAGGCGGGTATTATTATATCGACAAGACCAATCTGATTTCTGAACTTCTTAGCGGAGGTATCGCTGAAGTAACATTGATTACTCGCCCTCGTCGTTTCGGAAAATCTCTCGGTATGAGCACTCTCGCAAATTTTCTTGACATCCGCAAAGACAGCAAGCAGATGTTTGAGGGATTGGCGATTTCCAAAAATACAGAGCTTTGCAAAAAATGGATGAATCAGTGTCCTGTGGTCTTTTTCTCTTTCAAGGACACGGACGGTCTGACCTTTGAAAGTGCCTATGGAATGCTGTGCATGAAACTGGCATTTGCATTTCAGGATTATCAGTTTCTTTTGGATGACGATGCTATTTCTGACGATGACAAAAGCATCTTTAAGCGGATTCTGGGACGCACTGCATCCATAGATGAAACCAAAAGCTGCTTTTTGCTATTGACCCGGATGCTGGAAATCCACTTCAAAAAATCGGCGGTCGTCATTCTGGATGAGTATGATGTTCCCATTGCAAAAGCCAGCAGCAACGGATATTATTCGCAGATGCTGGACGTGATGCGGGCTATGATGAGCACCACGCTCAAAGACAATACTTCGCTCGACTTTGCTGTTGTTACCGGCTGCCTGAAAATTGCAAAAGAAAGCATCTTTACCGGGACGAACAATTTTGTTTCGGATACGATTCTTTCTCCCCGGTTGAGCGAATCCTTTGGTTTTACACAGGCAGATGTAGATCAAATGCTGAAAGATGCTGATCTTGAATCGCAGTCTGCTGAAATCAAGGCATGGTACGACGGTTATCATTTTGGCGATGCAGACATTTATTGTCCGTGGGACGTAATCAGTTATCTGCGGGATTTCCAGTATGGTGTAGCACAGAAGCCGAAAAGCTATTGGAAAAACACCAGTGATAACGCCATCATCCGTTCTTTCATCGACTATGCAGGCGACAATATCACCACAAAGCTTGAAACTCTGATGGCTGGCGGCTCTATTGTTCAGCATATTGAAGAAAACCTGACCTACGATTATCTACACTCCTCTGAGGAAAATCTTTGGAGTGTGCTGTATCTGACAGGCTATCTGACCAAAGTGCGTGATAAAGATTTGCCGGATTCGCTGCCGGATGGCTGCTCTGCGTTGATGATTCCCAATGCAGAGATTCGGGAAATTTTTGAAACCACTGTAAGCAAATGGTTTGACGACAGTGCAAAGGCATGGAACCGCAGCCCTTTGTTTGATGCAGTCTGGAGCGGAAACAACGAAGCTCTGACAAAAGAAATGACCAAGCTGCTACGCATGACCATCAGCTACCACGACTACCGGGAGGATTTTTACCACGCTTTCCTTGCGGGCATCTTTACTGGTGCTGGCTATGTGGTGGAATCCAACAAAGAGCATGGCGAGGGTCGCAGCGATGTCATTGTAAAGGATATCCGCAATGGCCGTGTGGCGATTTTTGAAGCCAAGTATGCAAAAACTCTGGATGCTCTGCCGGATGCCTGTGATACTGCTATTCAGCAGATCAATGACCGGATGTACGCAGCAGACTTCCGGGATGACTATGATGACATCCTCTGCTATGGCATCGCATTCTTCAAAAAGCGTTGTATGGTACGCAAAAAATAAACACTATACTGGAGGCCCACACAATATGTGCGATGTGCTTGATAAAGTGGAAAACCGTGGCATTGCAAAGGGAAAAGCCGAAGGGGAAGATACGCTGGCTTTGCTGATGAAGAAGCTGTTCGATCAGAACCGTATTGAAGATGCAAAGCGGGCTTCTGAAGATAAGGAGTACCGTGCTCGGCTGATGAAAGAGTTTGGCATCAGCTGAGCAAAAAATTATATGTACAACTGGGAGAGTGTCTTCGGATGCTCTCCCTTTACTTTTGCAGGACAGTCCGCGTGGATTGTCCTGTTTTTATTTGGAGGCATACAATGAAAGAAGAAAAAATCAAAGTCCTTGCGCTCCTGCCAATGGAGCTGCCAAAGGAGATCGAACTGGACAACACCCTTGAAGCCATGCAGAACTTTGTAGGCGGGCTGATCGAATGCATCACATTGAGTGATACCGGTTCAGAGGTCACACTGGTCTGCAACGATGAAGGCAAGCTGCTTGGCCTGCCGCTCAATCGTCCGCTGTGGGATGGAGCCGATGTTCTTGCCGGGCCGGGATTTCTGGCCGGATGTGACAACGAAGGGAATCTAACTTCCCTGCCGCAGAGTGCAATGGATTTCTACAAAGAGAAGTTTAGAGCTTTTATCATTGAAATTTAAGGAGGAACGCCTTATGACCTTTAATGCAATGACCGAACACTACGAGGAGATTACGGTTTGCAGAAAGCCTGCGCTGTTCACCAGCATCCGCATCAAGAGGGATACCATTCCGGATGGTCTGTACGCCTACGATGTTCGGCATGATGACGAGTGCCGGGGCATCCCTTGTGAGATCGCACCCTTCGTGATGGTCAACCACTGGGGCACCATCATCCTTGCGGAACCGCTGGAACTGCCGGATGATGGGCGGCGATATATTGACGAGGATACCGACTGGAACTACGCTCCTTTGGATGGCGAGGACACCGCCAATCACAAACCGTGCACTACCATTTCTGATTTTATGACTGCCTATGCCCACTAAAACTGTATTAAAAATACCGTATATTCTGTTTTGTATTAAAATCAGCCGCTTTCAGGCCATTTCAAGGTGCAAAACACAGTCTTAAAAATGTCGCTCGTTATCTTTGAGCCAGAAAGGAGACGCATGAACATCTATGGCTATTGCCGCATCTCTACGGCAAAGCAGAGCATTGACCGTCAGATCCGCAACATCAAGGCCGAGTACCCGACTGCCCATATCGTGCAGGAAGCCTATACCGGCACGTCTATCTTTCGCCCGGAGTGGCTGAAGCTTTACCGGGTTCTGAAAGCAGGAGATACGGTGGTGTTCGATTCAGTATCCAGGATGTCCAGAAATGCAGAGGAGGGTTTTGCTCTGTACGAAGACCTCTACCATAAGGGCATCCGGCTGGTGTTCTTGAAAGAGCACCACATCGACACCGAGACCTACAAAAAAGCCCTGTCCGGCAGCATTGCCATGACAGGGACAAATGTGGACTTCATCTTGAAGGGCATCAACGAGTATCTGATGGCCTTGGCAAAGGAGCAGATCAAACTGGCCTTTGAGCAGTCCGAAAAAGAAGTTGCCGATCTGCACCAGCGCACCCGTGAGGGCCTTTTGACTGCTCGGTTGAATGGTAAGCAGGTTGGCCGCAAAAAGGGTGTTGGCTTTGAAACGAAGAAAGCCAGAGAAGCCAAGCAGATCATCCGCACCCACTGCAAGACCTTTGGCGGTACACTTGATGATGCCGAGTGCATGAAGCTCACCGGTCTTGCCCGGAATACCTATTATAAGTACAAACGTCAGATTCGTGCTGAACTGATAGCTGAACAGGATTTGCCAAAAGGAGCAAGTATCTTTTATGAACCGCCAAAATCATTCTGAGTCAGAGAACCGGCTCACTCCGGAGGAGCAGCAGGAGTTTTTGGAACTCCTGGCTCGGCTTTCCTCGGAGCAGCGTGAAGCACTGAAAGAAGTGCTCAAGTCCTTTACTTAACAAAAATGTGCAGGGCGGCATTGCTGCTACCCTGCACATTTTATTTTTTTTATGCACGCTCTACTCTGACGCTGCCAGTACGAGCATCTTTGATGATACGGAAACGAGAGCCGCAACCAGCGCAGCTTTTTGTCTGATTTGTTCCGCCTCCAAGGATCACTCGTGCCAGCTCGTGCCCACAATCAGGGCATTTGATAACCTTCATAGCCATATCAAAACCTCCATTTGAATTTGACTTATCATTTTAAACCGTCGTCCGCCGAAGTCAAGCAGTGTTACCATCTTCTTTGTTTTTACACCATACCGCACGTAGTTCAATAGCGGTTTCCTTCATAGTAGGCGGTTTCCTTCATAGTAGGCGGTTTGCAACGGTGTACAAAGGGAACATAATAAAAAACTTAATAATGGACTGCCAATC
>ERZ506769.41-NODE-41-length-139836-cov-16.582762_pt1 | contig 139836 bp, 101 predicted proteins | sample MGYA00513039_ERZ506769 | MGnify/ENA metagenome assembly ERZ506769 | reverse complement strand
CCACGCAACCGCCATGGATACCGGACACCCTGGGAAGTCCACCATTCAACGGTGTCGCACTTGCTCTGACGATTCAAGCCAGCTTAATGAGGTTAACCGCCCAATTACCGTGCTGTTTTACGGCGACCATTTGCCAGGCTTTTATTCCACCGCATATTCCGATAAAAAGAACATCCTCGGATTGCATGAGACTGACTATTTCATTTGGCCCAACCAAGCATCACGCTCGGCTAACACAAAGCTTGACGCCGTTTCCAGCGGCTACACATCATAAAACTATTTCTCCGCTCAGCTTGCCGAACATCTTAATGCAAAAGTCAGTCCGTATCTTGCGTTTCTTACCGAAATGCATCGGGTAATTCCGGCAATGTCCGTGCCGGATTCTTCAGGCGGCAGCAGCGCTCCGACCTATCTGGACGCGAACGGCAATCTCATCAAGAAAAAGAATCTCTCGAAGCAGGCCAAGCAATTACTCCATGACTATCAGCTCATTCAATATGACATGAGTGTCGGCAAGAATTACCTGAAAGACACCGGCTTTGTCGATCTGCCGGAGTGGCCCGTCTACAATAGGTTAGGATTACGGCAGCAATGGGAAAGGCAGTTTGGTTATGAAGATCGCGGTTGCAGGAACCGGCTATGTTGGATTGTCCGTCGCGTTGCTGCTTTCCCAGCATAACGAGGTGCATGCGCTCGACATCATTCCGGCGAAGGTCGAATTGCTGAACAACGGCAAGAGTCCTATCGTCGATCCGGTAATCACCGATTTCCTGATGGGGAACGCATCTGGCGAGCGTCCGCTCGATTTCCACGCCACCATCGACGCGCAGGAAGCGTACACGGATGCCGATCTCGCTGTAATCGCCACGCCGACGAATTACGACGAGAAGAAGAATTATTCCGATACTTCCAGCGTCGAGGCTGCGATTGCGTCAGTCCGCCAGTATTCGCCACGCGCTTGGATTGTCATCAAATCGACGATTCCCGTTGGATACACGCAGCAATTGCGCAAAACCCTCAATGACAATCGCATCCTCTTCTCTCCCGAATTCCTGCGTGAAGGACATGCGCTGTATGACAATCTGCATCCAAGCCGTATTGTGGTGGGCGCTCCACAGGACGATGCTGAATCCGTCAAGGCTGCACGTAAGTTCGCGCATCTGCTTGCCGAGGGCGCAGACCCGGTTGAAGCCACCAGCGCCAATCATGATGGCAGTACCGGTATCCCCACGCTGGTGGTCGGCACCACCGAGGCTGAGGCCATCAAACTGTTCGCCAACACCTACCTAGCGCTTCGCGTGGCATATTTCAACGAATTGGACACCTACGCGGAAAGCCGCGGACTGAATACTCGCGAAATCATTGACGGCGTTTGCTTGGATCCGCGCATCGGCGACGGTTACAACAATCCCAGCTTCGGCTATGGCGGCTATTGCCTGCCGAAAGACACCAAGCAGTTACTTGCCAACTACAATCAGGTGCCGCAAAACCTTATCGAAGCCATTGTGGACGCAAACCGTACACGCAAGGAATTCGTGGCTTCCGAAGTCATGGAACGTATCAAGGACATTCAGGATCCTGTTGTCGGCATCTACAGACTGACTATGAAGTCCGGTTCCGATAATTTCCGCCAGTCCGCCATTCAGGACGTGATGAAACAGTTTAAGGCCAATGGCATCCCCGTGCTCATCTATGAACCCACGTTGGACAAGCCCGACTTCCAAGGCAACGAAGTCACTCATAACCTTGCCGGTTTCAAGACCCGTGCATCCGTGATCGTCGCCAACCGTGGAACAGCGACCTCGCTGACGTGGACACCAAGGTCTACACCCGAGATCTGTTCCGCAGGGATTAACTCCACACATAATCGAATACTTGATTATCGCATCTTGAATAAAGCTTCCCTATTTGATAGACGTGATAGCATCACAGATGGATAACGCTTAAATTCCGATACATGTACTTTTGGCCCGGAGAAACTATGCCCAATATAGAACCACTTATTTCCATCATCGTTCCCGTCTACAACTCGGAAAAATATTTATCACGCTGTATTGAATCCATTCTTGCCCAATCATTCAAAAATCTTGAAATAATTCTCATTGATGATGGATCCAAAGATGCATCATCAAGTATCTGCAATTCCTACGCAGCTAGCGATTCACGAATCAAAGTAATCCACCAAGAAAATGGCGGAATTGCCAAAGCGCAAAATACCGGCTTGGATATCGCTCACGGGGACTATATCGCTTTCGTGGATAATGACGATATACTCGACAGGCATAACATCGAATACTTACTGCATGCTTTACAAATCACTGGTGCAGATATGAGCAAAGCAAGGTGGCAGCAATTCGGCGTTTCCCAATTAGAAAATATCTCGCATCAAGCTCTGCAAGGTACTGTCGCACCAAAAATGATAAGTGTTTTCAACAGTCCGTTGCTTGCTTATCAAACGGTATTCAGCAAAACTCTCCGATTAATAGGAGAATATACCGGACATAATACAGAAGCACGATATTTTAACGAAGCGAACTGGTGTCGTCTGTACAAACGTGAGTTGTGGGATGGCATTCGGTTCCCAGAGGGGATGTATGCGCAGGATGTGATGGTCGCAGGCCGACTGTACGCGCGTATGAACAAAGTAGCCGATATTGATTGCGTGTTGTATTATTGGCTGCAATCTGCAGGCTCTGTAACACACAAGGAACGTAGTTTCAGCTTCTACCATGACAACGTGGCGGCTGGAATCACAAATTTCGAATATGCACTTGAACACGGTGTGATGCCGGCGCGTAGCTACTACACGCTGATCGGTTCCATCAATGAGGAAGCAACTGCACCAGATATCAACGAGTCTAGCAACCGGATTCAGTACGAGGCAGATCTGAAAAAGAAAGCCGAGCTTCTTGAACGTCTGACTACGTATCAACGTCTACAATGCGCGGCACTACAAAAAATCCGCCTGTTCGAGAAGGGCATATACGATCGCAAAATCAAGAACATGGCATAGCAGATACTGCTGTTTATGGAGGTGCCGGCGGCTACATTAGCCGCCGGCACCTCCATAAACAGCAGTATAAAATACGTTATCTATGCCAACGAACGGCACGTACCACATTCAACGCGGCGTTCTTCACCCCACGCACAGCATTGATGGGTAACCAAGCCGCGCGATAAGTAACATTCTGCACCGGTTCAGGCATTTTCTTAATGGTTTTCGCCGTCAAGAACTGCAGACCCTTATGGAGGCGACGCCTCACTGCCGGGAAGATCCTCATTGGATTTGTCGCCTTATATAAGCCGTGCATATTTGCCTGCAACGATTCGCCCTCATGCGCACGAGAACTTGCTCCCATCAGCATGGCAGTGGAATAAACCAGCGAATCAACTTCAATACGTGCGTATCGATCCGACATGACCCATGCGGGATAGTACCCCTGCGACTGGCAGATGTAGCCGTTGGCGCGTTCGATAGCGTGGGACACGGTACCATCCTCCCCCATCTGTCCTTCCGGCAGGAAATCCTCATACTTCCAGCCATACTCGAACAAGGGCTTCAACGCATCCACGCGGAACCAATAGCAGGAGCCGATGGCGGATGCCGAAGGCTTGCCCGGGCTCAGCGGCACATGGATATCGAAGCGATCTTCCAGCAGTTCCTTCGTGATCTCGAAGTTCGCGCCCCAGTCATGCGGCAGGGTGTGCGCAAAGTACAGGGCATGGAAGGGCGGCGGCGGGGCGACCTGACCCAGACGCGGTTCATTGGAGAACAGCGTGAGAATGTTCTCCACATAGTCGCGGCTGGCAAGCGTGTTCTCCATCAGCTTGTACGCGAAGCCTTGACTTTCGGTACCGTGATGGCCGTTCTCCTGATTCTGGCTCGACTTCTTGTCGTGCGCGAAACCGATGACATCGTATTTGCCACTCAGCACGACATCGCATGCCGCGACCAGCAGCGCGGACACGTCACGGCCACGGTTCACCACGGAGATGAACGTGACCGGATGGTTCACGCCGTGGGAGGCCATATAATCGCGGATCGCGTCGATCTTGTCTTCGGTGGTCGTGATGTACAGGTCGGTCTCTTCCGGCAGAGCGCTGATGTAACGGCAGGTGTCACCCAGCAGGTCAAGGAAGTAGATGTGGTAGATGAACGCGGAACGCACGTCGGCTCCGGTTCTCGGATTGCGGGTCACGGTCGGCAGCACATAGTCGAGGTGCAGGGCTTTGCGAATGTCGTCGATATTGTAGTTCGGCAGAATCGCGTCCCAGATCAGGTCGACGTCGTAATCTGTCTCGTTCTTCAGGAAATCGTACAGATCCAGCGCTGGCTGGCCTGCGGTCTGATCGAAGTAGGCACTGTAGTCAACGAAGAAGGAACGACGCTTGAACACCGGGCAACGGTCGTCGCGCAGCATTTGCATCGGCATGTACAGCAGCGGGTAAGACGAGTAGCCCTTGTACTTGCGCCAATCGATGTAGGACGCCCATTTGAAGCCAAGCTGGGCGAAATGCTTGGTGAAGGTCATCTCATGCTTGCGTGTGACTTCCGCGTAGTCCTTCCACAGGGGCATGTTCTCCCAGTACTCGTGGAACGCCTGCGAGGAGACCAAGCTGCGGCGGTATGCATGCCAGTAGGCCTGCAGATGCGTGGGGATCTTCTCATCGTTCACGGTTTCGCCCGCGTACGCCGTGATGCCCCAGAAATCCACATCCTTGCGGGACATGGTTTCGAACATCTCCTTGAACGGGTAAACAGGGCCCATGATGGTGTCGTTCAGGCACAGCACTTCATCGTAGGTTTCCAGCTTCTCCCAGCCGATGGTCAGCAGCGCCTGCTTGTACGCGGCGACATCAAGCCCCGTGTTCTCACGAACCATGATGATGTCCGTGTACTTGCCGAACATCTTGCGGGCCTCATCATCAATCTTGCCATTCACGATGACGACGAGATCGGTCAGGCTCCGCATCAGATCCTCAAGGAAGCCATCGAGGAACTTCGCCGCACGACCGTTCTTATCGTAGAAACAGAGTATGCCCAGCCGCTTGGCCGTCGAATTGTCTACAAGAGTCATTTACTCATTCCATTCACTGTGCACAACATACTAGCGTACAAACTTTTTCACAATCTGTCCCATCCTTCGCGCAAAGGATATAACAGGCTTCATCTTCTCATGCAGCTTCCACCAACGACTGCCTTGAATCTTCTCCAGGTTCTCGGTCAAATCATTTATGTCCGCTATGCGATGCTCTTCCACATCGCGAGGTATTCCACTCAGAGGGTACACGTTCGCGGAAACAAACAGCGAAGTGTCACTCTTCCGAGTGTTCACGGAATCCCCCAAATCAATAACGATTTGCGGGTCCGGATCCAGGAAGAAGTATGTCCCGTTCATCTCCAAAGAAGCGTTATTCCAACAATGGCGTTCAATCCCATTGACCTTCAAATCAGTGATGACGCAGGGAGACTCTCCGAAATCCACACGAGCCGTCCTCTTGCCATGTGGCACATGTATCTCAACAGAGTTGTTCTTCTTCAACCGTTGTTCTTGCTCCAGTACATCGCTTGCAGCAAAAACATATCCTTCACCAGCGAAAGACTGTACCGTCTGCTCGTAGAAGGCGGCATTGGGATTGGCAAGTCTACGATGCGCAGCTACATATTCGCCAATCATTTTCTGAGATTCTACGAGATATTCTCCGTATATCCGGTCGCTAATCGTTTTCCTATGCTTCTCAGCAATGCCTTTCTCATAGACAGCCTCAAAAGCGTTGCTGATGGAGTAGCAAGCAACAAAATCGTTTCTATGAGAGGTTTGAAACTCCACAGCCGCTGAATAGCCATCCTCAATGGCCGACACCAATTCTTCCGGCGTCCGTCTATTAGATACAGCATTCCTCATGGCTTCATGAAGAGAATAGCCGTCCGGCTTGGAACGCCCCGAGAAATTGTAATATTCGGCAAGTTCATAGTTGCTCTCGTTCAAGTATCCCGGACCGCCAAAACGATCGTACAAGAACACAGGTATGCCCTGTACAAGGCAGTATTGCACCGTCTTGCCTATCGAAATCACACAATCATAGTGATCCAACAACTCCGCAGAGGTGATGGCCGGCTTCTCGCTGCCTATCGCGTCGATGAGCATGTCCACTTGATATCCCCTAGCGGAAAGAAGGCTCATCGCCTCCTGTAATTCCTTCGGCGGATGGTTGGAGACCACTAGTATCTTATGCATCTCGCTTGATTGCATATGCTTTGATGCGACAAAATCAAGCGGCGCAGGATTCGGATAAAGCATCATCCGCTCGTAGGAACGAAACTCCGATTTCTGTGCATCACGTGTATTCGGAGCATTAAAGACGATGACATCAGCCAGCTTAGCTTCAAGATCGAAAGTATACGGATGCTCAATGTACACTTCCCGGTACGGCGACAAGTGTGAGAAAATCATAAGAGGGTCGGACTTCGCCGTATTATCCACGAATTCCTTCAGCAACTGCACAGGTAACGTCTCATGCTGAACCCATATGATATCGAAATCGCTCAGCGAGAGCGCAGACGATTCCTCCGACTCGGGAGTGAGGACACGGAACCCATTCTCCTGCAGAATATCCGACATTGGAGAGCCACACATCCAAGCGAACAATGTGACTTGGCAACCCTGCTTTCGCAGGTATTGTGCAAGCTCAAAAGCTTGCACCTCACTGCCTCCAATACCGGAAAAAGCACTCTGAGTTATCAAAACTCGTGATCCATCACGCATGATTTAAGTCTAATGCCCCACCGAATATAGTCAAAGAACGGACACATCAATATGGGGATGCATCAATACTTGGTTATATTCCTTATCCTTTTTAATGCCGAAGTTGTATACGTTTTCCTGCCTCAGGACAAGATCATATCCTTCTGCAACCGCAATATTGATATGGAAACTGCCATACGGCAACGTATTTCCTATGTTGAAGCGAATGCGATGAGTTCCCTTTGCGAAGATACCCTCACCCTTGCAGGAACGTGTTGAAGCGGCAACGGAAACGCGTCCCTCCTGATCTATGAGATTGATCGCGAAAACGCCTCCCTGCAAATCACGCTTGCATTCAAGTGTTGCTTCGACAACGAAGTCCTCGTTGATATCGAGTAGCTGACGTTCCTCGTCGGAAACGACAACCTTAATGTCCTTCAACTCACACGCAGCGCTAGTGCTCAACTTCTTCTCATTATTTTCAGCAGCAACCTCAGCCTGTTGCCTGCGTAGGAAGATGTTCGAATACGCATTGGCCACTTCATCAGGCTTACCGAACTTGGTAATATGCCCATTTTCAATCAGCATTGCCTTATTGCAATACTTACGAACATCATTCATGGAATGAGTGACAAGAATAATTGTCTTCTTCTCACGCTTCGCGTCAAAGAAAAAGTCCTGACACTTCTTCTGGAAAGCCTCATCGCCAACGGCAAGAACCTCATCAAGAACAAGAATGTCTCCCTGAGACTTAATCGCGACGGAAAAGGCAAGCCTCACCTGCATACCACTGGAGTAGTTCTTGAGCTTCTGCTCCATGAAATCGCCCAGCTCGGCAAAATCGACGATATCGTCATACATGGCGTCAATTTCGTCTTTGGAGAAGCCCAGCATTGCGCCATTCAGATACACATTCTCTCTGCCAGTCAGCTCAGGGTTGAAACCAACGCCAAGCTCAATGAAGGGGACAAGCTTGCCTTCAACCTGAACGCTACCGGTATTCGGCGTATAGATTTGCGAAATAATTTTCAGCAACGTCGATTTTCCAGAACCATTCTGCCCGACAATGCCAAAGAAATCGCCCTTGTGCACTTCAAAGGAGATGTCCTTCAGAACTTCCTGAATCGTATACCCGTGAACACCACGAATAAGATTGAACAAAGAGTTCTTCAAGCTGCTCGATTTCTCCGTAGGAAGCTTGAAGCTTTTAGAGACGTTCGTAACCTTGAGCGCAATATCCGAAGTTTGCTGCATATCTTCCTTCATTACACCAGCTCCGCGAACAACTTAGAACGAGACTCGAAAAACACCAGTCCACCTATAAAAATGACAACGGACAGAGCGACCGGAATCAAACCGACCAATGACGTACTGAACGATTGCCATACCGTCTGATTCTCGGGCGCAATAAGCACATACCGGGCGTCCTGAATTATCTGTGCCATAGGATTAAGCAGAATGAAACGAGCTGCTTGAGGACCAATATTGGTGGCCACCAAAGAAATAGGGTAAATGATGGGCGTAGCGTAGAAGCCAGCTTGCAGAACGACTTCCCAAATAGGGCTCAAATCACGGAAGTTCACGAACAATGCGCCCAGGAAAAATGCAAGACCTGATGCAATGAGCAGAAGCTCCGCAAAAATAGGGATAATCAAGACCGCTTTAAACGAAATATGCACACCATTGATAAGGATGAAAAAAATCATCACGATGAGGTTGATCCCAAAATTGATCAGCGCACTCATAATCGAGGCAATGGTAACCGTGATCTTGGGGAAATGAATCTTTCTAAGCAGATCACCATGACCCACAACTGAAGTCATACCGCCGTTCGTGGCTTCCGCGAGGAAATTCCACATAACGCTACCCAGCAGAAGAGCAACTGCGAAATGCGGAACATCAGCGCCGAAGCGAAGGAACCGCACAAAAACCAGATACATTATGGCGAACAGCATAAGCGGCTTCAGCACAGACCACAGGTAACCCAAAATAGACTGCTGATATCGCAGCTTGAAATCCGTACTGACCATCGCCTTAAGTAACAGCCAATTTTTCCTTGTAAAAAGTTCGTTGACTTTCAATTAACCAATCCCTATAGAAGTATCAAACCATTCAACGGTTCAGTCGTGCTTCGACTTGACGATGATTTTGTTGTCGGCAACATCCTTAAGATGCTTGCCGTACGGGCTCTTGCCGTACTTCTCGGCAGCCTTCATCAGCTGCTCACGGTCGATCCAGCCATTCTCGAACGCGATCTCCTCGGCCACCGCGATCGGCAGCCCCTGCGCCCGCTGCACGGTACGCACGAACTCGCCCGCCTCGAACAGGGAGTCCATCGTGCCGGTGTCGAGCCAGGCGTAGCCGCGGCCGAGCGTCTGCACGTTCAGCGAACCGTCCTCCAGATACATCCTGTTGAGGTCCGTGATCTCCAGTTCGCCGCGAGCGCTCGGTTTGATCCGCTTGGCGAACTCGACCACGCGCTCGTCGTAGAAGTACAGGCCGGTCACCGCGTAGTTGGACGCGGGATGCTCCGGCTTCTCCACGATGGAGATGGCCTTCTTGTTCTCGTCGAACTCGACCACGCCGTAGCGTTCCGGGTCGTCCACGTAGTAGCCGAACACCGTGGCACCATGCTCGGCCGCAGCCGCCTTGCGCAGCGTGCGGCCCAAGCCATTGCCGTAGAAGATGTTGTCGCCCAGCACCAGAGCGCACGGCTCGCCGTCGATGAACTCCTCGCCCAGCAGGAACGCCTGGGCCAAGCCGTCGGGGCTCGGCTGCACCTTGTAGGAGAAGCTCACGCCGTACTGGCTGCCGTCGCCCAGCAGACGCTCGAAGTTCGGCAGATCGTGCGGCGTGCTGATGATCAGGATGTCGCGGATCCCGGCCATCATCAGCACGCTCAGCGGATAGTAGATCATCGGCTTGTCGTACACGGGAAGCAGCTGCTTCGATGTCACCGTGGTGAGCGGGTAAAGACGGGTTCCCGAGCCACCGGCAAGAATGATGCCCTTCATAACACGACCTGCTTTCTTTCTCCGATACCTTCACGAAGCTTCGTAAGCGGTTCCAGCTTAATAGCCGCGCCACCTATATGAAAACCGCGCAGTGAAGTCTGCGCGGTTTCATTGCATTCACTGGGCGAATCCGGATTCGTTTCTGTTCAAGCTTTCCAGACTCCGGTTAATGCGTTTACGGGTCAGCAGCAACACGCCACCCAGCAGGACAACGTCCGAGTTCTTGCGCACTTTGGGTTTTCAGGCCTGACGTGAAAGGCATGGCCCCGCGTCCTGTGTACGTTTTTTCATTCGCCAAAACTAAAAACCGAGATTGGAAACCAGGAGGCGGAACCATGCCCGAGAACATCATACAGATCGACCAGCACATGCTCGAGACCAGGCTCGACCGGCTCGTCACGCAGAAGGTCACCGAGATACTCAACGCGATGCTCGACGCGGAGGCCGACGAGATCGCCGGGGCGTCCAGATACGAGCGTTCCGGCGGCTGGAAGGCGTACCGCGCCGACCATTACGAACGCAGGATCACCGCCAAGGCCGGCACGCTCGAGCTGAAGGTGCCCAAACTGAAGGGCGCCCTGTTCGAATCGGCGGTGGTCGAACGCTACCGCCGGCGCGGGGAAAGCGTCGAGGAGGCCCTGATCGACATGTACCTGGCGGGCGTCTCCACCCGCCAGGTCGACGACATCAGCCAGCTGCTGTGGGGCGAGAGGATGCCCTCGCAGACCCTCTCCGACAAACTCAAGAGGGTGTACGCCGACATCGACTCATGGCGCACGAGGCCGTTGGAACGCGAATACCCCTACGTGTTCATGGACGGCGTGTGGCACAGGCGCTCGTGGGGCGGCTCGGTGGAGAACGTGAGCGTGCTCGTCGCCGTCGGGGTGGACTCCGAAGGCCACCGCGAGGTCATCGGAGTGTCCGAGGGCATGAAGGAGGATTCCGCCAGCTGGGAGCAGTTCGTCAGAGGCATGATCGAGCGCGGCCTCAGGGGCGTCAGGCTGGTGGTGGGCGACCGTTGCGCGGGCCTGGTCTCCACGGTGCGCTCCATGCTCCCGCGGGCGGGGTACCAGCGGTGCATGGGGTGGTGCCGTTTTGTTGGACTTCTTTATCCTTGCTTTTTGATTATGCCACGAGTCCGAGCTCGCGGCGCCGGTCCATGATGCTCATGCCAAACTCGGTCTTGATGCGTTTGTCGCGGTACCAGACCATGTAGTCGTCGAGCATGCCGATGAACTCGTCCATCGAGACCCCGGCGAAGCTGCGCTTGTGGAAGAACTCCTGCTTGAGCCTGCCGAAGAACCCCTCAGCGGCGGCGTTGTCCGGGCTGCAGCCCTTCGCGCTCATCGAACGCGTCAGCTTGTGCTCCTCGCAGATGCGGATCCATTCCGGCCACCTATAGTGACGGCCGCGATCGGAATGGATGACCGGCCTGTCGCCCTCGCCGAGCGTGGAGCACGCGTCCGAAAGCATGCCGTCGGCCAGCTCGGCGTTGGGGCTCGTGCCGATCGTCCAGGCGACGGGAAGCCCGTCGTAGCAGTCGATCAGGGGCGACAGGTACGCCTTGCCCGCCGGGATGCTGAACTCGGTCAGGTCCGTCACCCGCAGCATGTTCGGCCTGTCGGCGTGGAAGTCGCGGTTGACCAGATTCTCAGGAGCCCTAATGAGCTCGCCCTTGTACGAGCTGTAGCGCTTCGCGCTCTTGAACAACGGCACCATGCCGTGCTTGGTCATGAGTTTCATGACGCGTTTGGCCGACACCGTTATCCCCATGCCCTGCAATTCCAGGTGCACGCGCTTGTAGCCGTAGCGCTTCTCGCTGTTCTCGAACGCCCCTCGACCAAGGGAAGCAGCCACGCATCCCGGTCCGGCCTCCTCATGGCGTTGAGCCGGTAATGGTAGGTGCTGTGCGCGAGCCCGACCGCGGGCAGCAGGCTTTTCACGCTCACTCTCTGAGCCTCACTGATTTGCTTGACGAGAATCGTCTTCTCCCGGTTGGTCAGGTTTTCCGGGTCTGCGCCCGGCTCTTTTCCCAACAGCTCCAACGCGCCCCGGCGGATCGCGATCTCGACGTCGAGCTCCCTCTTCTCCCGCCGCTGCCGCTCGACGTCGGCGTCCAGCTCGTCCAGACGGGCCTGCATCCGCGCCAGCCGCTTCTCCATCGACGCCAACGCGTCCGCCAGACCGGCCGCATCCCGCGAACCGGCGGCCACCGCCGGCGCATCCGGAACCACGGGCCGTGCGCCGCCTCCGTCCCCGGGTCTTTCCCTGCGTTCTCTCGTCACGTGCGTCTCCTTGGATCCGGCGAGCATCTGTCGTTTCCATTCTCGCACGACCGCGGCCTGCACGCCCAGTTCGGCGGCCGCCTCATGCGATTTCAACCTTCCGGACGCGACCGCCACCACCGCCTTCCGCTTCAACTCCTCGGGCACCGGCCCGTGTCTCAGCCTGCGCCGGCCGGGCGCCAGCTCGTCGATCCACGCCATGAGCAGTTCCTTGCTTTTCGGATAGCCGAGCATCCGCATGGTGCGGCTGAGCCGTCTGCCGCACTCGAGGTAATGGTCCACCGCCGCGCACTTCTGCTCCTCGCTGTAACGCCGCTGCCGTTCCCCACGTCTGGAAAGCACGCCGGCGCGCTCCTCCTCCAGCCGCTCCCGGTACCACATCCGCAGGGCTTCCTTGCTGGGATACCCAAGCTCATGGATCGCATCCGCGGCGCAACACTCGTATCTGATATACAAGCCCACCGCCCGATCCCACTGCTGCCTGCTATACGTCATGACAACGCCCTCCTTGACTCAACGAGTCCAAGAAAACGTCACCACCTCACGCCGAACACTTTTATTTGATCACATACACCCGCGGGCGAGCACGTCGGCGGCCGGGCGCCGTGCAGCCGAAGCGTCCGTTGGCCATGCGCACGCAGGCGATGCCGGCCACGTGCAGCCGGTCCGGGCGCCCCGCCTCGAACCCGCGTCCCACGAGGCCGGGCCCGCCGCCCGCGCCCCTTCGCCGGTCTGGCGGTGACGGACGTCCCGCCGCGGCGCACGCCGCGGACTCCCGGTTCCCGCATGATGTCCATCACCCAGCCGCGGTCGATCCCGGCCGGATCCCGGCCCTGCGCCGACGACCGGGCGCGCGTCTTGCGGCACCCGTACACGGCCATGAAGGAACCGGCATGGGCCTCGAGGATGCCGCGGGCCGGCGCCTCGCGCCCGGCGGCCATGCGGCTGCCGCGTGTCCGGATCCGGGCCCGTCAGCCGCATGGCGTGACGAACCCGCAGCCCGGCGGGCCGGCCGGCGCCCCGCCGGCTGGCCCGACCCCGAAACGGTCCCTGAACCCGTCGACGCAAGCGACCGTCAACGCCGTGCCGGGCCGAGCCTGGCCGCGAAAAAAGCCGACGCCGCCGTCAATATCCCGTTCACGCGCCCCAATCGCGCGGCCTCGGCCCGCGAACCCCTCAACTCCGCCATCGCATCCCCGGCCGACTGCCTGGTCTCCGCCGCGACCGCGGCGCCCGTCTTGTCGCTCCAACGGCGCAGCGTCTCCGGCGCGACCCCCGGATCCCCGGCGACCTGATCGACCGCCCTGGTCTCCGACGAACACGAGCCGCGCGACTCCGTCAACAGCCCAACGGCCTTCGCCCTGAACTCCGGCGTGCATCCCGCGCCCTTCGCCATGGCCCCATCATCTCCCATCGAGCCAGGGAAAACACGGAACAAAAAACAGTTCATATCAGATGGCCGCGCCCGGCGCGTTCATGGGCGCGCGCCCGCCCATGGACCGCGCGCACGAGGGGGATCCCACCCGGCCGCCGGCCGAGTCGTTCGGCCTGACGCCGGGCGTGCCGCCCAGGAGGAACCGTACGGCCCCATGGGATTGCGACAGGGAGGCGCACAAGGGGCGTAACATGGTCGAACGCGTCTTCAACCGCATGAAGCACCACCGCAAGGCCGCCACCCGCCAGACAGGCCCGACGAGACCTTCCTCGCCGACCTCCGGCTGATCCTCATCGCCACCTACCTGAAAAAACACAGCCAAAACCCAACTAGCGTAAACACACCCTAATGCCTGCATATGGACGTTGGCACACCTCCATAGGGGGTATCCACACAGACCATACATAAACGAGATGCTCCGGGATGGATTCCGGAGCATCTCGTTATTCATGGATTCGTCGAGAAATCTTGGCCTTCTCGACTTCTCATGCCTTACTTGCCAAGTTCCTTGGCGACGTATGTCTTGAGGGTTTCCTCCCAATCCGGCGCGTGGTACCCGGCGTTCTCGATCTTGGCGAGGGACAGGGCGGAATGCGTCGGACGCGGGCTGACCGGGGCCTTCGCGTTCGCGAAGTACTCCGCGGTCGAGATCGGGCGCACCCTGTCGCCGTTGCCGTTGGCCTGGTCGAACACCTTGCGGGCGATGTCCGCCCAGCTCCTCACCGCGCCCGAACCGGTCAGGTCGTACGTGCCGAACGGCGCCCCGGAGTCGAGCAGGTGGAAGATCGCCTCGGCCATGTCGCGGGTGAAGGTCAGGCGGCCGTACTGGTCGTCCACCACGGTGACCTCGTCCAGGCCGTCCCGCGCGTCCGCGACGCGGTCGGACAGGGCCATCATGGTCTTGACGAAGTTGCGTCCCTCGCCGATCACCCAGCTGGAACGCAGGATGTAATGGCGCGGCGCGTTCGCCACGGCGATGTCGCCCGCGGCCTTGGTCTGCCCGTACACGCCGAGCGGCGCGAACGCCTCCTCCTCGTCATGCTCCTCGGCGGTGCCGTCGAACACGTAGTCCGAGCTCACGTGCACCAGGGTGATGTTGTGCTCGTGGGCGACCCTGGCGAGCAGGGCCGGGCCCTGCGCGTTGGCCTTCCACGCCACGGGGCGTCCCTCCGGGGTCTCCGCCCTGTCGACCGCGGTGTACGCTCCGGCGTTGATGATCGTGCCGTACAGGCTCCAGTCGAACCGGTCGTACTGGGCCGGGTCGGAGAAGTCGAACGTGTCGATGTCGTTGAACTCGAAGCCCTCCAGGCCGTGCTCCTCCACGTAGTCGCGGATGGCGTGGCCGAGCTGGCCGTTGCAGCCGGTGACCATCGTGCGGCGCGGGGCCATGGGCCTGGCGTCCCTGAGCATCGGGTGGTGCAGGTCGGCCTCGCTGCGCTCGGACTCCTCCAGCGGAATCGGCCACTGGATGTCCAGCTCCGGGTCCGCGAGGTTCACGAAGGTGTAGGTCTTCTTCTGCTCGAGGCTCCAGTGCGCGTTGACGAGGTACGTGTACGCGGTGCCGTCTTCGAGCGCCTGGAAGCTGTTGCCCACGCCGCGCGGCACGTAGATCGCCTTGGACGGGTCGAGGCGGGTGGTGTACACCTGGCCGAAGCTCTCGCCCGGGCGCAGGTCGACCCACGCGCCGAACACCGCGCCGGTCGCGATGCTGATGTACTTGTCCCACGGCTCGGCGTGGATACCGCGGGTCACGCCCTTCTTCGCGTTGAACGAGATGTTGTTCTGCACCGGCCCGAAATCGGGCAGGCCCAGCGCGGTCATCTTCGCGCGCTGCCAGTTCTCCTTGAACCAGCCGCGGTTGTCGCCGTGCACCGGCAGGTCGAACACGATCAGGCCGGGGATGTTCGTCCTCTCGACCTTCAGTTCCTTCTCAAAATCCATGAGTCCCATTCCTTGATGTTGTTATTCTGCTCAAATAGTAGTCAGCAGAATAGAAAACGGCTGTTTCCCAACAGTCTTATTCTGCAGAAGTCCATTTCTTATTCTGAAATCTCCTATTCTGCAGAAAAGCCTTGCTTCAGTTCCCACTCTGGGTACCTTCGCGATCCCGCGTTGAAAATACGCCCCTCTCTCCTCAAAGAAGTCAGAAGATTCCCGACTTTTTTGTTTTTTTCGTCATCTGTGAGCATATCGCCCAGCTTCGTAAACAACAACTTATTAATATCCTGCCGAGAGGCCGAACCAAATTCCTCAAGATAACTAATAATTAGCCTCTGGTAAAACATATCGTCCTGATTATGTGCTTTCACATATTCGGCCTTAGTGTCCGAAGCTGCAGCAATTACCGGCGCAACTTGAAGATGCGGTTTTCTTCCAGTAATCAGCTTCTTCTTTCGTAAACGCGCGACAACATCTTCTGGAATGGCCATTCCTTTCTGGACTCTATCCAATGCAAGCACATCAGGCAACGGAAGACCAGTGTTGCTCAGAAGCAAGCGAGTGTACTCCTGGTCAACCACTCCGCCATACATGGTCAAACGAACCTTGCTCACTTCACTCAGGTCATAATCGGGGAGCGGAAGATACCTGCCGGCTTGGACTTCGTTCATCCTCTTAATCCCGTATCCCATACGATCAATCATGTATAGCTCACCCATGGCCCTGACCAAAAATGGGTTACGGTAACGATCAGGAGACTTATCTCCCAAGATATAGTCATCTGGATGTCCTTCAAAGAAGGAACCACTGTTATCGAAAACCAGACGGTCCGGATATTCTGTTACCAGAATCCGCGCGCCTCTGCAATAATCTTGATGCGCAATACAATTATGCAGAGCTTCCATAACGGATTGCTCGTCATATTTCGACACTTCCTGCGGCATTAACTGTCCCGGAGGAAGCAACCGTAACTGAATATTCCTGATTCGTCGATACAGCCGCGTTGTGCTCAGCAGAAATGGCAAACCAAAATGTTCATAAGCGTTCTCCTGTCCCACCAGCTTCCATGTCATTTCAAACATGCCGGCTGGCAGTTTATCAACTGCTTCAGGTTTACCCAGCAAGAGTAATGCGGCACGAGTCAATTGACCGTTCTTGGTTACACGAGCACGGTTAAGAAACTCCTGATCGGTCCAACAAGCGATTTCTTCTTCGCTAATACGGTTCGCATGAGCCTTTGCAAAAGCCGAGCGGGCGTGACGCATAGCTTCCTCGTCCAAATCGCTTAGCGAAGCATCTTGAACTATTTCTGCAGTCCAATCATTAATGTCAGTTTCGCTTCGGATACGATCCATCTTGTCTGCGGTCAGGGCAACAAGACTCTCGCCACTTCTCCCGTGCCAATATCCCTGCCATGATACAGGAAGTCCGGTTGGAGCAGGTGGAATCTCAAACATGAGCACTCTTCCTTCGGGAAGATTCAACTCATGAATGTCTTTAAAAGATGAGCGCGGCTCGGTATCACGAGTAATCTGCATCTTCAGTTGCGACAAACGTTCCGGCTCTTTGCCGTACTTCGTCCCAACTATTGTGTGCGTCTTGTTGTCTACACCGAACACCAGCCAAGCCGAAGCATTGCCTCTAAGATTAGCTTCGTTGGATAAAGCAGAAAAATATTTCCCAATTGTGCCAGTCGAATAATCTTCTCCAGCCGCTTTGAATTCAACGACTTCGTTCTCCCAGTCCACAATCAACTGGCGAAGCAATGCTTCCAGCTCAGCCTCATCACTCATCTACAGCTCACTGGCCCTGCTGCTTGTACCTGGCCTCGGTGGCGGCCTTCGCGGGCTCCCACCAGGCGCGGTTCTCGGTGTACCACTCGATGGTGGCCCTCAGTCCGGACTCGAAGTCGGTGTGCGTGGGCCTCCAGCCGAGCTCGGTCTGCAGCTTGGTGGAGTCGATGGCGTAGCGGCGGTCGTGGCCGGGGCGGTCCTTGACCCAGTCGAACGCGTCCTCGCCCTGGCCCATCATCTTCAGGATCATGCGCAGCACGGTGATGTTGTTCCTCTCGCCGTTCGCGCCGATCAGGTAGGTCTCGCCGATACGGCCCCGGGTCAGGATGGCCCATACGCCGCTGGAGTGGTCCTCGGTGTGGATCCAGTCGCGCACGTTCTCGCCCTTGCCGTACAGCTTCGGGCGGATGCCCTCGAGGATGTTAGTGATCTGGCGTGGGATGAACTTCTCCACGTGCTGGTACGGGCCGTAGTTGTTGGAGCAGTTGGAAATCGTGGTCCTCAAACCGTAGGTGCGGGTCCACGCACGCACCAGCATGTCGCTGGCGGCCTTGGTGGACGAGTACGGGCTGGACGGATGGTACGGGGTGGACTCGGTGAACTTCGCCGGATCGTCCAGCGCCAGGTCGCCGTACACCTCGTCGGTGCTCACGTGATGGTAGCGGATGCCGTGCTTGCGCACGGCCTCCAGCAGGCGGAACGTGCCCTCCACGTTCGTCTTGAGGAACGGCTCGGGGTTCGCGATGCTGTTGTCGTTGTGCGACTCGGCCGCGTAATGCACGATTGCATCGTGGCCCGGCACGATCCTGTCGAGCAGCTCCGCGTCGCAGATGTTGCCGTGCACGAACTCGACGCGGTCTTCGGGAAGACCGGCGATGTTCTCGATGTTGCCCGCATAGGTCAAAGCGTCCAACACGGTCACGTGCACGTCCGGATGGTTGTCGACCACGTAATGCACGAAATTCGATCCGATGAAACCGCAGCCACCGGTCACGATGATGTTCTTGGGAGTGAAAAGTTCTTCAGACATAGAACTTTATCTTAGCCTTGCCGTTGTATGTACGCCAAGTCCCGGCGGGGCGAACGGAGCCGTTCTCCCCGCTCCCTGCCTGCAGCAATCGAGAACTCGACTTGGGATTAGTTAATCCGCTGCACTTCGTACGGCGTCTCCCCGCTGACCGTCTCGCCGATCTTCACGAGACGATACCCGTCGAACCTGCGCTTGTTCAGATCGTTCGTTGAAAGTACGTAGGTCACTCCCAACCGTTCCAGCTGTTCAGGAGTCACGGTAATCGTATACGCATCGCTGGCGGAGAGCTCGAATGGTTTCTCCGCCGGCTTATCGACGATGTTGATGCTGATGAACGCGTATCTGTTGTAGATGCGCTGCCATGTGCCGTCCGGATCGAGGCGTTTCATGCCTTGCAGGTCCGGGGTAACCGCCAAGGCGTTGAACGTCTTCACGCCGTTCGCCACCAGCAGATTCGCCAGACGTGCGCAGTTACCGCCTTCCGCGACCCATACTCCAGGCTTATGCTCCTGCAGTATGCGCACCTGCTGGACCACCGGTTGATCGGTGATTGGCGTGGAGGAGTACTGCACCGGATTGATTGCAAGACCGGAGAAGGCCATAACCAATGTTGCAAGGGTTGCGACGATCTTACCGACCTTCAAATCGCACGACACCACAGCCGCCGCAAGGACGAACCCGGCTGCCGCGCACGATACGGTCATCGTGACATCCAGATACGGACTGAAGACCATGTATGCGATCACCGCGGCGCATACCGTGTACACCACGGCGACCACAGCCTTGGCCTTCACGGAATGGTTGGCGCACCATTCCCGAGCACACCTGATTAGCAGGATGATGTTGCATACGCCAATGGCGACCGTGGTCCTGCTGCTGGTCACCGATGACATGAACGTCAGCTTTGACAACCAAGCAGGGAATCCGACAACGGCAAATACGGACATAAACACAAGGAACGCGATGAGATAGCAATCGAGGAAATTGGCTTTCTTGCGCTTAATCATGTTCATGACCGCGAACAGCATGCCCAGAGGGCACAGATCGATGAATGCGGCAACTTCCACATTGTTGCCAGCGAGCATTGCGCTCTCGTAGAAATCCTTGAATGGCAGGCAAAGCGTGGCCAAGGAAGAGAACATCAGCAGCGGGGATTGGCCGCCGCCCTTCGACATACGCGACCCCGGGTAGGCGGTGCTCATCATCGCACGGATCGTGTCAGCGGATTTCAGCAGGGCCAAACCCAGCAATGTTGTGAAAACGAGTCCTATCACAACCAGTCCGACGATTTGGACGGGCTTGAAGCGAATCTTCCCCCAGTGCCTGATCACCATGGCGATGATGAGGCCCAGAAGAATGTAACCCATCGGAATCTGCCATGCCGGGTACAGCGTGAGGATGAACATGCCAGCGCACTGCATGATTACCGCACCGCATAGCAGCCGCACCCACGTCTCCTGCCGTTGGAGCATGTAGTCGAAGCAGCAGATGGATACGAATACCGCGATCAGCATTTCCGGCAAACCGTTGACCGCGAACCACCATTGCGTGAGCGGCGCGAAGGTGATGAGCGAAGCGCCGAAAACCGCCATGGGACGGGAGACGGGCTTCTTGTCGCTGCCGACGCACAGGAAGAACTGATAAGTGGAGAGGAACAGGACGATCAGTCGTGCCGACCAGTAGAAGGCCAATCCCGCGGAGCTACCCAACAGCAGGTACCCCCAGTGGAATGGGCGGAACACTTCGGTGGGGAACCATGCCGGAGCGTCCTTGATGATGAACATGTCAGCCGGCTTATCACCGAATAGTCCGTTGAAGTAGCCGTAGTTGTTGTATGCCTGCGAGAAGGCCAGCGGGGTGCCGACCACATATTCGTCGGTGCGGATGGGGCGTGGTGTGCCGAACACGAGATCCTGGGTACCATTTCGGCCAAGCCAGATGTTCCACACGGCCATCGAGGAGCCGTTGACGTTCAACACTACCGCGGCCAGAATGATGGCCACACCCAGACGGAACCGGTTGCGGTGCAGCCAGTCGCCTACCGTGGGAAGGCCAAACGAGAACCATGAGCACACCAACGTCCAGATAGGGAACAGTATGGCGAGCCGCAACAGTTTGATATGCAGATCGACGCCGGCAAGCGTAAGGTTGAACACCTTCGCGGAGAACCAAGGATATGCTTTGACGCAAACACAGCTGATGATGGCGGCGACCAGCAATGTCAACGCCAAACGCACCCATTGGGCGGGCACCGCTTTCACATTTGGAGGTTTCGCGCTTGCGGCCTGCGCGCCCAAGGCCTTCTCATTTTGAACTTCCAACGTCTTCCAATTCTCTGCTACCGGATTTCCAAACACGCTCCTCGCGTGCACCGACCGAAAATCACATTCGCTCATTCCGGCTTCGTGTGCTCAATGATACGAAGCGTCCACTACTATGCGCGTTCCGGCGACCCATCATTCATACTTTCCACAAGTAATACGACGAAATACTTGTCAGTGACCAAATACACAATGGGTTCAATCGGAGTCGAGAATACGGCCTCACACGCAAGTCGAACGGTGACGACACAAACCGATTCACATCATTCGCCTCTCAACCGAATCATCAGAGACGCCTGCCAGCCTAAAAACCACAGTAATCCACAGTAATAGGGTATAGTGATGCTTGTGCCAGAAAACCAATCTCCCACCGTCGCCGTGCTGCTTCCTTGCTATAATGAGGAAGTGACTATCGGCAAGGTTGTTCGCGATTTCAAAGCGTCTTTGCCACAAGCAGACATCTACGTTTACGACAATAATTCCACTGATCGCACCGCCGAGATTGCCGCAGCCGCGGGCGCAATCGTCCGCAAGGAACCGCGCCAAGGCAAGGGCAACGTGATTCGCGCCATGTTCGAAGACATCGATGCCGACGTGTACGTCATGGCAGATGGCGATGACACCTATCCGGCAGACGCAGCGCCTGCCATGGTGGATAAGGTGCTCGAAGGCTACGACATGGTGATCGGCGACCGCTTGAGCTCCACCTACTTCCAAGAGAACAAACGGCCATTCCACAACTTCGGTAACCGTTTGGTACGTGGTTCCATCAATGGCCTGTTCCATGCGAACGTCACCGACATCATGACCGGCTACCGTGCCTTCTCGTTCACGTTCGTCAAAACCTATCCGGTGCTTTCGCGAGGCTTCGAAGTTGAGACCGAGATGACCATTCACTCGTTGAACAACAATCTGCGCCTGTTTGAGATGCCGATTCAGTATCGGGACCGCCCCGAGGGTTCGGTCAGCAAGCTCGACACCGTGGGCGACGGCATCAAGGTGATGAGCACCATCTTCCGCATGATTCGCGAATACAAGCCGCTGCCGTTTTTCGGCGGACTTGGCGCCATCCTCGGCATCATCGGCATCGTGCTGTGCGGCAGCGTGACCGTGGATTTCTGGCACACTGGCATGGTGGCGCGATTCCCCACGCTTATCGGCGCTGTCATGCTCGTCATTGCCGGACTGCTATTGTTCATCACCGGCATCATCCTCGATGTCATGGCCAAAAACGACCGCAAAGCATTCATCATTGACGCCAATCAATTCGCCATGATGCGGCGCCAGAAATAGCGCAGATTCCAGATATGGCTGAGAGCAAAAAGATACTTGTCCTCAGCCATATTCTATTGGTTAATCTGTCTGCTATTTCACCCACTTTTGAGCATTCGTGCCATTTGCGGTATACAGTTGCACGTTGGCACCATTCGAGGTAGAAGCACCCGAAACATCAAGAACTTTGTTTTCCGCGAGCGCCGACTGGAACGTGTATGAGCCATCGGAATTCTTGACTGCTATCCACTTCTGAGCGTATGTTCCATTGGAATCGTACTGTTGCACGTTGGTTCCGTTGGCAGATACGCCGCCATTCACATCCAACACTTTGCCGGAGTTCACACTGGTCAAGGTCACGTATCCGTTGGAATCATGCGTCACTTTCCACTTCTGAGCATTGGTTCCATTACCCGCCCAGATCTGCACGTTTCCATAATTTGAACGGGAAGCGCCGCTTACATCCATCTTCATGGACGTATTAAGCCTCGATCCGAACGTGTAGGTGCCATCCGGCAGATCTTGCCTATGCTTGGCTGCGGTTTCGTTCAAACGTTCGCGCAACGTCAACGGCGCCTTTGCGACCGTCCATTGCTGAGCAACGGTGCCATTCGGCGAATAAAGCTGCAGCTGAGCCTGCTGCACGGCATTGCCATCTGGAATATCGACAGCTTTGTTGGCGTTCACCGACACCAGCGCAATCCTGCCACTGCCGTAATTCCGCACCGTCCACTGCTGAGCAACAGTATTGTTACTCGTATATTGCTGCAATGCCGCCCCATTAGCAGTGGATCCGCCAGCCACATCCAGCACCTTGCCCGAACTAGCATTGATAATCTTATAAGTTCCGTTGCCGATTGATTCAAATCGATATTTCTGGGCGTTCGTATTATTACTTGAATAAAGCTGAACTCGCGCCCCGTTCGCCGTTGACGCACCCGTCACATCCGTGACAAGTTTTTTATTCGCAACCGAAGTGATAATCATCGACACTCCAGTAGCTATATTGACATCGCTTGACGAAACAACAAACAGCTGTGAAGCAGTGCCATTGGGCGCATACAGCCGAATCGCAGCACCATTCGCAGTATTTCCGCCACTCAAATCCAGAACCCAATTACCGAGAGCGGACTGCAAATAATATCCCGCTCCGGAATCACGAATAAACCATCGCTGAGCCCGGGAATTATTTCGAGAATACTGTTGCACTACAGCGTTATTCTCAGCAACACCATTACGCACGTCCAAAGCCTTGCCGGAATTCACATTGACGATCTCATAGCTCCCATCAGACTGCCTAGTAAAAGTGAACTGCTGAGCCTTGGAACTGTTGCCGGAATACAACTGAATGGCGGTGGAATCTGCGGCACTTCCACCAGGAATATCAACGCTGGACGCGACTTTGGAACGAACATTGATGTAATAATTGCCATTCGGAATGGTAACTGCAGTCATTCTGCGTACATCAATGGCCGCTTGTAAATCATTGCTACTCCCGCCATTCACATACTCCTTATTCCCAAACGCATTCATATCCACATTGCCCCTGATGCCGCCCACTTTGCCGGAGCTGGTGTATTGCCATCCGCGACTGTTGGTCGGGAACGAGTCGAATCCCATGCGAGCGCCGTACTGCGCCACCCACGTGGTTTTGGCGTAAATGTCGGCATGTTTCAGCGGGCCTTGCAGGTAGCTGGTGTACGAGTAGACGCCCAGGTTCTTGTATCCGGCGGACTGCAGCGCGCCGTACCAATTGTTGACGATATCGTTGTACACGTTCGGATCGGTGGGCGGCTGATGCCCCTTCCACGTCCACTTTTCCAGGTCGTAGTACACGGGGTACGCCAAGTCGCTCGCGCGCACACCGAATCGCTTGAGTTTGGCGACCACGCCGGCACCTTCTTCTTTGGCAATCGACGGAGTGTCCGCGTAGGAATACCAGTAGATGCCGAACGGGATGCCGAGTCGCTTGCATTCGGAAATGTTACGTTGTGCTTTCCTGTCAGCATTGTTGCCCCAACCGTAGCCGAGGCGGATGATCACGCCTTCCACGCCGTCGGCTTTCGCTTTGGCCCAGTCGATGTCGCCCTGCCATTCGGAAACGTCGATCACGCCTTTGGCTTGCTGCACGAACAGGTTGTTCTGGTAGTCGAAGAAGGCTTTCGTATTGTTGTAAGTGCCCCAGTGCGCGCCGTATTCATTGCCTTCGAATTTGGAGAGCTGTACGTTCGCGTCGGCTACAGCATCTTTGACATCTTCCGCACTCACCGGAATGAAGGATTCGCCATTGGTTTTGGCGAGCGGATCCGGCTGCTGATCCTGCGTACCGACCAGTGTCGCATCGGTCACGGTTTCGCCGGTTTCAATATTCTTGACCTCACCTTCAGGGGTGACGGCCAGGTCTTCCGAAACCACGGTGGCATCGTCGGAAATCTCGTCACTGACGGTATCCGGAAGTTTCGCATTCGGATTGTCAGGCATGCCGTCTTGCGACTGCTGGTCGCCCGTCTGGTCGCCCGTCTGATCGTCAGACTGCACAACAACGCCATTATCTGCAGTAACGGGACCGCTCTGCGCGACAGCATCCTCAATCGCGATATCCTGCAATGCGTAAGCCGGCGTAACCGCAACGGAAGCCGTCAACGCAACCGCAGACAGCGCAGTCGCAATCTTCAAAAGATGATGTGGCGAAACCATTCGTCAGCCTCTCTCGAATAAAGTCATCAAACCCAAATAATTCGGCGCGAACGCCCTAACCGCCAACTCTAACCGCACCCTGCTACCCACCTGGCTAGCGGGATACTCCTACACGATGTATCTGGCGCATTCGCCGCTGTCCAAGGTGCTGATCGGCCCGCGGATTCCCGCGCCCACGGATGGATGGTCGTACGCGGGCATCATCGTGCTGATGTTCGCCGCCACGCTGCTCGCGGCGTTGGCGTTCGCGGTGGTCGCCGACACCGTGGTGCTCAAGCCCTTGCAACGGCTGCTGCGCAACGTTGACCTGCCGCGGAAAGGCCGCCTGTAGAGGCGGTCGCTTCACTGCCCCTGCGCGCGGTAGCGGGCCTCGGTGGCTTCCTTGGCCGACGCCCACCAGTCGCGGTGTTCCGCATACCAGTCGATGACGTTGCGCAATCCGCTAGCGAAGTCGGTGTGCATCGGCGACCAGCCCAGTTCGGCGCGCAGTTTGGATGCGTCGATCGCGTATCGTCTGTCGTGCCCGGGCCTGTCGCGCACCCAGTCGAACGCATCTTCCGGCTGGCCCATCAGCTGCAGGATCATGCACAGCACGGTGATGTTGCTCATCTCGCCGTCCGCTCCGATCAGATACGTTTCGCCGATGCGCCCACGGGTGAGGATCGCCCACACTGCGCGGGAGTGGTCTTCCGTATGTATCCAGTCGCGCACGTTCTCGCCGGTGCCGTACAGTTTCGGCCGCGCGCCCTCCATGATGGAGGTGATCTGCCGTGGAATGAACTTTTCCACATGCTGGTACGGGCCGTAGTTGTTGGAGCAGTTGGAGATGGTGGCGCGCAGACCGTATGTGCGCACCCATGCGCGCACCAGATGGTCGGACGACGCCTTCGAGGCGCTGTACGGGCTTGAGGGACGGTACGGCGTGTCTTCCGTGAAACGCGCCGGATCGTCCAGCGCCAGATCGCCGTATACCTCGTCAGTGCTGATGTGGTGGAAGCGCACGTCGTGTTGCCGGGCGGCCTCCAACAGCCGCATCGTGCCTTCCACGTTCGTGCGGATGAACGGTACGGGATTGGCGATGGAATTGTCGTTGTGCGATTCCGCAGCGAAGTGGACAATGGCGTCGTGACCGGGCACGATACGCTCCAATAGCGCGACGTCGCAGATGTCCCCTACGACAAGATCGACCTGCGACGGCGGCAGGCCGGCGATGTTCTCCGGATTGCCGGCGTACGTCAGCTTGTCGAGCACGGTGATGTGCGCGTGTGGATGGTTCCGCGCCACGTATCGCACGAAGTTCGCGCCAATGAAGCCGCATCCGCCGGTCACTAGAATATTACGCGGCTCGAATACGCCGCCGTACGCCATGCTGTTCACCATTCCAGCATACCGTCGCATGCCAACGGCTGCGGCGTTCGGGTCCGGGTGCGGACGCTATCTTGCACGGATTCACCGGTAATGAGTCCAAGGAGAGGGCTTTGAACCCAGCTTCCTCCCTCGCCGGCGGGCAGCACGCGCATCGACAACCCGCTCTCATGAGCCCGCACCGCCGTCATCAGGACTGCGGCAGCAGAATCTCCGTGGTGGAGGCGCCGTCCTCGAAGTTGCGACTCAGGTAGCCGCCCGCAGCCTCGATGATCTGGTCGATGTGGACCAACCCGAAACCGTGCCCCTCGTCGGATTTGGTGGTGCGGAAGCGCCCACCGACCTTGCGCTGCTTGCCGCCCGAGGAAGCGTTGGTGAACGAGATGTACAGCTGCGTGCCCTTCATGTCCATATACACGCGAATCATGCAATCGGCTTCAGGCAACCCGTCGTTGGCCTCGATCGCGTTGTCGAACAGGTTGCCGAGGACGCAGCACAAATCGAGTTCCGAAATGCGCAGCTTGATCGGAATATGGGTATGGGCGTCCACGCGCACGTCGATGCCATGCGCCTGTGCAAGCGACATCTTGCTGCTCAGAATCGCGTCGGCCATCGCATTGCCGGACTTGATCGGGGTATCCAACGCCTTCATCGTCTGAAGGTGATTACGGTAGTCATGCCGTCACATGCGCATCTGACGGTACATGTTCTCGACCTCGCGGTAATGCGTGTCGACCAGCTCGCGCTGATATGCCGCGATGGCCCTGTCGGCCTTGCCTCGCCCACGAAACCACATCGTGCCCCTCCTTTGCGTTCTGCCCCGTCCAGCCGGGACGGCTTTCCGGCACCCTGCCGGCCGTGAGCCGGCCATGCGTAATCATGTCTGGTCTATGATTGTCCGATTCAACGGCTCGTACGCCCCACGAGGCAGTGGCGGCGTCGTCCCGTCGGTCAATTGCACGGACGACCTGCCCACGCAGCGGATTCGCCGCAGGTTCACGATCATCGCGCGTCCCACCCGGCAGAATCCGTCGCCGAGCTCGGCCTCGAACTCTCCCAGCGGGCGTTTCACCGTATAATCCCGGTCGGCGTGCACCGTCACATAATTACGGCGCACGTCAAGATAGCGGATGTCGGCCAGCGGAATACGCATCAGCCCTCCCGCGCATTGCAGATCAAGGCACCTGGAATCGCGGCGCATGCGCGCGACCGCCTTGTCGAGCACGTCGAACAGCTTGGCCGCATCCACCGGTTTCATCAGATAATTGAGCGCTTCGACGTCGTATCCTTCGGCGATGTAATCCGAATACCCAGTGACGAACACGATCTGCATCGCGCCGCCCGCCTTGCGCACGGCCTTCGCCAACGCCACGCCGTCCATCGCGCCCATTTCGACGTCCAGCAGCAGAATATCGACGTCACGCCGCCGCCCATAGCGCGTCAGAAACCGCTCTGCCGACGGGAATACGTCTATCTGGCTCCAGCTGCCGAGCGGCCGCCCATGATGCGGTCAGCGAGCGCACGTACTGGGCGTCAGCATCGCTGTCATCGCATATCGCAACGGAATCGTCATCATGACATACGAGATCGCATCAATGCGGCCCTACCACCGGGCCAGCAGCGACGAAATCCGAAAATCATGCCTTCTTGGGCTTGAGCGCGGCCGGCATGGGCATAGGAATCGGCTTGCGCGGCATCGGCTTGGGCTTCGGAGCCTGAGATTCAGGCGCCTTCACGGCCGGCATTTCGCCACTGGTCGCCTTCGCCGCAGCCTCGGCAGCCCACTTGGCGTACTCGTCAAGGTCATCCTCAGCGACGGATCCCTGCGTATTGTCCACGGCGGCGTTCGCATCATGAGAATACGAAGCCTCGATATCGGCAAACGGATCGGGCGACCCCTCGCCCGGCTCCTGCGTGCTCAGCTCCTTGGCGAGCTCATCGTAATCGGTATCGGTGGTCAGGTACTTGAGCTTCCGGGCTATTTTCTGCTGTTTTGCTTTCTGACGTCCGCGGCCCATGTGACCCCCTGGCATGTAAATGTAACTATCAATTCATCACATAAGAGAGTACCACTTGTTATGAGAGAAATGGTTGTCTGCTTGGACTTTTACGATAAAAGCGATATTTTCGGCGTTTTGAAGCAAGCAAAGGGCGACTTATGACGGACCAAGAACAGCAGCAACTGACCGCAGCGGGCAACGAAATGAGCGCCAGCTTCCTGGCCGCGAAGAAGCGTTCGGACGCCACGCTCGCCAAACTTGAAGCCGAGCCGGGCAAATTCACGATGCTCACCGGCGACCGCCCGACCGGCCGCCTGCACCTCGGCCACTACTTCGGCTCCATCAAGGAGCGCGTGGCCATGCAGAACCGCGGCGTGAACACCAACATCATCATCGCCGACTACCAGGTCATCACCGACCGCGACACCACTGAGCACATCCAGGACAACGTGCTGAACCTCGTGCTCGACTACATGGCCGCCGGCATCGACCCGACCAAGACCATGATGTTCACCCACTCCGCCGTGCCGGCCGAGAACCAGCTGCTGCTGCCGTTCCTCTCCCTCGTCACCGAGGCCGAGCTGCACCGCAACCCCACCGTGAAGTCCGAGATGGAGGCCTCCGGCCACGCGCTGACCGGCTTGCTGCTCACCTACCCCGTGCATCAGGCGTGCGACATCCTCTTCTGCAAGGCCAATGTCGTGCCGATCGGCAAGGACAACCTGCCGCACGTGGAGATCACCCGCACCATCGCCCGCCGCTTCAACGAGCGCTACGCCAAGAAGAACCCGGTGTTCCCCGAGCCCGCCGCGATCCTTTCCGACGCACCGGAGATACCGGGCCTCGACGGTCGCAAGATGAGCAAGTCGTACGGCAACTCCATCATGCTGGGCGCCACCGCCGCGGAGACCGCCAAGCTCATCAAGAAGAGCCCGACCGATTCCGAGCGCAAGATCACCTTCGACCCCATCGCCCGCCCGCAGGTGTCCGCGCTGCTGACCACCGCCGGACTGGTGACCGGCCGCGACCCGAAGGACATTGCCGCCGAAATCGGCGATGCGGGCGCCGGCGCGCTCAAGGCGTACGTGATTGAGTCCGTGAACGAGTTCCTCGCCCCGCATCGCGAGCGCCGCGCAGAGCTCGCCAAGGACATGGACTCCATCCGCGACATCCTGCACGATGGCAACGCCCGCGCCAACGCCATCGCCGAGGAGACCCTTGACCAGGTGCGCGAGGCCATGGGCATGAAGTACTGATTTTCCGGCAGTCGAACGCAACGATTGCATCAGGCCCCCTTCGTCACTCCGCCCCGAGGCACGCGACGAAGGGGCCTTCCCATAACGGTGTCGCCCTTCGGGACAGAAAGCCGTCTGCACGCCCCTGCCCCGACCCGTCGAACTCGCCGAGATAAGGCTATCTGCGTTTCGAGGGGTTGATTTGGACCGCGCCGAATATCTATCTACGTTTCGAGGGGTTGGTGCCAAAGTATAAACGCACCTCAAACCGCATGACCCCAATGGCATTTCACCGGCAATACTCCGGGTATCGCGTTTCGGCAACCCCCTGAAACGCAGATAGATGCCCAGAGGACGCCCAATCAACCCCTTGAGACACAGATAGCGTCACAGAAGACGCCATCCGGTCAAGGCGCAGCCAGCTACAGCCCTCCGCTTCTCTCTCCAACGCAATCGCATCAGCGCAATCGTGCGATTCCGCACCCCTGCCTTCGATCACGCGATACCGTCAAGGTCATCCGCGTCAGGAAAATCGGCATTGGCGTTCGGGACTCGCGGCAGCAATGGTTCAAACCCTATCCGCTCGTACAGTGGCTTGCGTCTCATCGCTCTGGCATCGCACACCTGTTGGATGGTCTTCCGCGCAGTGACGGGCACGGGAATTCCAGTGACCTCCTGGATCTTATCCGCGATCCGTCTGGCTAAAGCTTCCTCACTCCATTCATCACCGAGGTCAAGCTTGGTGACTTGGATATACCGCCACTTCTCGTCTTCGATTGCCTGCCGCCGGCGTGCATCTTCCAGCCATTGACCGGCGTGATGCCCTCCGTCGAACTCAATGCAGATCTTGTATTCCGGGTAAGCGAGGTCAAGATATACGGCCCGGTTCAGACGCTTCACTCCAATCTTGTAATTGACGCAGGGCGCGTCTATCCCGTATTTGAGGGGAACGAGTCGGGTGCGCGTTTCCATCGACGAATCCGTCCCCTCCTGAATCACACGCAACGCACGCCGGCAATTGGCATATCCGCGAAACATATTCGGCCGGCGGCCCGTCTCTTCAAAGACCGCTTCCGTGAATTCCCGCGCCGAATCCAGATATGCCGTCAGCTCCTCAATGGTCGTCCTGCGCAGGCGCCCATCCCGGCGCATCATTGACTCCGCCAGTACGATCAGCTCTTCGAGATTCAGCCATCCGGCGAACATCGCCCATGTGCAGGCCGGAGACACGCACAAGCATTGCTCGACCATGACGACATCAACAGGGAAGGACCATGTCACTTCGTTTATGCCGACAAGATTGCGCCTTTCATTGGCACTCGGGACGACAACTGTAATACCGTTCAACATGGCGCGTCCTTTTGGCAGGCGCGGTATTTCAATCGCCTGAAGCTCCAGGGCCGTGGTCAAGGCGTATGGCGGCTGCCACCTGCTGCGCTGCTGGAATTCAGCGCACTGCTTCATACGCTGGTGCTTCAACTCCGTCAATTGCACCAGTGCGATTGATCCGCCCATGGTCGGCCGCTCCTTTGTGACTCGAATATTGCCGTGGAGCCGAGTGTAGGGAACCGGGCAGTTCCCCGTCTACCGCGCCTCAAAAAATGTGGACAAATGTGGATGAATGTGCGCAACGCGGTGGATAACTCACCTCGGCTCGGCGGAGACCGCGCATGAGGAAATCGCCGGCCGACTTCTTTCGCACGACTGTACACACCGGCGGGTTCTGTTCACAGAAGACTTGCATGTACACTGGGAAGACGATTTAAACGTGACGTCGAAGGTGACGCCACACAATTAGGGGGGGGGTACGGTGAAGGGGATTGGTGTAACTGGCCAAGCAACCGAGACGCGGACGGATATGTACGATGTTTCTGCCACATGCGCCCATGACCTTCTGATCTGATGCAGGATGGCAGGTACAGGCGATTATGACGATAATCACCAACGCGCGGTTCCCGGGCAGCGCCCGCCGCGTAGACATCGCGATCAAGGGCGGCGCGATTGCGGCAATCACGCCTGCCGGCTCCCGTATCTCGGCGACGGCAACCGGCGGCGCGGCGACTGGGCCTGACCGTGAGGGAGTCCGGTCTTGTGGGCGAGCTCGAATGGTTCGACGCCTACTGCAAGCTCGACAATGCGCCCGGAGCGGCGGAGGAGACGCTCGAACTGATTCGCAAGGCCGAGGCGGATGCCGCCCGCAAAGGCGTGGTCGGCATCCGCGACTATGAGATGGCGGAAAACGTCGACACGTGAACCCGCCGGTTCTCCGCGGCGTCTCCCCGCCCGCGCGACGCTAACGATTCCGCTTGGACAGGCATCGATTGGGATGGCTCATTCACCCACGGCATCCGAGGATTGCGCGTGGAGGCGGGCGTGTATCCCGAACGGCTGGAGGATGCGATTGAAGCCGGCTGGAAGACGGGCGTCGAGCTGCCCGGCAGCGATGGACTGGGCCATGTCGGCACGATGAAGATGATCTCGGACGGCTCGCTGAACACCCGTTCGGCGTTCTGCTCGATGCCGTATTCCGATATATTCCCCGACTTTTACGGCACGCTCAGTTACGCACCCGACCAGATCGAGACGTATTTCCACGTGGCGACATGCCATGGGTTCGCCATCGCGTGCCATGCCATCGGCGATGAGGCGAACACCATCGTGCCCAACGCGGCGGCAAGCACACACGCCCACGGTTCCATCGAGCACGCCCAGATGCTGAAGCCGGCGGATATTCCCCGATTCGCGAAGCTCGGGCTGACCGCCAGCATCCAGCCACAGCACGCCATGGACGATCGCGATGTCATCACGAGGTTCTGGGCGAATCCGGGTGGAATCCCTTACGCATTCAAGGCACTGCACGATGCCGGAGTCAGGCTGCGCATGGGGTCGGATGCGCCGGTTGCGCCGCTCGACCCGTGGATGGCGATATCGGCCGCTGTGTTCGGCACGGAAAGCTCAGACCGCGAACCGTTCCAGCCGGAGCAATGCTTGGATGCGCGCACCGCGCTGGCGGCTTCCACAGCAGTCGGCCGCGACCGCCCTGAGCCCGGAGATCCAGCCGACCTGGTGCTCTTGGACCGCGACCCGTATGCTGTCTCCACGCCGGAGGAGATGCGGGCGATGCCGGTGGCGGCGACCATGCTCGCAGGCCGTTGGACGTACTCCTCTTTGCACGGCGAATGATTCCCGACAAGGAACGCATGAGGATTCCTCACACGAATCCCATCGGGAACCGTCCGCTGCGCAGGCAAGGCGTCAGACGTCATACCGCCATGACTTATCGGTGATCACGCGGGCCATCGCCAAACCTATCGGCAGGCAGATAATCACCATGAACGCTCGGAACGCCCAGTCCAGCGCGTGCAGCGTATCGAACTGTCCGAGGTAGAACATCGCCCGGTACATATACAGACCGGGCACCATGATGACGATGGACGGCACGGTCAGGCAGATGCGCGGATAGCCCAGATGCGGCGGCAGCAGGCCGTTGTGCACGGCGGTGCGCCATCCGGCAGCGAGCAGACCGGCCAGCAGCGCGCCGATGAACGCCCCGGCCTCGGCCGGCACCCCGAAATCGACCAGCGTCAGTCGCAGCGTGTCGGTGATCATGCCGATGGTGGCGGCGACCAGGCACATGCGCTGCGGCGAATTGAACATGATCGAGAAGCCCCACACGCCGAGGAAGGCGGTGACGGCCCGCAGCCCCGTGTTCACCCACGGATTGAGCCCCAGCGGCTCGAACCCGGTCGGGTTCAGATGCACGATCATGGCCACTCCCCAGCCTGCCAGCGTGGCCATCAGGATGATGCACAGCACGTATGCCACTCGTTGGATGCCGGACGGGAAGTCGATCTTCGCCATATCGAGGCCGCCCGTTATCAGCGGGAAGCCAGGGATGACGAACAGCATCGCGCCGATGTACGCGGTGTCATGCGTCAGCGCGATCGGGTCGAGCAGGCCGATCAGGCGCAGAGTGCCCGTGCAGGCGAGCGCAGCCAGGGCCACGCACACGAACGTCACGAAGAACTGGTTGAGATGGCGGGCGAACAGTTTGCGGCGCAGCCAGTGGCCCAGTCCGGCGCCGACGAACGCGCCGATCATGTCGTAGGGGCCGCCGCCGAGCAGGAACACGAAGGATGCGCAGGCGACTGCGGAGGCGAAGCCGGCGAACGCCGGGGAATAGAGCGGCTTACGGCTCTCGATCAGGTCGAGCCGCTCATGCGCCTGCCGCACGGTGATGGGCTTGCGCCCTTCGCCCGCGGAACGGCCCACGTGGTCGAAATGCTCGGCGTACTCGCCGGTCAGCGGCTTGTGGGCGCGGGTTTTCCGGCGTTTCGCGCCCAGCAGCGCCTCCGCCGACATCGATGTCCCGAATTCGTTCAGGTTCTGGTCTTCCGCACTGCTGGCGCCTGCGCCCGCGCCACCTGCCGCCGCAGCGGCCGCGTCGAGATCCGGCGTCTCCACGAAATCATGCTTTCCGGAGCGCTGCTGCATCAACCGGTCATGCAGCAGCTTGGCCTCGCGATCCTCTTCCAGGGCGGCCTCGGATTCGGAGCGCAGCTCGTCGTCCGTCGAACCTTCCGCGGCGATGTCGGCCGCGGCCGCGCGGACCATGGAGACGGGCACGGTGACCTCGGCCGCCTCCAGGGCGTCGAGCACCGGGTCGTCGGAGGCCTCGCCGCTGAGCTCCTTCTGTGCCTTCTTCTCGGCGCGCAGTTTCTTGGCCAGCTGCGCGGAGACCTCGGACATGTCGCTTTGCTCAAGGTTCTGCACCACACCTTCGGACACGTCGCCCGCGCGATGGTACATGGAATCGAGCCCGAGGTTCACGCTGAACCAGTCGGTGTAATGCTCCAGCAGCCAGATGCGCTCGGTGTTGACGCCGGTGGTGGGCAGGTCGATGACCTCGGTGATGCGGTTGGCGTCATCGGTGCAGGTGGCCTCGATGTCCGTCAGGTTCACGTCGGCGCGCACGTGCACGCCCAGGGGGTACGCGATGCGGTGCATCATCTCGCGCACGCGGAAGCTTCCGGTTCCAGCACCCAGGTCCAGTGCGCCGACGCGCACGACGACGCTGGTCTTGGCGGCGAGGCCGGCCTCGGAGATCGGCTTGTCCCAGTCGCGTCGAATGTCTTCCATGTCAAGGGGAACGGAGTGGGTGTGGAAATGACTCACCGCCGTCGCCGCGTCCTGATGGGGCGCGTCGCCGTTCTTGTGCTGTTGCATGTTCTTCTCTATCCGTATCATGCCGTTGTTTTTGCCGCCCTATGGGTGTGCTCGGGCGTGTTTTCAAGATGGTTACAGTAGTCATTCTTACTCCGCGCCGTGAACTCATGGGGTATGACCGAAACCGGCGTTCGCATGATGGACTACCTTCGACAAGATTATGGACGATTCGGCGACGAGGATATTCAGGACGACATTCCCGGGCCATCCAACAGCGTGAAGATATGGTGAAGGTTGCATGTTTACCAGTAATCCTTCAGAGAAAAATTGGACTTCGTAATACAACTTGCGATTTCAGGGCAATAGAATGGGCACACAGCTTTTGGCGCAACCGGCTGTGGGCTCGCAACTGACGGCCAACACAACCGCGGAGGAGCCGCGGAGGACCGACTGACCGAGCAACCGGACCCAAAAGACAAAGGAGGTTATGAATGACCGATACCGATCAACAGATCACGCCCGCCGACGCGACCATCGTGTCGACCGGCACCGGGACCAAGGGCCCCGAAGAGCGGGAGCTGCCTGAGTCGCTCAGCAACGACATGAACCTGTGCCTGCGCATTCTGCGCGACGTACTGGGCGAATATGACCCGCAGCTGCTGGCGACGTTCGACACCGTGCGCAACTACGCGGTGAAGGCAAGCGCCGAGCATTTCGCCGGAGCGACGGCGGATCCGCACCCCGATGAGGATGGTCTGGCAAAGGCCGTCGCCACCATCGATGCGATGAATCTGCACGACGCCCAGCTGCTCGCCCGCGCATTCGCCACATATTTCCACCTCGCCAACCTGAGTGAGGAGAACTACCGCGTTTCCGTGCTGCACCAGCGCGAGAACCAGGTGGAAGACGACGAAGCCGTTGACCCGGTGAACGAACTGACCACCGCCTACCATCAGCTGCTGACCGAAATGGGGCCGGCCAAAGCCAAGGCGTTGCTGGAGAAGCTCGAATTCCACCCGGTGTTCACGGCGCATCCGACCGAAGCGCGCCGCAAGGCAGTCGAAGGCAAGATCCGCCGCATCGCGGAGCTGCTGGAAGAGAACAAGCGCCTCGGCGGCTCCGACAAGAAGGAGAACGTCCGCCGCCTCTACAACGAGATCGACGCGCTGTTCCGCACGTCCCCGATCGCGCTGAAGAAGCCGACGCCGGTCGAGGAGGCCGATACCATCCTCGACATCTTCGACAACACGCTGTTCACCACGATTCCCAAGGTCTACCACCGTTTCAACGACTGGCTGCTGGGCGACAAGGCCGGTCTCGAACAGCCGCAGTGCCCGGCGTTCTTCCATCCGGGAAGCTGGATCGGCTCCGACCGCGACGGCAACCCGAACGTCACCGCCAAGGTCAGCCGTCAGGTCGCCCGCAAGTTCAGCGACCATGTGATCGGCGCCCTTGAGGAGGCCACCCGCACGGTCGGCCGCAACCTGACCATGGAGTCCGAGACGACCCCGGCCAGCGCCGAGCTGAAGAGCCTGTGGAGCCACCAGAAGGAGATGAGCGAGCGCCTGACCGACAAGGCCGCACTGATCTCCACCAAGGAGCTGCACCGCGCCGTCATGCTGGTGATGGCCGATCGCCTGCGCTACACCATCGAGCGCGACGCCGACCTCATGTACCACAGCTGCGACGATTTCATCGCCGACCTGCAGGTCGTGCAGCGTTCCCTGGCCGAAGCCGGCGCCAAGCGTTCGGCGTATGGCCCGTTGCAGGATCTGATCTGGCAGGCGCAGACCTTCGGCTTCCACATGGTCGAGATGGAGTTCCGTCAGCACTCCGTGGTGCACGCTCGCGCGCTGGAGGACATCCGCGAGCACGGCCTGCACGGCGAGCGTGGCGAACTGCAGCCGATGACGCACGAGGTGCTCGACACCTTCCGCGCCCTCGGTGCCATCCAGAAGCGCAACGGCATCAAGGCCGCCCGCCGCTACATCATCTCGTTCACGAAGAGCGCCCAGAACGTGCGCGACGTGTACGAGCTGAACCGTCTGGCGTTTTCACACCCGGAGGATGTGCCGGTCATCGACGTCATCCCGCTGTTCGAGCAGCTTGAGGACTTGCAGAACTGCGTGAACGTGCTGGAAGAGATCGTCAAGATCCCCGAGGTGCAGGCTCGTCTGAAGGCCACCGGCAACAAGATGGAGGTCATGCTCGGCTACTCGGATTCGTCCAAGGACGCCGGCCCGACCACCGCTACGCTGGCGCTGCATTCCGCCGAATCGCGCATCGTCGCTTGGGCCGCGAAGCATGACATCGACCTGACGCTGTTCCACGGCCGTGGTGGCGCCGTCGGTCGAGGCGGTGGCCCCGCCAACCGCGCGGTGCTCGCCCAGCCGAAGGGCTCCGTCAACTGCCGCTTCAAACTCACCGAGCAGGGCGAGGTCATTTTCGCCCGCTACGGCAACCCGGTGCTGGCCATCCGCCATCTGGAATCCGTCGCCGCCGCGACGCTGCTGCAGTCCGCTCCGAGCGTCGAGAAGACGAACACGGAGATGACCGAGAAGTACGCCCATATGACCGAGGTTCTGGACAACGCCTCGCATGAGCGCTTCCTCGACCTGCTGAACACGCCGGACTTCGCCCCGTGGTTCTCGATCGTCACGCCGCTTACCGAGGTCGGCCTGCTGCCAATCGGCTCCCGCCCGGCCAAGCGTGGTTTGGGCGCGAAGTCGCTCGACGACCTGCGCACGATTCCGTGGGTGTTCTCCTGGGCTCAGGCGCGCATCAACCTCGCTGCATGGTATGGCCTTGGTTCGGCCTGCGAGAAGTTCGGCGACCTTGACACGCTGCGCGAGGCGTACGAGGAGTGGCCGCTGTTCTCCACGTTCATCGACAACATCGAGATGTCGCTGGCCAAGACCGATGAGCGCATCGCCAAGATGTACTTGGCGCTCGGCGATGACGAGAACCTGTCGAAGAAGGTGCTCGACGAGATGAAGCTCACCACCAAGTGGGTGCTCAAGATCGTCAACGACGAATGGCCGCTGCAGCACCGTCACGTGCTCGGCCAGGCCATCCGCATCCGCTCCCCTTACGTGGACGCGCTGTCCGTCACTCAGGTGCTTGCGTTGCGTTCGCTGCGCAAGAAGGTGGACAAGGAAGAGCTCAGCAAGAGCCAGCAGGCGGGATTCATCTATCTGATCCTGTGCACCGTCTCCGGTGTCGCCGCCGGCCTGCAGAACACGGGCTGACGTTTTGGCCGGTGTTGGGCCGCATGCGCGGCCAACACCGCTTGGAAAGCCCGGTGGGCTTTCCAAGGCCAAAACGTAGCGGTGGGCTTTGCGCAATAGCTTTGCGCACGCAAAGTTCACCGCAGCACAGCGCCTCCGCGACGAGCGGAGGCTCCGTTTTATATCAGCACATATCGCGAAAGCCCTGCCCTACACGGGTGGGGCTTTCGCGTTCCCTCCCCCTATCAATCACATTGATACGATTTCATAATCATTTCCGATGTGAATAAGTTCACGGATCAAGACCGCGATCATCGGCAATCCCACCAGCGAAGTGGCGTTATAGTAGCGCTGTCGGCGTCGACAAGAGCTGGAACGCTGATAGAATGCACACCAATGATGTTCAGTGAATTGTTCACATGTTCACGAACAGTCCTGCATGATGTGCCTTGAGTGAGCGATGCGGTTCTTGTTCAGGCCGGCAGGTCATCGTACAGCCAGTTACGAAAGGATCCTACCGAATGGCAAGGTTTACCGAGAATCGTTGGACCAGCGCAATCATCCCCGCATTGCTGATTCATATCCCAATCGGTACCGTCTACTGCTGGAGCGTGTTCAAGCAGCTCATCGCCGACAGGCTCAACGCCAGCCCGGCCTCCGTGGAATAGGGCTTCTCGCTCGCCATCTTCTTCCTCGGCATGTCAGCCGCATTCGCCGGCCCCATGGTGGAGAAGAACATCAAGAAATCCGCACTCGTCTCCATGGTCTGCTTCGTGGTCGGCTTCGCCGGCACGGGCGTGAGCATCGCTCTGAACTTCCTGCCGGGTGTGTTCATCTGCTACGGCGCGATCATGGGCATCGGCCTGGGCGTCGGCTACCTGACCCCGGTCAAGAACCTGATGCTCTGGTTCTCCGATAACAAGGGCCTCGCCACCGGCATCGCCGTCGCCGGCTTCGGCCTGGCCAAGGCCATCGCCAGCCCGTTGATGGAGTACCTGATCGGCACGGTGGGGCTGGTCAACATGTTCTTCATCCTCGCCGTGATTTATGCGGTGATGATGTTCTTCGGTTTCCTGCTCATCAAGCGTCCGGCCGACTGGGTCTACGATCCCGTGACCTCGCATGTAAGCCGCGCGGAGATTCTCAGGAAGCCCGTGTTTTGGGGCATCTGGATCGCCTTCTACATCAATATCACCTGCGGCCTGGCGCTTATCAGCCAGGAGAAGGACATCCTGCACGATGTGCTCAAGGCCTTCCCGCAGTATGCCGGCCTGAGCCCCGCCAAGTTCGCCGCCGCCATCGCCGGCATCATCGGCCTGGTGCTCGCCGTGGACTCCGTGTTCAACACGGCCGGCCGCGTGGGCTTCTCCACGCTCTCCGACCACCTGAAGCGCCGCGAGACCGTTTATCAGGTGATCTTCATCATGTCGATCGCGGTATGCCTGCTGCAGATCTTCACCAACAGCATCAACAATGCGCTGTTGTGGGCCGTGCTGGCCATGCTGTTCCTCATCAACGCTGGCTACGGCGGCGGTTTCTCGACGCTGCCGGTGCTGCTCGACCAGCACTTCGGCACCAAGACCGTCTCCACCACACACGGTCTCGCGCTGAGCGCCTGGGCGTTCGCCGGCCTGTCCGGCAACCAGCTGGCCTCGTTCGTGGTCACGCACACGCCCGATCAGGCCCATCGCTACGCCGCGCTGATTCCGGTGCTCACCGGCCTGTTCGCCCTGGCTCTGATCAGCATCAGCCTGGTCAAGTATCTCGGTGGCAGGAACGGCGAGGGCAAGAGATCCATCGGGGCCTGAACCGTAACGCAAGGCGGAGGGCTTCAGATACTGAAAGTAAATCACTTTCCTGAATCGCCCCGGACAGTATTCGGCCAAGAACGAGACAACTGCCCACATCCGCGACAATAGACTCTCATAGTTGACTGATCCGGGGGCCTGCGCCTAGCGGGCCCCCTTATTGATGCCGTGTGGCGCGTCGAAAGCACCATGTCCACCGGCCACGGTCAACGGAGTTCTAACATGTTAACGGAGTATTCTAACATGTAAGAATTATTGAAAGGGGATGAAAGGACAGCGCCAGTCACCTTACACCAACGCGTAGCGGGATGAGGGACCACTCCCCTCATGCCGGAATACACCCTCCCCCTCAAGTCTCTTCATGAGCCTGTACGCGCTGATATAAGACAAATCCAGCAGCTTCATCACGTCAGACGTGGTCGCCGCGCCCCCATTGTTCAGCGCGAATTCCGTCACCAGGTTCTCCCGCCGACCGTCGAGGCCCTTTTGCCTCGCATAAGCCGGCAACTTATCATCCCTCTTATATACACGCGCGCTCAGCATATAATCTCGTGCGACACCGCTGCCGCAGGCTTCCACCAGCCCGCTCTCCACTAGGCTTTCGACCGCGCCGACCAATCGCCGAGACTCCACTCGCGAGAATTCGCGCATTTGCGCCACGCTGAGTCTGCGATGCTCCCGCAGCAACGACAGCACGATTAGAGACCACACCGACAACGGAGCGCCACGGCGAGCCTCTTCATTGGCAATCATCACAACGAATGCCTCATCCGGCACCACGCGACGCAGGAACAGCACCACCTCCGACGCCGTGGACTGCGAATAATCGGGAAATGCCCCACCGGAAGCCAAGGAGCCGGCATATATCTTATCGACACCACGACCGGTGCGTTCCACATATCCCGCCGTCTTGAGGATGGAGGCGAGCTGAGGGTTGCGGGAACGCGGCTGCGCGGTCAACAGGTTGTTTTCGCTCAATCCCTCGATGAAACCTCCCGGGTTGGATATGGTCAGGCCATCGTCGTCCACGAGGAACCGCACCGATCCCATCCTCGCATAATCCCTGTGGCAGAACGCGTTGACTGCCACCTCGCGGAACGCCTGATGATCGAAGTCCGGCAGATTGACATGGACCAGACCGCTCATGACCTCATGATCTGGATTCCATGGTTCCATCAGTGCGCCGATACGAGGGAGCATATCGACCAGCGGCAGGAAGAACGGATCCGTGTTTACCTTGGGAGACGTGCCTTTCATGACCTGGAATACGGCGGAGGCCGACGGTACGGAACGCTTCAGTGCCCGCTCCGTACCGATGACCAGCAGACCGGCCACGGAAGGCTGCGGGCCGCCAGGGCCGTCGACTACCAGTTCTAGGGCCCGATCGAAGTCCTCATCATCAACCGCCAACAATGAGCTGCCGGCATTGGCCGTGCGTATGCTCTCCCTGAGACGGTCGCGCGCAGCCGGATCAAGATCGGACAGCGTCGACCCCGGAGCAGGCTGCGCGCTGTAGTCGTAACTACGCTGCTGCGACAAACGACTGATGAATTGCGCAGGGAACATCGGAACGACTTCTGGCGCGCCATCGGCTTTCAGCCGGCGCTGCAGCGTCTTCCCCTGACTGGTGGACACGATCTGCTGACTGCTGCCAACCTCAATGCCGACGACCGGCTTGCCGCTCTCGCTCAGCAACGTCACCCGCACGGAAAGCTGAGGAACCGTTTTGTTGAAAATGAATGCCGCCAGACCATTGACATTGCGATGCCGGTCACAGACCCCAGTCACCATGCCATCGTCTTCGACACCAAGGTACAGCGTACCGCCTTCGGTATTGGCCATCGCCACCACATTGTCGACGATTTCGTCATCGGTTTGCGGGCGTTGGCGTTCGCTTTTGAACTCCACCGTCAGGCTTTCCTTGGTCGGCAGCATCGGCTCCTCCTTTCACGGCTTTCAATAATTCTAACATGTCAACGGAGAATTCTAACATGTTAGGATTATTGAAAGGGGATGAAAGGACAGCGCCGGGCACAGCGCCCACTATGCGCCGAGCAATGTCAACATCTGCGGGACACTCTTCTTGCCGAATTCGACCTTCTGCTCGCCGCCGGGATGGTTGATGACGATGCAGGGAACGCTCATCGCGCCATACTGGTCCTTGAGCTCGGGGAAGTGCGCGACGTCGTAGGCTTCGGCACGCACGTTCGGGTTCAGCGACGCGATGCGCTGCGCGGCCAGTACGGTTTCCGGACACATCGTGCAGGTGAGCGAGACGAGGATCATCACGTCGATCGGCGTGTCAATGGCCTCGGCGCGAGCCTTGAGGTCATCGTCCAGAGGCTGGCCCGGACCCGCGGCGTTGTACAGGCCGAGCACGAACGAATTGAACTCGTGACCGGACGGTACACCGTGGAAGGCCAAGCCGGTGAACAGCAACGTACCGGCGTCGGAATTCTCGGCCGGCACGCACATGCGCACGACCGGCCGCGCAGACGGCAGCACCCCTGCTACGTCGAACTGCGCGCGACCGGAATCATCCAGCGAACCATATACCGGCAGTTCGGCGCCATCCGGCAAGGTGACGGCCAACGGCTCGCCGACCGTCAACGACGTTGGCGCGCTGGAACCGTCCTCAGCGGTGATCACGCCCGCCGCATCGACCGCGACTGAATTCAGTTTGCCGTTCGACAGCGCCACCATCTCGCCGATGAATCCCTGCAACTCCGTCGACAATGGCGTATCGTCCAGTTCGAGGACGAGCGTGACCGGGCGGGTCATACGGCCAAAGACCACGCCGAGCTGCTGCTTGATGGCGGCGGAGAAGAGCTCGCCGGGCTTTTTGGCGGCGGCCGTCGCGGCGGCGGTATCGGCGCTGCGCTTGACAGGAGCCGGGGCGGGCGTGGTGCCGGCAGCGGCAGCACTGTTGACGGCAGCCGCGGTCTGCGCTTCGGCCTGCTCATATGCGGATGCGGTCGGGCGAGGCGGCACAAGACCGGTTTTCTCGCTCATCTGCTTGGCGTACCGCTCCAGTTCCACTGCGGCGATGGCACCGTCGGCGGTGGCGGTGACGACCTGACGCAGGTTCTTGACGCGCAGGTCACCGGCCGCGTACACGCCCGGCACCGAGGTCTCGAGGTATCCGCGCGTGACCACGTAGCCGTGGTCGTCCAGTTCGACGACACCGCGCACGAGCTCGGTGGCCGGCACGTATCCGGCGAACACGAAGACACCAAACGTGCCGTCGTCGGATGGCTTCCACGATTCCGTCTCACCGGTTCCGCGGTCGAGGATCGTCGCCTCGCGTAGCCCACCCTTGCCGGCGGTGACGCCTTTGAGCTCGACGTTGTAGCGCACGTCGATTTTCGGGTTGTTCTTGGCCTCGGCAGACACCGCCGCGTCGCAGGTGAAGTCCGGTTCGCGGACGAGCACCGTGACTTTGGAGGCGTATTTGGTCAGGAACACGGATTCCTCTGCCGCGGCGAAACCGCCGCCGACGACCAGCACCTCCCTGCCGGTGAAGAATTCGCCGTCGCATGTGGCGCAGTAGGCCACGCCGCGGCCAGCGTACTCGGCCTCGCCGGCGAAACCAAGCTTGCGCGGGCTTGCACCGGTGGCAATCAGGATGCCGAACGTCTTCAGGTCACCGCGCGACGTGTGCACGGTCTTGATGTCACCGTTCACGTCAAGGCCGGTAGCCTCGGCTGAGAGGAATTCCGCGCCGAAATCCTTTGCCTGGTTGCGCATGGTCTGTGTGAGCGCACGACCGGACGTACGGCCGACGCCCGGGTAGTTGACGACTTCGTCGGTGATGGTGATCTGCCCGCCGAAATCATCCTTTTCGAGAATCAGCACGCGATAGCGGGCGCGAGCGAGATACAGGCCGGCGGTGAGTCCCGCAGGGCCGCCACCGATGACAACAACGTCATACAGATCGCTTCGGTTGATCTGGGTCATGATATGGAACTCCTTACATATGCATATGCCCCTGCCGGCGGGGGCTCCCGCGAAGCGGGTGGGGTAGTTCGCCTATCACCGCGACCACCCCCAGTCGGCTGTCGCCGCCAGCCCCCCCGCCAGCGGGGGCGGAGAGGCCACTCGCCTTACATCGCTACCCGCCAGCGGGGGCGAGAGAGTTGGCGATCCCCAGCCAACTCTGACCGCTACCGACAGCCCTCCAGCCCCTGCAATCAGGGACGGCCTCCAGCCGCAGCCTGTTGTGCTTGCCTGTCGGCTCGCCTTCGCCTACAAACAGCTCTGCTGTTTGCTTGACAACTCAGCCCGTCAGTGAGGCGGGAAATCAGAGGAGACCGACGAGGTCGAGGCTCGGCTCGATGGTCTCCTCGCCGGGGGTCCACTTGGCTGGGCACACCTGGTCGCCGTGCTCGTAGACGAACTGCGAGGCCTGCACGCGGCGCAGCAGCTCGTCGGCGTTACGGCCGACGTTGGAGGAGATGACCTCGTAGGCCACGACCTTGCCCTCCGGGTTCACGATGAAGTCACCGCGCTCGGCCACGCCGTCGGCCTCGTTGTAGGTGTCGAGGTCCTTCGCGAGCAGTGCGGTGGGGTCGGCAAGCATCGGGTACTGGATCTTCGCGATCTTTTCGTTGGCGTCGTGCCAAGCCTTGTGCACGAAGTGGGTGTCGCAGGAGACCGAGTAGATCTCGCAGCCGATCTTCTTGAAGTCCTCGTACTTGGCAGCGAGATCCTCCAGCTCGGTCGGGCACACGAACGTGAAGTCCGCCGGGTAGAAGAAGAACACCGACCAGTGACCGAGCACGTCCGCCTTGGTCACCTCATGGAATTCGTTGTTCTGAAAAGCCTGCACAGTAAAATCAGTGAGTTCATGCTGAAGCAGTGTCATCATCGTTCCTTTCCACGCAATCCGGTCATTGCGTCTCCCCATCGTAACGTCAAGCGGCTTTCGCCGATACGGACGCACGAGGGTTTCTTCATGACAATCATCACAGTTTGCGCTCACAAACCGGTAAAAACAGCCGCGCCCGATCCGTGGTTTCGCTATGAGCAGAGGTGATGAACGTTCCTTGGATATTTCATACTTATCAAACAGGTTTCCGCTATGCTCGCACATACAGGCACATACACGCCGACCCGACGCGAACCTGAGACTCGGAACGGAGATGTCATGGCAGAGGAAGACCCGGATCAGGAATCCACCGCGAACTCGACGCTTAGCCGCATGCTGGCGGGAAACCGGCGGTTCGCCGAAGGGCACAGCGAGCACCCGTGGCAGGACATGCAGACCCGCGAATCACTGATCGACCGGCAGAACCCCGACGCGGCGGTATTGTCATGCTCCGATTCGCGCGTTCCGCCGGAAATCATCTTCGACGCGGGGCTCGGTGACCTGTTCACGATCCGCACGGCCGGGCAGATCATCGACGACGCGGTATTGGCATCGCTGGAATATGCCGTGGATCATCTGCACGTCAGCCTGCTCATGGTCATGGGTCATGAAGGCTGCGGGGCGGTGGCGCTGGGCGCCGAACAACTTGACGCGCTGATCGCCGACAGCACGAGCGACCCGGAGAGCTCGTTGGAGTCCGCTGATGCGATGGCCGAATTGGATGAGCGCATCGCCAGCTCGGATTCGATTGTGCTGCGCTCGGTCGGCATGTCGGTGTGGCAGGCGCGGGAGGCCGAGTTGGATACGAGCGAGGACTTCGAACGCGTACATGTGGCGCGTACCATCGAAGAGCTGGTCACGCGCAGCGAAATCATTCAGGACGCGCTGGCGCACGATCGACTGATGATCGTAGGCGCCCGCTACCAGCTGTCCACCGGCAAGGTCGAGGTACTGAGCTTCTGACGGGAGCGTGACTTATCGCCGCATTTCGCGTCACTGTGTGCGGGTAGCGTCACGCTGTGCGGCCCCGCACACAGTGACGCGTCAGTAAAACCCTTATTTCCCAATGGTTATACAATATGCGTCACGCTGCAAGGGCGCACACAGTGACGCACCCCGCACAGCGTGACGCATTCGAGACGCCGCATCCGCAACGGCAACGCGCCACCCGTTTCGACGTGGCGCGTCCCGCAGGCGTCTCCACCGCCGTTGTCAGCTACGTGCTCAACGACAGTCCCAAGAAAATCTCACCGGACACCGCGCAGCGGGTGTTCGACGCGGCGCAGCGGCTCGATTACCACCCCAACTCCGTCGCCCGAGCCCTCAAGACCGGCACCACGCACACGCTCGGCGTCATCGTGCCCGACTTCTCGAACCCATACTTCGCCGAATTCACCGACCAGCTCGAAGCCACTGCATCCAAACGCGAACGGGCGCTGATCATCAACCTGTCGCGAAGCGACCCGCAAGGCGAGCGCCGCCGCATCAACGAACTCGTCGAGCGCAACGTCGACGCGATGTTCGTCTCCTCCGCGCAGACCGATGCCGAGCTCGCCCGCTGCGCGGTCAACGCGGCGCTCGACCCCGCGCACACGCCCGACGTGCAGCTCCTCGCCGCCGAACTCGTCACCAGGCAGTCCTGCGGATGCAAGTGACCGGCCGGCAAGTCGCAGCGAACGGTTCTCAATAAGAAAGGTGCGAGGATTTCTCACATTTGCGCACAAGCGCACATAACCATAAAGGGCGGCATCTCGGGACTTTGTCGATTTTGATGTTCGTTTCGGGCGTTGGCAGGCTCGCACCTTTCTTACTGAGAATGATTCGCTGCGACAATTGACGTGCCACCCCCCTACAGTAGAGTCCATGTCACTTGGTTTAAACATCCTTCTGATCTTCATATTCCTAGTGCTCGGATCCATCTTCTCCGGCACCGAATTGGCCTTGGTCTCCCTGCGCGGATCCCAGATCGATCAAATGGAACAGGAGGACGCCCGTGGCGCACGTGTGGCGGCAATCGCACGCGACCCCAACAAGTTCCTGTCCACCGTGCAGATCGGCGTGACGCTCTCCGGCTTCCTGTCCGCATCGTTCGGCGAATCGTCGATTTCGCCGTTCATCGTGCCCGTCGTGAAAAGCTGGGGCGTGCCGGCGAACATCGCCGCACCGCTGACCACCATCGTGCTGACGCTGATCATCTCGTACTGCTCGATAGTCATCTCCGAAATGGTGCCGAAGCGCATCGCCATGCAGCGCACCGAACAGATCGCCCGCGCCGTAGTGCCCGCGATCGACGTGTTCGCCAAGGTCTGCAAGCCGATCATCTGGCTCATCGGCAAGAACACGAACGGTATCGTGCGCCTGCTCGGCTTCGACCCGAACGAGACCGAAAGCGAGGTCTCCGATGAGGAGCTGCGCGTGCTCGTCAACACGAACACGTCGCTGAGCAAAGACGAGCGCACGATCCTCGACGACGTGTTCGACGCGTCCGAGACCATCGTCGCCGAGGTCATGCGTCCGCGCGCCGATGTCGTGTTCCTCGACGGTTCGCAGAGCATCAAGGACGCGGCGGCGTACGTGCGCGAGATGCCGTACTCCCGCTATCCGGTGACCGGCAGGGATTTCGATGACGTGATCGGCTTCGTGCATGTGCGCGACCTGCTGGACGTGCGCGACCCCAACGCAACGACCGTGGCCGACGTGACGCGAGAAGGCATTTCGCTGCCCGGCACGTCCAAGCTGCTGCCGAGCCTCGAACTGCTGCGCAAGCGCGGCATCCACTTGGCCGTGGTCATCGACGAGTACGGCGGCACCGACGGCATCGTGACGCTGGAGGACATGACCGAAGAACTCGTCGGCGACATCCGCGACGAATACGACCTGCCCAGCGAACCGGGCGGCGAGCGCAAGGAGCAGCCCGCATTCGTGAGCGGCGTCGCCACCATCGACGCGAGCATGACCATCGAGGACTTCGCCGATCTGACCGGCATCGAACTGGAGGACGGCCCGTACGAGACCGTCGCCGGCTATTTCCTCGCACACACCGGCAAGATGGGTGCCGAGGGCGATGTGCTGCACTCCGACGACGGGTACGACATGACCGTCACCAAGGTCGACGGCCGCCGTATCGAAACCATCGAGGTGCGCAAGGCCGGCGCCCCTGACCACGCGCCGATTTCCGCCGAATAGCGCGGCGCGGGCGGGAGGTCGCCGGCCATTGCCGATCATCGGCGCTGCGAGGAAATCCACCAGTTGATGATCGAACCGGCTGCGACCAGCAGAGCGCCGCACCAGAACGGCAACGTCAAAGACAACCCCAGCAATACCGCGCTGGCTGCCGTGGACAGCATGGGCGTGGCGTAAGAGGCCATCGCAAGCGTGCTCATGCTGCCGTGCAAGATTCCATAGCCCCAGCAGGCGTATCCGCCAGCGATGACCGCCGCGGCCGCCACCACAGCCAAGTAGCCCCAAACTGACGGCGCGGCAGACGGCCAACCTTGGCCGGAAGCGAAGTGGATGATCCACAGCGCCACGGCCACAAAGGGGAAGAATACGGACGTACCGTCGAATCCCTTGGACAGCGCGGGCGTGAACACCGCATACACCGACCATGCGAGCGCGCCCGCAAATGCCAGCAGATACGGCAGTGGATTCGCCGCGACATGCCCTGCGGCGAGCGCCCAGTCCAAGCCGCTGTTGCCGCCGACCGCCAGTATCACGCCGGCGGTGGCGACGACAGCGCCAGGCAATACGCGGAGCACCGCGCGGCCACGAGAATGGCGGGGCGGCTTGCCTGCGCTGCAGTTTGTGCCGCACTGGACCGAGTCATCTTGAGCCTGCGCGTCGCTGGGCGCTGCGGGTTCCCGTCCTATCCCCTCGTTCCGCGCCGAACGCTTCTCGCCGCTCGGTACGAATGCCGCCGCCAGCAACACCATCATTGTAGGCCACAGGTAGTTCACCAGACTGACCTCCACCGACGAGGCCGCCGAAGACGCCAGCCCGATCGACAAGGAAATCGACGACTCATAGAACACGAACAGCAGGCCGCCGACGATCAGATACGTTCGCGGATACTTGTGCAACGGTGCCGGCCGGCGAAAAACCAGCAGCAGCACCGCGCCGCAGGTGTATATCAACGCCGATCCCAGCGTCGCGCCGAACGCATCGGCGACCACGCGAACCAGCCCGGTCATCAGACTCCACAGCAGAATCGCCATCAGACCAATCATGGTAGCCTGCACGGATGAGCTGGGGCTCCGGCCGGCCTGGCCAGCCACATCGCGACGCGAATCGACCATATCTGCACGCTCCTTTTCGCCGCGGGGTCCGGCTGTTTACTCCAGTGTGTCCGCCGGCACCGACGCGGATGACGGCGAGTGGCGACTGACCGCGTTGACTGACGCGAATTGACCTGCCGTATTGTACCTGCTGAATGTGCAGCTACGTCCAGTCACGCCGTCTGCCGTGTTTCGTGTTGCCCCCCCCCGCTGCACATGCCTTGCCCAGTCGCACCGCCGCATGTCCCATCTCTCAGCCCAGTCCGTGCCACACCAGCGTAAAAACGGCGCGAAATCAGCCTGGTGTGGCACACTGATTCCACCCGACCTGTACCGCTGATGATCATCAGCCTACGTTTCTGTTACGTCGCTCACTGTGAGCGATAACTATGCTGGCAGCTGACACATCGCGCAGGCTTCATCGATAAACTGGAGGGTGACTGATATCCCAGAAGGAAGGAACGAATATGACACTTGCATTCGTTGTGCCGGGACTGGACGAAGCCGCCTCCGAGAAGGCCATTGCCATTCTGCAGAACCGACTGAGCCAGGAGCAGGAGGCCGCGCTGGTCCTGAAGCACGCTCACTGGAACGTGACCGGGCCGAACTTCATCGCCGTGCACGAGATGCTCGACCCTGAGGTCGAGGCAGTGCTCGCGCAGGCCGATGAGACCGCCGAACGCATCGCCACGCTGGGCGGCACGCCTGACGGCCGCGCCGATGCCATCACCCGCAACCGCACCTGGAAGCCGTTCGACGTCGACGGTCGCGCCGGCACCGAGAAGTACCTTGAGGCCCTGATCGAGTATTACGACGCATTCATCGCCGATGACCGCAAGGCCATCGCCGAGCTGGACGAGCTGGACGTGATCAGCTCCAACATCATCCAGGACCACGTGCAGGAGCTTGAGAAGTTCCAGTGGTTCATGCGTTCGCATCTGGCGTGACGCGATAGATCGCGGCAGACAGCAGGCAGCATGCATGGCGGGTGAATGCCCGCTCCCATGCACACCGGCATGGTCTGACGCAAAAGATGCACATCAATGATGGCGACGGTTCAGTGGCAATGCTGAGCCGCCGCCATCATTTGTTTTGCTGCCGCGACATGTCGGCAGCATGTTTCACGATATGTTTCACAGCAGTACGCGCTTGTTGAGTTCACGGCGCAGCTCACGCCAGCTCGGCAGATAAGCGCTCATCCGCCGCTGAAAATCAGCCCCGTGACCATTGGCCCACAGATGGGTCATTTCATGGACGAGAACGTACTCCAAAAATCGAGGCTCCATCAGACCAAGCTGAAGATTCAGCCGGATACGCCCGGTTTTCGGCGTGCATGACCCCCAGCGCGACGTCATGACCCGCAAGGTGACATGGCTCGGCGAACGCCCGACGATGGGCGCCCACTTGCGCAACAGCCCCGGAAGCGCGGCATCGATCGCGGCCGCGGCGGCATGTTTGCGCTCATCGGTCCACATGGCCGAACGGTCGAACATGGGGAGCTGCGGCTGATCGCCGCCCCGGCGGCCATCGACACCGGCATGCCCTCCATCACCGGCAGGAGCGCTGGGGAGGGGCGTCAACGTCTCGGCCTGCCGCAATGACATCCGTCGGGCCTCGGCCATACGCCGCTGCTGTTGCACGATCCACGAGTGCCGTTCATGAGCGAAACCAATGATCTGACGCTGGCTCATGCGCATCGGCGCCGACACCTCGACGGTTCCCAGAGGCGGCTTGATACGCAGATAGAGGTTCTTGATGCGTTTGCGCGTCACATGCAATTGCAGGCCGTCCACCTCAAGCACGGTCGACGCGGCGGCGGTTGAGGCGGACGCGGGTGCTTTTCGGGCATGACGACGCTGATTGGGCAATGGCATACGAGCCATTGTCGCAGACGCTGCCCCCAGTCAGCATGAGGCAAGGAATACAACGCCCCCGCTGGCGGGGGCCGCCGCGCAGCGACTGGGGGTGGTCTGACCAGCCACTGCACAGAACCACCCTCAGTCTCGCTGCGCTCAACAGCTTCCGCTAGCGGGAGCACAATACTGCGCACTCCGCGAAACCACCCGCGATCTCACGCGTTCCCACACACAAAAACGGGAGCGCGAGGGCACTCGCACCCTCACGCTCCCGCATAATCGCTCAGCGGCGGCGGAACAGTATCACGCTTCCGCAGCGGCCTTCTTGGCGGCGCGAGCAGCGGCCTTGGCGGCCTTCTCCTCGGCCTTCACCTGCTCGATGTACTCGGCGTGCTTGGCACCCGGAGTCCAGCCGGTGTTGACGACCTTGACCTGCCAGATCCACGCGGCGGCGAAGAGCACCGCGGCAAAGATCAGCAGGCAGATGGCGCCACCGACAGGACCGAGGTGAGCCATGTTGCCGGTAATCGTACCGAACCAGCAGAAGTCGGCGTCACCGAAGGTGGAGTTGGCCAGACCGAAGCTGCCCATCACGGTCATCAGCGCGGCCGGCAGGAAGGTAATCAGCAGGCCGTTGATGAACGAGCCGACAATGGCACCGATACGACCACCCGTGGCGTTGCCGAACACACCAGCACCACCACCATCGAAGAAGTGAGGCACCATGCCGGGCAGGATCAGCGCGACGCCCCAGACCGGGCCGAGCCACACGGCGATGATCGCCAGAGCCACCAGGCCACCGACGAAGGAGCCGAGGAAGCCGATCAGCGAAGCATTGGCGCCGTACGGGAACACGATCGGGATGTCCAGCGCCGGGCGGGCGCCGGGCACGACCTTGTTCGCAATGCCCTGGAAGGCGGGGACGAGTTCACCGAGGATGATACGAACACCGTAGAGGATGATGCTCACGCCGATGCCGAACTGCAGGGCCTGCGCGAACGCGGCCATGAAGAACGAACCGTAGTTGTCGGGGTTGGTGGAGAAGATCTTGAACGCTTCCTTGGCCGGCAGCACGATGGCGGCCCACACGGAGAAGACCAGGTACAGCACGACCATGAGCAGCGTGGTGGAGACCATGGAGTCACGCAGGAAGCTCAGGCCCTTCGGGAAGTTGATGTCTTCAGTGGACTTCGACTTCTTGCCCACGCCGGCGCCGACAGCACCGGAGACAATGTAGCCGAGGGTGTTGAAGTGGCCGATCGACAGCTTGTCGCTACCGGTCACCCTGTTCATGAACGGCTGCGCGAACGCCGGCATGACCACCATGATCACGCCCATGAGGATGGCGCCGATGATCACGATGAGCAGCTGGTGGTCCGTGCCGAATCCCACGGACAGCACCACGGCCAGCATGGTGGACATGAACACCATGTGGTGGCCGGTCAGGAAGATGTATTTCAGCGGGGTGAACCGCGCGAGCAGCAGCATCACGATGAAGCTGAGCACGATGATGTACGCCGAGGAGGCGCCGTACTGGCTGGACGCCTGCGCGGTGATGACCTCATTGGTGGGCACGACGCCGTGCGCGCCGGTGGACTTGAGCACCAGGTCGCCGAACGGGGCCAAAGCCGAGGTGACGACGGTAGCGCCGGCACCCAGGATCAGGTAGCCCATGGCCGCCTTCAGGGCGCCCGACACGACCTGCCCGGCGCTGCGCTTCAGTGCGATCAGGCCGATGGCCGCGATGATGCCAATCAGATACGCCGGCACATTCAGTATTTCCTGGCTGATGAAATTCAGCACTTGAACGACAACGTTCATGGATTCCTTCTTTTCTTGTTATGGTTTCTGGCCGGCATCTCACGCCGGCCGTAACGGGGCGCGTCTCAGTCGGCGTACTTCTCCAGCACCGACTTAATCTCGTCGGTGTCCATGAAGTTCGTGATGACTTCGACGGGCGTGGTGGTGCCTTCCAGCTCGGGCGCGAGCTCGGCGGAGGTGAGCACCAGATCGTTCATGTTGGCGGTGCCCTTGGCGCTGCCCGCATCGGAGGTGGTGACATTGACATCGACGCCAAGGTCGGCCGCGACCGATTCGACATTGACCTTCAACAGCACCGATGTGCCGATGCCGTTGCCGCATACGCAGAGGATGTTCATGATTCCCTCGTTTCTTTCGTTGGAATGACTGCCGCGCAGCCATTGGGTTTCAGTTATTGGATTCAGTTATGGAAGTGTGGGTGTGCCGCTCGCCGGCGGCCCGGCTCGGGTTGCGCCGCCCTGCTATTGATGCAGGATGTCGCGGATGGCTTCCGGCGTGGGGGCCGCGGCGAGCGCCGCGGTCTTCTTGGGATTGATCAGGGCCGAGGCGATAGCGGACATCACGGTGATGTGCTCGTTCTCGTCATGACCGGCCAGACCGATGACCAGCGATACCGGGTCGTTGGCCTTGTTGCCGAACTTCACCGGCGTGGACAGGCGCACCCAGCTCAGGCCGGTCTTCCGCACGGCCTCGGACGGGCGGGAGTGCGCGAGCGCGAGACCCGGGGCGATGACGATGTACGGGCCCATTTTCTCGACCGTCTCGATCATCTGATCCGTATACGCGTCGGTGGTGAAACCAGCCGCCACCAGTCCTTTGCCGGCAAGCCGGATGGCATCTTTCCAATCGGTGGCGGGAACGTCGAGCAGAAACGCGCTGTCCGGCAGGAACCCGTCAATATCGGCGACCATAGCATCTCCTCCGTGCTGAGCCATCCACCGCTGGATGGGTTGGTGATTTGCTGACACCATCGCGAGCAAATCGTTTCTTTCATCCGTCACTATACACCCTAAAATCCGCTTAGTAAACCCGGAAACCGATTTCTCAATTTTGTAATGAAATGGTATGATCTATACAGAAACCATTACGTCTGTCCACTGGAAACATTGGCAATAATCACGCCCATACGGCATCGCGGCGACCAATGAGCGCAATGTGCGTTCATGTATCCTATATACAACGGGCAGCGACGCGGTGCCCGGCAGAAGTAATCGAAGCAGACAATCCGAGGTGATGAACGATGAGCTCAACGAGTTCCATCACCGACGTCGCCGCATTGGCGCGCGTATCCAAAGCCACTGTCTCCCGCGTTCTTTCAGGGCGCCGCACCAAAGACGACAACATCGCGAAACGCGTGCGGGACGCGGCGGAACAGCTCAACTATCAGGCCAACTCCGCCGCCAGCGCACTGCGCAGCGACACGACCAATACCATCGGCCTCATCATGCCCGGCCCGACCGACCCTCTGGCAGCCCGACTGCTCGCGGAGTTGGAGCCCGAAGTCAACCGCTCGGGACGCCAGCTGCTGCTGGGCCTCGGCGACGACCAGCGAACCCAGACGGAACGCATCGAAGCCATGCTCGCCCGCCGGGTCGACGGGCTGGTGGTCATGCCGCCGCAAGACGCCAACACCGCAGCGTTCCTGGATGACTACATCGGCATGACCTCGCTGGTTCAGGCGTTCGGCCACTCCACGTCCTTCCACGTGAACTGGGTTGGCGTCGACGAAAGCGCCTCCATGAAGCTGATGCTTTCGCACCTTGCCGAGTACAACGCCAACTCCATCGCATTCCTCAGCGGCAACGTCAACTCCGCCAGCGCCGCCGAGCTGTTCGCCACGTTGCAGACGTCAACGAGGGTCATGAACCTGATGACCGAACCGGGTTGGACCACGTTCGGCGACAATTCCGCGAAGCGCGGGTATCACGACGTTATGAGACTGTTCGGGGACAAGGGCAACCGCCCGAACGCGCTCATCTGCGCCACCGACGATGTGGCGATCGGAGCGCTGATGGCGCTGAACCAACTGGGAATCCGCGTGCCGGACGAGGTCAAGGTCATTGGGTCGGGCGACTCCCCCGCGGCGGCCATCGCCGACCCGCCGCTCTCGTCGATTCTCCCGCCGTGCCGGCTCATCGCCCATGAAGCGCTGCGACTCATCAGCGTCAGTGCCAGCAGCAAACACTGGCTTCCGGCGCACACCGCGTACCCGCCGCAGCTAGTGCAGCGCGAATCGACCAGCGGGCCGCGATTCGGCTCCAGCGACATGGCGCTGCCCGACGACGAGAGCTGAAAACTCGATGTCGGTGCCCTGAGCGGTACGAATATTGCGCGAAAGGCGTGGATTACACGGCTATCTGCATTTCGAGGGGGGTGATTTCGACTTCCCGAACATCTATCTACGTTTCAAGGGGTTGGTGACCAAGTAGGAACACTGCTAGAACCGCGTCATTCCAATAAGTGAATGGCTCATATACCTCGGATGCCTCTGTGCCGCAACCCCTTGAAATGCAGATAGATGTTCCGGCGACCGAAAATCACCCCCTTGAAGCGCAGATACCCGGCAAGCTCGCCTGTCAGGGCCTGAAAAACGCCACTGCACGAGGCGGCGACGCCTTGCGGCACAACGAAATGCCGGATCTCACATATGAGACCCGGCATGGATCGCATGTTCGCGCCGTCTCAGCCAGCGAGCGCCGGCACGGCAACAACGACCGGCTCATGCCACTACCGCGCGACGCCCCGCCTCTGATGTGCGCTTGGGCTTATGAACGCAGGGCGTCGGCACAGCGCCACACGATGGAGGCGATGCGGGCCAATTCCGATTCCGCGCTGACAGAACGCCACAAGTCGCAGTAGGTCTCGAACCAGCGCTCCAGACCACGTGCCACTCGAATCGAGACATCCTGCACGTCTTGCGGCCCTGCGGAAGAGCCTGCGTCCGGTTCGATCAACCCGGCCGACGCGCGGGCGATATCGCCGGCATCGACCGTGATGACGTCATGCCGCCGCGCAAGGCACAAGCCGACCAAGTTGAACCAGCGCTGCCCCTCGATGGCGGCCAGCATCGCCGGCACATCACGCCGAGCCGCACCCAAACGCGATGCGCGGCCGGCGGCGGCGCCGAGTCGCATGGCGTCGCACAGCAGCGCCTCGTTCGCCTCGGCCGCGCGGACGATATGCGGCGACAGCCCTTGCAGCATCGTGCGCCGAGCCTCATCAAGATCGGTACTGCCCAGCAGTCGGGCATCCCACTCCCGCCCATATTCCCCGCTGAACCCATGCACGCCGAGATGCATCGCCGATGCGGCATCGCGATTCATCCGTCCGTCGCCTTCATCCAGCTCGCAGTACCAGACCATGTCATCCCAGCCGAACGCCACACGACAGGCGGCATCTCGCAGTGCCTCGACTATGCCGCCCGAACGGTCGCCATATTCGACCTCGGCCACGCGACGGCACATCTCGGCACACGACCCATCGCCGCCGGCCGGCGCGCCCGCAATCGCGTCGGCCGCGCCACCGGTGTAATCGTCGCTCTCCGAGCTCAACGGGAGCGGCGCCGGGGAATCCCCGTCCGCGGCGGCCTTGTTCTCGCGGACGGCATCGGCAGCAGCATCGGCATAACCGGCAGCAGAGCCTTCTTCGCCGTCGCCGCACCCGGCCTCACCCTGGATATGAGCCATCGGATTCCACGCGCACTGCGCGCCGAATATCATGCCGGAAACCGCCATGCGCGGATCGTTGACATGCCCGTAATCACCCCAGTCGGTCACCAGGTACCCGACCGCACCGTACTTCACGCCGTAGCGCGCAAGTCGGGAGATGTTGTTCCACGAGTCGTCGAGGCGCGGCAGCAGCGCATTCCAGCACCATACCGCCGAGCACACGTACTGCGGGGCCCCGGCCTGCGCGACGAGGCGTACCTTGTCTTCGCCGATGCCCGGCGCGTACAACCAGTTGAGCAGCGTGACGTTATCCGGCAACAGGCCGAGGATCTGCGGCATCTCCACAGCGATGTCACCCCAGAACATCGGCTCGCGGCCACGCTCAGACAAGTGACGGCACAGCTGCGATACGAAGTCGGCGTACATCGCGGCCACGCCGCGGCGTTCGGCTTCGGGCTTGGAACGGCCGCGACCCAAATCGAACGTCTCATCGCCGCAGATGTTGAACTTGCGTGTGCGGAACAGCTGCATGTAAGCATCGATCAGCTTGAACGAGAACGCGAGGGACTCCGGTTCGGTGATGTTGAGCGTGTGGTGACGCTGCCGCTCCACGAAACCGTACCGACGGTCGGCGTCCTCGGGGAACTCGCCGAGATGGCGCAGCTCGCGCGTGCGCATCGCCATGTACTGGTGTCCGAAAGTCGAGACCGACGGCACCAGCTCGATGCCGAGCCGCGCGCAGTATTCGTCGAACGCGATGATGTCGGCGGGCTTGAGCGGGCTGGTGCCGCGCCAAGTCTCGCTCAGATCGTCGAACATGAACGTGTGCTCGATGTATAGCTGAAGCTGGTTGTACTTGTACAGGCACAGCCGGTCGGCCCATGTTTTCAGCCAGTCGAGCGTGGGGACGCGGCCGCGCGTGGCGTCGAGATAGTAGCCGCGGACCTTGTACGCCGGCTTGTCCGCGATGACGAGTCGAGGCAGCGCCGGCGCGCACTGACGGATGATCTGGCGAAGGGTCTGCACGCCGTTGCGCACGCCTTCCGTATCGCCGCCGACGACGTCTATGCCGGAGCGTGCGATGGTCAGGCGGTATTCCTGCGGCTCCAGGGATGAGGGGTCGAGTCTCAATGTGATAAACGACTTCCAGCATGAAGCGTGGGGCGGAACCGGGTGCGCAGTCGCGGCATTTGGCGCGGGCAGTCCGGCCACCATGACATCGCTGGCGATGTCCCAGCGCAGGCCCGTCGCCGCTTCGATATCATCGGCAAGCTGGGTCGGGAAAACGCCGGCGATGTCATCGATGTCGCGATCTTCCGAGATGCGGCCTACGAGCGGCAACGCGACGGGTACCGGAGCTCCGGCATCATCCGAATCGGCAGCCTCCCCGTTCAATGTCACGGATTGCGGTTCCGGAATGAGATCGAATGACATGTCTTCATCGCCACAACAGTATCGATACTGCACTGTACACCCTTTCGTCGCAGGAAGTCGGTCTGGCCGCCGATGCGCCAGACATCACCATAGCCATCACCTACAGTAACCCATGTCCCTTATCGGCGCACCCGCGATTGTCGGCGCAGGAAGCCATGTGAAGACACACAACGACGAGAACGACACGCCGAAAGCCACAAAAAACCGACTGGATTTGACACATACGGCAATTCTGGTATTCTGGTTCATCGTGCGCTTTTGAAGTGTATGGATCGGGCCCGTAGCTCAGGTGGTTAGAGCGCATCCCTGATAAGGATGAGGTCGGAGGTTCAAGTCCTCCCGGGCCCACAGAAAAATTGCAGCGGCTACTTCAGCCGCTCTTTTTTTCTCACTGACAACGCCGCAACGGCGGAATCACGGGGCTATAGCGCAGCTGGTAGCGCATCTGCTTTGCAAGCAGAGGGTCGCCGGTTCGAACCCGGCTAGCTCCACTCTCAGAACCCTTGGAATCAAGCTGATTCTGAGGGTTTTTCTATTTGCATTTTCTGCTCGTTTCCATCTCGAATCAGCCAAAATCGTCAGGGCTAATGGCACGCGGATGGCACAGAGCCGGCTCTCACCGGTTCTGCGCCACGCCATTACTTGCATCACGGAATCGCATTGATAGAATTGAGCAGACCTTCACACAGAGGCAAGGCTCACCCCAACGATCACATGGCAGTGATCCCCGAAACAGAAGCAGAGAGCATGTAATGACGCATATCACATCACACCGTCGGAGCGGCAAGCCCTGGCGCTCAATCATGGCGGCCATCGCCACAGCAGCGATGGCGCTGTCGCCGGGAGCCGCAGCCTATGCGGCCGACGCCGACGCCACCGCACCAGCAACCACCGCGTCCGCAAACCTTCGAGGCGCATGGAACTTCGAGAACACCGCGGCCGGCGACCGCGAAGCGGCCAACAACGGCGGCTCCAGCAGCGCAACGGCCCAACTCATCGGCGACGACATCTCCATCATCGCCGACCCCGCCGGCGTATTCGGCAACGTACTGCACTTCGGCGCGGGCGCGTCCAGCTACATGAAAATCAACCAGTACGTCAACACCGGAGCCGGCAACGCGTCATTCGCGATGTGGTACCGGTACGATACGACGCTCGACCCGACAGGCGACAAGCCTGCGGTGCTGTTGCAGCAGGATGGCGCCGGCCGCTCCCTGCTTACGCTGCGCCCGTCCAACCAGTACCACACGTATGTCAACGCGACCGACGTTCTCAGCAACAATACGGTGGCACGCGGCGGATGGCAGCATATCGCCGTTTCCTTCGACCAGACGAGCCGCAAGGTCAAGTTCTATGTCAACGGCGCGCTCGACAGCGAAAAGAACATGGGAACCTCGGCCGTCAACGCCGTCACCGCGCTGCTGGTCGGCTCGCACAAGAACATCGGCACCATGGACCCGCATTCGATGAAGGGCGACGTGGACGACATCCGCGTATATGATGCCACGCTTACCGACGACCAAGCAGCTGCGATTTACGCCGAGCAGGGCACGGCCCTTGCCAGAAAACAACTCGGCACACTGGTCTCGCAGGCCGACGCGCTGCTGGCCGCGGGAGAGGTCGACGCCGCGTCGGCGCAGGCGCAAGCACTCGCCACGGCAAAACGCAACGCGGTCAACGCCATGGACAACACCTCCGGCAGCGCCGCCGCGCGGATGACGGCGATGAATGCCGCGGGCACGGCGCTCCAGACGGCCATCACCGCGTATCAGGCGCATGTACCGATCACGCTCACGGCCGACCCCAGCACCGTGGAGCGCACGGTCGACAGCGCTTCCATCTTCGGCGTCAATCATCGGTACGCCTTCAACGGGTACGGCAGTTTCGACCCCGATACGATGCGTGTGAAAGACGACTTCACCGCACTGTACAAGCAGGTCGGATTCGGCTCGATTCGCTACCCCGGAGGCACGATTTCCAACCTGTTCAACTGGAAGACCACCATCGGTCCGCGCGCCCAACGGCTCAAGCAGGTGCACGGCTTCTACAACAACCCCGGTCAGGGCGGCATCGAACCGAATTTCGGCATCGGTGAAATCGCGACGTTCGCGGACGAGGTCGATTCAGAAATCGTCTATGTGTACAGCCTCGGCCGCGGCAACGCACAGGACGCGGCGGATCTGATCGAATATCTGAACGCGCAGGTCGGCACCAATCCCAACGGCGGCATCGACTGGGCGAAGGTGCGCGCAGACAACGGACACCCGCAGCCGTACAACGTGCGCTATTTCGAAATCGGCAACGAAATGAACCAAGCATGGGCCAACTCCGACGGCACCGCCTCGCAGGGCTACTGGACCACCGCGGTGAGCGGCGGCAGCGAGCAGGCGTACACGGAGGGCGGCACAGCGAGCTTCACCAAGCAGTACGCCGTGAGCCTGGAGGATTGGAACAAGGCAGCGTCGGTCAGCGACGGCAAGGCCGGTCTGACCCGTTACATGCGCTACGCCAACGTCAACCCGAAAATGAACGGCGACGATGGCGCGATCGTCGACGACCCGTCGTTCGTGGCCGTCAACAAGGGCAGCGTCAGCGTATGGGTCGGCAACGACCAGTCGAACGAACAGTGGCGCATCGTGGACGACTTGGAGACCGCCGGTGCCGGCGACAAAGTCGTGCAGGTCGATTACAGCACGGGCGCGCTGAGGTTCGGAGACGGCGTGCATGGTGCGATTCCGGCCAAAGGACAGCAGGTTTATGTCAGCTACACCGTTGACCGCGACGGGTTCGTCAAGATATCGAAGGCCATCAAGAACACCACCGACCAGATCAACACGGCCGAACAGCGCACGGACGGCACACGGCACACGGCGAACGTGTACACCAGCTACGAGTCCACAGGGTTCATCACCCGCATGGCGAACCTGAACGCGAACCAGTGGTACGACGGCATGACCATCCACCCTTATTCCGGCACCCCCACGGGAGCCACCGCGGGCGCATGGTACGACGACGCGATGAAGAAGGCCGAGACGGCGGGCGTCAACCGCGTCAAGGAGTATGTGAGACTCATGCCGGCAGGCAAGGTGCCGGTCATCAGCGAATACGGCATTTTCCGCGATACCAGCGCGCTGGTCCGGTCGCAATCGCACGCGCTGTACATCGCCAAGGTCGCGCTGGAATATGTTCGGCTTGGCAGCCCCTATATTCAGAAGCACTGCCTGATCGACTGGTACAGCAGCGGCGCCGACTCGCTCGGCCCGACCCAGCAGGCGGTTATTCAGGCCGTGCCGGAAGACGGCGCAAGCACGGTGACAGGCGAGGGGCGGTTTGGGTTCTTCCTGACGCCGAGCGCGTATGCCCTGCAGATGCTCGGCAACGGCATCGGCGACAGCGTGCTGACTTCGACGCTCGGCTCGACGCCCACGTTGGGCAATGGCGCAACGGCTCTGTCTGCTTTGGTTTCCAAGGATGATGATGGCAATCTGCGCGTGATCATCGTCAATCTGGATCGCGCGCTCGGCCGCACGCTGAAGTTGAATTTCGGGCAGGATCTGTCTGGCCGAGTCGCGGATGTGCAGACCATGGACGCAGCAATCAACGCAGAGAACACGTTGGAAAACCAAGATAATGTGACTCCCGTTGACAGCAGCGTCACGTTCGATGCGGCGACGCCGACGGTCACCGTCACGCCGCATTCGTTGACGACGCTGAAGATTCGGCCGCGTGCTGCCGGAACGATCAACGCGGCACCCGTCATCACCGCCAGTGACCGGACCATTACGGTCGGTGACGCTTTTGATCCGCTTGACGGCGTGACCGCGCACGACGCGGAGGATGGCGACATGCCGCTCGCTGCGGCGAATGTGACCGCCGATGATGTGGATCCCGATACTCCGGGAACCTATCACGTCACTATCACCGTCACCGACAGTCAGGGAGCCACTACCTCCAAGACCTTTACGGTCGTCGTGCAGGCGAAGGAAGGTGGGGAGACTCCGGAACCTGAGCCTGATCCCTCGCCGGGCCCCGAGCCCACGCCGGAACCTGCCCCCAGTCCGGCACCAGACGAGGAGACGGATCAAGCAGCCCACCAGAAGCCGGATGGCAAGACAAATGGGCAACAGGCAGACAACGGCAAAACAAAGTTGTCGCATACTGGTGCCAGCGTCCTGGTCGCGCTGACCTGTACCGCAATGCTCGCCATCGGAGGCGGTCTTATCGCCACATTCCGTCGTAAGCGGAGCTGACGGAGCGCGTGCCCCGCGGTCGAAGGTCGCATGGTCGGCCACCCTCTGGCCGCGGGGCGCATAACCCGTTGTTGCGTCCCTAAGTGCGCGCCGCCTATGAGAACGGAATCAGGTGCGATTCGCGACATCAGAGCGTCACGCTGTGCGGGTACCGTCACCGTGCGCGCCCGCACACGGTGACGCATTCTTCAAGAATCCAGTGATTGCAATGGTTCCGGGATGCCGTCACGCTGTGCGCCACCGCACACGGTGACGGTACCCGCGCAGCGTGACGCATTATCCCCGGAAAACAGCGAGTTCGCCGACTAGGAGCATGCGATTGCCGGCGCCCAGTCGGCTCGCCGATAGCCCCGACAGCGGGGGTGCGAGTTCTGGTTAGGCTTTGGCCAGTTGGTCGCGGATTTCGGTGAGCAGCGCGATTGTCTGCTGCTCGGCGGTGGGCTCGGGTTCCTTGCCTTCGTCGGCGTCCTCGGCCTCACTTTCCTTGAGCTTCGCCTTCGCCAGCAACGCATCGGACATGTCACGGAACTTGTTGATCGGCACCAGGATGAAGAAGTAGACGGCGACGGCGATGATGAGGAAATTGAGCAATGCGCCCAGAATCGCACCGACCGACACGGTCGCCCCGTTGAACGTGAACGCAAGCAGACCGTCCATGTTCGGCTTGCCGAAGATCATGGCGATCAGCGGATTGATGAGATGGTTGACGATCGCATTGACGACGGCGGTGACCGCACCGCCCATGACGACGCCGACCGCCATGTCAATCATATTGCCGCGGGAAATGAACTTCTTGAAACCATCGATCATGACGCCTCCTATGGTGAGAGGATTCGCAGGCGCAGGCTCGTGTCCGCGCCCGGATGCGCGGATTGCAACCCGCGCATCGTCACCTCCCAGACTATCGCATCATTCTCGTGGCATTCCGCGGCCGCCGCGCTTCAGGCACGGGTCACGTGGCCGCCGAATTGGGCACGCATCGTGGAGACCACACGCAGGATGTCGTCGGCGCCGCCGCGCGAAGCCTGCCGGGAGTAAAGCGCCGCCGCGGTGGCCGGCGTGGGGACGCCGAGTTCCAACGCCGATTCGACGTCTCGCGAACCGTGGCACGCGAAGTCGCGAAAAGCCTCGAAACAGCCAAAGTCGTCACCGTCCGTCGACGCATCGGGCTCGTCTCCCAACCGGTCAAGGAGTGGGACGCGCTCAGCACCCAGGTCATCCATTGGAAGCTGCACTCCACACACCGTAAGGAGCAGCTGCGCACCCTCACCGAACTGCGCCTCGCCATCGAGCCGGCCGCAGCGACCTCGGCCGCCCGATACGCGCCGATCGACGTGAAATCGCGCCCCCTCCTGCTCGCAGCGGAGCTCCGGCACACCGGCGAGAACGGCAGGCTCGACGAATTCCACAAGCTCGACATCGAATTCCACTCGCTGATCTTGCGCAACAGCGGCAACGAGATGTTCGCTTCCCTATCCACCATCATCGCCACCGTGCTCTCCGGACGCGTCGAACTGCACATGTACCCGCAAAAGCCCAAGCCGGAAGCCCTCGACGCACACGACGCCGTCGCCCAGGCGATCTGGCAGAGCAGTCCGGACAACGCGCGCCAGGCCATGCACCGCATCGTCGACGAAGTCGCCGAAACGCTGCAGCTCAGCTGACGCACACATCCGCGCCACATCCTGAGCAATTTCTTGTCGCCCCTTGACACCGCACCTACAATAAAACCGTCTTATTGATAACCCAACCATTAAGGGGAGAATTATGCTCACTGACGAGTATGTGAAGCGCGTCTACGCTCAGGTCGAACAGCGCGACGGCGACCAGCCGGAGTTCCTGCAGGCTGTACGCGAGGTGTTCGAGACCATCCAGCCGGTAGTCGAGAAGCACCCGGAGTACGAGAAGGCAGGCGTGCTGGAGCGCATCGTCGAGCCGGAGCGCGTGGTGAAGTTCCGCGTGGCCTGGACCGATGATGAGGGCAAGGTGCAGGTGAACCGTGGTTACCGCGTGCAGTTCAACTCCGCCATCGGACCGTACAAGGGCGGCCTGCGCTTCCACCCGACCGTCAACGAGGGCGTCATCAAGTTCCTCGGCTTCGAGCAGATCCTCAAGAACTCTCTGACCACGCTGCCCATGGGCGGCGGCAAGGGCGGCTCCGACTTCAACCCGAAGGGCCGTTCCGACGCTGAAGTGATGCGTTTCTGCCAGGCGTTCATGACCGAGCTGTGCCGCCACATCGGCCAGTTCACCGACGTTCCCGCCGGCGACATCAACGTGGGTGGCCGCGAGATCGGCTACCTGTTCGGCCAGTACAAGCGCATCCGCGACGAGTACTCCGGCGTCCTGACCGGCAAGGGTCTGGAGTTCGGCGGCTCGCTCGCCCGCACCGAGGCCACCGGCTACGGCGTGTGCTACTACACCCAGGAAGCCCTGCGCGTGCTGAAGAACGACTCCTTCGAGGGCAAGACCGTCGTGGTCTCCGGCTCCGGCAACGTGGCGATCTACGCCGTGCAGAAGGCCGAGGAGCTGGGCGCCAAGGTCGTCACCGTCTCCGACTCCAACGGCTATGTCTACGATCCGAACGGCATCGACGTGGCCGTGGTCAAACAGATCAAGGAAGTCGAGCGCGGCCGCATCAAGGAGTACGCCGAGCGCGTGCCGTCCGCCGAGTACCACGAGGGTTGCTCCGGCGTGTGGACCGTGCCGTGTGACATCGCGTTGCCGTGCGCCACCCAGAACGAAGTCAACGGCGAGTCCGCCGAAGCTCTGGTGAAGAACGGCTGCAAGGTCGTCGTCGAAGGCGCGAACATGCCGTCCACCCCGGAGGCCATCGAGGTCTACCAGAAGAACGGTCTACTGTACGGCCCCGCCAAGGCGGCGAACGCCGGTGGCGTCGCCGTTTCCGGCCTGGAGATGAGCCAGAACAGCTACCGTCTGTCGTGGTCCTTCGAAGAGGTCGACGCCAAGCTCAAGAACATCATGGAGACCATCGTCGCCGACTCCCTGGCCGCCGCCAAGGAGTACGGCCACGAGGGTGACCTGATGCTCGGCGCCAACGCCGCCGGCTTCGTCAAGGTCGCCAACGCCATGGTCGCGCAGGGCATCCTGTGATCGCGTAGGCGCGTAACGTTTGGCGCGCATTCGCGGATAGCGCGAAGGCCCGCCGAAACCAGTATTCGCATTGGTTTCGGCGGGCCTTCTGTATCCTGCAGCAGGTTTGGCCGCCCCAGTCGCTTCGCGGCAGCTCCCCTCCAACGGGGGCGGCGCGCGATCACCGGGTCGCCATCATGTCGATTGCCGCCGCATCCGGAGAAAGTCCCATCCCGCAGGCCAGAAACGGGACCTTTACGGGATGAGGCACGGGCTGCCACCAACCCCGCGCTCTCAAAACTCGCAGATACAAGGCTAAATCCAACAAAAACGGCCCGTATCTGCGAGTTTTGAGAGCGCGATTCCCGCAACAACGAAAAATACGGCCGGGAAGGCTCCTCTCGGGAGCATCCCGTCCGCATCAAGCGCCCCATGCAATCAGTCGTCACGACATGCCGGCGGGGAATGATGGCCGCCACCGATTTCTCAGCGGCGGCCATCCCGACATGCCAGAATCTTGGGATGGCGGCTCGCGCCTTACTCGGCGCGGCGACGCAGCAGCACCACGCCGGCACCGGCGGCCAGCAGCAGGACCGCGGCCACGGCGAACGCCATCGTCGAGGCACCCGTCTTGCTCAGGCCGCTCGGCTCGGTGGCATCCACCTTGCCGTTCGGGCTCGGCTTGACCGCCGGCTTCTGCGGCTCGGGCTTGGTGGACGGCTCCTGCGGGCCGGGCTTCTCGCCATCGACCTTCACCAGAGCCTTCCGGGCGGCCTGCAGCGCGGCAAGCGCGTCAGCCACCTGGGCGGGAGTCGCGTCCTCGTCGGCGGCGACCTTCTTCGCAGCGTCGAAGGCGGCCTCGAACTCGTCCGAGCCGGCCTCCGCGATCACCTCGTTCAGAGCTGTCTTGTCGGCGGACCTGACAGTCATCTCGAAGGACTTCGCGAAGTCCGTGCCCTTGAGCGCCACCGTCACCGTGACCTTGCCGGCCGCAGCGAACGGCTTCGCTGGATCAACAGGCTTACCGGCTAGGCGCGTCTTTATGGCGTGGCTAGTCCACGAAGTATCAATGTTCAGCCGATATTATCGACGTTGTGAAATGAAAGTAGGAGATGTGCTGTGATTAGTGATGCCGAGTTTGACCGTTGGGGCGAAGCCGCCGAGCGTGGCGATTACGGTGGAAGTAAGCTCGGGGTTTTGCTTAAAACAAACGGATTTATAAGCCCTCTCATTGTAGCAAGGGGTTGCCCGTCATCTAACCCAAACCGCCATAAGGAAATCCAATGGCAAAGATGGCTTTTACCGCCAGCCACGGCGCGCGGATGCTGAGGGAGTCGAACCCGCAGATCACCACTGTCGATCAGCACATGGAGATGCGCGGCAAGGTGATGGCCGACATCGTCATCAAAAAGATTCACGGCATCGACTCGCCGCGTACGGTGATGTTGCCGACCGAGCTGGTGGTGCGGCAGTCGGCGTGACCTGCGCAGGCTCGCAGCTGGACGCCGGCCGCGAGCCGTTGCGGGACCTCAGGATTTTGCGTCGGGGCCGACATCGGGATTCACGCCACCGACATGGCTGCCGGCCGCCGCGACTGCGTCCAACGCGGTGCGCAGATGCGCAGGCGGAATCACCCTCCGCCACGCCATCAGAGAGGCCCAGTCGGCCACGATCCTGAAATACCTACGCCGCGCGGCCGGCCGCGACAGGCTCAGATCATGCAGGCCGCCGCGAATCGTCGCCAGCGTCACCACATCGCCGAGGTTGAGCGCCGCCTGGCGAATCGCCGTGATGTCCAGCACGGAATCCGCCTCGCGCATCGCCTCATCCCATGTGGGCTGCAGCATGGTCCGGTCGGACGTGCACACCAGCACGGGAATGCGGATGTCGAGCCGGCGCGACACCTCGGCCTGCGCATTGTAGATCGCCCGCATCCACCCGGCGCGGGGAAAGAAACGCTGCGGGTCCACCAGCGGATGGCGCAGATAATCCCAGTCGCCGCCGGTCTCGCAATCGATGCAGCGGCCGTAGAACCCCGGATCGCGCATCGGCATCACCGTTTTGCCGCCGCCCAGCTGGAACGCCTGAACCACGGGCGTCGACAGTATGCGGAACATGCGGTTGCCTTGCAATTCCAGCCAAGGCGAGTCCAGCGCGACCGCCTCGACGTGATGCGGCCGCTGCGAATTCAGCCACAACACCGAGCTCAGCCCGCCCTGCGAATGGGCGACCAGCAGGATGCGCACCTGCTCGCCCTGCTCGGCGACGACCAGGTCGCGTAGGGCGTTGAATTCCGCCGCATAATCGTGCAGATCCTCGATATATCCAGGGGTCTGTCCATCCCGCAACGACCGCCCGAACTTGCGCAGGTCGACGGCGTAGAAGGGAATGCCAAGCGATTCCCAGAACTCGGATTCGTGACGGCGGTAGAAATAGTCGTTCCACCCGTGCACGTACATCACCGCGAGCCGGTGCCCGCGCAGCGCGAACCGCTGACGCCTCCATCGCGCTCTCATGGGCAGCTTCGAGGGGTCCCGGCGCACGAATGTGGCGACGATATCGCCTTCGTCATCATGGCCGAGATGGATCGTCGCCTGCTGGTAGCCGTCCATTACGCAGTCGGGCTGCCAGTCGTCCACGGTGGGGCGCGCGGTGAGTTGGATATGCAGCGGATCGGTCATGATTTCAATGTACTCGCGTCGCGGGAACCGACAGGACGACTATGCCCCGCATTATCTGAACGCGAACGCGAAATACAACAGATTGCGCAGCCATGTCGGAATGCGTCGACACAGGCGAGCCACGGATGGCGAGCCACACGGCGGTCGGGCGGCGGACCGCGACTGAGGAAAGGCTCCGCATGCCACGGCCGGCACAACGACAGACACCCCTTGTGACCGTTTACATCATCTGCGTATACTCGAACCTGTACGCGGTCGTCCGACGACGGCCGCACGCGTAAAGGAACAATGATGTCAACAACTATTCACGCGCCGAACAAGGTAGCATCAACGAGCGGCAAACCGACCCGGCGTCTGGCGAACCGCACTCGGACGAAGTCGTCTGCACGTTCCAACGAAACACCGGTAGACCAGAACAGCGATAAGCAACCGGCGAATATCCAGCAACACGAAGCAAACACCGATGCCATGGATTCCATGGACGATGCACAGAAAAAGCCGACCATCCGCGACGTCGCCCGTCTCGCGGGAGTATCGTACGGAACGGTCTCCCGGTATCTGAACGGCAACACCCACGTCTCGCAGGACGCAGCCGAACGCATCGCAGCAGCCATCACCAAATCACAGTACACGCCGAACAACGCCGCACGCTCACTCGCGCAACGCCGCACACTCACCGTCGCGCTGATCATCCAGGTCGAATCGAACGAGACCATCGCGCAGGCCAGTATGTCAAGGGCGATGGCCGGCGCCAACCAGGTCCTCGGCGACGCGGGCTACCAGATGGTCACGCTGATCGCCAACAGCGAGGACTCCACGCGCCGCATCGCGCAGCTGGTGCAAAGCGACTTTTCGGACGGGTACCTGCTGTTCTCACTGAGCGAGGACAGCATGCTCGCCAACACGTTCGCATCGGTCAAGCGGCCGGTGGTCCTCTCGGAAGTCAGAGAACGCGAGAACCTGCCGTTCCCGGCCGTGGACTTCACCAACACCGAGGGGCAGCGCGACATCACGCGCTACCTGCTCGACCAGGGGAGGACCAAGCTGGTGTACGTGTGCGGCCCCGGATACTCACCATCGTCGAACAACCGCTTCGACGGCTTCAAGGCGGCGATGGGTGACCGGTTCAACGAGCGCCACGTCTACTACGCGGACGACTGGGAGGGCACCAGCGGCGAAATGGCCGTGGTCGAGTTCCAACCCATGCTTGACGAGCTGGACGGATTCGTGTGCGCCAACGACAGCATCGCGCTGGGCGTCATCAACCAGTTGAACCGGTTCGGGTATCGGGTGCCGGACGACATCGCGGTCACGGGATTCGACGATTCGCCAATCGCCCTGCTGGCGAACCCGAAGCTGACCACCGTGCGGCAGGATTCGCAGCTGCACGGCGAGACGATGTCGAGGCTGTTGCTGTCCATGCTGCAAGGCGACATCGTGGAGCCGCATTACGTGCAGCTGCTGCCGACGACCATCGCGGAACGCCAATCGGCGTGATCTAGGAAGAACCACGCTCTCAAAACTCGCAGATACAGGGCGAAAATAACGAATAGTCCCTTGTACCTGCGAATTTTGAGAGCCTCATATTGCAACGCACGACCCCACGCGGCCGTTGCCGGAGCGCCACCGCCGGGCGCACTCCGATTCTTCCGTATGTCGGCAAGGTTTTCACGATACAATGGTTCAGTCTGTAACCGGTCACAAGCAGTTGCGGACACGACAGATAATCAACAGCAGATCATCACGAAAGGGGAAATCATGGCTGATAGATTCGGAGCTTTTCTGCCTCACGACACCTCGGGCGACGTTGCCCAGCTGCACGGCATCGGTCTGCAAAAATTCGGCGACACCTGGTATGCATATGGCGAGAACAAGGTAAACGGCAATTTGTTCCAGGGCGTGTGCTGTTATACAACCACCGATTTCATCGCATGGCGCAGCCACGGCATCGTACTTGATGTGCAAGAAGACGGCTCCGCCCTCGCCTCCGACCGTATCGGCGAGCGGCCGAAGGTGCTGCATTGCCCCGCCACCGGCAAATATGTCATGTATATTCATGCCGAAACGCCCGACTACGGATACGCGCACATCGGCGTCGCCGTGGCCGACGCCCCGACCGGCCCGTTCGCATTCCAGACCACCATCACGTGGCGCGGCTACCTGAGCCGTGACATCGGCGTCTTCCAGGACGAGGACGGCAGCGGCTACATCATGAGCGAGGACCGCGACCATGGCACGCACATTTACCGTCTCGCCGACGACTACCTCACCATCGTCGAGGACGTCGCCTGCGAGCGTGCCACCGACTACCCATACGGCCTGGAATCGCCGACCATCATCAAGAAGGACGGCCTGTACTACTGGTTCGGCTCGCAACTGACCAGCTGGGACACCAACGACAACAAGTACTCCACCGCCACCGACCTGCACGGCCCGTGGAGCGAGTGGAAGCTGTTCGCGCCGAAGGGTGCAAAGACCTACGATTCGCAGGTCGATATCGTGGTGCCGCTGGACGACGACCCGTACAACAGCGAGCACTTCCTGTTCATCGGCGACCGCTGGCAGGAGCATGACCTCGGCAACTCGCCGATCGTACAGATGCCGATTTCCATCGCCGACGGCGTGGCGTCGCTGACGTGGAGCGACACCTACGAGGGCACCACCCACCGCTGATTTTCGCGGGTTTTCGCGGATCACGGATTTAGCCGACGTGGTCCGGCATTGAGAAACGGGCCTGTGGCATGATTTGCCGCAGGCCCGTTTCGCGTCCTTCGACATTCCCCGGACGGCAGCGACATCGTGACGGCACAACGGCGTGACGGCGCAGCAACGCAACAGCAGCAGGTACGGCCGGTTTGCGTTCCTAAGTGCGCGTCGAAACGACAAGTGCGCGAACATAAGAACGCAGATGGCTCTGTTTGCGTTCTTAAGTGCGCACGATCGTCGTTTCGGCGCGCACTTAGGCACGCAAACCGGCCACGCCAGCCACCGAGGCACCGGTCTTGGACAGACGTTCTGCTGACCGGCAGGCTTCTGCGCGCCAGGCTTCTTGCCCGGTTCGGTCTTGTCGGACATGACCTTGACGACCTTCAGACCATCGGCGGAGAACGTGTCGCCGACCGTGTACTCGGTCTTGGCGGGCTTTGCGGCCACCTTGATCGATTCGACGGTCGCCGGCTTCGGCTTCTCGGCCAGGGCGTTCTGTGCGGCGGTGAGGTTTTCAGTGCGGTGGCCACTTCGTCGACGGTTGCGTTCTTGTTGGCGGAGACCTCCTTGGCGGCGGGCTGACCGTCGAGCTCCACGTATGCGGAGGCGGTTTCACCCTCGGCGACGGTCGGCGTGAACGCGGTGGTCTTCAGCGTCGGCTTGGAGTCGGAGCGGACGAGCACCACATCGACGATGTAGCCGTTGGCGTCATCGACGAGGCCATGTCGGAGAAGCTCAGCCACAGAGCGCCTTCAGGCGCGGCGTCGGCGGGCACGGTGAACGTGGTGGTCACGTACTGCGGCTCACCGCCTTCGTGTCGGCGGTGGTCGATGCGGTGGCGAGTTCGTCCGTGTACTGTGCCCATGCGGAACCGGTGCCGCTGCCGGCCTTACGGCTCTTCACGGTCGCGGTGGCCACTTGGGATCAAAAGACTCGCGAAGGCATGATTCTGCTCGTCAACCGTGACAAGCACAACGCCCATGATGTGACAATCGACCTGACATCGTTGCCTAGGCTGGGGGAGTGGCCGTCCGTCACCAGCTCGCAGATGCTGCCCAGCGACGATATCTACCGCACCAATACGGCCGACGAGCCGGACGGCGTCACCTTGCAGCCGCTATCCGCCGCGCTTGATGAGGGTCGGATGACTGTTTCGTTGCCACCGGTCACATGGGCTTCGGTGAGGTTCACGGCCTGATTATCGCGAGCTCACGCTCTCAAAACTCGCAGATACAGGGCCGAATTCAACAAAAATGGTCTGTATCTGCGAGTTTTGAGAGCGTGATTTTCCTATCAACAAATAATGGGGGCTCCCGAGCATCGGGAACTACCCATTATTCGTCGTCATGTGCTGACAACCCGCGTCGGCAACGCGGTCATGTGGCGCTGTCGCCAATCAGCGGCAACGCCACGAACCTTGGCCTCCTTGAAGGCCTGAGCGGACGGCTTCCACGAAGCGGCGGTGTAGTCTTTTCCTGCGCCGGCGATGATGAGATATACAAACCCCGCGGGCGTTGCCTCCGCGGGGTTCGTAACGGGATGTATCAGGGATTCGATTGGATCAGTCGTCGCCCAGAGTGATATGTATGCCGCCGACCAGCGCGCTGATCACGTTGTACAGCAGCGCGATGATGGTGGCAAGGAGCGTCACCAGCACGACGCCGACGATCGCCAGGATGGTAACCACCGACAGTACCGTGGACAGGCTGAACACGCTGGAAAGGTTCAGGCTGTCGGCGGCCAGACCGGTGGACGAGACGATATTGTTCAGCTGGTCGAACACGCCGACCGCGTCAAGCAGCAGCCAGACCAAGGCGGCGGCAAGCACTTCGATGATCGCGCCGGCGATTGACAGCATGAACGTCACCTTCGCCACGGACCATGCGTTCACATGGGTCAGCGACAGGTTCATGCGGCGGGCGCGCGGCGTCGAACGGCGCGGCGAACGCAGGGACGCACGCGTTTTGTTGGCGCGCGGCTCGCTCTCCGACTGCGGCTGGTTGGAAATAGAGCGCGCGACCCGAGGGGCGCTTTCGCGGACACCTTCGTGCGGTTCTGCATTGTCATGCGGACCGGGCACGAACATGTCGGTCCGTCCGGGTTCGAGGTTGTCACTCATCGTTGCTCCTTGTCGTTCCCCGATGACTCTTAGCCGAGGCTACCAGTTTTCTGAGACGATTATGCCTCGTCATCAGTGTTGTTCACATTCTCGTCAGATGCCGCGCCCGAATCACTGCCGGATGCGACGCTATCCGCGGTATCCGGAGTGTTTTCGGCCGTATCGGGAGACGTGGTCGCGGATGCGGCCGCAGCCGTATCATCCGTCGTCTCGACTTCGTCTTCGCCGGTTTCCTCGTTGCGGGCGATGGAGATAATCTCGTCGCCCTTGTCGGGCTTAGCGAGCGTCACGCCCTGCGTGGTGCGGCCGGTGCGCTTGACTTCGGTGACGTTGGAACGGATCACTTTGCCGGACTTCATGATCGCCATGACCTGATCGTCTTCGCTTACGATCAGGGCACCGACCAGCGATCCGCGACCTTCGGCGAGCTGTACCGCCTTGACGCCGAAGCCGTTACGCCCCTGCAGTCGGTATTCGCTGATCGCGGTGCGCTTGGCGAAGCCCTCATTGGTGACCACGAGCAGGTCCTGCTTGGAGTCCTCCGGAACCACGTCCATGGCGAGCAGTTCGTCATCCCCGCGGAACTTCATGCCCTGCACGCCGGCGGTCTGGCGTCCCATCGGACGCAGCTGGTCGTTGTCCGCCGCGAACTTGAGACTCATGCCCTGCTTGGAGACGAGGATGATGTCGTCTGCGGCGTTGCACAGCGCGGCGCCGATCAGCTCGTCCGTGGGCTCGCCGGTCTCCTCGTCGGCCGCGAGACGAACCGCGATGAGTCCGCCCTGACGCGGCGAATCGTACTCGGCCAGCGCGGTCTTCTTGACCTTGCCGGTGCGGGTGGCAAGCACCAGATACTTGGCGACCTCGTAGTTCGGAATCGACAGCACGGTCTGAATCGTCTCGTCGGGACCGAACTGCAGCAGGTTCGCCACGTGCTGGCCCTTGGAATCGCGCGAGCCTTCGGGCAGCTCGTACGCCTTGATGCGGTAGACGCGGCCCTTATTGGTGAAGAACAGCAGCCAGTTATGCGTGGACGTGAGGAAGAAGTGATCCACCACGTCATCCTCACGCAGCTTGGCGCCCTTGATGCCCTTGCCGCCGCGATGCTGTGCACGGTATTCGTTGGCCTTGGTGCGCTTGATGAAGCCGGAGTGCGTGACGGTGACCACCACGTTCTCCTCGGCGATCAGGTCTTCGACGTTCATCTCGCCCGAGTAGGGGAGGATCTTCGTGCGACGTTCGTCACCGTATTTCGCGACGATCTCGTCGAGCTCGTCGCCGACGATCGTACGCTGGCGTTCCGGCTTGGCGAGGATGTCGTTGTAGTCGGCAATCTTGCGCATGAGTTCCTCATGCTCGTCGATGATCTTCTGACGTTCCATGTTGGCCAGTCGAACCAGCTGCATGGAAAGGATGGCGTCGGCCTGCACCTGATCGATGTCAAGGAACTCCATCAGCTTCGGCCGGGCGTCCTCGCGGCCCTGGCTGGAGCGGATGAGGCGGATGACCTCGTCGATGGCGTCCATGGCCTTGAGCAGGCCCTGCAGGATGTGGTCGCGTTCCTCGGCCTCGCGCTTGAGGTAACGGGTACGGCGTTCGATGACTTCGAGCTGGTGGTTCACCCAATGGCGGATGAAGGCGTCGAGGCTCAGCGTGCGCGGCACGCCGTCGACCAGCGCGAGCATGTTCGCGCCGAACGTTTGCTGCAGCTGGGAGTGCTTGTACAGGTTGTTGAGCACAACCTTCGGCACGGCGTCGCGCTTGAGCACGAGCACGAGTCGCTGGCCGGTACGGCCCGACGTCTCGTCGCGCATGTCGGCGATGCCCTGGATCTTGCCGTCGCGCACGCCTTCTCGGATGGAAGCGGCCAGACGGTCGGGATTCACCTGATACGGCAGCTCGGTGACCACCAGGCACATACGGCCCTTGATCTCCTCGGTGTTGACCACCGCGCGCATCGTAATCAGGCCGCGGCCGGTGCGGTACGCCTGCTCGATGCCCTTGTGGCCGAGGATCGTGGCGCCGGTCGGGAAGTCCGGTCCCTTGATGATGCCGATGAGTGCGTTCAGCAGCTCTTCACGGCTCGCTTCGGGATGATCGAGCGTCCAATGCACGCCTTCCGCCAGCTCGCGCATGTTGTGCGGCGGAATGTTGGTCGCCATGCCGACGGCGATACCGGACGAGCCGTTGGCCAGCAGGTTCGGGAAGCGCGCGGGCAACACGGTGGGTTCCTGCGTACGGCCATCGTAGTTGGGCACGAAGTCGACGGTGTCCTTGTCGATGTCTCGCACCATTTCCATCGCAAGCGGCATCATGCGGCACTCGGTGTAACGCATGGCTGCGGGCGGGTCGTCACCGGCCGAGCCGAAGTTGCCCTGCCCGTCGACCAGCGTGTATCGCATCGACCACGGCTGGGCCATGCGCACCAGCGAATCGTAGATCGCGACGTCGCCGTGTGGGTGGTAGTTGCCCATCACGTCGGCGACGGGTCGGGCGCACTTGGAATAGCCGCGATCAGGACGGTAGCCGCCGTCATACATCGCGTACACGATGCGGCGGTGCACCGGCTTCATGCCGTCGCGCACATCCGGAAGGGCTCGTTCGACGATGACGGAGATGGCATAGTCGAGGTACGACTGACGCATCTCCTTCTGGATGTCGGTGTGGGCCACGCGATTGTCGTCGAGGACCAACTGTTCGTTGGCCTGAGGGCTGATGGGCTCCATCGAGTGTTCGGCACGCTCGTCATTCTGCTCCGGCAGGTCGGTGCCGTTGCTGTTTTCGTCTGCCACTTGGTTGTCCTTTGGTTAAATTCTGTTCGACCGTATGTTGGACGTCGTTTCTGTCGCTGTCATCGGGTGGATCGGGATCACCCCCAGTCAGCTGCGCTGACAGCCCCCCCCCCGCCGGCGGGGCTTGGATTAGAACCTTAAGCGTCGATGAAACGCACATCCTTGGCATTGCGTTGGATGAAAAGACGGCGCGGTTCCACGTCGTCGCCCATCAGCATCGAGAAGGTCTCGTCCGCTGCCGCGGCATCCTCGATGTGAATCTGCTTCAGGATGCGGTGCTCAGGATCCATGGTGGTCTCCCACAGCTCCTGGTAGGTCATCTCGCCCAGACCCTTATATCGCTGGATGCCTTCGCCCTTGGGCAGCTGCCGGCCTGCGGCCTTGCCCTGGGCGAGTTTCTCGTCGCGTTCGCGGTCGGTGTACACGTAATCATGATCGCCGCGCGTCCACTTGAGACGGTACAGCGGAGGCATGGCCACATACACGTATCCTGCGGTGATCATCGGTCGCATGTAACGGAAGAACAGCGTCAGGTTCAGCGTGGCGATATGGGCACCGTCCACATCTGCATCGGCCATGATGATGACCTTGTGGTAGCGCACCTTGCTCACGTCGAATTCCTCGCCATAGCCGCCGCCGACCGCGGTGATCAGCGACTCGATGGTGTCGGACTTCATCATGCGGTCGATGGAGGCGCGTTCGGTGTTGAGAATCTTGCCTCGAAGCGGCAGGATGGCCTGCGTCTCCGGGTTTCGCCCTTGAATGGCTGAGCCGCCTGCCGAATCACCCTCGACGATGAACAGCTCGCACTCTTCGGGGTTGCTGGACTGGCAGTCCTTGAGCTTGTCGGGCATGCCGGCCGACTCGAAAATCGACTTGCGCCGGGTGTTCTCGCGGGCTTTCTTCGCCGCGATGCGGGCGCGGGAGGCTTCGATGGCCTTCTGGATGATGTTCTTGGCCTCTGCGGGGTGCGCGTCGAACCAGTCGCCGAGCTTGTCGGTCATCACGCGCTGCACGAAGGTCTTCGCCTCGGAGTTGCCGAGCTTGGTCTTCGTCTGCCCTTCGAACTGAGGAGTGGTCAGCTTGACGGACACGACGGCGGTCAGGCCTTCGCGCACATCGTCGCCGGAGAGGTTGTCATCCTTCTCCTTGAGGATGTTCTTGTCTCGCGCATACCGGTTCACCAGCGAGGTCAGCGCTGCACGGAAGCCTTCTTCGTGCGTGCCGCCTTCTGTGGTGGAGATCGTGTTCGCGAACGTGTGCACAGCCTCGGAATACGCGGTGGTCCACTGCATCGCGACCTCGGCCGAGATGCCGATCTTGAGGTCTTCGGCCTCGAAATCGATGACATCCTCCTCGACGGGAGTGGCCTTGCGGGACTTGACCAGGTACGAGACATAATCCTTGATGCCGTTCATGTACTGGTAAGTCACGCTCTGGTGCTTCGGCTCGGTGGAATCGTCATCGCCGGCCACTTCGTCGCCGGCCAGATCCGGCTCGCGCAGGTCGGTGAGTGAAATCTTCAGTCCCTTGTTCAGGAACGCCATCTGCTGGAAGCGGGAGCGCAGCGTCTCGAAGTCGTATACCGTGCTTTCGAAGATCGCCGCATCGGGCCAGAACGTCACGGAAGTGCCGGTCGACTCATCCTCGGCCATCGGGGCGCCCTTGGCGAGGCGGGCCGTCGGATGCTGGTTGACGTATGTCTGGGTCCAGTGGAATCCCTGGCGCCGCACTTCGATATCGACTCGCGTCGACAGCGCGTTGACCACGGAGATGCCGACACCGTGAAGGCCGCCGGACACCGCGTATCCGCCGCCGCCGAATTTACCGCCGGCGTGCAGCTTGGTCATCACGGTCTCGACGCCGGAGACGCCTTCGCCGGGAACTTCGTCGACCGGGATGCCTCGACCATCGTCAACGACGCGGATGCCGTTGTCCGGCAGGATCGTCACTTCGATATGCGTGGCGTAGCCGGCCAGTGCCTCGTCGACGGAGTTGTCGACGATCTCGTAGACCAGGTGGTGCAGACCGCGCGGGCCGGTGGAGCCGATGTACATGCCCGGGCGGATGCGTACCGCCTCAAGGCCTTCCAGCACCTTCAGGTCGCTGGCGTCATAATGGTCGGGCGATAAGGTGTCGTCAAGCTGGGCGTCATCGAGCTCGTCCTGGGCGATGGCTTCATCGACCTCGCGGTCATGCTGCTCGGCGCTGCTCGCCGTCAGACCGCTGCCCGGAGCCTGCTCAGGCATGCCGGACTCGTCACGGGATTCATGTTCGGAATCCGATTCAAGAACTGCCACTAACGGTTTCCTTCCTGCATATTCTTTCGTCATGAAAGGTTGTTCTGCGGGCGATACGCTCTAGAACGCGAATAACGGGGGTTTCTAAGCGCTGAACCTATTATCCGCCAATCCTACCCGTCTACGGGGACTTTGGCTCTCTGAGCGAATTTAGCGCCTCTTCATCCTTGAGCCGCGAAATGTCGCGGCACGGGGACCTGTTACCTGGATCTTGTGGACGTCCAATCCCTGCAGGCGCTCCTTGATGGTACGTTCCAGCTGCGGAATCAGGTAGGTGAGCTGGGTGGCCCAAGCCGCGGAATCGGCACGGATGGTCATGACTCCGTCGCGCAGCCCGATGACCTGCGAATGCTGGGCGATGACCGGTCCGACCACCTGATCCCAGTGATTGCGCAGCTGCGCGATTTTCAGATACGGTATCCAATGACCGTTATTCGCAATCAGCGCCGTTACGCTGCCCAAGGTGCTCGGGTCACGGCCCGGCTTGCCGAAGTTCTCCCATGCGGCCTCGGCGTCAATCATCCGCTGACGCCTTCCTCCCGCCATCTTGGCGATGTGCTCGAACACCGTGGCGGGCAGTTTGCGCTGGTCGAGATGCAGGGTCGCGCAAATCGGCTCGTGCGAATCGTGTACATTGCCCGGCTTGACCGCGCTGCCCGGCTTGTCGGGCCTGCTCGGTGCCCCCGGCCCGCCCGGCGTATTCGGCTTGCGGGGTTCGGTCATTGTTCGCCGGCCCTCTCGGCATCCGCTTCGTCGCACCGTTTAAGATCGGCCACTGCGATGCGGTTCACCGGTATCTCGCCGGATTCTGCCGACTCATTCGCCGGCAGTATCGGAATATCGCTTTCCGCGGCCGCGGTGATCAGTACCTGATCCTGAGCCGCGGCAAAACGCAGGATCTCGGTGCGGCGCGATTCGTCGAGCTGAGCGAACACATCGTCGAGAATCACCACCGGCCTGGTGTCGAAATACTCGCAGAGGGCCCGGTATTGTGCCATCTTCAATGCCAGGGCCAACGTCCACATCTCGCCGTTGGAGGCGAATTCCCTGGCCGGCATGCCATTGAGCGTCACCAACAGGTCATCTCGTTGCGGGCCGATCAGATTGACGCCGCGAGACACCTCGCCGGGATAGATGCGCTGGAAATGCTGGCTTATCAACGGTTCGGGCGCCTGTGTTCCAAGGATCTCGTCGAATGACGGCACGTATTCGACCGCTGCCTGCTCACCACCATCCTGCGCGGCATCCTGAATTTCCGCATTGGACGGCAAGTCGCCCGCCACACCGGCCAATCTGGCATACAGCGGGCCGAACGACTTGTTCAGTTCCGCGATGATGCGCTGCCTGTCGCGGCTGAGCGCGACTCCCGCCTCGATGAACTGTCCGGTCCAGATCTCCAGCCCGCTGAGCGCGGCGTCAATCGGGGATCCTGCACGCTGCCATTGACCGAGCTGTTTGAGCAGTGCCGCCCGTTGCTTGGCGACGTGCGTGAATGATTGCAACCGGTTCGCATATCCGGGAATCAGCAGCGAGGCGACCTGGTTGATGAACGAGCGGCGCACGGCGGGGTCGCCCGCCACAAGCTGCTGATCCTCCGGGGTGAAGCTCACGGTCGGCAGCGTGCCGAGAATCTCCCGCAGATACCGCGACTGCCCGCCGTTGATGCGGGCGCGGTTGGCGCCGCGTGCCGCAATCGTGGCCTCAAGGGTGGTGGTCTGTGTCTGCCGGACCGGTTTCATGTCCGAGATATCCACGGCATCAGCGCTGGTATTGACGCCATCATCAGCGGGCTCCGGATCCGTCACGGATTCGATATTGGCCCGGATCGTCGCTGCATGTTCGCCGCGCTGCACCAGCGGAACCGAGCTGGATGTGCGATGGCTCAGGCCCGTGGACAGCACTTCTATCGCTTCGACGATGTTGGTTTTCCCAAGCCCGTTCGCCCCCTGCAGGATGTTGATGCCCGGCGTGAGGTCGAGCATGCAATGGTTCCATGACCGGTAATGGTCAAGCGCAAGACGCGAAATGTACAAGACGGGCTCCTGTCATGTCATCGCCGGCACCGTGTGTTTCGGCGGTGCCGGCGATTCGATTCGGATTCCAGTGTTCAGCCGTCGGGCTCAGCTGTTGAAACGCATCGGGACGAGCAGATAGCGGTAATCCATCGATTCGTCGCTGTCCGCCTCCTGCTGGCCGTTGAATTCGACGGGCTTGACGGCCGTGGTCATCTTCATGCGCACGAACGGCTCAGTGATGGCGCTCAGGCCTTCGATCAGGTAGGACGGGTTGAACGCGACGGTGATGTCTTCGCCGTCCATGTCGATGTCCAGCATTTCCTGCGCCTGGGCTTCGTCCACGGCGCCGGCGGACAGGGTGACTTCCTGGCCGGAGAACACCATGCGGATCGGGGCGTTGCGTTCGGCGACCAGCGCGACGCGCTTGATGGCAGCGATCAGCAGCTGCTTGTCAATGACGGCCTGAATCGGGTATTCGTCGGCGAACAGGCGGTCGACCGCAGGGAATTCGCCGTCGATCAGCTGGGATGTCGAGACGCGTCCGGCGTTCTCGAAACCGAGCAGCGTGGGGTTGTCGGCGTCGAAATCGATGACGACGTTCTGGTGATCGTCAAGTGCGCGGGCGACGTCGCGCAACAGGGATCCGCGCACCAGTGTGGTCGTAGAGGTGTCGATGTTCTGCGGCGTCCAGGTGAACGTGGCGCGGGACAGGCGGAAACGGTCGGTCGAGGTCATGGTGACTTTGTCGCCGTCGAACTGCATGCGCACGCCGGTCAGCACCGGGCGGTTCTCCTCGCGGGAGACCGCGACGCTGGCCTGGGTTACGGCCTGGATGAACGTGGGTGCGTCGACCTGGCCGAGCTTTGCCGGCACGACCGGCAGATCCGGGTATTCGGCATCGGGCATGAGCTGCATGGTGAACGTGGACTTGCCCGAGTTGATGGTCATGGTGGAGCCGTCGGTCGACAGGTAGGTCTTTTCGGCAGGCAGTGACTTGGTGATGTCGGCGAGGAGTTTGCCGAGTACCAGTGCGGTTCCGGGTTCGTCGATACCGGCCTCGATGTGGTGACGGGCGGAAATCTCGTAATTGAACGCGGACAGTTGAAGGGTGCCGTCGATGGCTTCGAGCTGGATACCTGCAAGGATGGGGCTCGCCGGTCGGGCGTCGATGACGCGGGTCGTCCAGGCTACGGCGTCGGCGAGAGCCGCGGAATCGATTTCTACTTTCATGGGTTCCCTCATTTCACGATGTGCTTGGCAACATTCTAGCGGGTCATGTTCGGATTGTTTTTTCTCATGCGCGAAGTGAGTTATCATCACGACGGTTATCGAAAGAGAAATAAGATAGTCGTAGTAATAAGCCCTGTGGATAGTGTGGATAACTGCGCGAATCCTTGTGTTTATATGGGCTGAGTAACCCACAGATTATGTGGATAACTTTCCGGACAAAATGTGCATAAGTACCGAGTTATCCACATTTTCGGCGAACTATTTTGATTGTCCACATTTCCTGTGGATTAATCCACTGTTCATCCACAAAAAATGTGCAGTAGTCCACAAGTTATCCGCAGGCTCTACCCACATTTGTGAATAAGCATGTGGATAACTTTTCCTTCAATCAGCAGATCGTTCGGCGTGTTGCGCCTGTTTTATTGTACAGATTAAATATGTATGTCTATATTATTTGAGTCTGATAGGTCCTGTCGACGGTGACGAATCAGGCCTTCATCCAGCAGAATCACGCACAGCGACGAAAAAAGGCGTTTTTTGGTGTCTCAGCGCGATCGTGCCAGACGGGACCATTGCACAGCCGAGAGAAAACGACTGTCGTCACTCATTGCCGCGCTGCTTGAGGCGCGCGGTCAGCTCGGTCACGTAGTTGTAAATTTCAGGCTTTTCCTGCATATCATCGCTGACGCGGGTATACGCGTGCATGACCGTGGTGTGATCGCGGCCGCCGAACACTTCGCCGATATCGACCAGGCTCATGCTGGTCATCTCACGGGCAAGATACATGGCGACCTGACGGGCCAGCGCGATGTTTTTCGTTCGCGCGCGCCCGACGATGTCGTCGAATGTCAGATGGAAGTACTTCGCCGTCTGCCCGATGATGTCGGTCGGCTTGATTTCCACGTCGGTGGTGAAGAAGTCCTGCAGCGTCTGCTCGGCAAGCGCGCGGGTCACCGGCTGACTGCTCAGCGATGCCACCGCGCTCACGCGAATCAGGGCGCCTTCCAGCTCGCGGATGTTCTCGGTGAAGCGCTCCGCGATCAGATTCAGCACGTCATTCGGTGTCGAAGTGCCGTTCATCGAAGCCATCATGCGCAAAATAGCGATGCGGGTCTCAAGATCAGGCGGCTTGACATCGACGGTGAGTCCGGAGTCGAAACGCGAGATGAGTCGTGCCTCGAAGCCCTTGAGGTTCTTGGGCGCGACATCGGACGCGATGACGATACGCTTGTTGGCCTGATGCAGCGCGTTGAACGTGTGGAAGAACTGTTCGAGGGTCGCTTCCTTGCCGCCGAGGAACTGGATGTCGTCGATGAGCAACACGTCGACCTCGCGGTATCGGCGGTTGAATTCGGCGATACGGTTCTGGCTCTGGGCCGGGGTCTGCAGTGCCTCGATGAATTCGTTGGTGAATTCCTCGCTGTTGACGTATCGGACCTTGAGCGTGGGATCCTTGACCAATGCATAGTTGCCGATGGCGTTGAGCAGGTGGGTCTTGCCCAGTCCCGATCCGCCGTAGATACACAACGGGTTGAATTCCTGCCCGGTTCCCTCGGCGACCGCAAGCGCGACAGTGCGTGCGAAACGGTTGGAATCACCGGGAACGAACGTGTCGAACGTCGAGTTTTTGTTCAGATGGGTTTCCGGATCGCGCATCACCTTCTGCTGCCGTACCGGAAAACTCGGCTCGCCGGGCATTCGAGGAGCCGTGGCGCCTGGTTGCTGATTCGCCTCCGTCATTTCCGCGGAAATCGAATCGATGGAAGAGATTGACTGCATGCTGTTGGGCATGTAGGATTCCTGAGCCAGATCGGCGACGGTCGGCGACGGATTCGCAGGGAACGGTTCGCTCGGTTTCGCCGCAGTATCGGGATGCCGGGATGCCGGCGGCTGCGGTTCCGGTTGGGACACCTGAGGAGCCACGATTTTGAACGCCGGGAACATGTCGTTTCCGGATATGATTTTCAAAGCGTTGAGCAGCGGCGCATTGAGTTCATTCTGCAACGCTTGCTGCGTGGCCATGTTGCTTACGCACAATACGATGGTCGTGCCATATACCGCTTCCGGTACGACTCCTTCAAGCCAGCTCTTGTCGCGCGGCGACAGCGTGGGATTCTGCTTGAGCAGACGCAGCGTGTCCGACCATATCCGCGTGGCTTGCCCGGCTGGACCGAGAAGGTCATCCGACATTGTGACCTCCTTCAGGTATGTGTGCCGGTGCGCACCGCAGCGGATACGCTACGGTAGCTATAATAAGTACAACAACAACAGGATATATGTACTCCACTTTAGCCAAGTTATCCACAGCTTAGCGTGTTGTGTCGCCTCAATTGTGAATAACATTCATGTAATTTGTGGATAACTTTTCTACATGTTTTGGCGTGTTTCCAATGTTTTCCGCTGCTCTGCAAGGGGCACGACACACTGATAAATCGTGAAGAAATTGTTTTCATTTTGATTTTTGGGCATGGCTCAGAGTACCGTTATAGAGCTTGACTCATGAGAGCCGTGCATCAGCATGGCAAAAACCGGGAGCATAACTATGAAGAGGACATTCCAGCCCAACAACCGCCGTCGCTCGATGAAGCATGGTTTCCGCGTGCGCATGCGCACCCGTTCCGGCCGCGCGATGATCAACCGCCGCCGTAACAAGGGACGTAAGTCTCTGTCCGCCTGATTGCGGTAGGTGACGAAGGCGAGTGAAGCGGCTGAAAAGCCATCGTGACTTCATCGCAGTGCTGAAGCGTCGCTTCAAGGTGACGGATTCGGATATCGTCGTGCACTTTGTGGTGCATGACGATACCCGTGATGTTCAGGCATCTGCGGATATCATGAGACGTATGGGACTTGCCGTCAGCAAGGCTGTTGGTAACGCTGTAACGCGTAATCGTGTGAAGCGTCGATTTCGTGTGCTCGCAAGACGATATGAAGATATGCTTCCGATGCAGTGCGATATCGTCGTGAGAGCCAAACCCAGCGCATCGCGTGTCGATTTCGCTGACCTTGACCGACAGTTTTCCCGTTGCTTCGCCAAAGTCACGACTACGCATGAACGCAGGGTGAGTCACTGATGTCAGCCATCGGATCGGCGCTTATCGGCATGATCAAGTGGTACCAGAGGGCCATTTCGGCGAAAACGCCGCCATGCTGCAAGTACTATCCGAGTTGCTCACATTACGCGATCACTGCGGTTCGGCGCTTCGGCGCGGTAAGAGGAATCGTGCTGTTTATTTGGCGTTTTCTTCGCTGCAACCCTTGGAGTCGTGGCGGCATCGATGATGTTCCGCAACATTTTTCACTGTGCTACAGATTTCGCTGGTCGAAGGCATATGAGAAGCCTCGACTCACACCAATGGCCGATGATTAAGGAGATGGCCTGATGAACACTTCCGGAGAATTTCTTCTTGACAGAGGCATTTGGGGCTGGCTGTATAAGCTGCTGACCCCACTTGAGTGGCTCATGACCCAGGTCATGGTCCTGTTCCATAAGTTCCTCACCCTGCTGGGCATGGCACCGATCGGCATCTCTTGGGTGCTGGCGATCGTGTTCCTTGTGCTCGTGGTGCACGCCTGTATTTTGCCGATTTATCTCAAGCAGATGAAGTCGATGCGCAAGATGCAGGCCTTGCAGCCCAAGATGCAGCATATTCAGAACAAGTACAAGGGCAAAAAGGATCAGGCCAGCAAAGAGGCCATGAGCCGTGAGATGATGAAGCTCTACCAGGACAATGACGCCAACCCCATGGGGTCGTGCTGGACCGCCGTCATTCAGGGTCCTGTGTTCATGTGCATGTTCTACATGCTTTCCGCCATTCCGTATATCGCGACCGGCAAGAGGGGAGCGCTTGGCGCATTCGATCAGGCGACTGCCAAGCAGTTCGCGCAAACCCGCGTCTTCGGTGTCAGCGTCACCGATACCTTCGGTACGGCCAACAATTCCGGAAAGGTCGTCATCGGCTTCTTCATCCTGTTGATGTGCGCATGCATGTGGTACATGCAGTTCAACAACATGCGCAAGAACCTCCCCAAGGCTTCGATGCAGGGATCCACGTACAAGATGCAGCAGGCCATGACCTGGGGCTTCCCGATCATGTACATTTTCTCCGGCATCATGTTCCCGTTCGCCGTGCTGGTGTACTGGCTGACCAACAACGCATGCAACCTTGCCCGTTCCTTGTTCCAGGTGTACAAGTTCCCGACCCCGGGTTCACGTGCAGCTGAGGAAAAGGAGATTCGCGATCATCGTCAGGAGAATGCTCGTCGCGCCAAGGCCGGACAGCTTTCGATTGAGGAAGAGGAACTGGAGAAGGCGCGCCAGGAAGCCGCTGTTCGTCTGGAGCGGGGATACCAGCGCAAGCAGCCCCAGCGGAAGAATCGCAAGAAAAAGTGACACGATTGGAAACCTCTATTTGACCGTGAGGTTTCCTTTTTTTACACTATGGAAGTAATACTCGCTTAAAGGAGTGGTGATATGGCGCAGGAGGAGACCACGACGATCGATCAGCTCAATGAAGAAGCTGACATCGCCGCCGACTACTTGGAAGGCTTATTGGACATCGCCGATTACGAAGGCGATATCGAGATGGGTGTTCGCAACGGTCGTCCGATGGTGCAGATCATCGCTGATGACGATACGGATATCAAGCATCTCATTGGTTGCAATGGTGAAGTGGTCGATGCTTTGCAGCAGCTTACCCGGCTTGCTGTTCAGCAGAAGACCGGCGAACGCTCGCATCTGATTGTTGATGTTGACGGGTTCCTGAAGCGCAAGCGTCAGCGTCTTCGTGACATTGCACTTGATGCCATTGATGAAGTGCATGACACCGGTGAGCCCGTTGATTTGAAACCGATGAATTCGTTCGAGCGCAAGGTCATTCATGATGTGGTTCGCGAGGAGGGGCTGAAGTCTCGTTCTCACGGTGAAGAGCCGCGTCGCTATGTCACCATCTACATGAAGAGCAGCGCCGATGAATCCGACGTCGATGAAGGTAGCGAAGAGTGAGCGATATTGTTTCACGTGAAACATCTGGTGATGAGCTAGATGATTCCGCAATAGTTCGTGAGGCATTGGGCGAAGCATACGACAAGCTCGAAGTGTTTCACGTGAAACTATCCCGCGAGGGTGAGCTGCGTGGATTGATAGGCCCACGCGACATATCCATCATCTGGGAACGTCATATCCTCAACTCCGCCGCATGCGTCCCGTTCATTCGGGAAGTCACCGATCGAAGCAAGGCAAAGACCATTGCCGATGTTGGCAGTGGCGGCGGTTTCCCTGGAATCGTTGCGGCAGCATGCATGCCGGATTGTGCGTTTACACTCATTGAGCCCATGGAACGTCGTGTCGAATGGTTGCAAGAGTGCGTGGATGACATGGACCTGCAGAATGTTACGATTATTCGCGCACGTTCCGATGAAGTCATCGATCGTATCAAGCACCACGAAGGTGAATTGAAACCATTCTCTATAGTGACCTGTCGAGCAGTGGCGCCAATGACCAAGCTTGCCGGTTGGACGTTGCCTCTGCTTCGCCCTCAAGGTCGACTGGTCGCATTGAAAGGCCGTTCGGCGCAGGCTGAGATTGAAAAGGCGAAGCATCAAATTTCCCATGCCGGGGGAGTGCGTGCTCGTGTCGTTGAAGCTCCAGTAGCTCCCGGTCTCGAATCCACGCGCGTCGTTCTCGTAGACAAGCGCTAATTATCGTGTGGCTCCCATGGGTGGGAGTCACACGATAATCCCATGCCCCCGCTGACGGGAATCGTAATTCTGCTTCCGCTGTCGGAGGTTGGATTGCGGGGTGAGACGGACGATATCCATTGCCTTTGATTGCATAAACAATGCTGTTATATCTTCATCGACATCGCTGACTGTCCGAAGATTGTTTCACGTGAAACAATGGATGTCAAACACGAAAGCGATGGTTTCGCAAGAATGGAGTTATCCACAATTTCAAACAGTACACAAAGTTATCCACATTATTTGCGACATGTAATCCACATTAGGAAAATGGCGGAAATAAACGGTTTATCTAGTGTTGATCGAAGTGTTCACACACTAATGCACTATACTTATCCACAGTTATCCACATTGCTGTGCACAACTTGAGATGTCCATACGACTAGGAAAAATTAGATGTTGTTCGTTTTTTAGGAGGGACTATGACATCCAATGATTCACAGGAATCCTCTGTGATTCCTGCCATGGAATCTGCTTCTGAAACGGTCAGAAGGATTTTCGGGAATGATGGTTCCTCTTTGGGTGCCGAGATTGCAGATGAGGCGTCACGCTATGAACGCCTGAATGCCGCATTGTTCCCCCTGCCATCGAGAACCCGATGCCTGGCCGTCGCCAACCAGAAAGGCGGCGTCGGCAAGACGACAACAACGGTGAATATTGCCGCAGCTCTCGCCTCTCACGGAGCTCACGTGCTGGTCATCGATATGGATCCCCAGGGGAACGCCTCTACGGCATGCGGTGTTCCTCACGGCACCAGCGATCCTTCGGTATATGACGTTCTTGAAGGACGAATGACAATCGGAGAGGTACTGAAAACCTGTCCTGATATCCCAGGGCTCGATGTGGTTCCCGCTTCCATTGAACTTTCGGGTGCGGAACTGGAAGTGGCGGATCTGCCGAATCGCAACAATCTGCTGAAGGAAGCCGTCGAATCATTCCTGCAGGATCCGAACAATCATTATGACTATGTTCTGGTCGATTGCCCGCCGAGTCTTGGCCTGTTGGTCATCAACTCCATGTGCGCGGTGTCTGAGATGTTGATTCCGATCCAAGCTGAATACTATGCCTTGGAGGGGCTTGGTCAACTTATCAATACCATAGGATTGGTGCAGGAGCACTATAACCCTAATTTGACTGTGTCGACTATGCTGGTCACTATGTTTGATAAACGAACATTGCTCAGCAGGGAAGTGTTCTCAGAGGTGAAGAGTCACTATCCGAGTATCGTTCTGGATACGACGATTCCCCGTACGGTAAAAATATCTGAGGCTCCAAGTTTCGGAAAGACAGTCATCAGCTATGACCCGCGTGGAATGGGAGCGAGTGCCTATGGCGAAGCGGCCTTGGAAATCGCCCGTCGATCGCCTTCGGTGCTGGCTGCAATTGACGCGAAGAGGGGAGAGTAACCCATGACCTCAAAATCACGTTTGGGTAAAGGATTGGGTGCGCTGTTCCCCGCACTTCCCGGTGAGTCGAGAACAGCTCATGCGGAACAGCAGCAATTGGGTGTTGATCTCGAATCCGAGGAGACGACAGCCAACAAGAAAGCCCCTCAAGAGAAAGCTGCGGCTGCGCCAGAGAAGGTCGAATCCCATAAGAGCGGTACTGAACAACACAGTGAGTCTACCGCTCCGGTTCGTCTTGGCGAAATCAAGCGTAAGACCATTCCGGCCATGAAGGATTCCATTCCTGCCGTACACAAGTCCACAACGGTGGAGAAGCCCAAGAGCGGCAAGCGTGTTGCCATGCCCGGTATCAGTGATATGGCACACCCCAGTGACATGTTTTTCGGAGCAACAGCACAGGGGACGAGCGATTCCAAGAAAACGCAGCCGGCTCAGCGTTCCGAGAGCACAAAGGCATCCGGCAAGGAAAAGGATAATAAGGAAACTCCAAAATTGAAGCCTGTCGAGGGTGGCTATCTGCTGGATATTCCTGTCAGCTCCATCGTTCCGAATGCGCAGCAGCCGCGCAGCGTCTTTGATGAGGAAGAGCTGAATGAGTTGGCCGCGTCCATCAAGGAAGTCGGCGTATTGCAGCCGATCGTGGTTCGCAAGCGTCAGGCTGGGGAGTCCAGCAAGAGTGATGTTTCACGTGAAACATCGCAGAGATACGAGCTCATTATGGGCGAGCGTCGCTGGCGTGCATCACAACTTGCACAACTGAAGACGATTCCGGCGATTGTCAAAACCACATCAGATGACGAGATGCTGCGTGATGCACTGCTGGAGAACCTTCATCGCGTCGCACTGAATCCTCTGGAAGAGGCGGCGGCATATCAGCAGATGATTGATGACTTCGGCCTGACTCAGGCTGAACTATCCAAGTCGATCTCGAAATCGCGACCGCAAATCGCGAACACATTGCGTCTGCTGAATCTTCCTGCGTCCGTGCAGAAGAAAGTTGCCGCAGGCGTACTGTCCGCAGGGCATGCGCGAGCTCTTCTTGGTTTGAATGACGAAAGTGAAATCGACAAGCTGGCCACTCGAATCATAGGGGAGGGGCTTTCGGTTCGCAGCACCGAGGAAATCGTGGCGCTGAAGAACGCAGAAAGCAACGTGCCCAAGAAGGTAAGGCCGACGAAGAACAATCCTTGGGCCGGTTCTCCGATTGTCAACAACCTTGAAAATCATTTTGACACCAAAGTGTCCATCAAGGGTACGCAAAAGCACGGTCGAATCGAAATCGTGTTTTCCTCCCCTGAGGATATGGAACGCATCCTCAGCATGCTGATTCCCACGGCAGTCGAGGGCGCGGCGGCAAAATGGGTGTGAGGTTGCGAGCCACACAACGGTGTGAGCCGCCATCATCACACAACGGGAAACAACGGTCATGCCGTTCATGAGCTGTATGATCTGGTCTGCCGAGAGGTATTCATTGCCTCTCCGGCAGAACGCGTATAAAGCAACTGTCGTGGCATTTGCAGTCAGAGGACTAATGCAATGAACCGCACGTATAACTGTCCTATTGCATGCACCTGAAAATTCATTACCGAAAACTCTGTTGAGCAATATGAGTTGAAATCGGTCCAGTACAATGCGCTAGATTTGAGCGGATTGTCGTTCTGATGCGATTCTCCGGCGCTGGTAAGCGTCCGCAGCGCTATTTCGGTCAGTCTGTCGTTTCGTTTGTGATTACTGACAATGCAAGCAATATTTGTGTAGCTCAACCCGCCGGTGAAGCAATATCATCGTCTGTGATGAGGTTTGATTTCGCCGACAGGTCGAGCTGTGCTGTTGGATCAGTGCAGTGAGGCCAGGTAGGATTGTGCGTCCAGCGCGGCGCGGCATCCCATGCCTGCGGCACTGATGGCCTGACGGTACACCCGGTCAACGCAGTCACCGGCGGCGAACACTCCAGGCACGGAAGTATGCGTTCCGGCACCGGAGACCAGAATGTACCCGTCGTCATCCATATCCACGGAACCCTTCGCAAAACGCGTGGCCGGTTCATGGCCGATCGCCACGAAGATGCCCTCGGCGGGCAACGTGCCCGTCTCGCCTGTCACGGTGTCGCGAATGTCCACAAAGCCGGCGGAATCATCTGCGGTTTCAGCCTTTGCCGACAGGGAAATGCCGGTCGAAGAGGGAGCATTCAATGCCGATCCGGAGACATTCAGCATCGGAGTCGTCTTCAACGAGAGAAGATTTCCGGTGTTCTGCGCTGCGGGTGCCGCAGCGGTTACCGCATCAGCGCCTGTCTGCTCGCCGGCGGCGTTTTTCTGCCCGCGAATGGCTGTCGCCACCGTATTCATTTTCACGGTGATCTTGGGATTGTTCAGCACGCGCTCGACCATGATCTTGGAGGCGCGGAACTGGTCGCGGCGGTGCAACACGGTCACCGAAGAGCCGAAACGAGTCAGGAACAGTGCCTCTTCGAGCGCGCTGTCTCCTCCGCCCACCACGACGATGGGCTTGTCCTTGAAGAAGAAACCATCGCAGGTGGCGCAATACGATACGCCGTGACCGGAATACTCGGCCTCGCCGGGAATGCCGAGCTTGCGGTACTGTGAACCGGTGGTGATGATGACGGCATCGGCGTGATATTGGCTTCCGTCGCTGCACGTGACGGTCTTGGGGGAGGAGCTGAAATCGACGCTCGTCACATCGAGATATTCGATGGATGCGCCGAAAGACTCCGCCTGATCGCGCATGCGATCCATCAGTTCCGGTCCGAGAATGCCGTCAGGGAAACCGGGGTAATTCTCCACGGTGGTGGTGTTGACCAGCTGACCGCCCGGCGTGAGCTCACCCGCAAGAATGGTCGGGCGATACCCGGCGCGTGCGAGGTAGATTGCGGCCGTATATCCGGCAGGGCCGGAACCGATGATGATGGTTGAAAGTTCAGTCATGTCCCTTACGATAGCGAGTTGACCTGACCTCGTCCAGCGGTGGGTGAACAACGACATGGATTCGCCTCGAATGCCGATTGGTCGCTTTCAGATTGCCGAAACAGGCATGCCGCGTTCATGGAAACCGGAGGAGCTAATACGAGCACGATATGGGCCCACAGCATAAGTCCACAGCGTGAGTCACCGCGTACGATGAAACACCCCTCCTACCCGTGAGTAGAAGGGGTGCCTATGAGAACTTCTGCGTCGCCTACAGAACGCGGATGTACACGATGTCGGATTGTGCCGCAGAGTTCTTTGACGTGGAGTTCTGTGTGGTCGAGTTGCCGAACGGGACGTTATCGATGTCGGTCTTGTTCGGCCAATCCTGATTGTCGGATCCGCCACCGTGGTTGTCTCCGTTCAGGATGAACCATGCGGCGACCAATCCCACCACCAGCAGAACCAGCGCGACGACGATGGCGATGACCTTGATCTTGAGCTGCCCCCAGAGTGGCTGGTCAGGCAGGTCCTCCTCGATATTGCGTCCGACATTCGCCACGTTGACATCGTGCACCTGCTGGGGCGCGAAGCTCGGCGGCATGATCTGGGCCATAGGCGGCAGCTGATCTACCGAAGTACCATCAGTGCCTAGCAGCGGAACGGTGACCGTGGGGTCAAAGGCGTCGGATTGGGCACGCTGCGCCGGTGTCTGCACACCCGGCACATTCGCACCCGGAGCCGCCGCAGGACGGCCGCCAGACATGTTCCGCAGGGCATCGCGGCTGATTGGTGCCGTCATCCGCGTACGCGACTTCGATGATCCGGGGATGGCTGCTCCATTGGCTCCGGGCGCCGATGCCGACACTGCGAATGACGGGGGCATTACGGCGTCGCCCGACGCCGCGGCCTTGGCGGATCTGGCGGCAAGAGCGGCCAATGATTCCGACATATGCGCGCGCGGCTGCGGCATGGCGTTCGTGGCAATGGGCTGAGCCGCACGGGTCGTGGGATGGCTTCCAGCCACGGTTTGCTCGCCTTCAGACACCTGCGCCTCACCGGACTGCGGCAACGGCGGGATGCTGCCGGCGCGGGTGCGCTCATTGTCGTCCTCTTCCGGCAGCGGAACATTCGGCATATTGGCCACGATGCTCTGTATCTCGCCGGTTGCACCGGTCGTCCGGGGTTTGCCGGTACTGCCCGCAACACCAGACGCACCAGCAGCGGACCTACGCGGCTTGGCGGCGGGCGGGAACGATGCCGGCAGCGGTGCATACACCGGCATCGGCTGCTCAATCGCGGTCTCTTCCGCAGTGGATGTCGTCACCGGCGACTCCGGCTCCCCGTCCTTGCGCAAGGAGCCCATAAGCTGACCGACCTTCGATTGCAGGGAGGCCAGGGTCTTCGACGGCTCGGCGGTATCCGGTTCGAACAATTCCGCTTCGGGGATGACCGGCTGATCGGCCGAGGGCGGATCTCCGGGCAGCTGAGCCAGGAACGCCTGCTGCGCGAGACGCTGCTCGTTGACGAACCTGGCCTCGGCGCCGGCTGCCAGTCCCGCCTCGGAAATCGACAATTCCGGCAGCTTCGTCGAGGTAACCAGCCCATCCGGCAGTTCCACGATCTTGTCATCGCTCGTGTCACGCAACGCCACCATGCTGATCGAGGCGCTGCCACTGACCGACGGCAATATGATGTCACGATCCGACAAGTTGCTGAATGGCTCCCACGCGCCCAGCAGCGCGCTCAGCTCGGCCAGCGTTGCCATCGGCACGATGACTTCCCCATCTTCGGTGTGCAGAGCCAGTCCACGCTTGCAGATCACGCGGAATTCCGTGGGAACGTCGGCGGGCAGCATATTCAGGTCGAACGTCGTGTTCGTGCCTGAAGGCGTCTTGGTCAGCAGCGCGTACAGCAGTGCGGCCAGCTGTCGCGTCGCCATCTGCTCATACGACATCACATCGCCGTCGATGCCGCTGCAGATATCGGCCAATGCGGCGGCGACGGGAGTGTCGGCGAACTGCACGCCATTGACGCTCACGCGAATGGTATCGGTGCTCAGCGCGGTATGGGTCAGCCCCGTGTCCAACAGCTCCTGAACCGCCTGGGTGCATTGTCCCACGATCGATCGAATCGCGTCGTAGCTGAGGAACGAGGAAGACGAACGCTGCATGTATTCCGCCAGCGCCAGACCGGAGTCCGGCTCGGTGATCACCACCGCGGCATCGCCGACGTGCTGCAGCTGCAGCACCGGCGTGCAGTACCGGCTGTTGGCCAGCGCGAGCGTGGAAGCCGCCTCGTTGATCTGCGGCAGAACGGATGTGTCGGTGATGATGAACAGCTGGCAGGACTGCGCCAGCATGCGGTCATTGGCTATCCATGCGCTCAATCCGTCACTTTCGCGCAGCGAAGAAACGAGAGTGTAGCGACCGATGACGGTATCTCCCAATTGAGGCTTCATAGTAGTTGTTTCTCCGTGCTCTGCTGTCATGCGCTGAGATAGTGGTGATGCTGACATTCTAGCCGTGGGGATGGTCGGCTGTGCAGCCGCGACGGACGCGGCTTGACGAGTGGAATGATGCGGCGTTGGCAGTATGGTGGGAATTCGCGGCTGGGCGTTGTTGCCGGCCGCGATACCTGCCGCTGCACCGGCTGCGTTTGCCGCGACGTTCGGCAGTACGACGGACTTGATGGACGGGCGTTGGCCCTTACGGTTGACCGTCGGCGCGAAGCTGGACGGAAGGTTGTCGGACGGAATCCCCCTGGGTTGGTCCTGAACCGGCCGTTCGAGATCGGTCACAGTTTCAGCGGCCTGTTCCGCGGAACCGTCATTCTCCGAGGTTCCATCGTCACCCAGCGAATAATCATCGTAATGATTATCATTCTCCGCAATTGTCGTGGTACCCTCTTCGACCTCCGCGTTTTGTGCCTGAGCTTCCTCGGTTTCCGACTCAGCCGGTGTCGATACCGATGTCGCAGTGGAAGTCCTACGCAACAGCCGTGCCTTCATGGTGACGATCAGGCTGGAGAACTCCTCCACGCGCATCAGCCATAGCAGCCCGGCATACACGGCCGTCACCACAATCGTCAGAATCGCGCATATGACGATGGATTGCCACCAGCTCATATGTCCGTTGACGCTGGAAACCTTCGCTCCGACCAAACGCGTGGCCAGCGGGTTGAGGAATAGTCCGCACGCGCATGCCGCCGCACCGGCAATCAGGGCCTTGACATGCATGATGATGATGCGCTTGCCGTCGATCCGCCCACCGAATCGTCTGCGTAACAGCCAGAACACCCATGGGAACGTGATGATATATGACAGGCTCAGCGACAGAGCCACCATGAGCGTCCAATATTTCGGCGGTGCGAAACGCAGCGAGGTCAGCAGAAGCAGCAACTGCACGGCGTTGTCGGCCGCCGCGAACAGGAACGGGCTGCGGCCGTCCTCATACGCGTAGAAGGCGCGCTGCACCAGCAGGAACGCACTGGTGGGCACCAATCCCACCAGCAGGCCGATCAGAGGCCCGGATATCAGAATCGCCCCATGCACATTCGTGGACGGAATCAGCGCCTTCACCAGCGGCACCGGCATGGCAATCATGACCGCGGTGAAGAAGAACATCGCAAGACCGGTGGATCGCAGGGATGAGCTGAGGTCGGCGCGGGCATCTCCGATACGATGCTCGCTGATCGCGCGGGACATGCGCGGGAACACCGCGGTCGTGATGGACACGGCGATGATCGAATAGGGAAGAACGTATATCGTGTACGCGTACTGATAGCTCGCGTTGCCCGCGATGCCGTACAAATCGCCGCCGGCGGTCGGGGCGCCGGTATTAACACGCGAATTGACGATGCCCATCAGCTGGTTGAGCAGCACCATGGCGATGCTCCACACCGCCACCTGGCCCATGGAACGCAACCCCAGCCCATGCAGTCCCCAGCGAGGCCGGTAGTGGATGCCGCAACGCAGCAAAGGAATGAACAGCACCAGGGCCTGGAACGCCACGCCGGCCGTCCAGGCGCCCGCGGTCAGGGCTATCTTGCCGGATGTCCAGAACGACATCGGCTGCCGTCCCGCGTTGCCGAACAGCATGATGAACGCGCCGAAACCGATGCAGCTGATGACGTTGGCGCCTACGGAGCTCCACGCATACGTCGCGAAACGCCCCTTTGCGGCGAGGATCTGCCCCAATACGGTATACAGGCCGTAAAACAGGATCTGGGGCATACACCACAGCGTGAAGGCGTTCGCCAGCGCCCTTTGCGCGGGCGTCCAGCTGGAGTCGAGATACAGCATCGTCAGCAGTGGCGTGCCGGACGCCATCAGCAGTGTGATGGCCAGCAGCAGCGCGATGGACAAGGTGATGAGCTTGCTGAGTCGCTCATCCGCGTCCTTCTGCTTGAGCGTGCGCACGATCTGCGGCACGAGCACCGCGTTGAACACGCCGGTGGACAGCAGGTTGAAGATCACCTGCGGTATCTGCGCGCCGGCCTGATACGCGTTGGCTGCGATACCGGTGGTACCGAGCGCGCCGACGAGGAAGATGGTGCGGATCTGGCCGGTCACACGTGACGCGGCCGTGCCGCACGCCATGATCAGCGAATTGCGTCCTACCGTGGTGCTCATTCGTCGGGGTCCTTCTTTCGATGGAATTGGCGCCAGAGGCCGACCAGGCCGAGCAGCAGCGAGAAGCCGATGATGATGAATCCGGTCATGTCGCTGATGCGCAGCACGCTGGTGATGTCGGTGTTCTGTGCGGAACCGAACGTGTCGCCGTTGCGGTCCAGCAATGTGATGTGGGCTGTGGCGTGGCCGGAAGTGGCGACGCGGATGGCGAACGTGACCTGCGCCTCGCTGTTCGCCGGTATGGTGACCTCAGTGAACCGCGATGTGACGATTTCCATGGAGTCGGTGAGGGATGAGACCTTCACCCGTACCGGATACGGATGGTTGTTCCTGACGGTGACGGGCATTTTGGCCGTTTCGCTGACGACGGTGATGGAGTCGGTCGGCGTGATGGATACGCCGCCGAACATGCCTCCGCCGAGCCGTTTGGCGCCGTCGACCAGACTGTCGATGTTGCGCGGCGCGGACGAGAGCGCATGCAGTGCCAGCGTGCTCTGTGCGGCCTTGATCTTGCGGATCCAGGACGCGGATGCCTTATGGTCGGTGAGGACCGACGTGGCGAAGCGGTTGATGTCGTTGCGGCTTTCGGCCAGCGATTCCAGCGCGGACGTGACCGATCGGGTGTTCCGCTCGCTTAAATGACTGTCTTGGGGGACGATTTGCAGCGCCTTGTCGCCGGTCCGATAGGCGTCTGCGTCAATGAGATCATTCAGGTCGGTGAGTTGCAGCCATGAGGACTGTTCGACCGCGGTCATCAGCGTGTCGATGAACGCCGCCGACATATTAGTGCCGAAGCAGACCAGCAGGTTGCGGTTCATCGCCGCATACGGCTGCTCCATCTGATAGAAGGCGCTCTGCGCGACGAACCGCGCGATGCGTCCGGCGTTACTGGTCTCGCCGTCCGCATCACTGCTGGTGGGCTTGCCTTTGGCTAGGTCGCCGAGTTCCTTCTGCTCGCTCAGCACCGTGATGTCGCCGGCCGAGGTGGGGATTGTGTATGTGCCTGTGTGCATGGTGGCCGTGGTGCTGGAGTCGAAGTCGTGACCGGCGATGACGTACTGGTATCCCTGCTTCCTGGCCGTGGAGAGCGCCTGCCGGGTCCAATCGCCCTTGCCTTGCCAGGCGATGGGCAGGGAATTGGATGATGCCGGTGCCGCGGCCAGTGCGGATCGTGCGTTCCATGCGCCGGTGCCGACGCCGGCCTGTTCGTACGACCGGACGTTGTTGATCGCGGCATAGGCGGTGATGTCGAATCCGGCCGGCTGCATGACGGCATCGATGCGTTGCCCGGTGTCGGAAGCCAATGCCGTCGGATCGGCTATGGTCTGCAAATCGCTGTGCTTGCCGATGAGGGAGAGTTTGGCGGCGAGTGCATCATTGTCGCGCGGGGTGAGCACTGCTGATTGCGTCGCCGCGGTGTCTTCGGAGTCGTCGGTATTGTTGCCGGAGCCGTCGTCTGTGCCGCCATCCGTGCCGCCGCCACCTGATTGTGTAGATTTTGTGTCGGATCCATCGCCGTTGTCATGCACCACCAGCTGGTCGATGGCGTTCTTGTCGGCCTGCTGGCCGGTGTTCATCAACGGCATGACCATGGTGATGGCCATCGGCGGGGTCTGTGCGTTGCGCAATCCCTGGGATGATCTGGTCAGGAAGCTGTGCAGGCGAATCGGCTTGGCGTTCGGATCGACGGTACGGTCCGACCCGGATGACCCGTCAGAAGAGCCCGTGGATTGAGAATCGGTCGCCTGGGTCGCCTGATAGGTGACCAGCAGCGGTTTCGGCCCCCACATCTGCAACGCCTTCAACGCATCGCTGTCGGCCGCCGCGTCGATCTTCACGGAAACCTTCTTGTTCGCCGCGATGGACGGCACCGTGGCCGTGCCGAGAACGGTGCGCACCGGAATCGATACGTCCCCGGTCGCCCAATGCTGGATGTCAGTGCGCGATACGAACGTATATGACGGGTTGTAGGCCACGGTCACCAGGCCCGGTGACGTCGCGGCATACGTGGGATTGGAGATGCTGATGGTGATGTGGTAGCCGGATGTGTCGGTGACCACGGGCGTCGATTCGGTGATCGACAAGGCGGTCGTCTGCGTGGCCGTGTCCGTCTCGTCATCCGCCATCGCCATATGTGCCGGGGCCGGTACCATGCGGCCTGCGAACAGCATCGCGCATGTCAGCAACATGATGGTAAAGAAGCGCCATAGGCGTGTCGTTCGGTGAGATAACGATGGCACGGCCTGACCGTGCTCGGGGCTGTTCGCGATCATCCCTGCTTCATTTTCCTTGCGTAGAGCCAAGCGATCTTGCGTTCATTAGGATAGCTGAGAACGTCATCCAAATCATCGAAATCCACCCAGATGGCGTCTTCGGCTTCATGATCCGGATCGCCCTCCACCGTCAGGTCGCCACCGATCTGGCGCAGCGCGAAATGATGCACGAGCTTATGCACGCGCTGGCTGGTACCGGTGAACCAATAGTCGATGGTGGCAATGGACTCGACCACCTCACCCAGAATGCCGGTCTCCTCGTGCACCTCGCGCACGGCGGTCTGCTGCGGCGTCTCGCCCTTTTCGATATGGCCCTTGGGAAGGCACCATTCGAGATGGCCGTTGCGGGAGTGTCGCGCGATGATGGCCACCCGGCCGCGCTCGTCGAACACCAGGCCGCCGGCCGAGTATTCGCGCACCACCGGGAGCTCCTGAGCGTCCAGCGACGCGAATGTGGTCGGCCCGTCGCCCGCCCGTCGCTGCGGCATCATCGCAGGTGTGGGGAAGCGTGGTTCCGGTGGCCTGACAACGGTTTTCGGCGTGCGCGGAGCCTCGGACGTATAGAGCAACGTATCGGGTTCGAGCGGATTTTGGGTATGGTCGCCCGCAGCATGCGCAAGCATGCGCGCGAGGTCTGCGGGCGTAATCATGACTTCCACCTTACTCAATACCGTGTGCAGGTGGGGTAACGGTATGCTTGAATACGCATAAAAGCGGTAATACTTTATGGAAAGGCCTCGTGTGAATTTCGAAGTTTGGCCGGAAGCCATTGAACTTGGACACCTGTTCGCGGCTCGCGGGTACGAGCTGGCGTTGGTGGGCGGCCCCGTGCGTGACCTGTTGCTGCACCGGCGTTCCCACGACCTCGATTTCTGCACTTCGGCCCATCCCGACGAGTTCGAGCCGATCCTGCGTCATTGGGGACGTGACGGTTTCTGGGATATGGGCCGCAAATTCGGCACTTTGGGTGCGATGCGCCGGCGCGAGGACGGCACCGAAGTCAAGGTGGAGATCACTACGTACCGGTCCGACACGTACGATCCCGAATCCCGCAAGCCCGAAGTCAGCTACGGCGATTCGCTCGAAGGCGATCTGTCCCGCCGTGATTTCACCGTGAACGCCATGGCACTGCGCGTGCCGCAGCTGGAGTTCGTGGACCCGTTCGGCGGCGCCAGCGATTTGGCTAAAGGCGTATTACGCACGCCGGTGGATCCGTATCAGTCCTTCGACGACGACCCGCTGCGCATGATGCGTGCCGTGCGTTTCGTCGCACAGCTCGGGTTCAGCGTCGCCCCCGACACGGCTGCCGCCATCAGCGACATGACCGATCGCATCGACATCGTATCCGCTGAACGGGTGCGTGACGAGCTCACGAAGCTGCTGCTGTCCGATCGTCCGAGGGCGGGTGTCGAAGCGCTGGTCGAATCAGGTCTCGCCGATATCGTATTCCCGGAAATTCCCGCCCTGCAGCTGGAAATCGATGAGCACCACCGCCACAAGGACGTGTTCGAGCACACGATGATTGTGCTCGATCGCGCCATAGCGCTGGAGACCGGGCCGGAAGGCCCCGTGCCCGCTCCCGACCTGACGCTTCGCCTGGCCGCGCTGACCCATGACATCGGCAAGCCGAAAACACGCCGGTTCGAGCCCGGCGGCAAGGTCAGCTTCCATCATCATGATGCGGTCGGCGCGAAAATGACGCGCAAACGGCTCAAGGCGCTGCGGTTCGACCATCATCTCGTCGAGGATGTCAGCGAGTTAGTGAACCTGCATCTGCGGTTCCACGGGTATGTCGAAGAACCGTGGACCGATTCCGCCGTGCGACGCTACGTCAAGGACGCTGGTCCGCTGTATGAGCGGCTGAACCGGCTGACCCGCGCCGACGCGACCACTCAGAACCGTCGTAAGGCGATGGTGTTCTCGTCCGCCATGGACGAGATGGAGCAGCGCGTGCGCGATCTCAAGGAGAAAGAGGACTTCGATGCCATCCGGCCGGATATCGACGGCAATGAGATCATGACCATCCTCGGCATCGCTCCCGGCCCGGAGGTCGGCCGCGCATACAAGCACATGCTGGAATACCGGCTCGATAACGGTCCGGTCGACCATGACACCGCGGTGGCCGAGCTCAAGCGGTGGCACGCGTCGCTGTAAACGCGCCCGAGAAACGGTTCGGCGGCTGTCCGCGTAAGGCAGGCAGCCGCCGAATATCGGGGGTTTCAGGCCGTCATGACGATGCTGGCCGTCATTCCACCTTTTCATGATCGAGGGCCTTGGGCAAGGTGCCCATTGACTGGACGGGCACGCATCCCTCGAAGTTTTCGATGGCGGTGTCGCCGCTCGGCAGGCTGTCCTTGTTGGCCAGATCGTTGAACGAGGCGCCGAGCACCACGTCAATCAGCTTGTCGTCGCGGTCATCCATCACCATCACCGCGTCCGTGAAGTTCGTGTTCAGCGTGTACGCCTCGTTGATGGCGTTCTTGCCGAAATAGATTGTGGTGCGCTCGACCTTCTTGCCCTTGTAATTGTCCCAGCCGGTGACCTTGAACTGGCGGTTCGACAGCGCGGTGCTGACGGCCTTCGCGAAGCCGACGAATTTGGTGCCGTTCAGCACGCGCACCTTGACGTTCGCATAGTTGGAATATGTCTGGTTCTTGCCGTTGGCGTCCTTGGTCGAGCAGGGCACGCGCACGCCGTAATTCGGCTTGACTGCGGACGTGGCCGTTATGCCCAGACCCCCGACATGGAAATAGAACAGTGCCGACACGACCAGGGCGACGGCAAGCACCGCGCCGACACAGGAGAATACGATCTGCTGGCGGCGGCGAATGTAACGCTTGCGTTCCGCGCGTTCGTCATAAGGCTGAGTCATGGGTCCGTCCTTTTCTTACGAGACTGGTACACAGATTAGCGTCACTGTCTGACGCGATAAGACAGGGATGGCAGGACGGTTATGACCGGTCTCGCCGGCGCCTGTGCAGCGATGATGCGATCCACCGTGGCGGATTGCTCCCATGCGGTGCGAACGCGGCGGGCGACGGCATCGTCCGTTACGAACGCGATGACCGATGGGCCGGAGCCGGAAACGAATGACCGGGATGCCCCGGCGGCCAGGGCGGCTTCGATGGCTTCGCCGCTGCGGGGGTGCAAGGTGACCGCGGCGCACTGCAGATGGTTGTCGTCGCCGTCTCCCGCGCCCATCTTGTCGAAGGTCGAGTAGACATTCGGCGTGCTCAATTGCGCATGGTACGCTCCCACCAGCAATTGGCCGGCGAATCCGCGGTCTCGCAGCGTCTGAACGCACGATGAATCATCCTCCAGCGGGATGATCCGCTCGCCGAAACCGGTGCCATGCGCATATCCGCCCTCCAGGCAGAAGGGCATATCGGCGCCGAGTGTGGCGGCGATGTCACGCAGCCGTTCAATCGGCCAGTGCAGTCCCCACAGGGTGTTCACGGCGAGCAATGTCGCCGCCGCGTCGGCGGATCCGCCGCCCAATCCGGCGCCGACGGGAATGTGCTTGTCCACATGCAGCGCCACGTCCGGCTCCCGCCCCGCGGCCCTGGCGATCGCGAACAACGCAAGCACCGCATGGTTGCGGCGCATGTCGCTGCCGCTCGATGCCAGATCACCCAGATGCTCGCCGCTCAGTTCGAGCGAGAACCCGCTGCCGGGGGTCTTGGCGGTCGCCGTCACCACGTCGTTGACGCCGATGGCGCAATATATCGTGTCCAGCGCGTGCCGGCCGCCCCATTCCTCATGGGCGGGCCCTACGTGCAACGTCAGATTGGTTTTCGCGGGAACCGTGACCTCCACCGAGTGCAGCGGCCCGGCCGGTGTCGTTTCCGCGGCTGCGACATGATGGCGGATGGGCCAATGCGCGGGGACGCTTGGCGAACGCCGCACCTGACCCGGTGTCGCTGACCGTACATTGTCCATTGCTGTGGCGCTCATGATGATGCCTGCCCCTGTTCATGCTGCGATTGCCTCAGCGCCGTCGCCAGAGCGGCGAATTCGTCGATGGTCAGCGTCTCGCCGCGGCGTGTCGGGTCGATGCCCGCCGTGTGGAACACTTCATCGGGCACCATGCGCTTGAGTGCGGCATGCAGCGTTTTGCGACGCTGGCTGAAGGCCGCGTCGACCAACTGGAACGTCAGCTGGCGCAACTGGGGGTCGCGCGGGCCCGCATGCGACTGGACACGGGTGAACCCGGCCAGGGCCGAATCCACGTTCGGCGCTGGCCAGAATACGTGACGCCCGATGTTGCCCACGCGTTCCGCCGAGCCGTACCACGCCAGCTTCACGCTGGGCGCGCCGTAAATCTTCGAGCCGGGAGTGGCGGTCAGACGGTCCGCGACTTCTTTCTGCACCATCACCACGAAGGACGTCAGCATGTCGAAGCGTTCCAGCAGCGTCAGGATGATCGGCGTGGCCACATTGTACGGAAGGTTCGCCACCAGGGTGAACGGTTCGTCGCCGCTGAACTCGGGGAGGTCCGCCGACGTGAGGGCCAGCGCGTCCTTGTTGATGACCGTGAGGCGGTTCCTCGCATCCGGCATGTATGTGTCGATGGTATGCGGCAGCCGTTGCGCGACCGGCGGGTCGATCTCGACCGCGGTCATTGTGGCGCCGGTTTCCAGGATGGCCAGTGTCAGCGACCCCAATCCAGGGCCGACTTCCAGCACCCGCGTATCGGCGGTGACCGCGGCCTCGCGCACGATGCGGCGCACTGTTCCGGGATCGATGACGAAGTTCTGGCCGAATTTCTTGGTCGGGCTGATGCCGGCTTCGGCTGCTATGTGACGGATGTCGGCCGCGCCGAGCAGTCGCCCGGCGGCTGCGGGTTTCTCGGCGGCTGCGGATGCTCCGGAAGGTGCAGGGGATGGATTCATGTCAGTCATAACGCTCGCTATCAGTACCAGCCGATTTGCTCGGAGCGTTCCCATGCCTTGGACGGGCTGCCATACCGTCGGGCGATATACGCCAGCCCCCAGTCGATCTGCACAGCGCCGTCGTCACGGTAATTTGCGCCGAACTCGGCCATTTTGCTCGCAGGCAGCGACTGCGGGATTCCGTAGGCGCCGGTCTTCGCGTTCTCGGCGTACCACAGCCATCTGGATTCGCGGGTCCACAGCTTGTCGAGGCATGTCCAGTCGTAGCTGGTCCAGCCGCGCTGTGCGGCCGCGCCGGATGCGTAGGCTTTGGCCTGCGCGGCGGTCGGGTGCCATAGGCGTCCCTGCGAGCTGCTGCCGGAGTTGCCGGAGTTGCCGGAGTTGCCGTTGTTGCCGGAGTTGCCGGAGTTTCCCGAGTTTCCCGAGTTTCCCGAGTTTCCCGAGTTGCCGGAGTTTCCCGAGTTGCCCGAGTTGCCGGAGTTTCCCGAGTTGCCGCTATTGCCTGAGTTCCCTGAGTTCCCGGAATTGCCGTTGTTGCCCGAATTCCCGTTGTTCTTGTCGTTGTTTTTGTCATTGTTCGACGTATCATCCGACTTGTTTGCGCCGGACGTGCTGCCGTTCGAGGAGTTGCCATCCGACTTGCCGGTATTCGACTTGTTGCCCGACTTGCCGGCGTTGTCGCTGCCTTTATCGGCTTGCCCCTTGCTGGTGTCGGAAGGTTCGGCGACCTTCTCCGGGCCTACGGCGACGATGGTGTCGAGGGAGATTTTGGTGGTCGTCTCCGAAATCAGCGTTCGAGTCTCTGCGATGCCATCGACATACGTGACGTTATAGACCTGCTTCTTCTCGCCGTCTTCCCCCTGTTGGCGGACCACGGATGTTCCTGGCTTCAACGACTTATCAACAATCGTCTGCGAACCATGGGGAATGGCGACGGTCGTCGTCTCCTGCCCGTGGGTGACGCGCTGAACGCGCAGCACGGTCTTGTCTCCGTCCTTCTCGACACTGACGCGGTCTTCCTTGTTGAGGCTGATGCCTTTGGAATCGAGAATCGACGCGGCGGGAAGCTTGCCATTCGGCGCGACCGACGTTTTGCCGTCGGCGATGACCGTCACCGGGCCGGACTCGTTGATGACGAGGCCGCCGGTGAGCTGGCTGTAGATGTTGTCGATGTCCACGGTGACTTTCGCGGCCTCGTTCTCGTTCTGCTGGAAAAACCCGAGCAGCTGGGAGGCGCTGGTCGCCACGGTCCAGAACGGCACGCGCTGTCCGTCGATGCTGATGGTCGTCTGATATGCGCTGCTGACCGTGACCACGTCATGATTGCTGAGGATGTCGCCGCTGGTGGATTGCACCAGATCATGGGATTTGACGTCGACGCCCCGCTCTTCAAGCAGGCGCGTCACGCTCATGGCATACGTGGTGACGGTCTGGGTGTCGCCGTTGATGCTGAGTGCGATGGTCTTGCGTGCGGCGACGCCGAATGCGACCGTTGAGGCAAGAGCCACGGCGACGGCGCAGATCGCCACCCGAATGCGACGCAATCGAACAAAACGTCGTGGTGTCCACCGCCTGGCCATATGTCATCCTTCCATGAGCTACGGCTAGCATTGTAACCAATCACGATGATGCTTCGCTGGGCATCGCACGACCGTCACCCATACTCCCACATTTGGTACTTTTTTGCCCTGCCCGAAGGACTGCCGCAGAGCTACTGGGGTGGTCATATTATATCAAAATAAAGAAGAAGGGGGCGGGAGAGAAGGGGATTGTCCCGCCCCCCTGTGGGCAGAGCTAATTGGGGGACGCTCTGCCTTCCAGAAGCCATAAGTTGGGGGAAGGCTTCTGGCACTTACACAAGGTAAGACTATATGTAAACACAGCTTACTACATGTCGACCGTGCATCGCACATGACACGCGGTATGCTGTGCCGCGAGCCTCCTGTCGGGATCGAACCGACGACCTGCCGCTTACAAGGCGGCCGCTCTGGCCATCTGAGCTAAGGAGGCGGACCCCATTCGCACAATGCGGACAGGTGTCATCGAACGATTGACCAGCTTACCAGTTTCACCGCGCTGGTCAATTCAGAATGTCGCAAACCCGTGTTGCGGTTCCTCCGGCCGGGGTCGAAGATCACAGCGCGACACGGGTCTACGTGGGTGTCATCGTTCATTTGCGGGGCATGACGGGTCATTCGTCATTCGCCGGTCGTCAGCGAGATCGGCTTGCCCGATTCGCCGATCGACGGCATCGTGCCCTTCTGGCCGACTTCGTCTTCCTTCAGGCCCAGCGACGCGATGATGCCGGTCTTGTTGTTCATGCCGGCGAGTGACAGCTGGTTGCGATCCCAGTAATTGCCGTTGATGGTGATGGTCGGCGTGCTCATGACACCCTTGTTCGAACCGGACACCTGCCACAGTTCGGGGCGCTTCGGGGTATACAGGTTGATGGCATCCATCCATTTCCTGTATTCGCCGTTGAACGCCTTGTCGGCCACGGACTGCGGTACGCCGGCGTCAATCGCCTGCTGCTTGAGCGCCTTGTTCTTGACCGACTTGTATTCGCTGGCCTCACCGGGCTGGAAGTCCTCGGCGTAGATGTTCGAGATGAACTTGAGCAGGTGATCGGGGTTGTCGTCATTGCTGGCGATGTACAGGATGGCGCCGGTGGCGCGGCTGGAATATTCGTCGGTCGAGTATTCGTCCATGAACGACATCGGGTGGATTTCCAGGTTGATCTGGCCCGCGTCCACCAGCGAGATCAGCGTGGGATCGGTCTGGCGGTTGAACTCGCCGCAGCCGGGGCACAGCGGATCCATGTACACGGCGACGGTGGGGGCGCCGGACACCTTCTTGCCATAGCCTTCGCTGGAGATGAGGATGCCGCCCTTGTCGTCGGCCGCCGATGGCTTGGTCTCGACCTTTTGCAGCTGCTGGTATGCCTGCTCCTCGGTGGTGCTCTTCGCCACGTCGTTCTTGTGAATGGCTCCATAGATGGCGAAGCCGGCGATTGCCACCAGCACGACGATGATGGCGACGACCACTGCGCCGATGATGGTTTGCTGCTTGCGCTCCTTGGCCGCTTGCTCCGCCTTCTCCTGCGCCGCCTTCTCTTCGGCGGCGCGACGGCTTGCCCTGGTGTTGCGCTTCGCGTTCTGATTCTTTTGTGCCACAGTTATCCCTTTCCTGCCGGTTTGTTGCCCATAGTAGTAGAAGGGTTCGCTTTTCCGGCGGCGGGTTGCGCCGTTTGCCGCATGATGGAACGTGACAATGGCTACAAACCGGGCATTGCCGTCGCTCGGCATGCAGCTGGGATGGGGATGTTATGCGACGTTGGAGGGCAGCGGCCACCAGTTGATGCCCTGTCCGAGACCGAGCAGCGTGCACGCTGAGAGTGTAATCACCGCCCATGCGATCCATACGGCGAATTCACGCCCGGAATGTTGGGCGGATATCGCGGGAGCGGTTTCGTTGTCGGACGATTCGGGGAGCATGCCTGCGCCGCTGGAGCCCGCGGGCCGGTTGAGACCGAGCAGGGTGCCGGTGCCAAGTCGCAGCATGGTCGGTGCGGGCGCCAGCATACCGATGATCCAGCTGATCGCCGCGCAGATGGCCAGAGCCAGACCTGACGGGGACACGGGGGAGGCGGCGATGATGGGTACCACAATGGTGATGCCGCCTATGGCGAACCGCGTGTTTACGACCGGCAGACTGAAGATCAGCGTCGCGAGGGTGGATCCCAGCGCCAGCGTCGCGACGGCGAGCAGCCCGCGCCCTATTGCCGCAGGCAACCCCCTGAGGGCGTGCCATGGCAGCGTGATGATGCGCATCGCGGTGTCGCCGGCGCTGTGTGTGCCGCCGCGTCTGTATTCGCGTTGCAGCTGGGCGTCTGTCGAATAGCCTACCGTCAGCAGCAGCCAGCACAGCAGCGTGGCTGCGACCATTGCCGCCAACGGCATGCTCGCGGCCATTGCGGCTATGGGCGCTGCCCATGCGGCGAGCAGCGGCGTGCCTTGACGCAGATAGGTCTGGCGCTTGATGTCTGCCGGGTTCATGGCCATCGGCGGCATGGCCTGCGCTGTCGGCATGGCTTGCATGGACGGCTGGAATTGCGCTGCTGGCTGGAGCTGTGCGGGCTGGCCGGGTTGCATTGCGGTCGTCGGCGTTGCGGCTTCATCAGGGTCGGCGAAGATCTGCTGGGGGCTCAGCGGCGGCATGGTCATGGTGGGGATCTGCTGGCGCCCCGACCACACTGGATCATCCATCGCCAGGGTTGCCGCGGTGTCGGCGGATGATGACGGCTCGATTACGGCCGTTGCTCCGGTCATGTCCGCATCGTCCGTGGGTAGGGCCGTCGTCGGCTGCGGTTGCATGGGCATGGTTCGTCCGACGCTGACCGTGGAATCGAATGGCATGGTGGAGGTGGGCAGAACCGATGTCGGCTGTGGGCGCAACGATTCGGTCGCTTCGGTGCCGACCGGCATGGTCGGCGGCATAGGTGGGGTGAGGCGGGACATCGGCGCCGTCCGGTCGTTGCCGGGTGCCTGAGAAGACGCGATATTTCCCGGTAGCGGTGCTCCCCGGAGCGGTACGGTTCCGTCCGAGGTTCCGGCATCTGCTCCTGTCCCGATTGATGGTATCCGTCGAAGACTGGCGGATGCAGCGTCAGCGGCTTGGCCGGCGTTTGGGAGCCTCGGAATCGGCGGAACCGTCGCATACGGTGAGGGCGCCGATTGTCCGATGATCCGCTGCAAAGCGGGCCGAACGCCGGGCATCGCGGTTTGCCTTGGCATTCCTGCCTTGGTGACGGCTGCAGTCGGCTTTTCACCTGATCCGGCCGGCTCATGCGGGCGCCATAACAGACGCGGGTTGCGCAGACCGGTATGGTCAAAAGGGCGCATCACATCCGTCTGACCGGATTGCGCGGTGTCATCGTCGTACTGCTGCCAGGCGCCGGGGTTGAACGCGTCCACGGTGATCGCCTGCAGCAGTTGCTCCGGAGTGCAGCGCTTGCTGCGATCCGGGTTCAGCGCCGCACGGAACGCCGTCATGGTGGTGGCGGGAAGACCTGTGAGGTTCGCGTTGCCGGACGCCTCGCGTTCCAGCACCGCCATCATCGGCTTGGTGCCGAAAACGGGCTTTCCGGTTGCCGCGAATGCCAGCACCGACGACACGGACCACCAGTCCGTGATCTCATCGGATTCGGTTCCCTCGATAATCTCCGGCGCGATGAACCCCGGCGTTCCCATCACCAGGCCGGTGCGCGTCACATGGCTTTCGCCTTCGCCCATGGCGATGCCGAAATCCACCAGAACCGGGCCGGTCGCCGAAACCATCACATTGGTCGGCTTGATGTCTCGATGCATGATGCCCGCCGCATGAACCGCCTTGACTGCGTCCATCAGCTTGGATGCCAGTCGTTCCAGGTCATCGGCGACGTATGGCCCATTCGCGGCGACGTCGTCGCGCAGGTTTTTGCCCTCGATCAGCTCGGTGACGATGAACGCCAGCGAATCATCCAACTCCATGTCCACGATGCCGCACACGCCGGGATGATTGACTTTCTTCAACGCCATCGCCTCTCGGCGCAACCGCTCACGTGCCGTGATCTGATCGCGCGCGGACGCCGTCGAACGGTCATCGGCGAGCGAGTCGCGCAATATCTTCATCGCGTATTCCTCGCCACCGTCATCATGCACGCGCCAGACCGATCCCATGGCTCCGGATCCCAGCCGCGACATCAGCGTGTAGCCGCCGACCAACGCTCCGGGCTCCAAATTCAACGCATCGCTCATACCCTCCTATCCTACTCACCGCCCTGTGCCCGTTCTCTCTACCCCTGATATTCCTCCTTCCCCTGCTGTCCCCTTCGATACTCCCTACCCCCTGATATCGTTTGCGTTTCTAAGTGCGCGCCGGAACGTCGACTGTGCGCACTTAGAAACGCAAATGGGCCGGTTTGCGTTCTTAAGTTCGCGCACTTGTCGTTTCGGCGCGCACTTAAGAACGCAAATGTGTCGTCACAGCCGTTGATGCCGCCGCGACGCGCCGAGTTATCCACAATCGCCTAGCCTTCGACCACATACCCCGGATTCGCTTGCGCAGCGGCGGTCCATATTGTCATCATCAACATATGAGACAGCACAAGCATCTAGACGATCTGATGAACCGGGCGGAAATGGACGGGCGATGTTGTTCCGCGTCCAGCCCGGCGGAACGACAGGCGATGCTGCGGCGAACTCGTTGCGGCGATGTCGTGCGGCCATTTCGCAGCGTGTACGCGCGTCGTGAATACTGGGATGGTCTGAATCCCATTGAGCAAGCGTCACATGTCATTCGCGAAATGGCGAGACGGCATCCCGAGCGCGTATTCGCCGGACTGAGCGCGGCGGTCATCTACGGGTTCGAGCACTCATGGACGCTGCATGACGAGCCATACGTGTACATCGCGACTGACGGATTCACCAAGTCACGTCGGTCGTACCACCGGCTGCGGCGCATCTCGGTGCGTAGATCCGATATACGGGAGGACTGCCGTGTGGTCCGTTTGTACCGGCCTCGCGGTGATGGAGCAGCGCAGGACGGGTCGAATACCTGGAGTCAGGTGAGCAAGTTGGCTGACCGGATCGCCCACGAACGGGCATTGCGTGACAATGTATGTATCGGCGAGGTACGTGTGACCAGTCCGGCAAGAACCTTGGTGGACTGCGCGCTCTTGTATCCGTTCGAGCACGTGCTGTCGATGTTCGATTCCGCGTTGCGCCGGGGGCTCGTGACCCGCGAGGAGATCGTCGCCGTCTGTGATGGTCTGCGAGTGGATTGTGGGCCGGTATTTCGTCTGCTGCATTATGCGGATGCTCGCAGCGAGAACGGAGGAGAGTTGTTCTGCCGGGCTGTATCCATCGAAGAAGGGTTTGTTCCTCCGCAATTGCAGCATACGTTTTACAGCCGCGTGACCGGCAAGGAGGCGGGCCGGGTCGATTTCATCTGGCATACGGAAGATGGCCGCATCATCGTGCTGGAGTTTGACGGTATGCAGAAATACATCGATCCAGAGATGACGTCGAACCGGGATGTTCGGCAGGTGGTCCGTGACGAAAGGCAGCGCGAACAGGATCTGAAAGAGGCCGGAGTGAGCGTTGTGATACGGACGAATTACATCGAAGTGGTCCAGCGCGCGCCGTTCGTCATGAAGCTGATGCAGGCCGGTGTGCCGCGTGCCGGGGCGCACCCGATATTCGAGCATGCCGATTGAGCCGGAAGCGCCGTTGCGTTCCTAAGTTCGCGCCGGAACGACAAGTGCGCGAACATACGGACGCAAATGGCCCTGTTTGCGTACCTATGTGCGCACGGTCGTCGTTTCGGCGCGCACTTAGGAACGCAAAAAGAGGAGAGGACTTGGGGAGGGGGAGAGGCGGGAGATGGATGGGAGGAGGGGGACTGAGATGAGGCCGGAGTAAGGATAATGCCGGCTGCGGGATGCCGGTTGAAGGCCCGTCGATGTTACGTCCGCGTTTCAGACGCGCGTGTTGACGTGTTCCAGCGGACGTGTATAGTAGTACGTGGCTCAACGAAGAGAGTCTTCAATGAACCGAAGGAAAAAACGCTGCGGTTTGATGTTGCCAGTGCAGGGACTGATGATCAAGGCACAGTAATCCCTTTACAACGGATCGTGAGGCACGTACCTGCCTCTGAAAGGATGAATATCATGGCAGAAGTCGTATTCGACCACGTCACTCGTATCTACCCGGGCAACGATAAGCCCTCTGTGGATGATTTGAATCTTGACATTAAGGACGGCGAGTTCCTGGTGCTCGTTGGCCCGTCTGGCTGCGGTAAGTCCACGACTCTGCGCATGCTGGCCGGCCTGGAAGAGGTCAACAAGGGCCGCATCCTCATCGGTGGCAATGATGTCACCACGATGCAGCCGAAGGACCGCGACATCGCAATGGTCTTCCAGAACTACGCTCTGTACCCGCACATGACCGTCGCCGACAACATGGGCTTCGCCCTGAAGATCGCCGGCACCCCGAAGGAAGAGATTCGCAAGCGCGTCGAGAAGGCCGCTGAGATCCTGGATCTGACCGAGTACCTCGACCGCAAGCCGAAGGCTCTGTCCGGTGGTCAGCGTCAGCGCGTGGCCATGGGCCGTGCAATCGTTCGTGAGCCGAAGGTCTTCCTCATGGATGAGCCGCTGTCGAACCTCGACGCCAAGCTCCGTGTGCAGACCCGTACGCAGATCGCTGCCCTGCAGCGTCAGCTCGGCGTCACCACCCTGTACGTGACCCACGATCAGACCGAGGCTCTGACGATGGGCGACCGCATCGCCGTCATCAAGCTCGGCGTCCTGCAGCAGGTCGGCGCTCCGACCGAGCTGTACGATCGCCCGGCCAACGTCTTCGTCGCCGGCTTCATCGGCTCCCCGTCGATGAACATCAACACTCACCCGGTCGTCAACGGCAAGGCGAAGATCGGTGAGGACACCGTCGACCTGCCCGCCGAGGCCGTCAACAAGCTGACCGCTGAGGATGGCGGCAAGATTGTCGTCGGCTTCCGTCCCGAGGATGCCACCCTGGCCACCCCGGACGATCCGAACGCCTTCTCGCTGAAGGTTCAGAACATCGAGGATCTGGGCTCCGACGGCTACATCTACGGCACCATCATCACCGATGGCTCCGCTGCCGAGGCATCCACGATGATGTCCGACCAGAACAAGCTCACCACGATTCGTGTGAACCCGCGTGCGCTGCCGAAGATCGGCCAGACCGTCAAGATCAAGATCGACCCCTCCAAGATGCACCTGTTCGCTCCGTCGACCGAGTTGCGTCTGAACTAGTAGAGGAACTAGCAGATACTTGGTATGACTTCGGTCATGCCAACCATTAAACGAGGCGATTCTCTTCCTCTCTTATGGCCTCGTTGGAAAAGCCCCGCGTAGTTGCGGGGCTTTTCTTTTTGCCCAGAAAGACATACGCTAACCGGCCCCCGCAAATGAACTTTTTGTTCTTTTGTCCCCGTTGTCTATTTAGAAGTGCGACATCCTTGTTTGTCTTGCAAGTTTAGCAGCTCGTCGGCGAATGCCTCGGCGGGCGTGCGGTGGCCGAGCACGCGCATGGGCCGGTTGTCGGTCTCGTCGACGATCTCCTGGAGCCCTCTTGCCATACCGGGTTCGATGATCGTGCGTTTGGGCAGGCAACGGCGGATGATGCCGCTGACCGGCAGCGGCGACCAGCCTCTACCCGGCCATTCGGCCACCCGCGACCACAGGCGGCCGAATGACAGGCGGTATGGCTTGCGCGGCTTCGCCCTGCGCCGGTCGGCCTTGCGCTGCGCGGGGCCGGCGATGTAGTAGCGGCCCGTCCACGGGCCCGTCTTCAGACGCTTCGGCCGGTACGGCCGGTAGGACTCGCTCTCGTTGGACGGGAACCACGTGTTGCGCCTGATCTCCCTGCTGATGCCGGACGGGCCGCGTCCCAGCAAACGGGCTATCTTCCTGACGCTCGTGCCGTTGCCGACCTCGATCTGGATGACCTGGCGTTCCTCTTCCGACAGGTGCGAATATACTTTCCCCATAGGTGCAACATCCCTTCGGACTGGTTATCTGGACAATCTCCAATAACGGGTGTTGCACTTTCAATTAGACAACGGGCCAACTTCTTGTATAATTGTATGCAGTGACCTCCCGAAAAAGGGATTGCGAATCTATGAGGGGAAACAATGGGCTCGAAATCGAAGTTCGTCCGTTGCGGGTTTAACGGAGGAACAGAACAGGAATCTGGAAGGCAGCGCCATGCCTTGAAGCGTTGCCTTGCTTCGGTTATTGCTGTTTCCTTGTCCATCGTGTGCATGGTGCCTGCAGCATATGCTCAGAATATAGACGATGTGAGTAGCTCTCCTAACGCCGTAATTTCTGGGGGGGGGATAATACTGTCGTAGCTGCTCCTTCTGCTCGCAATGTCAACGTTGACGATAAGACGTCAGAAGAGGCCAATACATCAAACGGTGCGCCAACACCTTCCGAACCCTCAAATGGCGCGACAGACAATAAGGCGGACGACTCAGCAGAAGCTACCGCTGGCAATTCCGCTAATGATGGAGCCCAAACGCGGGCTCCAAACGATGCTTCTTCTCAAGATGCCAAGAACGATTCCTCAAATGCGACGGATCAATCGCCGGCGAAGGCCAATGTGCAGGTCGCCGCGACGGCGCTTGGCGGCCGTGACTTTGAGGGTCAGGTCACCAAGAAGATCAACGGCAAGACCTACATCCTGATTGGTAACGAGCAGCAGCTGCGTGCGATTGGTTCTGGCAAGAAGGTTATTGGCCGCATCAACAAGGTCAAGCAGACTTGTACGCGACAAGGACCCCTCAATTATCAGTGGGTGGACGGCACGCCGTCTTCCGAATACGCCGGTGACGCCGATCTCTCCAATTCAGATACTTTGCGCGATGCTGATGCCTCCGACCACGACAGTCCACTGCTGTGCAGCACGCGGTTAGACGTCGGAAAGACCCGCACCAAGTATTACGGCGTGGGTGCTGATGGCACGCAAACGGACTACTCCGCTGCCAACACCGGCCTGACCTATTCCGCAGACGCCAACTACCTGATCTTCCGTGACATCGACCTGTCCAAGAACGCGGCAGATACCAACAACACCGAGTGGACTCCGCTCATGTTCTCCGGCACTATGCTCGGTGCGGTCTCCAATGACGGCGACACCGCAGCCAGCCTGTGGAAGGCTGTTGGTGCCGATGGCGCAAGCGTGGTTCACGCTACCGCAGCTCGGCCGGTCATCAGCCATGTGGTCGTCAATCAGAAAGATATGGTCTCTAATGTCAAAGGCGACCAGCTGGATGTCAGCAAGCAGCAGGGCATCGGCTTCTTCGCCTCGATCACGAACAAGACCGTGATGAACAGCAACAGTCTGGGCAGCGCCGGTACGGCCGTAGTGTCGAACCTCAAGCTGCAGGATGTGTCGGTGACGAATCATACGAGTGAATCGTATATTCCGCCGACCTTGCTCGGTATGCTCACTTCGGCAGTGGGATTACTGCTCGACACACTGTTGAAGGCGTTAAAACTATTGACATTCGGACAAGTAGATCTTGACCTCAATCTTCAAGGTCTGCTCACCCTGCACGGAAAAAATCCTTCCAACCTCGCCACGGGTGCATTTGCCGGCCGTATCTACGGGGACACCAAGGTTACGGACTGCGAGGTAGCAGATGTTTCGGTATCTAGCGTAAGCCGTATGACCGGTGGTTTCGTGGGATATGTTGAGGGCGCAACCCGATACGATGCAGTCTCCGGCATCGTAGGAGCGCTCACCAAGTTACTCTCGAAGATTCTGAACGTCATCCCGTTCCTCGGGCTGGGCGATTTGGTGGACTGGTTGCTGTCCGGCACGCTCGGGTTGAATGCCTTGATTCCGGTTGGCTACTACAACCCGGTTATCTCGAATAGTTCGGTGAACGGGTTCAAAAAGAACGTGGTGATCGGCAACAAGGACAACCCGCAGGCCGGCGGCTTTGTCGGTGCGCAGATTGGTGCAATCATTGAGAACTCTTCGGTGACGAGCACGAATGGTTTCACCGTGCGGGCAACGCAATATGCCGGTGGTTTTGCCGGAGTAAGTCGCAACGGCAACGTGGGCGGTCTGATTAACTCGCTTGGCGTCGACTTGCTGTCTGCGCTGCGTCCGCAGAGCCTCATCGAAAACAGTGGCCTGACGGTAAACGGTGACGATAAGATCACCGTGCAGGCCGAAGACTACGCCGGCGGCTTCAACGGTGCCATGGCCAATGCCTATGCTGTCAATGATTCGATTACGGCTTCGGTCGCCGTGACTGCCGACAGATCCCACGCCGGAGGATTCACCGGATTCGCCTCCGTGGGATGGGGCCTGGAACTCGGTACGGACGATACCACGAAGGCATCGCTGTTGAAACAGCTCACCAAGGCTGTGACTAAATTGCTGAGCGGCAGCAATAACGGTGCAGGAGAACTGCTATCCATCGTCGGTGTGAATCCTTCTGCGATTCTCGGTACACAAATGAAGGGTTCCTTCACAGTTGCTGCCGGCGGTGATTACGCGGGCGGCCTTGTGGGTGAAGGTTCGGGTACGGTGATCGGTGATTCCTCGCAGAACCGCCTTCAAAAACTCACATTCTGGAAGTACAACAATCGTCGTGACTTCCCACAGCAGCGTTCCACCACCATAGAAGGCCTTGAATCGGTCACGGCCGCGGGCTCCTACGCGGGTGGCATCGCCGGCAATCTGCAACCGACAACGGTAGCTGGGTTGCTCAACAGTGTGGTGAAAATTGGCGATATTGCCATGCTCAAGAAGTTCGACCAGTTTGCCGCGTTCACCGTGGAGAACATGTCTGTCACCGCTCCGGCATCCGGCCTGACAGTGACGGCTGGTTCATATTATGCAGGCGGTGCCATCGGATGCGCCACCGGCGGCGACGTGACCCACACGAACCTTACCAATCTGGCCACGGTCTCGGCCAAGGGAGAAGCCGGCGGTTTTATTGGCTTCTCTGGACCAGGCGACGCCATCGGCGCTGGCGGTCTCAATGTGCTTGGGCTTATCAAGCTTTCCGGTCTGCTATCGGTTGCCCAATATTCTTCGGTTGCAGTCACTGCATCGAACGTGAACGGCATCTCTGGCGGATTCACGGTTGCGGCAACCGGCAAGAACAAGAACAACGAAACAACCGATTACGCTGCAGGCGGTTTCTATGGTCAGGCCAACAGCACCAAAACCCGGGAAAGCCATGTGACAAACCTCAAATCGGTCACAGCCGATACCAGCACGTCCGATGGTGTGGCAGGCGGTTTCGTGGGCTTCTCCACCACCGGCGGCCTCGCCGACGCGCTCAGCAACGCAGAAGATTCCAGCGTATTGGATGGCCTGATCAAAGGCGGCCTGCTGTCCGTGAACGACCTGCTCGGTGCCGTACCGTATCTGATTCCAAGTTATACGGATACCACCGTGACATACGTCAACGGCGGTTATGTCGAAGGCGATATCGCGGGCGGCTATGCGGGAAACTTCCAAAGCGGCAAGGTCAACCAGTTCTCCGAAACCGATCTCAAGAACGACTCAACGCTGGCCGGTGTACAGTCCCGCGTGCAAACCAACCCCGTGGCCGTTGTCAACCTTGACCATGTGACCGGCGGCGCATACGCAGGTGGTTTCGGCGGCAAGGTCGTTTCCGGCGCACTCGCTTCGGCTGGCAACGGCGGCCTGAGTTTGCTCGGCAAATTCGGTACGGTGGATCTCGCCAACCTGTTGCAGGTGGTGCAGGGCTATGTGCCATTCATCTCCTATGCGGGTGTGCATTCCGATGCCACCACCGTGGAGGCAACTAGCGGTAACGGGATTTCCGACCCGGATGATCCCGGCTTCACCGTTTCCGCCACCCGACTTGACCAATCCGATACGCAATCCGGTTCCGCCGGCGGCTACATCGGCTACGGTTCCGGCGTGCAGGTATCCCATTCCAGCGTGACCCAACTGCGCCACACCGACGTCAAGGCACCGAAGAATCTGGAAACCACCGGATCCATCGACGACACCTATCTGAGCAAAGACAGCTCGTATGCAGTCACCGCCGCTCGGTATGCCGGCGGCTACATCGGCAAAATGGACATCGGCTCGGCGGCGGCCGTGGGCGGTGGCCTGAGCCTGCTCGACCAGAAAAAAGTCAATCTCAACGATGTACTCAGTGTGCTGGATGTCGTCGTCTCGACGATTGAACACTCCGATGTGACTGGCGGCATCGGCGGATACTCCGTTCTGGCCAGCGCCGCAGATCATAGGAATGCCAACAATGAGCCCGATCCACTGGGTATGGCTGGTGGTTTCGCCGGAGACATCGAAGGCGGCCACATTCAGGACTCGAGCTCTCATGAGTTCGTATACATCATCGGCCAGGTTTCGGCCGGCGGTTACGTGGGCGCCATGCAGCCGGGAGCCGTGGCGAACGTGCTTGGTGACGGCAGCGTGCTCAAGAAGCTTGGCAACTTCGACAACCTGCTCTCGCTCGTGCAGGACTTCACGCCGACGATTCGCAACAGCTCGACCGATGCCGCAGTGTGCGGCGGCGCGGTGCGTGCCCAGGCGGCATCGGATACGACCACACGCCGCGGCATGGCCGGCGGCTATGCAGGTCGTAATCGTGGCGGTCATATCTGGGGCAACAACACCGCAGCATGGAAGCAGGAGAACACCGACGGCAAATACAACGGGCCGCAGCGCGTAGCCTACGCCGCGCGCATCCGCAGTGTATACGGTGCCGAAATCGCCGGCGGTTACACCGGCTTCATGGAGGCGGCCGATACCGCTCAAGGCGGTTCGCTCTCCTTGCTTGGCGGTCTCATCAAGGCCGGCAATCTCGCCGGCGTGCTGTCCGTGGTCTACCCGACCGAGGAGCACACGAAGGTCACCGGTCCGCTGCGCAATATGAGCTACGACCAATGGAAGACGTGGGTCGACAACATCGGCAAGTACGGTGCGTATGGCAAGGAATTTACCGAGGTAGCTACGGGCGATGGTGCGGGCTCTGTTACTGATCAGGATTCCCTGGACAAGTTCCTCGAATCCTACATCTTCGGATTCAACGTCGTCGCCGGTCGTGCGGAGTATCAGACTGGCGCGAACTTGCATGATTCCGGCGTCGCCGGCGGACACGTCGGTCTGATGCGCACCGGCACGATCACCGATGGCCAGTCGATGGATGTCAAGACCGTCTCTGCCATGCGTGCGGCAGGCGGTTATGCGGGCACGATGGAATCCGGCTCGGCATCCTCGTTCGGCTCTATCCAACTATTCGGCGACAAAGGCATCAAACTTGATTTGGGACAGATGCTCGACGTGGCACAGGTATTTGTGCCCGTCGTCAAATCTTCGAGCGTGTCCGGCTACCGCAAGGGTATGAAGGTCGTGGCCACCGGTGAAGACATCACGCACGGTACCGGTAATGCCGGAGGCTATGCCGGTCTCGCGGTCGGTGGCCAGATCTGGGGCGATCTCGACCAGAACGGCCAGAAGCTTGTCAAGGGTGTCACCGCTGCCGGTGCCAACGTTTCCAACCTGCGCAAGGTGGGAGGGCGCAACAATGTCGGCGGATTTATCGGCGTGGCCACTGCTGGTGCGGTTGCGGATGTGGACACCAATGCGTCCGAGGGATTCCTGCAAGGAATCCTCGACTCGCTGGTATCGAACCCGGCAAGTCTGGTCAGCGTATTGCAGGCCACGGTTACGACGATTCGCGGTGCACATGTGAGCTCGGATGACCCGGCATGGGGATACACGGTCAATGGCGCATATGAGAGCAAGGACGATAAGGGTAATACCACAACCAAGTATGCCCTGAACGCCGGCGGTTTCGCTGGTTCGTTGCAAGCCGCGATCCTCGGTGACAAGGATTCCGCCAAAGGCACCGGCAGTGAAGCGGATCCGAACAATGACCCAGCCGCACTTACAGTCACCGGGCTGCGCGCCGTTGAAGGCGGGCAATACGCGGGCGGCTTCTTCGGCCTTGCCGATGTGTCCAGCGTCGCTTCCGTCGGCGGCGGCGAGGCCGGCGATAAGCAGAATACCAACCTGCTGCTCAAACTGCTCAAGGTCGGCAACGTGGGCGTGCTCGAAGCATTCCGCACCTTCATCTATGACGGTCGGATCAACGGTGTGAGCGACGGCATCCAGATTGTCGCCCATGATTCCACCACAAAGGGCATGCTTGACTCGAAGCGTTACACCGGTGCGGCCGGTGGCTTCGGCGGTGGGCTGATCAATGGCTCTGTGAAGCAGTCTGCGGTCACCAACCTCAACAGTGTGACCGGCGTGAACTACGTGGGCGGCTTCATCGGGCATCTTGGCAAATCCGGCACGGTCGCCGCCGACAATGCACAGCTCGGCGCAGATGCGCTCAATCTGCTTGGTGCCACGGCCGGCGTACTTGACATCTGGGGCTCGCACGTTGGCGATTCGCGCGTCATCGGCATCCCGGACGGTTATACCGTCACCGCCACACACCATGGCGACACCTACGGCAAAGCCACCGACAAGGCTACCGGACGCGAGGTCGCAGGCGGTTTTGTTGGATACGCGGATTTGGCCAGGGTGAAGGGCTGCGCGTCTGACAATCTCAAGAAGGTCACTAGCGGTGAGATTGCCGGCGGATTCGTCGGTGAAACCAGCCGTGCCTATTTGGTTGACGCGAAGGTCAACTCCGTACTTGTGGAACTGCTGCTGCATGTGGTGAACGCGCTGGTCAAGCTCCTGTACCTCGACAAGGCGGAACAGGTCGGCGTCATCGATTTAGGCAAGTGGTTCCCGGCCATCTTCGGCAAGGTATTCGATCTCAAGGTGCTTTCGGAAGGCAACGTGCTGTACGTGAACCTGTTCGGACTGAAGGTGAGCGTTGCTCTGTCCAAGGCTGATGATGAAAACCAGCAGCAGACCGACGTGGCGATTGTCACCATCGGCGATAGTGTCATCAAACTGCCTTGCAGCAAAGACGGCATTGATATGAATGGGTCGAGCAGCAACCTGACCGTCCAACTCATCAAGGGCAACCGTACTCGCGTGGAACAGTCCACCGTAACGGGCATCGCCAGTGGCTATGACGTGTTCGGCGGAGGGGCAACTCAGGACACCGACGGTGTGAAGGATCTTTCCACAGGCTACACGGGCGGCTTCGCCGGACTGAACGACGAAGGCGTGCTGGCAGACGACCACATGGTCTACGCCGACACGATCCGCGGTGCCAGCGGACTGGTCGACCCGTTCTCGAACACCAAACTCAAGTCCGTATGGGACTTCAACACCATGAGCAACATCCTCGGACCGGTCGATAAAGGCAACGGCGGCAAGGCATACAACACCTATCGCATCTACCGCAAGGCGGTCGCGAACGCTAGTGAGGCCCGCACCTCCGCACAGGACGGTAACAAGATCTTCTCGCAGAAGAACACGGCAGACGATGCGCTGAACACCGGACTCGATCGTTGGGAAGTGAAGCTGTTCGACGTGGTCAACACATACGACAGCAGCGCTGTGCACAGCTCCGCATCCGGCGACGCCGGCACCACTTGGGTCGGCATTAAGGACGCCGTGGTCGACTCCACGGACGGCAGCACCAAGACGAAGCTCGATGCCTACCAGTCCCCGGCCAAGGCCGTGCTCATGCTCGACGCGACCGTGACCGACAACAACGGCGGACTCACCCCCGAACCGGACGACGGCCAGGACCCGTGCGGCAAGGACGGTTGCCGAACCATTGACCTGACCGTCCAGAAGGTATGGAAGGACGGCAACCTCGAACGGCCGCAGTCGGTCGAACTGAAGATCGCCGCGCACTATACCGATGGCAGTGGCAATACGGTGACGCCGCAGACGATTCAATGCTTCGGCGCGGATTGCACAACCGTGACGCAGAAGAATCCATGGACGGTGACGTTGGACTCCTCCGATGCCTCTTCCTGGAGCAACACCTGGCGCAAGGTGATTCAAGGACTGCCGGTCGCATTCGTGGATGGACAGGATGCCAACGGCAAGGACATCGTGCGTTACTACACGTACACCGTGGAAGAGACCGCCGTGACCTATAAGGACGGCGATACCACCAAGACCATCAAGCCCGCGGAGGCCGGATACCAAGTATCGGTCTCCTACAACACCAAGGAACGCGTGGCCATTGTTACCAATGTGGCGTTGCTTCCGGATACGGGAGGCGCGGGCACGATGTGGTTCCTGATGTTCGGCTTGCTGCTTATGGGAGCTGGCGTGGTCTGGTACGTGCGTAATCAACGCGTTCAATCCGGCACAGTCCGCTCGGGCTCCAGCCGTATACGAAAGCGAGGTGCCCATGCCTCGTGACGACCACATAGACAAACCGTACCTGCCAAACAGAAAAGATTTCCATCTAGAGAAAGGAACAGTAATGAAGTCACTGATGAAAATGGTTTTCGCTGCCGCCGCGGCGATTGCCACCGTATTTGGATTGGCTGCGACGACAGTCGCCACGGCCAACGCAGCGGGTGATAATGCCACGCTGACGGTCAGCACTACTGACGCGAAGTTCGCCGGTAAGACCGTGAACGCCTACAAGATGTTCTCCGCCACCGTGAGCGGTGACGGCCAGGCTGTCTCCTACACGTTGACTGACGAGTGGAAGCCGTTCTTCAAGAACTCCACTGCTTCCGGACTAACTGATGTTACCGACGCGAACATCAACGATAAAGCAAACGACTACGTATCCAAGCTGACTGGTAATGCCTTGGTTGCTTTCGCTACCAAGGCATCGAACTGGGCGCAGACCAAGGCCAACAACATCACGGTTGGCGCGACCGCTACGGTATCTGCCGATGCCTCGAACAGTAAGTACACTGCGACGTTCACTGGTCTCGACTACGGCTACTACGTGGTCGCTGTGCCGGGTGCGACCTTGGCCAACGCCAGTAGTCAATACGCCACGCTAGTTTCCGTTCATAGCACCAGTGTGACTGCCGAGATTAAGGGCAACCTGCCTACCGTCGACAAGAAGGTACAGGTAAACGGCACTGGTAAGGACGCCACCGACGCGAAGATCGGTGATACCCTGACCTTTACCCTGACTTCCACCATTCCGGACATGTCCGCCTATAGCACCTACACCTTCAACTTCAAGGATACGTTGTCTAAGGGCCTCACCTTTGGACAAGTCACTTCCGTTAAGGTCGAAGGTGCGAATAGTCCACTGACCGTGAACACTGACTACACCGTCACCACTCCTACGGCCTCCAACAACAATACGCTTACTGTCGCCATGAAGGACTTCAAGACCAAGCAGCAGGTCAATGCCGGCAAGAAGATCACCGTCACCTACACGGCCACGTTGAACAAGGATGCTGTTGTGGGCGGTGCTGGTAACGTCAACTCCGCAACGATTCAGTACTCCAACAACCCGAGCACCAATGGCACCGGTGAGTCCGAACCCAGCAAGGTTCGCGTCTTCACTTATGGCTTCACCGTCGATAAGTACACTGGTGACCAATATACTGATGCCGCTACTCGACTTGCTGGTGCTAAGTTCACACTCGCACCTAAGAACGGCGACCCTATGAGCTTCGTGCAAGTCAATGCCGGTAGTGCGACCGCGAACGCTGTATACCGTGTAGCTAAGGCTGGTGAGACAGGTACTACGACTATCACCACTCCTGAAAACGGTAAGGTTGACTTCCAGGGACTGAAGAACGGCGAGTACACGCTCACCGAGACCGAAGCGCCGGCCGGCTACAACAAGCTCGCCAGTGCCATCGGCGTGAAGGTTGATGGCCAGAACAACGGCACTGACACCACGAATGCCACCGTCACCATCACCTACAACAACGACAATGGCAACGACTACAACCAGACCGCATCGAACGGTGTCATCCCGGTCCAGAACAAGTCCGGTGCTATCCTGCCTGGCACTGGTGGCATGGGTACCATCGCCTTCACGGTGATTGGTGTGCTGGTCATCGCGCTCGGCGTTGCCTGGACTCTCAAGCGCAAGAACGCCTGACGAGCATGGCCGTGTTTTGGGCGTGAAGGGCACACACCCGCTACGCCCACAACACGGTTTCCTCGCGAAAAGAACGCTCGATGAAACGACTGCGCAACATCCTGCCCTTACTGGTCATTCTCGGTGGAATGCTCATTCTGTTCTATCCGACGATCAGCAACTTCCTCATTATGCGCAACGCCAGCCGCGCCGTAAATAACTACGACGCCAGCGTTGAAGCATTGAGCCAGGAACAGTACCAGAAGGTGCTGGATGCTGCGCACGCCTATAACGAAAAGCTCGCCCAGAACGATGCAGGAGAGACCGACGCTCTTGCCAGTGCCGTCAATTCCGCATCCACGGACGAGGAATACAACAGTCTGCTCAATATTGACGGTGACGGCATGATGGGATACATCACTGTGCCTAAGCTCGAGGAGACCTTGCCGATTTATCACGGCACTTCCGAGAAAGTGTTGCAATCCGGCATCGGACATCTCGAACAGACCTCACTGCCAGTTGGTGGCGCGTCCACTCATGCGGCGCTGTCTGGCCACCGGGGCTTGCCCACGGCAAAACTGTTCACGGACTTGAACCTTATGAAAAAAGGCGACAAGTTCTACATCACAATACTTAAAGACACGTATGCGTATCAGGTCGATAAGATCACTACCGTTCTGCCGACCGATACCAAACAACTGGCAATTGAGCCCGGCAAGGATTTGGTCACGCTCATCACTTGTACGCCGTATGCGGTCAATACGCATCGGCTGCTGGTGCGTGGCCATCGCATCCCATACACGCAGCAGCAGCAGGATGACGCCAAATCCACGTTCCACGTGGACATTCCGCTGCAGTACTTGTTGCCGTCTCTTGCACTGATTGCCTTGCTCATCGCATGGCATTTATGGCAGCGCCATGAGCGGCGACGCCGGCAGAGTGGGAGCACCAAGGTCGCATCTGGTGATTCTGACTCTGCGGATATCGAGCCGGACGGTGACTTGCCTCCTCAGCCAGACAGTACAAATAACCAATCACATTCATCATGGCGGAAAGGATCGGGCAGACATGTTAGACCTGCATAGCGGAAGCGAGTATGGTGCGGCGCGCATTGCTGCCATGATTGCCGCCGCCGTTACTATCGTCCTCACTGTTCTTGCAGCCCTCGGCTCTATGGTGCCATATGCGCAAGCTGATTCTTTCGGCGCTCTCACCATCAATGCCGTATGGGGCCGAGACACGGCTTCGCCCAAATTGCTTGCCGGCGATACCTATTCCATCGTGCGCGTCGCCACCGTCACAACGAACAATGATGGTAGCGTCTCCTCATATAAAACCGTCGGCGATTTTTCCGGCCTCACTGCCGATTGGGAACGCCTGACATCAAGTGAATATCACGATGCTGCCAAGAAGTTCGCTACGCACGCGGCGAAAAACAAGCTGTACCAGCATTCCGGCACCACTAACGTAGCTGGTCAGCTCACTTTCCAGAATCTGCCGCTCGGCCTATATCTGGTCTCCCGCACGAGTTCGGCGAAAGCCAACAAAGCATACGACTGTGATCCGTTCCTCATCTCGATTCCTGGCAGTGGAGGCACATCCGCTGATCTCAACATCACAGTAGAGCCGAAATTTAGCACTGGAACTCCTGTTGCCCCGCCCGAAGATAACCCGAGCGAGGAGCCGGGCAATCCTGGCCTTATCGGTCGTACGGGTGCCGCCGTAGGCAGCATTGCCGCGGCAGCGGGGCTCATGTTACTTGTTGCGTTCATTTTGTTCAGATTGCGCATGAGGCGTCGCATACGGGACGTCAATTCGGCCGGCAAATCCCATACAGATGATTTATTCGTATGCGAGAATAACGCGCCGAAGTCGCCGCTACTCGCTGCACTTCCCAAGCACCACGTAGAATCGAACACATGGAGTTGAACGATTTGCCTCAGATGGATCCGCGCGCGCTGAAGGCCACGTCCGTCAAAGCCGAAGACGAACATGCCAGTTCAGCTGAGCCGCAAGCATTGAAGATCACCGCCGCCAGCTCGAACCCGAAGATGTTCACGCTGCCCTGGCATAAGCCCCTGGCCACCTGGCCCGAGGACCTGCTGGTCAACCTGCCGCGAGGCATCTCCCGCCACGTGGTGCGTTTTGTGCACGTGGGCGGCGAGGTCTACGCCATGAAAGAGATCACCCGTCAGGTGGCCGAGCGCGAGTATGAGATTCTGCGCCGACTGCAGAAGCTCGAGTTGCCGACCGTCATCCCGATTGCCGTGGTCACCGGTCGTCATGACCGCAACGGCGAACCGCTGGAAGCGATTCTGGTCACCCGTCACCTGAAGTTCTCACTGCCGTACCGCGCACTGTTCGCCCGCAATCTCCAGCCGGATACTGCCGAGCGTTTGATCGACGCCCTTGCCGTGCTGCTGGTTCGCCTGCACTTGGCCGGCTTCTACTGGGGCGATGTGTCGCTGTCGAACGTCCTGTTCCTGCGTGATGCCGACGCGTTTTCCGCCTTCCTGGTGGACGCCGAAACCGGTGATTTGCAGGTGCAGCTTACCGATGGCCAGCGTGAATACGATATCGACTTGGCTCGCACCAACATCATCGGTGAATTGATGGATTTGGCTTCTGGCCGTCTGCTGCCGAGCGACGTGGACGAGATCGAGGTGGGCAACCGTCTGGTCGACCGCTACCACTCGTTGTGGAGCACGCTGACCGACACCGACAAGTTCGGCCCGGATGAGATGTGGAAGATCGAGCAGCGTGTCAACAAGCTCAACGACCTGGGCTTCGACGTGGACGAGCTGGAGATGAAGACCGCGGAGGACGGCAAACGTGTGCTGGTCCGCCCGCGCGTGGTCGATGCCGGCTATGCGTCGCGCAAGCTTCTGCGACTGACCGGTTTAGATGTGCAGGAGAATCAGGCGCGGCGCCTGCTCAACGATCTGGATGCGTACCGTGCCTCCACGTGGCGTGAAGGCGAGGAGTTGGAGATCGTCGCCACCGATTGGATGCGTGAGGTGTATGAGCCGACCGTGCGTATGATTCCACGTGAATATCGTTCGCAGATCGAGCCGGCACAGTTCTTCCATGAGGTGCTGGATCACCGCTGGTTCCTTGCCGAGAAGGCCGGCCACGACGTGCCGATGGGCGAGGCTGTGGAAAGCTACATCCAATCCGTGCTGCCGAACTACAAGCTGGATGACAAAGCCGTGAACGAGCTCAACGCTGAAGCGGATTCCGGCGTGGTCGACGATGAGGCGAATTACGATAATCCCGTCGACGATGATGATTACAATCCCGACGACGATCCTGATGCCGCGGTGTGGAGCCACTGATATGTGGAGCTGCTGAGCGGAACCGGACGGGGTGGTGCGCCGATTGCGGCGGCCACCCCGATTTTCGTTCCGCTCGATGACCCCGCCGGCAGCAGGGGGGGGGAGATATGGGTATTACTTCGTGGCGGCTGCCGCTGCTTCGCGGCGGGCGCGGGCGACCGCGTACAGGCTGATACCGGCTGCGACCGAGGCGTTCAGAGACTCCACCATGGACGTGATCGGAATGCCGGCGATCGCGTCGCACGACTCGCGCACGAGTCGGCTCAGTCCCTTGCCTTCTGAACCGAGCACGACGATCAGCGGATCGGTCTCGAAACCGGTTTCGCCGACCAGCTTATCGCCGCCGCCGTCTAGGCCGACCGTGTAATATCCACGTTCGCGCATGCTTTCGATGGCCTTGGTGAGGTTCACCACGCGAGCCACCGGGATATGCGCCGCGGCACCGGCCGATACCTTCCACGCGGCAGCGGTGACCGAAGCGGAACGACGCTCCGGCAGAATCACGCCGTTGGCACCGAAGGCGGCGGCCGAACGAATCACCGCACCCAGGTTCTGCGGGTCGGTCACGCCGTCGAGCGCGATGAACAGCGGGCGTGCGTTGATGCGCGCACTCGGCGAATTCACCACGTCCATGGCCTTGGCCTTGCGCTCGGCGATATCCGCCAGCTCGGCGAGAGACGAATACTGGTACGGCTGCACTTTGAGCACGACGCCCTGATGGTTCGACGACCGGGCGATGCGATCCATTTCCAGACGGTCGGCCTCCAGCAGGTGCAGGCTTTGTGCGCCGGCGAGCTTGATGATCTCGCGTGTACGGTCATCATGCTCGATACGTGTCGCGATATACAGCTGCATGCTGGGGACGCCGACGCGCAGCGCCTCCAGCACGGCATTGCGGCCGATGACCAGATCGTCCGAATCGGACGCGAACTTCGCGGCGCGACGGCGGGCTGCCAGTCGCGGATCTGCCATCTTGCGACGGTTCGTCGCCTGCTTGGCCTTGTATGCCTTGTGATACACGCGATCCTCGGCTTTGGGCGTCGGCCCCTTGCCGCGTAGCGCATTGCGGTGTTTTCCTCCCGACCCCTTGGTCGGACCTTTCTTGATTGCCATACGTGCCATTGTCCCAGACCCCCACGCCAAACAGCCATTCGCGGCGCGCGAATCGCCCCAATCTCCTGAGAGACTCGGTTTGCGTTCCTAAGTGCGCGCCGGAACGCCGAGTGCGCGAACATAGGAACGCAGATCGCATAGTTTGCGTTCCTAAGTGCGCAGAGTTGTCGTTTCGGCGCGCACTTAGGAACGGAACGCAGCTCGTCCGGTTCCGAAGCCGCCGGAGTTCCTTGCCTTGGCACGTATGATGAATGCAGGATCGGGCGGCGTCATTCACACCCGGAGAGCCAGAAGGTCTTGCGATGGTCGATGTGAGCAGGGAGTGCTGCGAGCGGTATTTCGGCATGGACGACGAACTGTTCGATTACACCATGGCGACGCTCCGCTGGCTGCTCGCGCTGTGTGAGCGTGTCGCCTGAAATCGTTCGCGGAATGCGGATATTTGGACAACACGTAAAGGGCTGTTTCGCCAAGCGATGACGGGTTTGTGGAATAATGGCAACAGTATGCATCGGCAGCAGTTGCGCCGGTGCCCATAACCGCGCAGCTTTATCGAGATGACCGGGGGAGGGGACGATCCCGGTGATCGTGAGGGCTGACTACTCCGCGGCTATATCAAGGAGACCATTATGGTTGATCACACAAATGATCAATCCACAGGCGTGCAGCCGCAGGAAGGCCTGCTTCACGACGTCGATCCCAGCTTGACCGAGGCGAACGAAGTCGCCAAGGCGCTGGATGTGGATACCAATACCGGCCTGAGCTCCGCCGAGGCGCAGCGCCGGTTGGAGAAATTCGGCCCGAACCAGTTGGCCAGCGCGCCACCCGTACCCAAGTGGAAGAAGTTCCTGGCGCAGTTCCAGGATCCGCTGGTGTACCTGCTGCTTGCCGCCACTGTCATCTCACTGATCGCATGGTTCATCGAGCGCTCGCACGGAACGGCCGGCGAAGTGCTGCCGTTTGACGCCATCGTCATCATCCTGATCCTGATCGTCAATGCGGTGCTGGGCTATATTCAGGAGGCCCGTGCCGAGCAGGCGGTGGAGGCGCTCGCCCAAATGACGGCACCGCAGACCTCCGTGCTGCGTGACGGCAAAATCGTGCACATCAACACCGCCGACGTGGTTCCCGGCGACATCGTGGTGCTTGGCGAAGGCGATACCGTCTCCGCCGACGGGCGTCTGTTCGCCGCCGCGTCGCTGCGCATCGCCGAGGCGAGCCTGACCGGCGAATCCGTGCCGGTGGGCAAGAAGCCCGACACGCTCGACTCCGCCAAGGCGCTGGGCGACCGCACCAATATGATTTTCAACGGCACGTCCGTCACTCAGGGCACCGGCCGCGCGATCGTGACCGGGACCGGCATGAACACGCAGGTCGGCAAGATCGCCGACATGCTGTCGCAGACCGATGACGAGGATACCCCGCTGCAGAAGGAGATGACCCACGTCTCCAAGATCCTGGGCATTGCCGTGTGCATCATCGCGGCCGTCGTGCTCGTCGCGCTGTTCATCACGCAGGGCTTCCACAAGATGCCCGACGATCTCATCGACTCGCTGCTGCTGGCCGTTTCGCTGGCCGTCGCCGCAGTGCCGGAAGGTCTTGCGACGATTCTGACGGTTGTTCTCGCGCTCGGCGTGCAGCGCATGGCCAAGCACAACGCCATCGTCAAGAAGCTGAGCTCCGTGGAAACGCTGGGATCCGCTTCGGTGATCTGCTCCGACAAGACCGGTACGCTCACGCGTAACGAGATGACCGTCGAGCGCATCGTCACCCCGAGCGGTGAAGTGCAGCTCACCGGCACCGGTTACGAGCCCAAGGGCAAGATGCTGGGCATGGGTGGCGACGCCATCGAGGAGAGCGCTCCGGTCAACGCCGAAGCCCTGCGCACCATCGCCGTCGGAGCGTTTGCCAACGACGGTGACTTGCGTCAGAACGATGCCGGCCAGTGGGAGATCGTCGGCGACCCGACCGAGGTGTCGCTCGTCGTCGCCTCCCGCAAGATCAAGGCCGACCGCGCCCTCGGCAAGCTCGACCGTGTGGCCGAGGTTCCGTTCACGTCCGAGCGCAAGCGTATGGCCGTGATCGGCAAGGACAGCAGCGACAACGGCAACCTGAGCGTATATGCAAAGGGCGCGCCCGATGTGCTGCTCGGCTACTGCACGCGCATCGCGGTTGGCGACGCCGTCCGCCCGATGACCGAAGGCGACCGCCAGGAGATTCTCGCGACCGTCGAGCGTCTGTCCGGCGAGGCATACCGCACGCTGGGTGAGGCGTACCGCCCGCTCGGCACCACATCCCTGGCCGATATCCCCGGCATCAAGACCAATGCAGCCGGCCAGGTGACCGACATCTCCGAGCAGAGCGACGTCATCGAGCGTGACCTGATCTGGGCCGGCATGGTCGGCATCATCGACCCGCCGCGTACCGAAGTGCGTGATTCCGTGGCCGAAGCGCATCGCGCCGGCATCCGCACGGTGATGATCACCGGCGACCACCCGCTCACCGCGGCCCGCATCGCTTCCGATCTGGGCATCATCGAAAAGGGCGGCAAGGCCCTCACCGGCGATCAGCTCGACGCGATGCCCGACGAGGCGGCGTTCGACAAGGCGACTTCTGAGGTCTCCGTGTACGCCCGCGTGGCCCCCGAGCACAAGCTCAAGATCGTGGAGTCGCTGCAGCGCCAGGGCAACATCGCCGCCATGACCGGCGACGGCGTCAACGACGCCCCGGCCGTCAAGTCCGCCGACATCGGCGTGGCGATGGGCATCACCGGCACCGAGGTGACCAAGGAATCCGCGAAGATGATTCTCGCGGACGACAACTTCTCCACCATCGTCGCCGCCGTGCGCGAGGGCCGTGTGATCTTCGACAACATCCGCAAGTTCCTGCGCTACCTGCTGAGCTCCAACGTGGGCGAGGTGTTCACCGTGTTCGGCGGCGTCATGCTCGCCGGCGTGCTTGGCATCACGCAGCCGGGAACCACCGGTGTCGCCGTGCCGCTGCTCGCCACGCAGCTGCTGTGGATCAACCTGCTGACCGACGCCGCCCCGGCGCTCGCGATGGGTGTCGACCCGCAGACCGATGACGTGATGGCACGCAGCCCGCGCAAGCTCACCGACCGCGTGATCGACAGGGACATGTGGATCGATATCGCGTTCATCGGCATCATCATGGCGGCCGTCACCTTGATCGGCATGGACATGCACCTTGAAGGTGGCCTGTTCACCGACCGCTCCATCGGCGGCACCCACGAATTCCAGATGATCGAGGCCCGTACGATGGGCTTCACGATTCTCGTGTTCGCGCAGCTGTTCAACGCGATCGCATCGCGTTCCGCACGTCAGTCCGCGTTCGTCGGCCTGTTCTCCAACAAGTGGCTGTGGGGGGCGATCGGCCTGTCTGTCGTGCTGCAGCTCGTGGTGATCTACGTTCCGTTCCTCAACTCCGCGTTCGGCACCACGCCGCTCGGACCGTGGGCATGGGTCGAGTGCATCTGCCTCGCCGCGGTCGTACTGATCGCCTCGGAAATCTACAAGGCGATCATGCGCGCCATCGACCGCAAGCGCGGCATCATGGCATAACAATGCCATAAGCCTCCACCGGCAGTCAGGGCTCCCGCTCTCCACATCGGAAAACGGGAGCCCTTCTCATACCCCGGAATCGCTGAATATGCGGTGACATGACGGAACGATGTCGTAGCATCGGAGGCGAACCATATATCAATGGCACGTTCCGAAGGGATTCGCAATGTCACTCATCGAACAATTCCATGGCGCCGCCGCCGATGGAACGGAACTCACCGCTATTTATGCTGAGCAGCCGGCTGCTGATGTGGCGTTCGCGCTGGTCTTCGCCGGTCACGGTCTTCCGCGCTTCGTGCACTGGGGCCGCCCGCTCGCGGCGCCGGGAACCGTACTCGCCGCATACGACGCCCTGCGGCCGCAGCGCGTGTCCGGCGCGCTGGACGAGACCGCCTGGCCAAGCATCATGCCCACGCAAAGCGAGTCGTGGATAGGGGCACCGCGACTGGATATCCGGCGCGCCGGCGTAACGCCGTTCTGTGCATTCACGGTGACCGGCATCGCAATCCGTCAGGACGAACGCCAAGGCGTTGACGTGTCCGACGGCGTGGACGGTGCTGCGCATACCGTCACGCAACAGGTGCCGGTCGTCACCGTGACCGCGTCGGATACCGAGCAGGGCGTGGAACTGTCATGGACGGCCGAACTGTTGCCCGGCGGACTGATCAGACAGCGCGCCACGCTGCGTAATCTTCCAGCTGGTAATCTTCCGACCGGTGACTTGGAAGTCGGTAAAGTCGAACTCGGCTTCCCGCTCCCGGCACTTGCCACGGAGATACTCACCACCACCGGCCATCATCTGCGCGAACGCAGCCCGCAGCGGCAGCCGCTGACCGAAGGACGCTTCGAGAAGGTCTCGATGGCGGGGCGCCCAGGTTTTGACGCCTCTCTGTTGCTTTCCGCGGGCGAGCCCGGCTTCGGGTTCGAGCATGGCGAGGTCTATTCGGTGCATGTGGGCTGGAGCGGCAATTCCGTGCTGTCGGCAGAGCGTCAGCCGTATACGACCGGTCTGATTGGCGGCGGCGAGGTGCTGCTCGGCGGCGAGGCCACGCTCGCCCGCGGCGAAACGTACACCACCCCGTGGCTGTACGGGTCGTACGGTGACGGGCTCAACGAGGTGGCTGCGAGATTCCATGATTACGTGCGCTCCTGTCACCCGGATCTCGCCGTCAAGCCGCGTCCGGTGATTCTCAACACGTGGGAGGCCGTGTATTTCGACCATGACTACGACACGTTGAAGGCTCTGGCCGATAAGGCCGGGGATTCCGGTGTCGAACGGTTCGTGGTGGATGACGGCTGGTTCGGCTCCCGCCGAGACTCCACATCCGGGCTCGGCGACTGGCAAATAGCGCAGGATGTGTGGCCGGACGGGCCGAAGAGCCTCAAGGCGCTCGCCGATTACGTGCACGGAAAAGGCATGGAGTTCGGCCTGTGGTTCGAACCGGAGATGGTCAACCCGGATTCCGACGTGGCCCGCGCCCACCCTGACTGGGTGCTGCGCCCGACTGCGAACCGTCTGCCGATGCAGGGACGCTCGCAGCAAGTGCTCGACCTGACCAATCCCGACGCCTACCGATACATCCATGATTCCATCGATGCGCTGGTCGGCGAGTTGGGCATCGACTACATCAAATGGGACCACAACAAATTCGTCACCGAGGCGGTCTCGCCACGTACCGGCAGGCCGGCGGTGCACGGGCAGACGCTCGCCGTGTACCGGATGTTCCGTGACCTCGAAGTCGCGCATCCGGGACTGGAGATTGAGAGTTGCGCATCGGGCGGCGGCCGTATCGACCTGGGCATACTCGAATTCGCCAGCCGCGTGTGGACGTCCGACTGCGTGGACCCGGTCGAGCGGGCCGATATTCAGCGGTACGCGTCGCTGCTCGTGCCGCCCTGCATGATGGGCGAGCATGTGGGGGCGAGTCCTGCACATTCCACGCATCGCGCCACGAGCCAGGAGATGCGCATGGCGATGGCGTTCTTCGGGCACATGGGCGTCGAATGGAATCTGCTCAAGGAGTCGGACGAGGCGTTGAACAAGCTCGGCGAATGGGTCGCCGAATACAAGAGGCACCGCGCATGGTTCGCGATCGACACGTGCGTGCACGCCGATATCGCCGATCCGGCCGTCCGGGTCGACGGCATGGTCAAGCCGGATCGTTCCGCGGCGTTCTACCGGTTCACGCAACTGACAACGTCCCAGACTCTCCCTGCGGCGCCGATTCGCGTGCCCGGTCTTGACCCCGATGGCACGTACCGCATACAGCCGCTGTGGCTGGATCTCGATCTCGACGGGCTTGGTCTTGGCAGCGGCCAGTCGCCGTTGGGCTGGTGGACCAAAGACGGCGTGCTGATGACGGGCCGGGCGCTGATGACCTACGGGTTGCGCCCTCCATCGCTGCATCCGGCCCAGTCGGTGCTGTTCACCGCCATTCGCCAATAAGCCAGACGGCATCGAACGGAGCATAACAATATGCCGGCGGCCCAGTCATGGAGTCGCCGGCACATTGCGTCAAAGAACTTGGGTATCGGCTCTAGTCGTTGACGTCGGCCTTGTAGAAGTTCACGTAGGAACGGCTGGGGGTCGGGCCGCGCTGGCCCTGATAATGGGAGCCGGTGCCCTTGGAGCCGTAAGGGTGCTCGGCCGGAGAGCTGAGCTGGAAGAAGCACATCTGCCCGATCTTCATGCCGGGCCAGAGCTTGACCGGAAGCGTCGACACGTTGCTCAGCTCCAGCGTGATATGCCCCTCGAAACCGGGGTCGATGAAGCCGGCCGTCGAATGTGTGAGGATGCCCAGACGGCCCAGCGAGCTTTTGCCCTCCAAGCGTGCCGCCACCGTCGCGTCGAGCTTGACGTACTCCCACGTCGAGCCGAGCGCGAACTCGCCCGGATGCAGGATCCACGGCTCGTCCGGAGCGACGTCGAACTGCTCGGTCAGCGCCCCCTGGTTCTCGGCCGGATCCACGTATGTGTAGGCATGATTGTTGAACAGGCGGAAGAAACGGTCGAGGCGCACGTCAATCGACGCGGGCTGCACCATTTCCGGAGTCCATGGGTCAAGAGAAATATGACCGTCCTTCTGGGCGGCGAGAATGTCGCGGTCGGACAGCAGCATGAGGATTCTCCTTTTCGCGCTCACGTGTATGGCGCACGGCGCCACACTACAGTCTACAGCCATTACCATGTGATGGGATTCAGCCCGCGACATCAACTCACAGGAAGCTTTCAGACAATCTCAGCATTGCACCAAGAAACGGGTGTTTTACTATTAATTGTCAGCACAAGCCGACCGGGAATCGGCAGCACGATTCTCAATAACTGAACCCCTTTCTTCTTCCCTCTCCTTTCTCTCCCCGGCGGGCAACACCGCCGGGGTTTCTTTTTGCCCGCGCGCAGCCGTTAAGCCGGACGTCGAAGTTAACGTGTCGGTTGCGGAGTCGGTTTATATTGTGAAGTAATCCCACACAACCGACGGAGAGCCGGAGCGAGCCTTGGAAGTCTTTCAGCTGATACTGTGCATTATCGGCGTCGTCGTATTCTCGTCGTTCGCCAGCCGGTTCATCCCCAAGGTGTCGACTCCGCTGGTTCAGATCGCGATGGGCGCGATCATCACGCAGGTGCCGGGATTCCCCAACGCCTCCCTGAATCCCGAACTGTTCATGGTGCTGTTCATCGCGCCGCTGCTGTATCTGGAAGCGCACGAGATCGACAAATCCGAATTGCTGAAATCGCTGAAACTGTCATTGTCATTGGCAATCGGACTGGCCATCGCCACCATGGTGGCGGTCGGCGTCGTCGTCCATGCCGTCTGGCCGTCCGTGACGCTCGCCGCCGCACTGGCGCTTGGCGCGGCGCTGGGGCCGACCGACGCGGTGGCGGTCAGCTCGCTGGGCAAGGAGGCGTCGCTGAGCCTGCGCCAGTTGGGCGTGCTCAAAGGCGAGTCGTTGTTCAATGACGCATCCGGCATCGTCGGCTTCCAGTTCGCCATCGCCGCCGCCATCACCGGCGAGTTCGCGATCGGCCGGGCTGCCGGCGAGTTCGCGCTCTCGTTCATCGGCGGTGCCGTATACGGTCTGGTGATTGCCCTGCTCGCGAACTGGCTGTTCGAGACCGTGCGCTCGCTGGGTTGGGAGACCACCACCACCCGCATATTGATGGAGCTGTTCCTGCCGTTCATGCTGTACCTGACCGCAGAGGAACTGCACGTGTCCGGCATTCTCGCGGTGGTCGCGTCCGGCCTGTTCGTGCGGTTCGACCGGACCGGCATCGGGCCGAACGTCGCCCGCACCAACATCGTGTCGTCCAGCGTGTGGGGTGTGCTGTCGTTCAGCCTCAACGGTGCCGTGTTCATCCTGCTCGGCATGCAGCTGCCGAAGGCGATGAGCGCCAGTTGGGACGATCCCGGCGTGAGCAACGTGCGCCTGAGCATCGTGATTCTGCTGGTGTCGCTGGTCGTGGTGACGATGCGGTTCCTGTGGGTGGCCGGGATGCTGCGTTTGGCGCGCGACGTCAACACTGGCAAACGGCGCAAGATGACGCCGGCCCGTTGGCGCAGCGCCGCGGTGATGACCTTCGGAGGCGCCAAGGGCACGATCACCCTGTCGCTGATGTTCACCATCCCGTTCACCGTCACCTGGGGCGTGCCGTTCCCCATGCGCGACGAGTTGATTTTCATCGCATCCGGCGTCATCGTCGTCACGTTACTATTGGCGAATTTCATGCTGCCTCTGCTCGCTCCGAACCGTGACCGCATGGCACCCGAGATGACGGAGATCACCATAGAGATCCTACGCAAGACCGTCGAGGAGCTGACGGGGCGAGTCGACGATGAGAACCGCCGCGCGGTGCTCATGGTCATCGAGTCGTATACGAAGCGCATCACGAGATTGAAGCAGCGCGTCGGGGAATCCGACCCCCAGGGATTGGAGCGGCTGCAGATCGAGGCGCTGCACTGGGAGAAGGACTATCTCAAGAGTCTGCTCGCCGAATTGAAAATGCACCCGCTGGATGATGCGGCGGAGCAGGACATGCGCGTGGAGGCATGCGAACGCATGATGGATGACATCATGAACACGTTGCGGCACACGTCCACGGACTCCTCCTCGGGCCATGCGGTGTCTCAGATTCGCGGTCGCATGCGCGCGTTCGAACGCCGTGCGGAGAATCTCGGACGGCGCATCAGCAGCAAGATCCGGCGTACCACGCCACTGATCAGCGAGGACGAGATGTTCGCGCACTCCCGGCTGCTGCAGCTCGATGTGATGGAGCACGTGGTGGATCGGCTGTATGAGGAGATGGGACGCGGCACCTACCGTACGGAGCACTGCTCGGCGCTGATCCTCGATTATCGCCGGGCCGAGGGTGCGTTGAAGTCACGGCCGAACATGGGCGGCAGCGCGAAGGCGATCGCTCAGGCGGAAGAGATCAAGCGCGAAAGCTACGGCATCGAGCTGGGCATCATCCAGGACATGCTCGAGGCGGGCGACATCACACGCGCCCAGGCGAAGGCCCTGCGCCGCAACGTGTTCGTCATGAGTGTGGACGCCGACAGCAGCATCTGAACGGGGTGGTTGCGGCCGATGGGTTCGCGCGGGTCACAGCACGCCGGACGCGATGTCGTGCAGTACAAGCCATTGCCGGATATCCGAAAACTCGTCCAGGCTCACCGCATGGTCCAGCCCGCGGTAGCTTTTCGTCGTCAGCCACGTGTGCTCTTCCAGCCACGCGGCCGCGGCGAACAGCTCGTATTTGGGAATGACCGCATCGTTCTTGCCGTATCCGAAATATACCGGTATCTCGAAGTCGGCCAGCCGGTCATCCGCCGGCGCGGTGCCGGGCACGCCTGCGGGCGCGAGGAATCCCGACAGGTTGATGACGGCGCGATAGCGTTCCGGGTGCATGCGCAGCAGATGGACCGCGACGGCCCCGCCTTGCGAAAACCCGATCGGCACGACGTCGCGCGTCGCGGGGATGTGGTCGTCGACCCACTGGTCGACCGCGCGTGCGGCGGCCGCGATGTCGTGATCCAGGTCGTCTCCGGAAGGCACAGCGTCATGGAACCAGCTGTATGCGCCGGCCGATACACCTTCCGGCGCGTGCAGGACCAGAGGCGCTCGCAGCGACACCACATCGTTGTAGGGGGCGATGTACTGCATGATTCCGGCGATGTCGCGTTCATTGGATCCCCATCCATGCAGCGCGAGGAACAACGGCCGTGTCGGCATCGCTTCGGCGTTTTCGGGTGACATCCAGGCATACTGCACCGAGACCGGATCGCCGAATCGTCCGGGAATCACGTCGGAAAGACGTCGTGTCGTATCGTGTGCTGCTTCTTCGCCCATAAGCCTCAATATACGGCATCGGCATGGTGCCTGATTGGTGGTTGTTCATGAATCGCGCTCTCAAAACTCGCAGATACAAAAGTCGATGTATTGGAAAATGGCGGTTCTGATTTTGTATCTGCAAGTTTTGAGAGCGCGATTTCGATAAACTGGGCGCATGGGCGAACTTGACGAGGCGATGTGCGAGGCGATTGCGCTGGGAGAGCGCGCCGGGAAGCAGGGTGACGTGCCGGTCGGTGCCGTGGTGCTCGACGAGCGAGGCACGGTGATCGGCCGGGGGCGCAACCGTCGCGAGGCGGGGCACGATCCGTTGGCGCATGCCGAGATCGAGGCGATGCGTGAGGCCGCGCAGGCCCGCGGCGACTGGAATCTGGCCGACTGCACGCTGGTGGTGACATTGGAGCCATGCCCGATGTGCGCCGGGGCGTGCATCCAGACGCACATCGGACGCATCGTCTTTGGGGCCTGGGACGCGAAGCTGGGGGCGTGCGGTTCGATTTGGGACATCCCCCGCGATCCGCATGTCGGGCATGTGCCGCAGGTCGTCGGCGGCGTTCGCGAAGCGGCATGCGCCCGTCTGCTCACCGGCTTCTTCGCCTCACGACGATAATTGCCGGACCGGTATGCGGGTTATTTCTTTCCTTGCGCAAGAAACACGCGATACCGTGGCAATAAATTACGTTTCGTCTACCATCGAGACCGTCATACATCAGACGCCCGGCGACGAAGGGAGCCTCGCAACGAAGCCGACTTATGAATACGTGCAACTGTTTTCCGGCCAGTCCTCCGACGGGCCGCCGCGACTGCGGCAATCGCAGGTGAGACGGCCGCGTCCGTTCGGCAGGGCGACGCATACAATACGCAGTATGGAACAGAAAGACGTCCTTAAGGCATTGCAGCGTGACCACGCGGCCGAGCTGAAGCTCGCCGCCAAGCGTTTGAAAGGCACCGCGCGTCACACTGAGATCATTCCCTCTCGCACCCTGTCTGAGCTGACCGGGCATGAGATTCTGCTCAAGCCGGAGAACCTGCAGGTGACCGGTTCGTTCAAGATTCGTGGCGCGTACAACAAGATCGCGTCGCTTTCCGAGGAGCAGATCGCCCGCGGCATCGTCACCGCGTCCGCCGGCAACCATGCGCAGGGCGTCGCGTATGCGGCGCGCGAGCGTCATGCCAAGGCGACGATCTGCATGCCGCAGATTACGCCCCCGCTGAAAGTGGACGCCACCAAGGCGTACGGCGCCGATGTGGTGCTGTACGGCGACGTGTTCGACGAGGCGGCCGCCCATGCCGCCGAACTGGCCTCCACGCAAGGCATGATCTATGTGCCGCCCTTTGACGATTACGAGGTCATCTGCGGTCAGGGCACCATTGGCCTGGAGATTCTGGAGGATGTGCCGAACGTCACCGACGTGGTGGTGCCGTTGGGCGGCGGTGGCCTGGGCGCCGGCGTGGCGCTCGCCATCAAGACGTTCAAGCCCGAGGTTCGCGTGATTGGCGCGATCCCCGAAGGCAGCCCGGCATGGAAGAACTCGTTCGCCGCCGGACGGGTGACCGAGGCCGATCAGGTCGTCACGTCCGCCGAGGGCGTTGCGGTCAAGCACCCCGGCGACCTGCCGTTCGCCCTGCTCAACGAGTTCATGGACGATCTGGTCACCGTCACCGAACGCGATATCAACGAGATGATCCTGCTGATGCTGGAGAAGCACAAGCTGGTCATCGAGGCTGCGGGCGCGGTATCTCTGGCGGCTTTGGAACACCTGAACCTGCGTTCGCGCAAGTTCGCCTCCGCGACCGGCCCGCACGTGGTCGTGCCGATCATGTCGGGCGGCAACATCGATACGGTGACGATGGGTGCGGTGATTCAGAAGGGTATGATTGCCCGCGGCCGCATCATGAACTTCGAGGTGGAGCTGCCTGACACCCCTGGCCAGCTGGTTAAGGTGGCGCAGCTGCTTGCTCGTGAACGCGCGAACGTTATCGCTCTGGATCACGACCAGTTCAAGGCGTCCGGCCACTATACGAATGCGGTTTCACTCGGTGTGACCGTCGAGACCAATGGTCCGGATCACATCGACCATATTCTCATGGCGCTGAAGGAGGCAGGCTTCCAGCCCAAGCGCATTTACTGACGCCGTGGGTTTCCGCCGGCTTTCGCAGATGCGAAATGAAGCGGTGCGGCTTTGACGCCGATGACATGCGGGGGCGCCCGGACCATCTCGTCCGGGCGCCCCCGCTGCGTATAAGCCGGCCGTCATGGCTGGCCGTTGCATAGCCGTGCCGCTACTGCGCCGTTACTGTGCCGCGGAGGTGGTCTCGTCCACCAGCTTCGGCAGCGCAACTGCGATGTCGTCGCGAATCAGACGCGACGCGAGACGGTCGCATTGCGTGCGCCCCATGTTCATGATGGTGATCGGCACTCCCGCCTGTGCGGCCACGGGCACGATGCTCGCCGCCGGATATACTTCCAGCGTCGAACCGATGACCCACAGCTCGTCCGCGCGCGAGGCCAGCTTATAGGATTTCTCCATTGCGCCGTCCGGCAGGGCCTCTCCGAAATAGACGACATCGGTTTTGATCAGGCCGTTGCAGGGCATACCGCCACTATAGGGAAGCGTGCGGTGGCAATGCGGGTCGGGCTCTTCGTCCAGGCGGGCCATGATGTCGGCGGTGTCGTATTTCGCGTGGCATTTCATACAGTGTGAGGTGCCGATGGTGCCGTGCAGGTTGACGATGACGTCCGGGCTGTTGCCCGCCTTCTCGTGCAGTGCGTCGAAGTTCTGCGTGGCGAGCAGCGTGAGCATGCCGGCTTTCTCCAGTTTGACCAGTGCTTTGTGCGCGGCTCCGGGCTGCGCGTTCCATACCGGTGATTCCTTCTGCCAGCGCCAGGAGTATTCGCGCTCCTCCTTATCGGACAGGAAGGAGTCGATGTCATAGACGCTCATCTGCTCGGGGTGTTTGGTCCAGACGCCATCCGGGCCGCGGAAGTCGGGGATGCCCGCCGACGTGGAGATGCCGGCGCCCGTCAATACTGCGATGTGTTTCATGATTACAGGCTTACCACAGGAATGTGTCTGCCTTCCGGCGTTGAACGGTGGGTGAATGGCCGCCGTCTGTGTGGGGATCATTGCACAACACGCCGTACAAGGACCGTTTTTCTAACGATTTGGAAACGAAAGACGGTCTGAAGTTGGTATTGAAGGCGTATTTTGACGATTTTCGACACGCCGATGGAACGTTGTTGTTTCAACGTTTTTGGGTGTCTTGGGGCATGTCGATTTGCGTTGGTCGGCCAACTCGTGTAAGTTATCTACTCGCTGCCGGTTAGCGATGGACTTCTTCACTGGGGTTGCTGAGCTGGCCGAGTGGTGGTGGTTTGAGAACTCAAGAGTGTGTTTGTACTACTTTTTTGGTTGATTTTATGCCAGTCCGGTTCCCGCCTGCGGGTGTTTGCCCGTGGGTGCGCGAGGGCGCTTGATGGGGGCCGGGGTTTTTCGTGCGGACTTCTTTTCCTTATTAAGAAGTCGCGTCAATTTTTGGGGTCATCAATGGTTCCCTTTCGTTTTTTTTGTGGAGGGTTCGATTCTGGCTCAGGATGAACGCTGGCGGCGTGCTTAA